>Ga0154728_108_pt3 | contig 12242 bp, 11 predicted proteins | sample Rifle2008BG16ft_FD_105736 | JGI IMG/M metagenome (GOLD analysis project Ga0154728, IMG submission 105736) | Gammaproteobacteria bacterium RBG_16_37_9 | reverse complement strand
AGCTGCCACGTCACCATGATAACTCATTAACGAATACTGCCTTCCCGTAAGCTTGGCAAATCTATCCATATATTTCTCTACAACTGTTGGAATTTTTAAATAAAACGGATTAACCGTTTCACGTCCTTGGAAATATACATCTGGATTTTGCGACGTCCCACGAATACAAGGATGTTCTGGACTTAACGAACGCTGTCTATGCGCTACCACTAAGTCTTCGTCAATCATTGCCCGTATTTGTTCATCAGTTATACATTCTATTTTGTTTATCTCATGACTAACACGAAACCCTTCAAAAAAATGGACAAATGGCACTCGCGCTTCTAAAGTGGATGTGTGAGCAATCAAAGCTAAATCGTGGGCTTCTTGCACACTGCCAGATGATAGCATCGCAAAACCAGTATCACGCATTCCCATAACATCACTGTGATCGCCAAAGATTGATAGTCCCTGGGCAGCCAATGAACGCGAAGCTACATGGATAACGGCTGGAGTTAACTCTGCAGAAATTTTATACATATTAGGCAACATCAATAATAACCCTTGAGATGCTGTATAAGTTGTAGCTAAAGCTCCAGATTGTAAAGCACCATGCAATGTGCCAGCAGCACCGCCTTCACTCTGTAATTGGACGACTTGCGGCACTGTATTCCAAATATTCTTTATTCCTTCTGATGACCACTGATCAGCAAATTCCCCCATAGACGTTGATGGGGTAATAGGATAAATAGCGCTAATTTCGGTAACCCGATATGCAATGTGAGCCACTGCCTCATTTCCATCCATTATTTTCATATTTACAGTCATATCCATCTCCTACAACATTAATTATTTTGACGATCTAGCATCACAAAAGCGCCGCACGGGCAAACTTTGAAACACTTAGCACATCCAATACAATTTTCAGTATCGATATTAGTAACTTTCTTATCCAACTCTGAATGAGCAATTACCTGAACTGGACAGATAGCATAACATTTACCACAACCAAAACAATTGCCACAAGAAAAACAACGACTGGCCTCATACAAGATCTCATCTTGACTGCAGCTGTATAAAACCTCATCAAAAGACTTTATTCTTGTATCTATATCAAGAACCTTCTGTTTTATTTTTTGCGATTTTTCGTCGCTGATATGCAATTTATCGAAACTGGCTAATTCTCTGTGAGATGATTTACTACAAACCGTATCGTGCAAATAAGCATCAACATAATACGCCGCTTGTCTACCCTGGCCAACCGCTACTGTAACACTACGATCATACGGAATCATATCACCACCAGCAAAAATCCCGTTATATCCGGTCATAAAAAAATTATCAACCATCACAACTCCATTTGGCTGCAATTCCATTTGTGGAATCTTACGTAAAAATTCAGAATCTGGAATTTGACTTAGTGCAAAAATCAAAGTGTCAGTTTCTATCTTTTCAACTTCACCAGTATTCTTAGGCCTATCCTTATCATCCATATCATCCATATCATCCATATCATTAATGTTTAAAGTTAGGGTATTTTTGTCAAGCCGCATAATACTGCGTAAAAAAATAAATTTGATCCCCTCTTCTAAAGCTTCCTCAACTTCATTAGGAAATGCCGACATTTTCTCGCGCGTTCGATGATAAATAACAGTTATCTCAGAAACCCCCAAACGCTTCGCACTTCGGGCCACATCTATCGCAGTATTACCTCCACCATAAATTACCAGCCTTGAACCAAGTTGCGGTGGCTTACCAAAAGAAACGCCATGCAAATAATCAATTGCATCAATAATTCGACATGGGTTCTCCATAGGAAACGCCATATTTTTTCCTAAGTGAGCGCCAATGGCTAAAAATACTGCATCAAAAACACCTTTCTCCTTTTCAACAAGCACGTCTTCAACTTTATGGTTATACTCTATTTTAATTCCCATATTTAATATGCGATTAACCTCACCAGATAAAATCTCTCGCGGAAGACGATATGCTGGAATACCTACCAACATCGTTCCTCCTGGTTGTGATAATGCTTCATAAATCGTTACATCATAGCCCATTAAGCGCAAATAAAAAGATGCAGATAATCCCGCGGGCCCAGCACCAACAATTAGAATTTTTTTCCCAGTTTTCTTTTTATTAGTTTGAGGAATCCAATTTTCAGTAAGCGCCATATCACCCAAAAATCTTTCAATACAATGGATGCCTACTGTTTCATCATACTGAATTCGATTACATCCGGTTTCGCAATAATGATAACAAATACGACCATGAATCGCGGGAAATGGGTTGCTTTGCATGATTACTTGCCACGCCTCATGAAATTTTTTTTCTTTAGCTAAGCTTATCCATAGCTGAATATCTTCACCAGCAGGACAAATATTGTTACAAGGCGGCAATTTTTTAATACAAGCTGCGACTTTTTTGGATTTGTGAGTTGGAGTAGTATCTATCATCAAATATACCAGTTTTATTTTTTTAAAATATAATTACATCCGGTAGCCGCAAGCTTTAGCTTGCGTTAAATAAATTATAGAAGTATATCAATGGGTTGTCTATTGAAATAATAATAACATCTTGGCAAATACCAAAAATAAATCGTTTTATATCTTGTATGGTATAAAATACTGGCTATATTAATAAAAAATGGGGAAATAAACATGAGTTGTATTTTCTGCGATATCGCAAATGGTATATTACCAGCAAAAATTATTTATCAAGATAAGGATATCATTGCCTTTGATGATATTCATCCCAAGGCGCCTCATCATAAATTGATCATACCTCGCAAACATATTGCAACCCTAAATGACATATCGATTGACGACAAAGATTTAATTGCCAATATGACTTTAGTTTCACAAAAACTAGCTGTTGATTTAAATATCGCAGAAACTGGTTATCGAATTTTGATTAACTGCAATAAAGATGGTGGGCAGGTGGTATATCATTTGCACTTGCATCTCTTGGGCGGATGCAAGCTGTCGTTTGCGCAGTGGTAGATATTATAAAACGAAACGCCTTTGAGAACCATCCTCGGGCTCTTTTAGCTGTCATCATTCGCGTCAGGCGCGAATGCAAGCTATTGGGCGTCTCTTGCCTGTCATCCCCGGCTTCTTTTAGCTGTCATCCTCTGGCGCACATTTGTCATCCTCGGGTCTTCGCCCGAGGATGACAGCATAGGGAAAGATCCTAGGGTCTCGTCCGAGAGCTTGCCATCGTGTTTAACACGAGGGATGAGAAAAATAGGATTTTTTACCTCTTTCTCTCAATCGCAATATGACTACGCATAAGCTCGCCTGGAGTAGTCAGAGCAGCCAATAATGAGAGCTCACCACACAATACCACTGCCGCAGTTATAATCGCAAGGCAACGCGCATTATAAGCAAAATCATTTTCCTTTAAACAACCAAGAAAATTTAAATTCTTTTTAACAAAATCCATGTCTTTATTACTACCGACTGCCCCTATAATAATATTGGGCAAAGTTACAGAAAAATATAAATCCCCTTTGCGCGCCTCAGCATGGGTAAAGCCTTGCGAACCTTCTACTATATTGGCTGCATCCTGACCCATAGCTAAATAAAAAGCCAAAAGCATATTAGCAAAATGGGCATTAGCCGTCCTAACCCCGCCAGATATTATAGAGCCAATAAGATTCTTTTTTATATTGAGATCGACGATTTTTTCAGGTGTGGTATGCAATTGCTTTTCACAGATATCTCGAGGAATTAAAATCTCAGCAATAACATATTTGCCGCGACCCAAAATGCCATTAACCGCAGAATTCTTTTTATCAACACAATAGTTCCCAGAAATCGATAAGTATTTCAATTCCGGATATTGATTAAGCATCCATTCTTGCAACATCTGGGCTGCTTTAGTAGCCATATTATGACCGGCAGCACCACCAGTGGTAAAAGCAAATCGAACATAAATCAAATTAGCTACTATCTGCACATGCCAATCTTTTAACTTGGTAAATCTGCTGCTTTTTTCGGTAATTTTTTCTAATTCAGCTCGATGTTCATTTAAATTATTCACTATTTTATGCGCGCTTGCCGCATCTTGGGCTTCAAGCAAAATGGAACGCGTCATACAATCTTGGATCATAACAACTTTTATGCCGCCTGATTTTTTCGCCACTCTAGCACCACGACCCACCGAAAACCAAAGAGGAGTTTCAAAAGTTGCAAGCGGAGCTTTTACTTCACCAGTAAACTCAGAACTTACAATTTTAATTGGACCCACTACCCTGGTGGGAACTATTGTTTGCGCTAACTGCTTCATATGAATCCTCGAATAAATGATCGTCCATAATAACTGCATTTTGGGTTTTTAGGAATAAAAAATAGCTTTTTTTCATGAAACTAAGCAGCGAATGCGAGGGTGTCGGGGTTATGATTCGCGGGGCGTATGATACAGGGACGTAAATGAATCGAGACAGGAGCCGTCCCCAAGAAGCATAATCCCGACACCCGAAGCAGTGAGCGTGTTGCTAAAACCTTTAGATTTTTCTTCGCAAGTAATTAGTTGGAACCGCACACTATCAACACTCCAATACCCAACAACTGCAATAATTTTATTATCATAATAGATCAAAGGAATACGATCACGTAACCACACTGGAATTTTCCATTCTTGCATAAGTTTTTTAAGATCATGAGTGCCGCGCTTGGGTAAATTTATTTTCTCTCCACCTTGGCGAAAACAAACAGTCGTTTTTTTAAGATCCAATTTAAATCCGGGTTTTATACTCACTTTTAGCGTGCCCAAAGCTGCAGGAAGCTTTAAAGTTTTTTTTAAAAAAGATAAAATTACGCTCTTATCATGCGAAGTTAAAGGAGGCATTGCATATAGATGATCACGAAACCGCCGTATTTCCACACCAAACCACTTTACTACCGGCATAGCATCATAACGAGAATTTATCACTGTTCTTATAACTTCATTTAATTTCACATTGCTTGGCATGGGCAACTGAAGCTTATGCAACCAAAAACGTAATGTGTTCTTTTGCCGGATAAAATCTAGTTTTTTAAATAATTTGATATCGAGGGTATTTTGAACATCCTTGCCCGCAATATCTTGCAAATCCTTCTTGGCTAATATTTCCAATAGTTCATTCGCTTCCGCACAATGACTCGCTACTCTATTGAGAGTGGCAACAATACCTGGCCATCTTTTTTTAATTGCTGGAATTAATTTATGGCGAATTAAATTACGATCAAATTTTGTATCTACATTGCTCTCGTCTTCAACCCATTTTAGCTTGTTTTTTTGTGCATATTGTAAAATTTCTTCGCGCGATAAATTTAATAATGGACGCGCTAAGAAACCTTGCGCAAATTTTATTTTTTCTGGCATTGCTGCCAAACCCTTTGGCCCAGCACCACGAAATAGCTGCAAAAGTAGAGTTTCCGCTTGATCATTTGCTTGATGAGCCGTTAAAATGCAGCCATTTTCAGGAAGAATTTTGGCAAAAATCTCATAACGCAACTTTCGCAATATCTCTTCTGGACTGTGAATATCAGATTTAATATCCGCGTCAATACTTTTCGTGATATATGCGACACCCAAATTTTTACAAACTTTTTGGCAATGTTTAGCCCATTGCTTAGACTTCGGGCTTAAATTATGATTAACATGGATAGCTGTTAGCTTCACGTCTTTCTTAGACTGACAAAGATTCGCCATTATATGCAATAATGCGTGTGAATCTAAACCACCGCTATAAGCAATAAATGTTTTTTTATGGACTGAAAACAGATCCAAAATTTTATTGTATGTTGCTGTTGGTAGGTTTATTTTTACCACCATTTAAATTACCTACCAAAATTTATCAACTTTTCATAACGATTACTCATTAGCTTTTCTATAGACAATTTACGCAACTGATTTAAATTATCGACTAAAGTTCTTTTGAGATTCTGCGCCATTACAACGTAATCACGATGAGCTCCACCTAAGGGTTCCGATACAATTTGATCAATCAATTTTAATTTAAAAAGTTTATCGGCAGTTAAATGCATGGTTTCAGCTGCTTCGGCTACTTTATCTTGACTACGCCATAAAATTGAAGCACACCCTTCGGGTGAAATAGTTGCATAAATACTATATTGCAACATTAAAACTTTATCACCAACACCTAAGGCTAAAGCGCCACCAGAACCACCTTCACCAATTACTGTGCAAATAATCGGGGTTCTTAACTTTGACATCATAAGTAAATTTCGTGCTATTGCCTCGCTTTGATTGCGCTCTTCAGCACCGATACCAGGGTATGCTCCAGGCGTATCTACAAAGGTAAAAACGGGTAGTTGAAATTTTTCTGCAAGCTCCATTAAGCGCAATGCCTTACGATATTCTTCTGGATTAGGCATAGCAAAATTACGCTCAAGATTCTCTTTAGTAGTTCGTCCTTTTTGCTGCCCTATAATCATTACCGCTTGATCATCGAGTCTAGCAGTGCCTCCAATAATAGCAGTGCCCTTGGCAAAATGACGATCGCCAAAAAGCTCTTCAAAGTTTGTAAAAATATGTTCAATGTAATCTAAAGTATGTGGCCGCTGAGAATGACGAGCTAATTTTACAATTTGTATTGCAGTTAACGATGAAAAAATCGACTTAGTTAGTTCACGACTCTTAGATTCTAAACGAGCTATCTCTTGACTGATGTTAATTTTATTATCGGTGCTAACATATCGCAGCTCTTCAATTTTAGTTAATAATTCAGCAATGGGCTGTTCAAAATCTAAAAAATCCAGGTTCATTTATAATCACTCACTTAAAATGCTTTTTATGGCGTTCATTATAACAAATTAAGCACACAAATAAAAATTTGTATGCTTATCAATTATAAGTTATATTTCAAGCAAATATATGTATTTATTTATATCTAAAATTGTTTTTGCAGTTAGCATCTTTTCCCTAACTTTAATCACTGGACTTATTCCTCTGAAGATAGTCAAGCATAATGCACGTCTTCTGAGTGTCAGCGATGCTTTTGCAAGAGGAATATTCTTAAGCACAGCTTTGTTACACTTGCTACCAGACGCAGCTACCAAATTCTGTAACACTTTAATATGCAGCAGCTACCCGCTTGCATATTTAATCTGTATTACTACCTTTATTTTGCTATTAATTATGGAGCGCGGAATATACATATGTGGCAAAATACATTTTTCCAATAGCAACGTTATAGCGCCAACCTTTTTGGTGTTACTGCTAACAACCCACTCTCTGATAGAAGGTGCTGCTGTTGGGATTAATATTAGTTTTCTTGAAGCAGCTGCTATATTTCTTGCTGTCCTTGCACATAAAGGCTCTGAAAGTTTTGCCCTATCCGTCAATTTACATCGTTTTGGTATGACAGCCAAAACTATACGCCAAGTTATAATCGGATTTTCCTTAATGACGCCTTTGGGCATTTTTATAGCATCTTCAACGTGGATAAATAATTCAATCGACATCCTAGGCCCAAGCTTTAGCGCTATCGCAGCTGGAACTTTTTTATATCTAGGCACTGAACATATAGTTGAAGATAAAAAATCATTTGAAAAACCTGAGGAAGTAATAGCATTAATACTTGGAATAACGGTAATGGCGCTGGTGGCTGTTTGGGTTTAAGCCAGGGAGGGTCCCCTAATCGCCTTCTAAACCATGGATAGGCTTAACAGTATTCCATCTTTTACAACTAGGACATTGCCAATATATATTCTTCCCAGCAAATCCACAATGGACACAACGATATACTGGCTTGTTTTCTATAAGTCTGTCGGTAAATTCTTTAAGTAACGATAACTGCTCCTTCATGGTTATATCAACCTGGTTTATATATAACCCCAACATTCTTTCTAAACCACGCAAGGAAAGACAGCGTGGCATCTGTTTTGAAAGATATTCGATAGCAACCTTATCACCTTGCTTATCCTGCAAATAATCAGCCATTGCTAATATATAATAAATACGCGGCTTTTCAGCAATGCGCATAGCTAAATAATCGACAAACTCTTCCTCTAAACCAATTTTTTTATAACTTTTCGCCAAAAGCTCAATCACTTCTGAAACATATTCTGCATCTTGCTCATATACCATTTTCGAAACTTTAATTGCCTGCTGATACTCTCCTGATTCAAAAAAAAGCTGGCCTAAAATAATATTAGCTCTAGCACAATTTTTATCATGCTCCAAAGTATTTTTAAGATAGTCATATGCCTGTTCCTTGTTATTATTTATTCGAGCTTGTTCGGCTAATTCACAATAATAATGCGCAATTGCGCTGTTCATACTTATGCCACTTAAATTTTCTATTTTTTTAGCGGCAGTAATGGCTTGTTGCCAGTCTCTTTGCTGCTGATAAATATTAATCAAATTATTTAAACTAACCGTAACATCACCGCCAAGTTCAATTAACTCTAAAAATAAGCGCTCTGCACGATCCAAAACACCAGCACGTAAATAATCTTGTGCTAGTTCAAACAATGCCTGCATTCGCTGCTTTTGTGGCAATTGTGGCCTTGCGATTAAATTTTGATGGATACGAATTGCTCGATCTACCTCACCGCGACGTCGAAACAAATTACCCAAAGCCAAATGGGTCTCAACCGTATCAGTATTAACCTCTAGCATTTTGATAAAAACATCAACAGCTTTATCAGGCTGCTCATTGATTAAATAATTTAACCCAAGAAAATAATCAGACGGAATAAAAGAACCATCAATTTCAACCTCAGTGGATTTTCGGTGACGATAACCGGTTATCCAACCAGAAATAGCGGCTATAGGAAGAAGCAATAGTAGCAGTTGCAGCATGGTTTTATATAGAGACCTTAATCTCCCTTAATGGGAATTGAACGCAAATTTTCAACTTCTTTTTCAATAACTTTCAGGCGGGATTTTAAACGCATATTATCTCTTTTAGCTTTTATCCAAAGCAAAACCGCGACTAACAATCCAAAAAAAATCCCAGCGCCAAAAACACAAACTAGCAATAAAGAAAGCACAATTTCTTTTGTGCCCAAATAATAATTGAAGCTAACAATGCCGGAGTTTAACGAAGCAAACGTTAATCCCAATAGCATTATAATTAATAAAACTAAATACGAGAGTGAACGCATAGTTAATATCATCCCAAGAGGTAGCCGCCGGTTGGTAGCCGCAGACTTTAGTCTGCGTTTTGATTTAACGCAAGCTAAAGCTTGCGGCTACCATCTGCAGCTACCACATATAATTATATTTACTCTTCAACTTCCTGCTGAATCTGCTTTTTGAGCAAATCACCTAATTGGGTGTTAGCCGGAGTATTAGAACTACCAAGCTCAGGTTGCAATTCTTTTATCGATAAATTAACAACATGACTCTTTTTATCAACCCCTAAAATTTTGGCCTCGATGCTGTCGCCCACTTTTAATAATTCAGAAGCATCTTTAACTTTTTCACGACTAACATCATGAGCTTTAACTTTGCCTATGATGTCATTTCCTAAATCGACTACTGCAGCCTTAGCATCAACTTCAGTGACGATTCCTTCTACTATAGTTCCTTTAGGGTTTTTTTCTAGGTATTGAGCGTAGATGTCTTGTTCTAGTTGCTTAATGCCTAAAGATATTCTCTCTCGCTCAGCATCAATAGCCAAAATAACAGTTTCAATCTCTTGCCCTTTCTTATAATTACGAATAGCCTTTTCTCCAGGATCGCTCCAAGAAATATCAGAAAGATGCACTAATCCATCAATATCCCCTTCTAAGCCGATAAAAATTCCAAAATCAGTAATTGATTTAATCGTGCCTTTTATTATTTCTCCTTTAGCATGCAAATTGGAATATTCTTTCCAAGGATTTGATTTGCATTGCTTCATTCCTAAAGAAATACGTCGACGTTCTTCATCAATTTCTAGAACCATAACTTCAACTTCTTGCCCTTGACTCACCACTTTACTAGGATGAACATTTTTGTTGGTCCAATTAATCTCTGACATATGCACTAACCCTTCGATGCCAGACTCAATTTCAACAAAACAGCCGTAGTCGGTGATATTAGTAACATGACCAAATACTCTTGTCCCCACAGGGTAACGACGACCAATGCCATACCAAGGATCTTCTGCTAACTGCTTTAGACCAAGTGAAACACGGTTTTTATCACGATCATATTTTAAAACCTTGACCCTAACTTCATCCCCAAGTTTTAGTAACTCACTAGGATGACGTATGCGCTTCCAAGATATATCTGTGATATGTAATAGACCATCAATACCACCAAGATCAATAAATGCACCATAATCTGTAAGATTTTTAACCACGCCAGTTACTTCTGAGCCTTCTTCTAGGCTACTTAACAATGCTTCTCGCTCTGGTGTGCTTTCAGCCATCAATGCCGCTCGACGAGATACCACAATATTATTCTGTTTCTTATCTACCTTGATAATTTTAAATTCTAATTCTTTACCTTCAATATATGAAGTATCGCGCACCGGTTTAGTATCAACTAGGGATCCTGGTAAAAAAGAACGTATTTTATTAATTTCAACGGTAAAACCACCACGAACTCGCTCTGTTACCAATCCTTTTACAGTTTCATTATTTTCAAAAGCTTTTTCAAGTGCCTGCCAAGACTCCATACGTTTGGCTTTTTCACGCGAAAGAATTGTTTTGCCAGTGCCGTTTTCAAAAGCCTCTAAAACCACATCAACCACGTCACCGATAGCGGCTTCTAGTTCGTTATTTTGATTGCGAAACTCGCTAATAGGCACATATGCTTCAGATTTTGATCTATCAGCATACACCACAACAAAATCGGGAGTAATATCAATAATCTCTGCTTTTCTGATGGCACCTGGTTGAAAATTTATATCTTCTACACTTTCAGCAAACAACTGCGCAAAATTCTCTGTCATAGCACTCTCATTCAAATCACTATGTTCCAAGCAACATAGATTAAAATTAAAAAATGCATGTTTTTTACATGCCCCCCATAATTTGCCGCAATACTTCATTGATACTTAAACATGGTGTATCAACTATCACTACGACAGGATTAATCCCATGAAACGGTGCCTAAAGTAGCACTTATACTTTGATCTTGCAACCACAACCAACCTCTTCTTCCTCTTCTTCTCCTTCTACTTGTTGCACCCCAACAAGAGTTTCATCAACACTAAGGTTAATCAATTTCACTCCTTGAGTATTTCTGCCGATTAATGAAACCTCGTCAACTCTGATTCTAACCAATGTCCCCTGGTTACTAATCAACATAATTTCACTTCCTGCACATACTTGAATAGCGCTAACTGCCTTACCATTACGCTCGCTAACTTGAACTGCAATAACACCTTGAGCTCCACGATTAACATTTGGAAAATCAGTAACTGCAGTGCGCTTGCCATAACCATTTTCAGTAGCGATAAGTATCGCTTCATCTGGCTTAACAATAATGAGAGAAATTATTTTTTGACCGTCTTTAATACGCATCCCACGCACACCATGCGCCGTGCGTCCCATTGCTCTAACCTGGCCCTCATCAAATCTAACTGCTTTGCCAGCATCGCTAAATAGCATCACTTCTTGCTTACCATCGGTTATAGCAGCGCCAATTAAATTATCTCCTGGAGATAAATCAAGAGCAATAATACCGTTAGAACGCGGATTAGAAAAATGCTCTAATCCTACTTTCTTAACCGTGCCAAAAGCAGTAGCCATAAAAATATAATTATTAGCCGTGTATTCACGAATTGGCAAAATAGTATTTATTCGCTCCCCTTCTTCTAACGGCAATAAATTAACCAAAGGCTTACCACGAGCTGTTCTACTGCCCTGTGGCAACAAATAAACTTTAAGCCAATAAACCTTTCCACGATTTGAAAAACAAAGCATCGTATCGTGAGTATTAGCTATAAATAGCCGCTCGACAAAATCTTCTTCTTTAATTCCCGTTGCAGTTTTACCCCTACCACCACGCCTTTGCGCTTGATAATCAGTGATTGCTTGAATCTTTGCATATCCTTCATGTGAAAGCGTTACCACTACATCTTCAGAAGCAATTAAGTCTTCATGAGTCAAGTCTTCTTGTGCTTCTATAATTTCAGTGCGTCGTTTGTCGGCAAATAAGTTTCTTATCTCTAAAAGCTCCTTACGTATTACATCAAGCAATAATTTTGAATTTCCCAAAATATCAATTAAAACTTTAATATTATCTAGCAATTCTTTGTATTCATTTAATATCTTATCTTGTTCTAATCCAGTTAATCTGTGTAAACGCAAATC
>Ga0154728_128_pt10 | contig 12318 bp, 9 predicted proteins | sample Rifle2008BG16ft_FD_105736 | JGI IMG/M metagenome (GOLD analysis project Ga0154728, IMG submission 105736) | Gammaproteobacteria bacterium RBG_16_37_9 | reverse complement strand
CGGTAAAACTGCTTTAGTAATTCTAGCTATCATGCTTGTTATTTCCCATAAAAAAATTACGCTTCAAAGCCATCATTTTTGAATTACTTCTTAATCCCAAGCAATTCAACTTTAAATATCAAAGTTTGGTTTGGTCCGATGCTTGGCGGTGCACCACGTGAACCATAAGCAAGCATTGCAGGAATATAAAGTTCCCAAGTAGAACCAACTTTCATTAGTTGCAAAGCTTCAGTCCAACCTGGAATTACAGCTCTAAGCGGAAAAGTTGCTGGTTCTTTACGTTTATAAGAACTATCAAATTCAGTTCCATCAATCAAAGTTCCAGCATAATGGACCGTTACAGAATCACTTGCTGTTGGCTTTTCTCCTTTGCCATCAACAATAATTTTATATTGCAAACCATCAGCCAAAGTAACCACACCTGGTTTATTTTTGTTTGCTGCTAAAAAAGCTTCGCCTTGGGCTTTATTTTGTTCTTGTGGAATTTGCATTTGAGTTTGGGCTCCTGTTGATTGCTGTGATTTTTGACTATCTAACGCATAGGAGCTGGAACACAGTAAACCAAGACCCAGTATCGTTATTAATGATTTTTTCATTGTGCCTCACTAAATTAGACATCTTTCAAAACCAAGTATTTTGACATAATACAAGGCGCACGTGAAACGAGCAAGCGGAGTTTACCTTTACGTAAATGAGCATTGCGAGCAAACGTGCAACGCAGTAGTATGGCAAAAGACGCAGGTTTTGAAAGATGTCCATTATATGTTTTAGGGCAATTTATACTATTATAAATACAAATATGTGGCAATGTTTTACAATGCTAGTTTACCACCCTTGGCACCGTAAGATGTTCTTTGACAATCGCTCTAACTTTTTTCCAATCAACTATCACGTTCCTACCTTTAGTTGCAGCAGACACCACATCTAAAGCGGGTTTTATATCATCACCCATCTCAATCCGCTGCTCAAAAAGCGGCATATGCGCTTCTAAATATAAATTTTTGCCTGCCCATCCAGCTTTATAAGGCTTATTTATAATAATAACTTTGGTGCCAATACTAACCAAATTATACAATTGCTCAATATCACTTTCATACAGACGAATACAACCTGCGCTAGTTCTACGTCCAACGCCTGCTGGCAAATTTGTGCCATGAATTCTCAAAAGCTCTGTTCCCGATAAAACCAATGCATACTTACCCATGGGATTATCTGGACCAGGTGGAATTACCTTTTCAATTTTATCACCGATAGCTTCTCTAAATTTATAAATCGATTCTGGCACTACCCACTTCGGATCTTTTACTTTACGCACCACAGTCGTTTCACCGGTTGGCGTTTCCCAATCTTCTTTACCAATTCCAACTGGGAAAATATAAATTTTATTTCCATCTTTAGATTGATAATAAAGTCGCATCTCTGCTAGGTTTATCACGATCGTATTTTTTTTTATCTCAAGCGGTAAAATATATTGTGTTGGCACAATTAAAACAGTATTAACTGAAGGACTATCAGGATTAATTCCTGGATTGGCTTCAAACATTTCGTAATAACCAAGATCAAATCGCATTGCAACATCAGAAAAATCTTCATTTGGTTTTACTTGAGTAACTTTAGCTTCTCCAACTAAATCATCGCCTTTTTTAGGCAAATCAAAAACCAAGCCATAACTAAAAGTGGGCCAAATCAAAATAAAAATTAAAAGAAAAATTTTGTGCATATACTTTAATATAACCCAAAACCAACTCTAGAGAGACGGAGATGCTATTGTTTGAGGGCGCTCTAAGGCAGGAGCCGCAGGCGAGCCTACACGGACGTATTCACGGCGTCCCGAAAACAATAGCATCTACGTCTCTAACCCTAATAATCCGCATGTCTCGAAGTGCGAGGAAATGGAATAGTATCTCGAATATTTTGAATTCCCGTCACATACATAATCATTCGCTCAAGACCCAAACCAAAACCAGCATGCGGAACCGTTCCATATCGACGTAAATCTAAATACCACTTATAAATCTCTTTATCCAACCCCAGCTCATCCATACGAGCACTTATTACATCATAACGCTCTTCACGCTGACTACCACCGATAATTTCACCAATTCCAGGAACCAGAACATCCATAGCAGCAACAGTCTTACCGTCATCATTAATCCTCATATAAAAGCTTTTTATTTCTTTGGGATAATTCATCAAAATAACCGGAGCATTAATTAATTCTTCAGTCAAATAACGTTCATGCTCCGACTGCAAATCCAAACCCCACCTTACTGGAAACTCAAACTTTTTCTTGGCGCGCTGCAAGTGAGTTATCGCATCGCCATACTCCATATAAACAAATTCGCTTGCAATTATATGCTCTAAGCGTTTGATACAATCCTTATCAATCCTCTCGGCAAAAAATTCCATATCATCTTGGCGCTCTTCAATTACGATTTTAGCTAAATAACGAATCATATCTGCTGCTAATTTGGCATTATCTTTAAGATCAGCAAATGCTATTTCTGGCTCAACCATCCAAAACTCAGCAAGATGCCTGCTAGTATTTGAGTTTTCAGCACGAAATGTCGGACCAAAGGTATACACCTTAGTTAAAGCTTCACAATAAGACTCAACATTTAATTGACCAGATACTGTCAAGAACGCTTCACGCCCAAAAAACTCTTGATTAAAATCTACTTTACCATCAGGTTTAAGCGGAACTTTAGCTAAATCTAAAGTAGTAACTCGCAGCATTTGACCAGCACCTTCACAATCACTTGAGGTAATTATAGGAGTATGAATCCAATAAAATCCACGCTCATGAAAAAACCGATGAATCGCCGTGGAAAGACAGTGTCTGACTCTAGTAACAGCTCCAATAACATTAGTGCGAGATCTTAAATGAGCATGTTCTCGCAGATACTCTAAAGTATGATACTTTGGTGAAATAGGATAAGTATCTGGATCATCAACCCAACCTACAACTTCAACGCTCTGGGCTTGTAACTCTACAGTTTGACCTTCACCAGGAGATTTTATTAATTTACCAGTAGCGGTTATTGAGCATCCTGTAGTTAATTTTAAAATTTCATTTTGATAATTGGTAAGAGTATTAGCCGCAACTACTTGCAATGGTTTAAAGCCGGAACCATCGCCAAGTGCGATAAAAGATACTCCAGCTTTAGAGTCACGTCTGGTGCGCACCCAACCACAAACAGTAACAATCGAATCAAGGGCAACTTTGCCTGCAAGCAAATCAGCTATCATATGAATTTGTTTAATGTGTTTTTTCATATATACCCCATTAAAATACTATCAATGCATCAATTGTAGCCAGCGGCCGCAGACTTTAGTCTGCGTTTTTGTTTAACGCAAGCTAAAGCTTGCGGCTACCCACAATCAAAGTTACACCAACTTAAACATCACGATTCAAAATATCTTTAACAAACGGTATAGTCAACTTTCTTTGTGCCACAAGCGCAGCTTTATCTAGTTTCTCAAGCACCGCAAATAAATTTTTAGGATTGCGTTCATAATGATTTAATAAAAATTGGGCCACAACATCATTTAACTCAAGTCCACGTAACTTGGCACGCAATTTTAAACTCGCAATTTTCCCCAAATCATCAAGTGGCTGCACTTCAAAAATCAAACCACTCATCATCCGCGACTTTAGATCAGAAATTTGCAACTGTAAAATCTGTGGCGCTACATCGGCAGTAATTACCACTTGCTTACCATGAGCCAACATTTCATTAAAACAGTAAAAAATTTTCTCCTCCCAATCTAAATCCCCTGCAATTAAATGCAAATCATCAATACAAAGCAAGTCAAGCGCTTCCAAATCATCAAGAATTTGCGGGCTAAATTGCTTTACATCTTCAAAAGGCAAATAGGATGCTGCCAAACCATGTTCACCAAACAACTGACACAGCGCGCTTAGTAAATGACTTTTACCTGAACCTTCCTTCCCCCAAAAATAAACAAATGGCGAAGAATTACCAATATATAAATCACTCAATACCTTAATTAATTGCGCATTATCGCCAACAAAAAAATTAGCAAAACTCGCCGCATCTTTAAGACAAAGATCCAGGGTTAATTGTTTGAGGTTTTTCATTATCTAGCGTAACCCACTTATAGTCTAAATCAATTCCAGGAGGAGAAACTTTCACATCGACATTTGGCACTAGTTTATTTTGCCCTCCAAGAACATTTAACAATACCGGCTGTCCACCTATGGTATTTATAGCCAATTCTATTTCTGTAGAGCTTATATTTACTAAATCTATCTGTTTTATTTGATTAAAAGTATGTAAATAGCGCACCACTTCATTATATTGATCTAAACCATTAACATTAGTAACTCGTATTACCACTTTTGTAGCCTGACCATCAATTACTGGGGTCGCGGTGTTAGCTACATTTGCAGCTATTGCTTGCATCGCTTTAGTAACCACATCTTCAATCCCAGCAGCAGTAAAATTAAAAATTTCCTTTTTGTTGTCCCGCAACAGCAACCATTTACTCGACCAATCCCCTTTCAAAATAGGTGGTTTAACACAACCTACAACTATCACAGATGTCCCATAACGACGCGATGCCAACTTAATCTTCTCGGCATTTAAACTACATATATCATTAACCTTTACACTGTTCATATCTTGCAAATCGAATGTTGGCAATATAGTTGTCATGCCAAATTCTCGAGCTTTTTTCTTTAAAATATCCGCTGTTTCATCGCTACTACTTTCATTATCCAAGATTTTGCTTCCTGACACATCTTTTGCAAACCACACTAAGGTTATTGGTTTACTATTTACCCACACAACCTTAGAAGTCCGCTGCAAGAGCTGAGTAATTGCTTTTGGATCAAAATTTATCTGTAAAAATAAATCCTGCTTATCGGCAGTAATACTTCGATTTATATAATTAAAACGCTGCACATAACGCCCAGAATTAGAAAGCGCAGTTTTAATTTCTGGCAAGCTAACAATTTCTGGATTATTACTATTTTTCGTTAATATCAAGCCAAGCGCTTTGACAAAACTTTGCTGGCGCTGAACATTGCCATCATCACTCACCGGCAACTCTATCATGTAGGATTGCTCGGGCTGTGCCTGCGATAACAAATTTTGCGGCTTAGCAGGCTCGGTTACAGGTAGAGCCTTCAAATTATCAACCTGCCCCACAAGTTGGTTACTTACAGGCTGTTTTACCGTTACCGGTTCAGCAAAAACATTGGTTATTAATACCCCAATGATACAAATCAATAAACTGTTTTTTATTTTACTTTGCATATTTATCTTTACCTTTTTTGAAGATTCGGCACGCAAACCAGCTTGCATTGACCCTTGTAATGCAGACGGGTGCCGCGAGCTTTAGCTTGCGGGTATCGCCAATATCATCTACTAGGCAAAAAATATCATAAAAATGATGACTCAGCATTAAAATTGAGTATAATACGGGAAACATTTAAAACTTATGGTCTAGGGGTTTCTTATGGTTAAATCTGAACTTATTGCCCGTATTGTAAGTAAATTTCAACAGCTACCTGAAAAAGATGTAGAACTTGGTATCAACCAACTCCTAGAATACATGAGCGAAACTCTACAAAAAAACGGCCGCATAGAAATTCGCGGATTTGGCAGTTTTTCTTTACACCATAGGCCCTCACGCAATGCACACAATCCCCGAACTGGTGAAAAAGTGGTAACAACGCATAAATATGCTCCCCACTTCAAACCAGGAAAACAAACTCGAGAGCGCATCAATCAATCGCGGTTAAAAAATATTCCTATCATCCAAGATAGTAGTGACGAGAAGGATTCATAATAATCCAAAACTATGATACACTGTTCGCATTCGAATTTTCGCGGTAAAGCTACTCGATTGGAACTATACTCTGCGTAAAATGAATTTAGGCGCGAAGCCAAGCTGCGAGCGACCGGAGTTTACTTTTACGCAAATAAGGATCGCGAGCAGCGAAGGCGACACAAATTTGGCAGGATTGCCAAATTTCACAACAGTGAGCGAAGCGATCTGGCCCGAGCGTTTCTTAGCGAGGGCGAAGGCACAGGAAGTGCCTGAGTAATGCATTAAATTCATTTTACGCAGAGTATATCTTGCTCAAATGGCAGTTAAGTATAAAAGTATAGCAATAATTGGACGACAAAATACCGCTGGTGCTGCAAAAACACTAGCGGCGTTAATTAAACATCTACAAGCAAAAAAAATTAATGTCGCTTTAGAACACGACACTGCAACCATCTTACCAAATTGCAAAATTCCTACCATTCCCAGAGAAAAACTAAAAGACAATTGTGATCTAATTGTAGTTGTTGGCGGAGATGGCAGTCTTCTTAGCGCGGCTCGCATTGCCGCATTGCAAAACTTACCTGTAGTTGGTGTAAATCGTGGTAATTTAGGATTTCTAACTGATATCACACCCAACAATCTTGCCAAAATAGACGAGATTTTAGCTGGAAAATATCTTGAGGAATATCGCTTTCTCTTAACCGTAAAAACAAAAAATCAAAAAAAATCCACCACACAATCTCTGGCACTTAATGATATTACTTTTTTTTCTTACGTTACAGGACGCATGATCGAATTTGCCGTATATGTTGACCAACAATTTTTGTGCAACTATCGAGCAGACGGACTTATCATTGCTACACCCACCGGCTCCACTGCCCACGCTTTATCATGTGGCGGACCAATCTTACACCCCGCTTTAGAAAACATAGTTTTAGTGCCAGTATTATCTCACAACCTAAGTAGTCGTCCAATTGTAATCAGCGCCGAAAGCCAAATCGAAATTGTCTTCGATGAAAGCAACTTGTCTAATTTATTGATTCTTTGTGATGGGCAAACACAAACCAATATTCATAGTGGTCCGATTAAAATTAGCAAAGCAAAAGAAAGGTTGCGTCTTTTACATCCAACAAATTATAATTATTTCGAGACATTGCGCACAAAATTAAATTGGGAAAAAAAACATAGGTGTCAAGTCCCAACAATCGACAATGACTGCTAATCTAGAGGCTATTAACATTGTCGATTGTCGGGACTTGACACCTACATTACCGCGGAAAAACCATGTTAACCTATATCAACATAAAAAATTTCGCTATCATCAAAGACCTTGAACTAGATTTGGAATCAGAAATGACCGGCGTAACTGGCGAAACTGGTGCAGGCAAATCTATTGTTATCGACTCGCTAGAACTCGCTTTAGGGGCGCGCGCTGATTCTTCATCAATCCGTAATAATGCCGAACGTTGTGAAATTACAATAATGTTTGACCTGACAAACGTTGCCAAAGCTCGCCAGTGGCTAATAAAACAAGAACTAGATAGCGAAAATGAATGCATTATTAGACGCATTATCTCAAACGATGGACGCTCCAAAAGCAGCATCAATGACCATCCCTGCACCCAACAGGCATTACGCACTATCAGCGAATTGTTAGTTAGCATTCATGGGCAACATGAAAATCAAGCTCTGCTTAATCTTGAACATCAACGTGAATTACTCGACGCTTTTGCCGACAATAAACCACTTACCACTAAAGTAAAACAATTATATGACTCTTGGCTTATGATCAAAAAACAACTCATGGAACTTGAAAATTTAGCAGAAGATCAACAAACCAAAATTGATTTTTTAAGCTACCAATTAAAAGAACTAGAAGCATTTGATCTTAGTATTGAAAATTTAGAAAACTTACGCTCTGAACAAAAACGCCTAAACAACATTGAACAATTTTCTACCAACATAAACTCTGCTTTAGATCTCATGGTTGAAAACGAAAACACTTCAATTATTCATCATCTGTATAATACTAAAAACCAACTAGAAATATGCAAAAATATCGATTCTAAAATTAATCCAACCATCGATTTAGTCAATAATGCCATTATCCAAATAGAAGAAGCCGTAGCATCACTACGACAAAATCTAAATACAGTAGATTTTAGCACTGATCGTCAAAATCAAGTTGAGGAACAATTAACTGATCTGTATGCCCTAGCGCGCAAACACCAAACTCAACCTGAAGAATTATTACAAATACGATCAAACCTTGAGCAACAACTAGAAACAATACAAACTATAACTTCACAACTAGAAAAAACTAAATCCGCCGCAAAAGAAGCAGAAACATTGTATCTTGAAGCAGCCAATGAGTTAAGTAACAAACGTAAACTTGCGGCTACTAAACTTAACCAATTAGTCACTATAAAAATGCAAATGTTGGGCATGATAGGCGGCAAATTTGCTGTAAACCTACTACCCAACATTAACCAAAGTTTCAGCGCCAGTGGTTTAGAAAGGATAGAATTTTTAGTATGCGCTAATCCAGGTCACCCATTACAACCTCTAAACAAAATTGCATCCGGAGGAGAATTATCACGCATTAGTTTAGCCATCCAAACTATAACTGCAGAAAAAGAAGTGATACCAACTTTGATATTCGACGAAATCGACTCAGGCATCGGTGGTAGAACCGCAGATATAGTAGGGCAGTTATTGCGTAAACTCGCCAAAAAAACTCAAGTTATCTGCATAACTCATCTGCCACAAATAGCTGCTCAAAGCCACCATCATATTTTGGTCGAAAAAATAACCAACGCAAAAAACACCGAAGTTACACTTACAACTTTGAATAAAAACGAACGCGTCAAAGAAATAGCGCGCATGCTTGGCGGAGTTAAAATAACTAGCCAAACCATTGCCCATGCAGAAGAGATGTTAAATGCAGCGATTTAGTTACTTGATACTGTCATCCTCGGGCTTGACCCGAGGATCTAGCATACATGGTTACGAGATCCTCGGATCTTCGCCCGAGGATGACACATAATAAAGGGCGAGGATGACATACAGGAGAGCGCGAGAGTCTGCATTTATACTAGGCACGAATGACGACACTTTTCTTATTTATTACTCATTGATTTTATTTAAAAAAATAATATAATTGCCGCGTTAAAACCCTTAAGCAAGTTTTAATAATTCAGTGGTATAATATGGGCAGCAAAACCAATTAGAAAAAACCATTTTCTATAGCGAGCTTTTAGTTATGAAATTATTTAATATTCTAAAACCAGCTTGTCATATAAAAAAACTCCATGCTAAACAAGTTGATATAGCATATAAAAAACATCGCTATATGAACTTTGCCGGTATTTTTATAGGCTATGCCTGTTATTATCTGCTACGCAAAAACTTTTCTTTAGCGATGCCTTTTCTTTTAAATACCGGATTTACTAAATCGCAATTAGGATTAGTTTTATCGGCTATTCCTATTTCTTATGGTATCAGTAAATTTTTAATGGGTAATCTATCAGACCGCAGCAACCCACGTTACTTTATTGCTACTGGACTAGTCATCTCGGTAATAGTCAATCTTGTTTTCGGATGTATTCCAGGCGTTACTGCCAGCTTATATTTCATGATTGCATTGATGTTTATAAACGGTTGGGCTCAAGGTATGGGCGCGCCGCCCTGCTATCGCACCGTAGCTCATTGGTTTTCTATTAGCGAACGCGGAAGAGTGATGTCGGTATGGAATATATCTCACAATTTAGGCGCGGGATTATTAGGCGCTCTTGCTATGCTGATTATCCCATTATTTACTTGGAAGAGTGTTTTCTATTTACCATCCATAATAGTTTTATTATTTACCATACTTATAGTGATTTTAATGCGAGACACTCCACAATCTGTCGGGTTGATGCCGATCGAGGAATATCGTAATGAATACCCCGAAATTAATACTAAAGATCGAGAAAAAGAGCTTTCTGCAAAAGAAATTTTATTCAAATATGTGCTTGTAAATAAATATATTTGGTTTTTAGCTCTAGCAAATGTATTTGTTTATTTCGTCCGTTATGGGGTATTAGATTGGGCGCCAACTTACTTAACAGAAATGAAGGGACTAAACAGTTCAAAATCAGGTGTAACTTTTATTATTTATGAAGCAGCTGGTATCCTAGGAATGTTATTGTGTGGCTATATGAGTGATAAAATGTTCAAAGGTAGACGTGCTCCAGTCAGCATTTTATGCATGATCATAGTTTTCTTCGGAGTATTACTTTATTGGTTTAGCCCTTATATGATTTTCAATCACATCGCCTTACTGTTAATCGGCATGTTTATTTATGGGCCTATAATGTTAGTCGGTATTCAAGTTTTAGATATTATGCCCAAAAAAGCCGTAGGAACAGCTATTGGTCTACTGGGATTTTTCGCTTCAGGTGGTAATATACTGGCAAGCGCTGGATTTGGTTATCTGGTTGAGTATTTCGGTTGGCAAGGCGGATTCATCGTTTTAATTGTTGCTTGTGTCTTAGCTACTTTATTGTTCTCACTTACATTACGTATAGGAAAAGCTACACACCGCAAAGAAGAGGCGCCATCAGAAATTCAACCAGTTTTGGAGTTGGAAGGCGAAACCTAAAAAGCAATTTAGTGGTAGCCGCAGACCGGTAGCCGCAAGCTTTAGCTTGCGGCTACCCTATCTACATAGATTTAAGATTGGTCTTTTTTTCCCGTATCACCAACAACTCACCATTCCAATTCAACTGCCTCATCTCAACTGGTTGTTGTTCAAGTAAGTAATCTTTTTTCCACAAATAAAATCCCTTCCCTAAATAACTAGATAAAAACTCCGTAGCCCCATTAAATACTGGTTTATCTTTAAGCTTACTTAATGAAAAAACAGTCGCTGCTTCAGTGTGCCGGTATTCAACTACCCCAATCCACAATGGCAACTTGCTATCTTTTAAATCAATATTTGATGACCATAATCGCAAAATTGATATTGTGCCGTCACTACCAGTTTTTTTAGTTAATGATAAAGCCATTTTCTTATTTTGGTATAGTTGAGGAAAAACGGATAAATTTGCAGAAAAGTTTTTTATCATCCCCTGCAAATCAATCGCTTCAGGCTTATATTCCCAACCTTCTTTTGATAAAGCTTGGCTAATCGTCGCAAGATTGCCAACATATATTACATTAAACACCTCAATTGGCTTACCCAAACGATTAAGACGGTATAATGGTGTTTCTATCTTCCCTGTAATCACCTGGTTAAATGTAACAACTGAATGCGGCCAAATTAAAGTATATTCATGAACTTTTTTATTAAACATAACCGCACTATACCCAAGCCATACTATGATAAAAACACTACTAGCAACCAATATAAATTTATACACATGAAAATGTAAAACATGACGTCGACGATAAGAGACTGTCACTATTAACACCACTAGCAAACCAAGTAAAATACCACCTAAAATATCTACCACCCAATGCGCACCTAGATAAATGCGAGAAAATGCTATAACTCCTACTAATATTCCAGAAGTCATATACGCAATATATCTTTTTGAAACTTTTAATTCACGAGCAATAACTACTGACAAAAAACCATAGAAAGATAATGTCAAGGTAACATGAGCACTAGGAAATGATGAAGTAAACATATTTAAAAAATCATTTATTGATAAAACTAAAGCAGTATGGTCTCCAGGAAATAATGAGGTAATTTTATCAAACGAAATACCACCAGGCCTTGGCGAATACATAAAAAACTTCATGCCACCAATAACAGCTCCGCTAAGCGCCATAATACCTAGCCAATGCGCAGCAACATACCAATAGCGTTTCCATAAAAGCCACAGAAACAAAATCCCAGATGCAGTTATTAACATTGGAGCATCACCAAGCAAAGTACATACTACAAAAATATGATCTAATTTTTCGGTGCGTAAACTGGTCAACAAATAATAAATAGATCGACTGAAATCAACCAAAATGCCAGATATTAATACTTGATGCAGTATTACTAAAAATAAAACAAAAACAAAAGCAGCTGCCACCACTAGTGTTAACTGCTGGTGATTATCTGGTTCTTTCGGATCAGATAACATTTTTGTAAACCAAGATAACTCGCTATGCTTTTGGCAATACTTCCAACAATGCTTGATATAATAATCTAACATTTGGCAAATTTGCCTAAAATAATGGTTCAAAAGCCATATAATCAGCCACAATACAATCAAGGCTAATAATGCCCAAAGCGTAAACTCAGTAGCAACTTTCGCGGGTAATTCTAGTGATAATGCACCAAGCAATACCCCAGGAATCATATACCCCACTGCCCAAATAGTTGCCGATGGTATTGCTGCAAACAAAAACCGTGAAAGCGGCATTTTAAGCATACCAGCTACCATAGGAATCATTGCGCGTGTTGGGCCAACAAAACGACCAAGAAACACGCTTTTACCACCATGACTATGAAAAAATTTTTCAGCGCGCACTAATAAACTG
>Ga0154728_128_pt11 | contig 12338 bp, 16 predicted proteins | sample Rifle2008BG16ft_FD_105736 | JGI IMG/M metagenome (GOLD analysis project Ga0154728, IMG submission 105736) | Gammaproteobacteria bacterium RBG_16_37_9 | reverse complement strand
AACTCCTTGAGTTTTGTTAAAACATCTTGTGACAGCCCCATTTGCTTCATTAGCGCATATGCGGATGCATTGAACTGAAAATTTAATGGCTTTTGGTTTAAAATTTCCAGTACGGTTAATCTGCTTTTATCTGCTCTAGTAAAATATGCTGTGTAATATGGACTGCAAAGAACATGGGTAAAATTGTTCTTGCCATTTATTCTAGCGCTCGTATCGTCCAACTGCTGATAGAGTGATGTTCGTATTCCAGCATCTACTATATCTTTCTTCTCTTCATGAAATTGTTCATGATTATCTGTAATCATACGAGATACTGTAGCAGCAGAAATCTTAATCCCATGATTTTGTAAAAATTGTACAATTGCGGGCTCAGGCATTTTATGGGCAAAATGTTGCACTATTATCAAGCTTTTAATATGCGGGCCAAATTCTCCGTCATAGCCTGCTGGTAAATCTGCCATAAAGCTTTGATTAAGTGATGGAGAGTAGTAAACCTCTTTTTTAAATTTAGTGTTGTTGGTTTTAATAATAATATCCTGCACAATAACTGATTTATAGCCTTTAAAAACAGCATCTTCTGGTAATTGATTGCGATTAATTTTACATTTGATTATACGGTTGATTATTATTTGATGATTTTTATGTTTAGACTTTTTGTTATTCTTTTGTTGGTCGCGGGGTTTACGATCTTTTTCAGAAGAGTGATTACCGTTACTTTGAGGGCGAATGTTTGGTTTTCCTGAACCACCTTTTAATTTACTAATTTCATTACGTAGTTTTTGGTTTTCAGCTTTTAACTCCTTAATTTCTTGAGCTTGATATTCAATAATATTTAATAGCTGAGTAATAATAGCGATCGCAACTGGATCTTTAATGTTATCTAATTGTGCATTGATAGCTTCTATCGTTTTTTGTACATCCATTAATTAGATGCCCTTTAAATTTAAACAATTAATCGCATTATCTGCATTTCTTACATCGTGCGCAAGATGTTTTTATAAAATTTACTCAGTATTTTCAGTAAGAGATTTTTGCGCCAAAACTAAAGCATCCATAAAATCTAATAAAGGCATTTTTATTCTGAACTCCTCTTTTAAATTAAATTCTGTAAACAACTCAAGTTCAAGAGCATTTTTACCTTGATCTTGATTAATTTGCGCAATTGGTTCTCCTTTGTAGTAAATTTCAATAGTTAATTTTTCATAAACCATATTAGATGATCTCATAATTTCAACATCAGGATTATTTTTTAATTTCATAATATATGCACCTTTTTTATAATTTAGGATCAAGCAATGTGCTAAAAGATCCATCAGCATTAAACCTTACTCCTGTGCCATCTGGCGCTCTAACTTCAAGCCCGCCACGATGTAAATTTCTAAAAACTGACTTCGGATTTTTCAATATGTTATCGATAACTTGTTGTGCCATCTTATTCTGTTGCGCGATGTTACCTTCTAATTTAGGAAATGTTCCTGTAATTCTTTGCCCGGAAGCATGTTTAGTAAGTGCTCTTCCGGCAGCAGTTAATCCCTCTTTGTTAATATGCTCAGATGCCGCTTTAGACAACTCAGATATATCTACTTTAGAGGAAAGTTGGGTTTCTTTAAAAAGTGCAGATGATTGATAAGGTACCTTTGAGCTTTTTGCTAGTTGTTGCTCGGCTGCCCTAAGTTTTGAAGAAGATACTTCGATTCCGTCTCTGGCCACCAATATTTATTCGATTACCGACTATCTTCAGCAAATGTTAGCAAATAGCCGTTACAATCCTCAATAGTAAATTCTTTGCGGCCATAAAAGGTTTTATGCAGTTTTGTATAAATTGTTACTTGTAGCTCTAATTCTGCGTAAAGCGACTCAATATCTTTAACCGAAATATAAAAAATTAAAGCTCCGCCTACAGCCTGCCCGTGAAACTTTGGATATTCATCAACGATACTTTTACGCTTTTGCAACATTAAATTGACACCGTCACGTGCAATCATTGCCCAATCGAATTGCCCTTCAGCAGGAACCGACATAATTTTTTGAAACCCCAAAAACTTCTCATAATATTTTATAGTTTCATTTACATCCTCAACCATAATATTAGGTATCAATGCTTCTAGCTTGGTATCGCCCATAATGTGTCTCCTACTTAAAAAATATCTCTAGCCAATTTGGAGCGGGCGGTGGGAATCGAACCCGCGCCTAAAGCTTGGGAAGCTTCAGTTCTACCATTAAACTACGCCCGCATGCTAGAATGTATATTATGCTTACCTCTATTTAATTAAGCAAATAATTTTAAAAATCATGAAACAACTAAAAACCATCAGAAGCTTTATCAAAAGACAAAGACACCTTGGCCCAACCAAGCAAAAAATATTTGATGAATTATGGCCTAAATATAGTATGGGTATAACAACCGATCAAATATCCCCCAAAAAAATATTTGGCCGCAGCGCCCCGCTCATTTTAGAAATCGGTTGTGGCAATGGCGAGACAATTTTTTCTTTAGCCCAAAAACATCCTGAGCAAGATTTTATAGGAATTGAGATTCATAAACCAGGAATCGCTTCTTTGCTGGCACAATTAAAAAACAATCCACTAAATAACATCAGAATTTATAACGAAGATGCTGTAATTGTTCTTAAGCAATGCATTTCAGATCATTCTCTTGATAAGGTATTGATTTTATTTCCTGACCCATGGCCTAAAAAGCGACATCATAAAAGGCGCTTAATCCAATCAAAATTTACAGAACTTTTACAAAAGAAATTAAAGCTGCATGGAATATTAAACATTGCAACCGACTGGGAAGATTATGCCAATCATATTATGGCTGTTTTTCAAAACAATCCGAACTTTAGCGCGCTAGATACCTTAAAACCTCTACCCCTCTTGCATGAACGCGCGCCAACCAGATTTGAGCAAAAAGGAAAAAGTAAAGGTCATGATAATTTTGATTTTTGGTTTGCTCTAAAAGAAACCATGTCGCTCCAAGCTACTTAGTTCTTTACTATACGTATTTTATTTCTTCTAAAATCTCCAAATAACCTTTTTAAATCAAATAGATATGATAAACACCTTGATATTAAGATTACCTTAATAAATGTGCGCTACACTTTAATCATAAAACGCTCATACCAATTACTATACATACAAGAGAGGGATTTATGAAAAAATATTTATTTATTGTCATGCTATCAATAGCAAGCATTTTTACTTTTAGTTCTATTTATGCTGGAAATGAACTCGCAGAAGAAGCAGAAAAAATTATCAACACTGGAATTGAAGAACTACGGTCTTTTGTTGAATGTAGAAATACATATAAACTCGTTGCATTCAAAAATGATATTGATCGTTTTCTTCTTCAATATGCTGAGCAAGCAGATAAAACGGAGCAAGAGAAATTTAAAAATAGACTCTACTTTCATTGTCTAAAAATATTACAACAACAAATCGATCGTCCTATTTCTGAAGTAAACATTATACTGGCTCAGGAAGTTCTTACTTTTTTAAACAGATATAAAGCAGAAAAACAATTTTACTTGTTTATTACCGATCATTTATCTAAACCGATATCTCAAGATATTGTCGTTTTAATAGTAGGTAGTGGTGGCGGTCTTCATCCACAACAAGAAATACCTGAATTTTGCGTGCGATCTAAAAAAAGCAGCAGGTGCTTTAATTTGGACTCGGATTTTGTTAGAGAACTACCAGCAGAAAAAATGCGTGTTACATCAACCAGGCATGAATTTTACTTTCCAGGCAAGCATTGCATTACAGATGTAGATACATATGATGATGGTTATTTTCCTCACGATATAGCTGATCATGAATATAAAGAGCTAAGAAAAGAATTATTTAAAAAATTCACCCAAACCTTATCTACACTTATGGGTCAAAATAAACACGTAGTTTTAGTATCTCACGCGTCGGCATCTATGTTTTCATGGTTCTATAATGTTGGCCATGATTTTTCAAATGAAATTGGGAAAAAACTGCATGTAATTGGGGCTTATTTTGATGAACTTCCGGCAATTGTATTTGGACCTAAGATTTTTGAATACCCCCCTGAAAAAGCGACCAAAGTGATGCAATCTATTGTTTCACCTATAATTGGAAACTCTGCTCCGCACGAAGAAAGAGTTTATTCAGAAGGTGATCATGGTGATTATATAGGCACAATATTTCCAACTTATTCAAAAATCACACCCCATGAGTTATTTAATGCAGATTATGATGATGATGATGACAATAGCCGAGAAAAACCAGAATAAGCATATTTTATTCTAATGCCTAAACATCATAACAATATAATCAAACATAACAAAAATAAAATTAGCTCGAGGATTATCCTGTAACGCTATTAAAGGCCGAGTAGCTATTATCTTATCACCCGACAAAACATTCAAAGTGCCACAAACCTTGCCTTTGGCAATTGGAGCCTTCAAATGTTCAGTAATTAATGCCTTCGCTTTAAGATTTTTGTGTTGCCCTATCGGCAAAGTAATGTATAAATTATCTTGTAACCCTAGAGCTGAAGTATTTTCTTTGCCTAACAATACTTTTGGTGTAGCTAAGCTGGCATTAGCAGCAAATAATTTGCGCGTTTCAAAAAAGCGATAACCATAGTTTAATAATGCCTGACTATAATTTGTCCGATTTGCATCGCTCTTAGCACCCATTACAACCGAAATTAATCGCATGTCATTACGCAGTGCAGATGCGATCAAACAATACCCCGCTGCTCCTTTAGCATAATCGGTGTAACCTGTTTTGACTCCGTCAACTGAAGAATCGCGCCATAAAAGACGATTACGGTTAGGTTGTTTGATATTATTATAAGTGAACCACTTTTCTTTAAACCAAGGGTAATATTCTGGGAAATTTAAAATCCAAGCTCTAGTTAAAATAGCAAGGTCAGAAGCAGTGCTATAATTATTATTATTTTCTGAAAAACCATCGCTATCACCATAGTTTGTGCCGTCCATTTTTAAACTGCGTGCTGTCTGATTCATAAGTCCTAAAAAAGCTTCCTCAGAACCAGATAAATGCTCTGCAATAGCCACTGCAGCATCATTTCCGGATGCAACAACCACTCCTTTTATTAAGTCTTCTATTGATACTCTTGTGCCAACTTGAATAAACATTCGAGAACCACCAGTGCGCCAAGCTTTCTCACTGACAATGGCTTGATCATTCAAATGAATTTTCCCACTACGCAAAGCATCAGCAACCAAATAAAGAGTCATTATCTTAGTTAAACTTGCAGGCGGCACGCGTTGATTAGAATTTTTTTCAGCAACAACGTAGCCACTATTAGCATCAATTAAAATATAGGATTTAACATCAAAATCTGGCGAACTTGGAATTATTCCTGCGGCTATAGCTGGTGTCGGTGTTGGTATTGCTGCCACTGGTTTTAGCTGCGCTGCTGGAGACGGCGATGGTGATGCTGATGGTTTAAAGACTTGAGTTGAAGCTTTATAAGTAACTTTAGCTTTTTTGGCAGACTTATGTGACCTGTGCTTATGCGTCTTGGCAGCGTATATAGCAGTAAAACTACCTTGTATAAAATAAATCAAAAAAAACACTAAACTTAATTTTGCAACCAAAGCTAATTTATTACGCATGTATCCAGTTCTCCAAATCACTAAATTTGTCGCTATTCTAGCATAGAGAATTTTAAATGCTAGATAGCTGGAGAACTAGGCCAGGGCCGCCTTTACTACAAACAGTATCTTCAAAAATGTCGTCGTGATAATTATGATGAGTAACCTCAGATGGTAGCTGCAGACCCCGTTTGGAAACGTAACGGGGTAAACTTTAGTCTGCGTTTTTGTTTAGCGCAAGCTAAAGCTTGCGGCTACCAAAAGCCAATCCCATCCGCCCTGCGTAAGGCACCTCTGGGAAGAAAGATCATCCACCAACAAAAGTAACGTGCTCAAAACCATTTTGCTCTAAAAGAGTTTTTAGTTTATTGCCTTGGCTAAAAGCCAGTGGGCCAATTTGGACATGATACAAAGCAGATTTATGTTCAATGATAGATGGTTTGTTAATAAGCCGTGCTACTTTTTTGGATAGCTTCTTAGCATTATCAAGCTTAGCAAAAGCACCTATTTGTAAAAACACCCGCCCATTCTTACTGAGATATTTAGATTTTGGTGCTGTTACTTTCGTGGCTTTATTCTGTGCATAATTAACATGTTCGGCGTTATTCTTATTCCAAGTTCTAGGATCAATAGCCACTATTTTAACCGGAGCAACTCCGCTTTCTGCAAAACCAAGCTTCTTAGCAGCCGCATACGATAAATCCATAACACGGTTATAGCGAAATGGCCCACGATCGTTAACTCTAACAACAACTTTTTTGCCGTTACGCAAATTTGTTACTTGTGCATATGATGGCAAAGGCAACTCTGGACTTGCGGCGGTCATATTGTATAAATTAAATCGCTCCTGCGTAGAAGTCTGGCGACCGTGAAATTTAGACCCATACCAAGAGGCATATCCTTGTTTAACATAACCCTTAGCGCTCTTAAGAACTTTATAATGACGCCCGCCTAGCACATAATCTTTGGTGCCACAAGGATGCAACGGTTCTACCCTCGGCACAGCGTCATGAATTTTAGAGGGGTCTATATCAACCCGAGGAGCACCATCATGAGTTGCAAAACGTTTATCGATAACTCCACATCCACTTAATTGAACCAAACAAAAAATAAACACCGCCATTGTGATTACATTACGACGTATGCTAATGATGTTATTACTTACAAACCATTGTGAGTTTTTCATAGTGCTGCATTGTATCACACAACTCAAAATAGCCAAATCAAATAACACCATGTTTCTACAAAATACAGGATTAACTAATTGATTTTTAATAGATTTTTATGCATAACTATGGCTTGCATCTACACTTAGATTAATATAAACTAAATTTAATATTTTTATTTTAAAAACAAGTTGTTATAAAATATATATAATGTAATTAATGAAACAAGAAAGAACTTACAAATACGCACAAATGGGCAAAAAAATTTCAGGTTATCCTAAATTTGGCAATAGGTTTACTCTTGAATTAAGATTCAACTAGCTATTAATTTCCGGTGAGTCTGTGCCGACATAACGATCCCAAAACCAGCCATTATGGCTATGAGCGAACTGCCACCATAGCTAACTAGCGGCAATGGAACCCCAACCACCGGTAAAACTCCCGCAACCATACCGATATTTACAAAAAAATAGGTAAAAAAAGACAAGGATATGCTGCCTACAAACAAACGTGAAAAAGTATCCTGAGCATTTGTGCTGATATATAAACTCCGCCCGATAATATAACCAAAAATCAAAAACAATAAAAAACATCCTATGAAACCAAATTCTTCAGCATATACTGCAAAAATAAAATCAGTGGATCGTTCTGGTAAAAATTGCAGGTGGGCCTGCGAACTCTGTAACCACCCCTTACCAAACCAACCGCCAGAACCAATTGCGATTTTTGATTGAATAATATTGTAACCACTACCCAGAGGATCGCTCTCTGGCGACCAAAAAGTAAAAAGGCGCATTTTTTGATATGAATGCATAAAACGCCAGGCAATCGGCAATACCACCATCACTAAGCCAATCCCACTTACCATTATTTGCCACGTAATACCAGCCAATAACAACACAAAAAAACCTGTGGTGGCAACCAATAATGCGGTGCCCAAATCAGGCTGCTTGGCTATCATTAGCACTGGTAAAATAATAATGATACAACTAAAAAATAGATCTTTTATATGCAGAGGAAAAACTTTATCACGTAAATACCAAGCTAACATCATTGGCATGGCCAGCTTCATAATCTCAGACGGTTGAAAACGCAACCAACCAAAACCCAACCAGCGCTGCGCGCCCTTACCAACAACACCAGCGCCCATCACTGCCAACAACATCAACAAAGTCAAACCAAAAACCCAAGGTGCTAAAAACTGATAACGATTCACAGGAATCTGGGCAAATGCACACATAACAACAAAAGCAAAACCAAAATTTATCACTTGATGCCAAAATAATGATAGATTTTGATTGCTGGCGCTGTAAAGTATGCCCAGTCCTATAATCCCCAGTGCTAACAACCCATACAACAACATAAGATCAAGGCGGGATTTTTGCCATATTTTCCCAAAAGCATTATTTCGTCTTTTTTCATTACTTATTGGCGATAAATTATAATTCACAACTGGATAATTTAATGTAAAATCTGGGCAAAGTAAATGAAAGAAGCACTAATAATGAATACTATAACCCTACAAAAAATCAGCAAAATAAAATCACTACCAAATAAGCGTCAATTCGTCGCATGGGCAAAACAAGCCTTGCCACCCAACAAAAAAAATCATGAGCTTGTCATTCGCATTGTAGATACCAAAGAAATGACCAAACTAAATAAAAAATATCGAAAAAAAAATAAGCCGACTAACATTATTTCTTTTCCATTTGATCCACCACCAAGAATGAAAACTAATTTTCTTGGAGATTTAGTAATTTGTGCACCAATAGTAAAACAAGAAGCCAAACTTCAACACAAAACCATCGCCGCTTGCTTTGCCCATCTGGTTATCCACGGCGTTCTACATCTTCTTGGCTACGATCATAAAAAAAATCAAGACGCAAAAAAAATGGAAGCGTTAGAAATAAAACACCTAAAAAAACTTGGGTTTGAGGATCCGTATAAGCTATACCACTGCTCTCATTCCTCTTTGAGAAATCACATTAAGTAGTTTTAATGCCGCTCCATTTGGATATTTATTACCAGATTCCCAATGTTTCACTGTTGATGGGCTGACGTTTAAAACATGAGCAAAGACCGGTTGACTTATCTTTGCCCGCAAACGTATTTTCTTTATTTCTGTTGGACTTAATTCCTTTATAGGAGACAAACACATTGCATCAAACTCATGCATAGTAGTTATATCTACTAAACCAGCGTCATACAAACTCTTTACCGACTTATGAACTGTTTTAAGGATACTCTTTTTCATAATCATTTTACCTCAACAAATTCTTTTATTTTTATAACCGTCTCTATTTGTTCATCTGTATATGCAAAATATATCTTACCCAATTTTTTAATCGCAGCCAATTCTCCTGAAGTTATATTCGTTCTTTGGTTCTTAGAAAACCCATATACAAAAATCGCCTTATCGTCTCGTCTAAAAGCGACTATAGTCCTAATTCCGCCGCTTTTTCCTTTGCTCCCCAAAGCAATACGCTTTTTATACAAATAACCACCTAAATCTGCTTCGTATTGTCCATATTCTATTTCAAAAATGGCTTGTCGTAAAACTCCATTGTGCAACTTTATTTTTTCAGCCCAACGATCAAAAGATTTAATTTTAAATATACGCATTTAAAAATACCCTTCTATTTAAATATATCACCAAGAGATATATTTTACAACTCACTATAAAGCAAAAATTATGGCCAGATCAACACATAACCACTCATTTTTCCTATGATAACAGCAATTATTCAATTAAAAACGCCTGTCTTCCATGAGTAATATTTGGTTTTACACTACAATCCTTAACATCACCGACTTTAGCTAAAATACTTTGTAGCTTGCTCTGAGCACCATTGCAATTTGCTCTTGCCGATATTCGATAAAAAGTCACACCACAAATTTCTGGATCAATAAATTTAAGATCATAAATATTGGTATCTTCGGATCCTGCAATAATCTGCTTTTCTTTTTGCACCAAAAGTTTCTCTGCCGCATAAAATGATTTTATTTTATTCTGGTAATAAACGATTATTTTACTTTCTAATAAACTATTATCTAATACACTAAACGCTAGTAAACTCAGCACCAGCAGAAATAACATCATAAGCACTAATACAAAACCCCTTTCGGAAGTTGTTGCAATCTGATTGATAAAAATTTTTTTTGACTGGATCCCCGCCAAAAACATGCGGGGATGACATACACGAATAAATACATGATTAAAATACAAATCACCCTCTCCCACGCAATTTTATATAAATAGTTCTTCGGTTTATCAACGATAACCTACCCTGTGTTTTCAATTCTATTCTCACGCTTAGAACTTTATTCCATAATTTAAGATCAGTTATTTCTTTCGCCCTTAAATATTTATTTACTACACCCAAATTATTATCAATCCCATAGTAAACCTGCATATCAGCAACTCCAGAAACTAATTCATGTTTATCGCCATGATTAGTGGAATAATACAATCCATATATGCGCCTATTTTTTTCATCCTTTCTAGCAGTATTACTAATAAAAAAAGCCTGCTCGTCAAAACGCCCAACACTGGCGCTCTGAACCCCATATCCATTGCTTAATCCTTCCACAAGATTAATCGTCTTTCCAAGATGATTCTTAGCAACAAATAAATCAGCGTTTTTACAATCTGAAATCAGTAAAAATAAATTACCCTCGGTAGCTGGATTTTGCTCAACTTTAATTGCAATTGCCCCTTTCTTAACGTCGCTAACAATACGCGTAACATCGGCACTAGCTTTAGCAACCACAATAACATCTGTTCCTTTAACAACCTTACCCAACAAATAACCTGGCAAATGAGAACTATCATAACCATAAATATCACTGACCGTTTCAAAGTTGCCGCTGGCGTGATTATGCAAATTAAGCTCAGAAATATTTCTACATCCTGCAAAACCTGCTTGGGTTATATTTTGCCATAAAAATAAATCAACAAATCGTATATTCTCACCAAGATATGCTAGTTCGGTTTGAGCATGATAAATGTTCTTGGCGGTCTGGTAATTTTGCAATACGACTTCGCATAACAGCAACCCTAAAACCGTAGCAATTAAAATTTCAAGTAATGAAAAACCGCGAGACTTAATTTCTTGACTGCGCCCGGGGTATAAACCCCGGGCTTGTCCAAGGGGGAGAGCTGCGCCTCTCCCCCTTGGCAATCCCCCATTGCTTTGTCCCCGCGGCTTGCCGCTGGGAATAAATTTAACATGAAATTTTTTAGTTTTAAAATTATCTAAAGTTGCAAACATTGCTTGTTTTGCTCGCCTTTCCAACACACTCTGATTTTATCTGGTTTACAATCACATTCGCCATGTGGTAACAACCGCCGACAATCCTTACTCCAAACTAAGCATTCATAATCATGAACTAAAAATTGCTCCGTCATTGAAGATAATTGCGAAATCGCTAACGTATGCCAATAGGAATTTTCCATTCTTTTAAAAGAATGAATATATATTCCCGTCACTCCAAGCAACCCAAAGGCTAAAATAAAAGTAGCGATTAATACTTCAAGTAAACTGAAGCCGCTGGGGTGTGATGAATTTGGCATAAAAATTTTCAAATAAAAAATTGTCGTCCCGGAAAAGAATTGTCATCCTCGTGCTTTTTAACTGTCATCCTCGTGCTTGACACGAGGACCTAGCATAAGCATATCAAGATCCTCGGGTCTTCGCCCGAGGATGACAATTCTTTTTTGGAATGACAATAAAAAAAGGCGCTCTAAAGCGCCCTTTTAAAATTTACATTTCCAATTCTTAATCAATCTTCAAATCTTGTAAATATTTAGTAAATCGTTTACCCACTTCTGGATGCTGCATTCCATATTCTATAGTCGCTGTCAAATAGCCTAACTTGCTACCACAATCGTAACGTTTGCCATAAAATCTATAACTAAATACATCTTGTTCTAGTAATAATTTATCAATGCCATCTGTCAGTTGAATTTCACCAACCGCCCCCTTACTTGTATTTTCAAGAAAATGAAAAATTCTTGGGGTTAAAATATAACGCCCAATAGAAGCAAATTGTGAAGGGGCATCTTTAGGCTTTGGCTTTTCAACGATAGTAGTAGTCTTCGCATAATTACCCAATTCTATATCGGTATTATCTATCCCAACAATACCGTATTTTTCCGTTTCTGATAAATCCACGGGTTGAACTGCTAAAACACTACTTTGCACTTTAGAATAAACATCGACCATTTGGCGTAAACAATTTTTAGAGCCACTAGTAATTAAATCATCAGCAAGCAACACTGCAAACGGTTCATTACCAACTATATCTTTAGCACACAAAACCGCATGGCCTAAACCAAGGGGATTTGCCTGTCTAACATAAACACAAGAAACGCCATGAGGTAAAATATTACGGACGATTTCAAGCCATTCGTTTTTTCCAGATTCTGCTAATTTTGATTCCAGCTCAAAATTAGAATCAAAATGATTTTCTATTGCGTGTTTGCTTGAACTAGTAACAAAAATCAATTGAGTAATACCAGCAGCAACCGCTTCTTCTGCTGCATATTGAATTAACGGTTTATCTACTATAGGCA
>Ga0154728_133_pt3 | contig 12631 bp, 12 predicted proteins | sample Rifle2008BG16ft_FD_105736 | JGI IMG/M metagenome (GOLD analysis project Ga0154728, IMG submission 105736) | Gammaproteobacteria bacterium RBG_16_37_9 | reverse complement strand
CCTGGGCCACTGTGAAGGCTAGTGGCTTAAGCGATACACAAGAAAAGAAGAGCCTCATATTTAATGACCAAGCATATAAAAACCGTTCGCTTGCAGATAAGCGCCTAATTTTACAAAAGCTAATAGATGCCAAAGTAGCTGGATTTAATATTTATATCATAGATGAAAAACCACCAGCCATTAGGAGGCGTTTAATAAAAATATCATTAGAAGATTGGCCGGTTGTTGATAAATATTCAATTGAAAATTCACCCAACTTATCTGATAGGGAAGATATACCAAAGTTTTTCTAATGAACTATAGCTTTATCAGTAATCTCATAAACATTTTTAGATAATCCTGGTTCTTGATTAATTCTTATTAACTGTTCTTGTAAAAGCTGTTGGCGCACCTTACCAAGCTTATGTCCATGAGTTAGAGGCGAAGTGATAAGAGCAGCTAATTGAGGATTGAATTTATCAATGATAATTATTTGATCGGCTAAAAACTTGTAGCCCTCGCCATTTAATGCATGAAAGTTTATTAGATTGTTTTCACAAAATATGCGGATCAGAGCAAAAACTTTGTTAGGATTTTTATAATTAAATCCAGGGTGATTTAGCAATCTTTGTATCCGCTGCATATTTCCTGGTGATTTTATGCAAGCATTAATCATTAACCACTTGTTAACTAAATTAGGTTGATCATGCCATTTTTGGTAATAATCTTCTAAAACTTGCTCACGTTTATCGTAGTTTGAATTTACAAGCGCCGTTAGACTAGCATAAATATCAGTTAGATTGTCTGCTTGTTCTAATTGCTGGCAGCATATAGCGTATACTTCAGGAGTATTTAGATGCATTAAATAATAAAGTGCAAGATTTTTAAATTCACGCTTGCTGATAGCTGTAGCTTCGAAAATATAGGTTTTATTAGTATGGTTAGATCTGTAACACTCTAGCAGTTCATTTTTTAAATTTAGAGCTAATTTAGTTTTTATGAATTCACAGACAAAATGAATATTTTCTATATCTACCTTGGGTAAAATTTCCAGTAAACGAGCTTCTGTTGGTAACTGCAACATCCGTGCGGCTAATGACATATCTATTTTTTTATCAGTAATAATAGCCTTGAACATTTCAATCAATATTATGGGCAATATGCATTCTTGTTGTTTGTGTCGGTTATCGCATAATTTAGCAATAATATTTGTCATTATGTTTTGGCTAGCTTCCCAGCGATTGATTGGATCTTGGTCATAGCGCGTGCGCAACAATAATTCATCATCACTATATGAATATTGAACTTTAACTGGTGCCGAAAAATTGCGCAGCAGGGAAGGGCAGGGCTTAGCAGCGATATTTTTAAAAACAAAAGATTGTTTATTTTTATTTATAATTAAAACTTCTGTGGGTGTGTTGCCGCCATCAGAATTAATTAAAGCAAGCGCTAAAGGGATATAAAACGTTTCGGTTGATTTTTGATGTTTTTGCTCTATTTTCAAGGTATAAGTTTTATTATCAAAGGAATCAGTAATGATTAACTTTGGAGTTCCAGCCTGATAATACCATCGCTTAAATTGCTCTAAATTGGTATGAGTAATATCTGATGCAGTTTGTAAAAAATCTTCAATAGTAACTGCTTGGCCATCAAATTTGCTAAGAAATTTTTGCATAATTTGCTGGAAAGTTTTTTTACCAAAGATAGTAATTAGCATTCGCGCTATTTCTGCGCTTTTATGATATACCGTGCAAGTATAAAAATTATCTACTTCAATATATGATTGTAAACATACAGGATGTGCCAACGGTCCAGAATCTTCAGTAAACTGTTCGGTGCATATAGTTTTTATAGAACTGATACGATTGACTGCTTGCCCATAAAGATCCTCCATGAAAAGTTGTTCTCTCAAAGTAGTCAAACCTTCTTTTAACCCGATTTGAAACCAATTGCGGCAGGTAATGCGATTGCCGGTCCAATTATGAAAGTATTCATGAGCTACAACTGCCGCAATTCTTTTGATATCATCATCAGTAGCAGTAAATTGTGAGGCAAGAAGTAGTTTGCTATTGAAGATGTTTAAGCCTTTGTTTTCCATGGCCCCGAAGTTTAGATCATTAATGGCTACAATTTGATACAGATCCAAATCATATTCCAAACCAAAATTTTCTTCTTCCCAAGACATAGCTTGTTTGAGAAATAACATTGCATAATTACATTGATCTAATTGTTTTGGTTCTGTAAATATGCGTAGGGTGATTTTGCGCCCTGATTTAGTTGTATGAAAATCTTCGATCCAAGAAAAATTCCCAGCAACTAGTGCAAATAAGTAAGATGATTTAGGAAATGGATCTTCCCAAATAACTTGATGCAAATTATTAGTCAATTTTTCTTGATTAATAAGATTACCATTTGATAGCAATACAGGATATTTGCTTTGATCAGCAATAATTGTCGTAGTGAACTTTGTTAGGATATCGGGCCGATCAATAAAATAAGTTATGGCGCGAAAGCCATGCGGTTCATTTTGGGTGCAAAAATTATTATCGGTTAAATATAAGCCGGTGCAAGCAAAATTTTGATCGGGGTGAATTTTGACTGTAGTTTCCAAAATAAATTCATTAGGCGCTTCTAATATTGTTAGATACTCTGGAGTAATTTGATAATCATTACTTGATAATAATTTTTTAATCAATTTTTTGACTTCGCCCGGGGTATGAACCCCGGGCTCGCCCAAGGGGGAGAGCTGCGCCTCTCCCCCTTGGTAATCCCCCATTGCTTTGTCACGCGGCAAGCCGCATGGAATAAATTTTAATTTGATTTCTTGCAGATGTAATTTTATGCCATTGAGTTTTATTGATTGATCTTCGATTTTTACAAGGGGATTACGTCTTATATGCAACTGGGCTTTAACGATGGTTTCTCTGGGGTCAAGAATAAATTGTAAGCGTGCAGAATCAATCAGAAATGCTGGCAGCGTATAATCTTTCAATAATGTAGCGTTATATTGGTTATTTTTCTTCATGTTTCCAGAGACATTTGCCAGAGCTTTTTTTTATCTTTTCTAGTAAAGCATTATGAGCGTTTATTTCATCTTCTTTAGCATAGGTAACACAAGTTGTTGCTTTATTAAAGTTGTGTGGTTGTATGGCGTTATCAGATTCAGACTGTATCTCATTGCCCGCATGTTCAAGATTGGTAAATAAGTTACATTGGCCTCCGGTCATCAGTAAATAGGCCTCCGCAAGCAGTTGCGCATCTAATAAAGCACCATGACCATGGAGTTTACGCATGCTTAGATCAATTTTATAACGCTTACAAATTGCATCGAGAGTATTGCGTTGTCCGGGAAATTTTTTTCGTGCTAGCGCTAATGTGTCAAAGACTGTTACATAGTAATCAAGTGTCTTGGCTTTTTTTGATGCGAGCCGCATTTCGTGATTTATAAAACCAACGTCAAAGTTAGCATTATGCGCAATTATTTCTGCACCACTAATATAATCCAAAAATTCGGTTAAAATATCGGAAAAAATAGGTTTGTCGCGTAAAAATTCGTTAGTTATTCCAGTTATTATTACAGAATCTTCTTCAATTTTACGTTGTGGATTAACATATTTGTGAAAACTATTCCCGGTAAGTTGTCGATCTAATAATTCTACGCAACCAATTTCGATAATTCGATGTCCTTTTTCTGGTTCGAGACCTGTAGTTTCAGTATCAAGCACTATTTGACGCTTTTGCCCTTTGTTTATCATACAATTCAATTTTCATCCAGTTTTAGCCTATCATTTAAAGTTGAGCATCAATTGCCTCATTAGCCAATTGGTCTGCTAATTCATTTTCTGTATGATTACTATGACCTTTGACCCAATGCCAACTGATTTTGTGTTGCTTTGCAATTGTATCTAGTTGTTGCCACAAGTCCATATTTTTTACTGGGTCTTTGCTGCTAGTTTTCCAGCCATTTTTCTTCCATTGTTTAAGCCAGCTGGTTATCCCTTGACGCACATATTGGGAATCAGTAGTAATTTTAATTGAGCATGGTTTTTTAAGCGCTGCCAGCGCATTTATAACTGCGGTAAGCTCCATACGATTATTAGTAGTAAAAGCCACTGCTCCTTTTAAATGTTTCTCATGCTTGTTGTAACGTAATATAGCACCCCAACCACCAGGACCAGGATTGCCACGGCAAGCGCCATCAGTGAAAATTTCTACAGATGCTGGTTTTGATTGCATTAAGTTGCCCTTGTTCTTGAAGTTGGTTTGGCCAATCCTTTGATTACTTCATTCGATTTTACAAAAGATTCATTGGTATTACTAATAGGAGTTACAACCATTGACGTTTTTTTGGCTAGCATCATGTAGCTTGCTCCACAACAAGGCCAAAATATTTGACCTATCTCTTCTATGATTGCGATTTTTTTAGCGTTTTCACAGGGTGGATGAAAGTAAAAAGTTTGGTGATTTTCTAAGTCAAATCCCATATCAAACAACCATCGGCGTAAGCGTCTTGAATTCAGCCAATTGCCATGCCATATATCCGTTTTTATGCGTTTAAAAAATTTGGTAATGCCCCATAAACTATGTGGATTAAAACCTAAAATTATTACGTAGCCACCTGGAATTAATGCATCATAAACTTCTCTAAGAATCACTTTTGGGTTTTTGGTAAATTCTAAAATATGTAACATAACTACGGCATCAATACTTTCTGGTAAAAACGGTAGATCAATTATTTCACATTGAACTGGCAGAATATCGTCGCTTATGGGTAGATCGTCAGGATTGATTATGATTTTGTTATGAATAGGGGAGCTAGATAAGATATCGTTATTGCCAAATGGACCGCCAATTTGCGCAATATAGTAGCCAAATATTTTGGGCAGAACTTTAGCTAAACCTGCTAGTTCGGATTTAAGTAACGCAGCCCCCAGCGGTTTTTTATACCAAGTCCTTATTTTTTCCAGCGTTCTAATAACGGCTCCAGAATATAAAAATATTTAAAATCAAGTAATTATATAATATATTTAAAGTTTATAGTGAATTAAAATATTTACTTCGATCTTCTATCAACCATGTTGTGCCAGCACCAGTATCTTCTAATGTAATCCCCATAGTGGTCAACTCGGCACGAATTTTATCTGCTTCATGCCAATTTTTATTTTGCCGCGCTTGGTTACGAGCTGCTATTAAAGTTTCAATTTTCTCGATATTTACTCCAAATTTTAGGAATGTTTCAGGGTTTTCTTGAAGAATACCTAAGCTCCAACCTAGATGTTTTAATAGCGCACACTGATTTTGGGCTTTCAACTCTTGGGAGCTATCTCGCAGTTGGTTAATTTCACGTGCAAGATCAAACAAAATCGCTATGGCTTTTGGAGTATTAAAATCATCCTGCATTGCGGCATGAAAATTTTTATAAAATTGATTGTCTGTTTCAAAGGTAATATTTTTTTCAGTTGGTAGACTACGCATAGATATATAAAAGCGTTGCAAAGCTGATTGCGCATTATCTAGATTTTCTTGAGAATAATTAATCTGGCTGCGATAGTGGCTTATAACTACAAAATATCGTAGAACTTCCGGATTATATTTTTTTAATACTTCTTTTAAGGTAAAAAAATTACCCAAGGATTTTGACATTTTTTCTTGATTACTTTGAACAAAGCCGATGTGCATCCAATAGTTTACAAAAGGGCAGTCGTTGGCAGCTTCAGATTGCGCTAATTCATTTTGGTGATGGGGAAATTGCAGATCACTGCCACCACCATGAATATCGAAAGTCTTTCCCAAATATTTTTTTGCCATCGCCGAACATTCTATATGCCACCCAGGCCGACCATTGCCCCATGGAGATGGCCAGAAAGGTTCTTTGGATTTAGCCGCCTTCCATAATACAAAATCTAAGGGATCTTGTTTATCTTCGCTAACTTCAACCCGTATCCCTAAAAGCAAACCACCAATATCTTTATGGGATAATTCACCGTATTTTTTGAATTTTGCTACACTGTAATAAACATCTCCGCCTTTGGTTGGATAAGCAAAATTTTTATCAATGAGCGTTTGAATCATATCGATGATTTCTGGAATATGGTCTGTTACACGAGGCTCAAAATCTGGAGGTATATTGCCTAGTAGTTTTTCATCAGCATGCATTGAAGCAATAACTTGCTTTGTAAGTTCTTTGTAATCGATATTTAGTTCTTGGGCGCGTTTGATAATTTTATCATCAATATCGGTTATATTGCGCACATATGAAACTTGATAACCAACGCTACGCAAGTAACGCGTAAGCACATCAAACCAGATAAATAGGCGCCCATGGCCAATATGGCAATCATCGTATACCGTCAAGCCGCAGACATAAAGCCCGATTTTTGGTGGATCAATTGGCTTTAGTAATTCTTTGCGTTTTGTTAAAGTGTTGTAAATATGAATCATGAAAACATTATATCTCAAAGACTAGTGATAATTCCATTAACTCTTTACATTCATTTTCCTTGGTGTTTGAGTAAATGCCCATATTGTGATTTTAATTCCCATGTTTTATCCGATGAAAAAGCGATAGCCTCTTATGTAGACAGTTTATTGGTCGATTTAGAGATTGAAGCTAGGACACATAAGGGTAGTGAATTAAGTAGTATTTATTTTGGTGGTGGCACTCCAAGCTTATTGTCGGCAAATATGGTGACAAAAATTATTCAGCAGATAAGTAAGAGTTTTACTTTTAAACCAGCGATTGAAATAACATTAGAAGCAAATCCAGGAACAATTGATTTAAAACGATGTGAAGAATTTCAGCATGCTGGGATCAACCGTATTTCACTAGGAATACAAAGCTTTGATGATGAGAAGTTAAAAGCAATTAAACGCATTCATGATGCCAAGCAAGCACTAGCTGCGATTGATGTGGTAAAATCCGCTGGTTTTACTAATTTTAATCTTGATTTGATGTTTGGTTTGCCTGGGCAAAGTATTGCAGATGGACTCAAAGATTTACAAGCTGCTTTAAATTTTATGCCGCCACATCTTTCTTGGTATCAACTTACAATAGAGCCTAATACTTTATTTGCTGCAGTAAAACCTTCAAGATTGCCGCATAGTGAAAAGTTGTGGGAAATACAGCAAGCGGGACAAGATTTTTTGTCCAAAATGGGTTTAAAACAATACGAAGTTGCAGCTTTTTGTAGGTCTGCAGAGAATACGTGTAGGCATAATATAAATTATTGGCAATACGGTGATTATCTAGGTATTGGTGCTGGGGCCCATAGTAAAATTACAGCTATTAATCATAGCGTAAAACGTTATTGGAAAACAGCAGATCCACGTGTGTATACGCAATCTGAAGATTTTATTGAAGGAGAAGAGATTGTTGCTACAGGAAAAATACCCCTAGAGTTTATGTTTAATGCTTTAAGATTGTATCAACCATTAAGTTACGGATTGTTTCAAGAACGAACTGGGTTTACAATTGACTCAATTAAAACCCAGTTGCAATCTGCTCAAGAATTAGGATTAATAGAACTAGCGGATGATTCAATTGTAACAACTAAACATGGCAAGAATTTTTTAAATGATTTGTTAGAGATTTTTTTATAATTATGCGAAGAAAGGGGTCAGACCATTTTTTGTGTCATTCTCGGGCGAAGACCCGAGAATCTAGATGATATTTAAATTTAAAATAACATGAGCTAAGCAAGCATGACACACAAAAAAGAATATCTAAAAGAAATGGGCATTGATATTTGGCAAGACAAGTCAAGGATAAATGACGCCAGTATGACCGCAAAAACTTCTAGCCAAAACAATTTAGAGGATATTAAAAAACAGGTTATAGCCTGTAAGTTGTGTGATCTACACAAAACTCGCACTAATACAGTGTTTGGCATTGGTAATGAAAAAGCCAAAGTAATGTTTATCGGAGAAGCTCCCGGTGCTAACGAAGATTTAAAAGGCGAGCCTTTTGTTGGCAGGGCGGGGATGTTATTAAATTCGATGCTACGGTCAATTGGTTTAGAACGCACTGATGTTTATATTGCTAACATTTTAAAATGTCGACCACCTAATAATCGCGATCCGTTGCCCCAAGAAGTAAAATTATGCACGCCATATTTGCAACAGCAGATCGCATTAATACAACCTAAAGTATTAATTGCAGTTGGGCGCATCGCAGCGCAGTTTTTATTAAACACAATGGAATCGATGAGTAAGCTACGTGGTAACACTTATCAATATGGTGAACAAAAAATTCCATTATTAGTTACTTATCATCCAGCATATTTATTGCGTTCGCCAAGCGAGAAAAGAAAAGCATATGTGGATTTTTTACTGATTAAAAAGATGGTGGAATAATCGGACATTGTAACGCGGTAGCTGCTGAAGGGTAGCCGCAAGCTTTAGCTTGCGCTCTAATGGCAACGCAGACTAAAGTTTACCCCGTTATGCTTCTAAACGGGGTTTGCGGTTACCAGCTACAACTTAAAAGTGTGCCAAAATAACATTACTTAGGAGTTACTAATGAATTTTATATGCAAAATATTGGCAACAAGTATTATCATGTTGTTGTGCTGTTATAATTGCTATGCCAATATATCGCCGCGCACCACCACTGCCTCAAGTAGAGAAACTCAATTTAAAAAACTCTGGAGCGAACTAGGAAAAAGAAACATAAAATTACCCCTATGGGAATCTAATTGGAACGAAGATAAATTAAAAACTAGATTCGATCAAATGCAAAAAGATCGCTGGGCAATGTATTTTGTTAGTTCTGAAGATTTTGGTAAAAAAAATGCTGCTGGTTATTTGAAAGACGAGGAGCAAATTCCAAAAAATTGGAAACTCTGGAAATCGCGTTATCCATATCCAACACCCTTGCTATATACTCGTATTACGCCTAATTACAATGCCAGTTTTGTTACTATAGACGGTATTAATTTTCTTGCTATGAGAGGGCCTCGCGATAAAGATGTTAAAACTTTTTTTAAAATTATTATTGATTACAAAGTTACCGATTTAGTTAGATTAGCTCCAGCAGGTCATCAAAAAAAAGAGGCTATTTCTCCATATTGGAAAGGGCATATGGATATAAATTCGCTTAGTGATAATCCTGCTATAGAAATTTCTGGTAGTGAGATTAATTATGTTTTTACTGATTTTTGGGAAAATAACCAAGGAATCGAACCAAAAAAATTATTAGCGTTGATTGAGGCAGTAAAAAAATCTACGGTGTCTGGACCTAAAATGATCGCCGTGCACTGTAGTGCTGGCACTGGCAGAACAGGAGTGTTTATAGCAGGATATGTTTTAATTAATGAGATCGATAAGCAGCTTGCAAGTGGTGTAGATAGAAAACATCTTAAAATTAGTATAGACAAAGTAGTTTGGGAACTTGCGTTACAACGACCATATGCTGTTAAAAACTTCTCACAATATTTAACTTTATATAAACTTGTGGATTATTACGTAAAAAGCAACTGTTTAGCGCCTTTGTCATCGTGATTGACCCAAAGGATCCCACCCCTAGCCGTCATCCTCGGACAAGCGAAGCGCCGAATAACGTGTCATCCTCGGGCGAAGACCCGAGGGTGACAACCAGTGGGGAGATCCTTTGGGTCAATCAAGCCCGATGACGAATATGCTGAAGGTATGCCGTTCTGGAAAGAAGTTGGCAAAGCTGCGGGAACAGTGAATAGAGAGATAGATAGAGCCGCAAAAAAGCTCCCAGGTCAAATAGATGCAGCTGTTACCGATTTCACCACTGGAAGAACAGCAGTGCAAAGCGGTAGCAGCACTCCGGTGATCGTCACACCACCACCAACAATCGTTCCACCTCCGGCACCGGTGTCATTATCAACACCAACATTAGTAAAAGATCCTGAATAGTAATTAATGATTAGCTACATTAGGAGTCTAAAAACCTAATATCTATTGTCAGATATTGTCAGATATTGTGAGTATTGCAATCTGAAAATAATCAGGTTGCAATACTTTATTCACTACCCCGGCTTAATACTTTTATTTTTAGCGCTATTATGTCTAGCGCGTAATTCAACATCGATATACTTGTCAGTAATTGCACTCGAGCTATGTCCCGCATCATCACGAACATGTTCACGTGGGCGATGTTTTACATCATCTGATATGCCAGTATGACGTAACCAATGCACAGTAGCATTCATTAATTCATCGGCTTCTTCTTTAAATCCAGCTTTTTGTAATTTTGTGATTGCAAGGTCAAAACATTCTTGGACAATCTCGCGTATATACGTGCTGCTAGTTATTGGATCATTATTAGACAGCCTACATAAAAGGGGAGTATTGTCACTTGGTGATGGCAGCGGCGTTAGATTTAAGTGGCTGCGATAGCGTTTTAGGGCATCTAGCATAGCGTCGCTTACCGCAATTTGCCTTTCTTTGTTTCCTTTGCCGATAGTAGTAAACCACCAAAAACCATTATGATCTTTGGCAAAATTATTCATTAAAGGCACCCAGCGTTTGGTAGCAGTAAGCTCTGAGATTCGTAAATACATAGAGTAAAGCGCAGTTATAATAAATAAAGTGCGCTCATGTTTTTCAGGATTTTGGACTGCCATAGATTCAACAGTTTCAAAAACATAGCGCCATTGTTTTTCAGATAATCGTCGAATTTTATTTTTTGTTTGTTGCTTGCGCAAAAATTTACTTTTTTGGCGTATTTGCGCTACCGGATTAATTTCAGCAATGTTTTCTTGAATAAGATAATTATAAAAGCTACTTATTATAGCAAAAACTTCTTGTAATGCTTTTTGCGATAATGAATAACAAGACTTTTCAGGACAAGTCCCTTTGCGATAAGCAGCTTTAGTGGTTGTGGCAACAAATGGCCGCCACTCTTCATTGGCTATTCTTGCGCCATTTTTATCGATAAAACGCGGGGGTTTTTTAAGTCCAATCCAAGAAAGGGGTGGGGATAAACAAAACCGCACATATTCTTCAAATTGACTGCCCCGAATTTCAAATATAGATTTACCTGCAACAAACCAGCACCATGATAAATACCTTTCAATTTCACGGCGATAAGCGTTAAATGTTTGGAGATTGTCTTTATAACAATGAATATAACTTCTGGCATATTTGTAGTCTTTTTCAGCATTAGGAAATTTATTGTTTTGATAGGTGCGATTCCAATCCATGTATTGAATAGAATCAAATAACGGGGTAGGGGGTAATATTTGTTTGGTTTTGGTAGTCATATTATTCTAATGGCTTTTTAATTATACCGATTAAATTATAAATATGTCATCCTCGCGCTTGACGCGAGGATCTAGCATAAAATGTAGAGATTCAAGCAACTTTCACCATTTTCCAGGCTTTAATCGCATCCGCTAAGGTTTTGCCTTTTTCATGAAGAAAAAAATCTCTGATAAATTGGTTATATTTAAATTGCTTTCCTATGCTGGTTTTGTAATTAGGGCTTTTTTTACGTGATTCTTCAGCAAGCCAACCTTCAACTAAATCACCATAAGTCAATTTTTTATTTGCCAAATTATTTTTATTAGTAAATTGTCGTAAATAATTCGTAAAATGAAATCTTCGTCCAATTTGTTTTACAAAAAAACTTCTTGTAGCAGCATCATTTTTATAATCAACGACTTTGGTTTTGCGTGTTATAGTTTTTTCGCTGTCTCTTGTTTTTTTAGCCGACTTTTTTATTACTTTATTGCTTGTCATAAATTCCTGTGGCTCAAGTGATATTGGTAGCATACCATAAAAAGATTGACGTAATCATTGTTCTTTTTAGCAACGCTTTGCATAAAAGTCTTGACTATTCCGCAATTGCGTGCAGAATAGTCGTATGTTACGCAAGCAATATCAAAACATTCTCCAAGATCTAAAAAAGAAAATGGTGCTGCTGGCCGGACCAAGACAAGTCGGAAAAACTTGGCTAGCAAAGGAAATTTGCAAAGAATTTCAGCACGCTATTTATTTAAATTATGACAATTTATCTGATCGAAAAATCATCAAACAAGCTAATTGGCTAGAAAAAACAGATTTAATTGTTCTTGATGAGCTGCACAAAATGCCAAAATGGAAAAATTATCTCAAAGGGATTTATGATGCGAAACCTAAACATCTGCATTTATTAGTTACTGGTAGTGCCAGGATTGATATTATGCGAAGAGTAGGGGATTCACTTGCTGGGCGGTATTTTATGCATCATTTGTTGCCATTTTCGCCTGCCGAATTGTCTGATTCTCATTCTCATTTTGCTACTGATCTTGATCGATTAATGGTTCGCGGAGGTTTCCCAGAACCTTTTTTAGCTGATTCTGATATTGACGCCAAGCGTTGGCGTCAGCAATATATAGACAGTATATTGCGCACAGATATTTTTGATTTAAATAACGTGCAAAATTTGCGAGCAATCCAGCTGGTTTTTGAATTATTGCGTGGCCGCGTGGGTTCGCCAATTTCTTATACTTCAATTGCGGAAGACGCGGGAATTGCACCCAATACAGTAAAAAAATATATTAGTCTTTTCGAAGCATTGTTCATTATTTTTCGGGTTACTCCATATGCGCGTAATATTGCACGAAGTTTAGCTAAAGAACCAAAAATATATTTTTTTGATACTGGGTTAGTAAATGGGGATTATGGGGGAAAATTCGAGAAC
>Ga0154728_144_pt7 | contig 13642 bp, 10 predicted proteins | sample Rifle2008BG16ft_FD_105736 | JGI IMG/M metagenome (GOLD analysis project Ga0154728, IMG submission 105736) | Gammaproteobacteria bacterium RBG_16_37_9 | reverse complement strand
GGGAACTTGGTGGGATGCTTTTGACGTTTTAAATAATGCTATTAGCGCTATTGATAAAAGGAAAAAGATAGTTATATTTTTGGATGAATTTCCATGGATGGCTACTAAAAAATCTCGCCTTTTGCAGGTATTAGAGCACACTTGGAATAACAAATGGAATTGGAATAATAATATTAAGTTAGTAGTTTGTGGATCATCAGCATCTTGGATTCTTAAAAGAATAATTAATAATACTGGTGGACTTTATAATAGGGTTACTGCAAGAATGGAATTACATCCATTCAATCTTTATGAAGCCAAGCAATTATTAAGTGCTAATGGGATTAAATTGAGCAATCAGCAGATATTAGAAGTATATATGGTTACTGGTGGAATACCTCTTTACCTTAATCATATTGAAAAAGGGTTATCTGCCCAGCAAAATATCAATCAGTTATGTTTTGAACGAGGAGGATTTTTGCGAGATGAATTTACTAATATTTTTGCCTCTTTGTTCGATGACACGAGTCAGTATTTAGATATAATAAAAACGATCTCACAGCATCGTAATGGGATCAGTAAAAATGATTTAGTCAAAATATGTAATTTATCATCTGGTGGCAGGGCATCTGGTCGGCTAAAAGATTTAGAAGAAGCTGGTTTTATAACAAGTTTTATTCCTTATGGGCATAAAGAACGTGGCATTTATTACAAAATAATTGACGAATATACACTGTTTTATTTTCACTGGATTGATCCTAATAAAACAGGATTTTTAAAAATTACCAATAGACGCAATGCTTGGCAACATATAGCGCAAAGTCCGGATTGGAAAGCTTGGTCTGGGTATGCTTTCGAAGCTATTTGCTATAAGCATATAGAGCAAATTGTGCGAGCTTTAAATATTGATTCGATTTTTAATTTTGTTGGTGCATGGAAATATACTCCCAAGAAAGGAAGCAAAAATGATCTTGGTGCGCAGATTGATCTACTATTCGACAGAAATGACAACGTTATTACAATCTGCGAGATCAAGTATTCTTATGAACCATTTGTTATTGATAAACAATATGCAGCTAATCTACGCAACAAAGTTGAAGTTTATAAAAAGCATACTGGAACGCATAAACAAATTTTTATTGCCATGATTAGCGCGAATGGTCTTAAGCCGACCATGTACTCCGAAGAACTTGTTTCCGGTTGTGCAGTTCTAGATGATTTATTCAAAGAATGAGGTTTGTAGAAGATATCTATGTAAAATAATAACGCGAATTCCGGTTGCTATCAAAACCTTACATCTAATTTTGTCGGTCATTGTTTGTAATGAAGATCTAACCCAGTTTTCATAAGATAACGCACGTCGAGCAGCATTGATCCTGCTCTAACTTTCTCCATTGCTCTTCCCACTTTTTTCTCTCTTCTTCTCCGGGATCAAAATATATGGCGCCTTCACTTATGGCATATTTTACTACTTCTTCTCTTCCCTCATAAGGGTTAGAGATAGAACCATAATAAACTACTATCCTAATAGCAGAAAACTTGGCACCACGAGCCAAGGCCATCTTTATTAATTCATCCTGTTCCTTTTTATCTATACATAAGATATGTGTAACACGTTCAGTAAAATGACATTTATTAACAGCCATTTCCAATAATACATTAGGATCTGCCTTCATATCTAAGGCTAGATTTATAACAGCCTTTCTTTTACTTAGGCGACTTTCAAGCCCAGAAGCATATGTTGAAAAAGGTTCCGCTAAAGCCATTTCTATCATTTTGTTTGGATCAAAATGATTATCGAGCATTATCCCAATTAGCTTTAAGGTTGCGCAAGGATATGCGTTTGGTCCTATTTCAATGTTAGAAAATTTTGCTCCTTCACTAAGAGCTAAAAGCATGTAATATTCTGCAAGAGAGTCTGACAAATGGCAGCCTACACGAGTCTGCGGAGTAGATTTCCAACCTCTTTCAATGGCTATATCTAACAGTATATTAGGATTTACACCCTTTTGCAGAGCAAGGATAACCAATTCCTTTTGGGCATCCTCTTCCTTTCTATATTCCAAATAATTATAACCCACAATAAGCCCGAGAAATCTTTCTAAGCCTAATTTATTGTACTGGTTTTCAAGCAGAAGTTCACTCATTTCTCGTGATGGTAATTTATCGCTCCTAAGCCAGTCCATCTTTTGAAAATTTACTTCACCATATTGTAGAATTTCTCTTGCACGATCGATATTATTTTCTCCTATTGCGACTAATAAATCTTGATTAGAATCTGCAAAAGAAGTGTTTGAAATAAATAAAGAAAACAATGCAATAAGTAATAAAACACTCATTCTATTAAGTTTAAAATACATATGTTACCTCTAGAAAATTAAATTTGTAACGCAATAAACTACGATAAGTTGGTTAATTCCAATTTTTGAAAATATTTGTCCCCATATTCATTATATGGAATCCGAAAATATATTCCATCGCATTGCCCGATATTCCATATAAATGGCCACAACACTTATATTTTTAAACCTCATTGACATAAATATAGCATATTTTTCTAATTTTACCGATTTTCTACATTTTCATTAAATATATAAATATAAAAACTACTGTCTATTGAGTTGAAGCCAATGCCCACTCCACGTGTTCGCGCACCAGGGCAGACGGATGATTTAATCGTGATTGCAAAGCTTCTGATATTTCTTTATTGGGTTCGGAATTTCCAAGAGCTACAGCCAGATTACGTAACCAACGTTCATAACCTATGCGCTTGATAGGAGTATTTTTGGTTTTATCAAGAAATTCTTGTTCACTCCATAAAAACCAATCAACTAAATTGTCTGATCCAAGGTGATTAGATAGAACAAATGTTGTATTTGGTGGGGTTTGATTTTTTCTACAGTTGTTCCAAGGACAAGCTTGTTGACAAATATCGCAGCCAAAAACTTTTGTGCCAATCAATGGCCGTAGCTCTATAGGAATAGAACCTTTGTGTTCAATAGTCAGGTATGCGACGCAACATCTAGCATCGAGTTTATGCGGTGTAATTATGGCTTTGGTTGGGCAAGAGTCTCCACATTTAAAACAACTGCCGCATCGATCTTCTACAGGTTTGTCTAGCGGTAACGGCATATTGGTAAAAATCTCACCTAAGAAAAAATAGGAACCAGAGTCCTGATTAATTAAAATAGAGTTTTTTCCATACCATCCAAGTCCTGCTTTTGCTGCAAGAGCTTTTTCTAAAATAGGAGCATTACCTGAAAATACTCTCGTTTCTTGTGGTAATCTAATTTTCTCCAGTATCTTAGCCACATATATTTTTAATAATTGGCGGATATGCGAAGAATAATCTTGGATCTGAGCAAATGATGCAATAGGGTGAGAAGATGATTGGGATAGTGGATAGTTAATGCGACAACAAATTACTCTGGTTGTGGTAGGAAGTAACTTTTGCGGGCATTCATAGATCTCAGAGTGTTTTTCAAAGTAGCTCATGTTGCCATGGCGACCGGATTTTACCCAAGTTTTAAGATGAACAACTTCTTGAGTAATGTCCGTATTAGTAATGCCAATTTGATCAAAACCGAGTTCTTTGCCCAATTGCTTGATCTCGAGAGCAAGTTGTTTAAAATCATATTTGTAATTTGAGTTCATAGGGAATGTTTATGTAAAATACTCTAGTTTATTATATCGAGTTGTAAGGAAGCAAGCCAGGCTTGTCCTTGCGAGCTGTTGGTGCGCGGATAAAAAAAGTGTCGTCATCGCGAACCGCAGGCGCGAGCGATCTGATATAAGGTAGGCAGTATCGCGCCGAAGGTGAAGCAAACCAGGAGCGGTTTTGAATAATAGTATTTTGTGCTTTGCTAATTTTTTTGAACTTACTATTATCCAGTATCGTTTCTGGGTTGCCGCGCTGTTGGCGCGAGAGAACAGTGATATTAATTAATTCATTGGCGCCAACAGCTCGCAATGACGACACTCTACCATTCTATCCGCGCACAATGCCCCTAGTGGTAAAAACATGGCGGATTTTTGGTAGCGACAAAACATGGGGAATTGGGTATAATTGCCCCGGATTTATTGCCAGATGTTAGAATATTTATTTTTATGGAGATAATGTGATTTTTTCTAAAAAAATTATAATTAAAGCACTCTTAAGGGGTTCATTAATTTTTACGCTAACTTTATTTAGCCAGCTGATTTATGCAGAAAGCGCTAAACAGCCTACTGTTATCAAAACCTCAGACATTCCAGAAAAAAGAGAGTATCCAGTAAATAATTCAATTAATCCATGTGTCAATTTTTATGAGTATGCATGTTCCCCGGTTATAAACAGTTTTAAATTGCGCGAAGATCGTTCTAACCATATTTTTTCTTTTAGTGATGCTAGCGAGCGTTTACTTGAGTTTAAAAAGAAATATTTTTTGAATTTGGCCCAAAAAAAACCTGAGTCTGAAATGGAAAGCGAGGTAAAAAGCTATTATTCAGCATGTATGAATCAACAAGCTAAAGAAAAAGAAGAGAAAGAATACGTCAAGCAAACAAAAGAAATGCTAGACAAGATTACAACAAGAGAAGAATTTATTGATATGGTTGCAAAAGGTATTACAAGTTCGTCTCAGTTAGGATTTCTTGTTTTTAATGCCAAAGAGCCAAATCTCGATAGGCCTGCTTATAATGATTTATTTTTTAATACTGAATTGAGGAGCTTGCCTGAGAGAGATTATTATAAAAATAAAGAATTAACCAAAGAGCTGAAGGCGCTAATGAAGGATTTTTTTACTATTATTGGCGATAAATCTCCGGTAAAAAAAGCAGATTTAGTCTTTAACTTTGAAAAAGAATTAGCACAAAAATATCCAACCCCTCCGATTATTCAAGAACAGCTTTTTTCAAGAACTAAAGTTTCACGTGAAGAATTGATAAAAAACTACCCTAACTTAAAATTAGAAAAATTTCTTTCTGATATCCCTGAGCATGTGATTATAAGAAATATCATAGGGAATAACACCATGAAATTTCTTGATACAAAACTAAAAACAGCATCGCTTGAAGAATTAAAAAGCGTTTTTTTATACTTTCAGTTAAGACCAATAATGGATGACGCATACCCGGAATTTTTTAATAAGAAGTTTGAGTTTAATAAGAAATATTTAGGCGGTCCAAATAAAAGACCAAATAGGCAAGAGCGTTGCACCAGAGCCGTAATGAACAGCTTTGATAAAGAAGTGGATTTCATACTATTGCCTAAAATTTTCCCGGATTTTCCAAAAGAAAAGTTTGTAAAATCAATTGAGAAAATAAGAATTGCTTTAATGGAACAATTGCAAAATAATACTTGGTTGAGTAAGAGCGCAAAACAAGAGGCCATGCGTAAGATAAAAATTGCTAAATTAGCATTGGTTAGTCCTGACACTATAAAGGATTGGGATTTTAATCCAAGGGCTGTGTATTCGGTAGATGCGCCAATTGCCAACAGCCATAAACTTGGGCAGTTGTTAATCGAGAAAGATTTAAAAGAGCTCAAGGGTCCTGTAAATATCAATCGCTGGGAAATGGGACCGCTAACTGTAAATGCCTATTATAATCCATCGTATAACAAAATATGTTTTCCGGTAGGAATCTTGCAATATCCTTTTTATGATAAAAATGAGCCTGAAGAGGTGAATTTAGGTGCTATTGGTGCTGTCATTGGTCATGAGCTTGGTCATGCAATAGACAATCACGGAAATAAATATGATGCCGATGGTGCATTTAAGCCCTGGATGAAAGAAAAAGACAAAAAAACATTTAAAGAAAGATCTAAGCTTTTAATAACCCAATATGACAGGATAGGTCATAATGGCAAATTCACCCTTGGAGAAAATATAGGTGACTTAGTTGGTCTTACCACAGCTTATAATGCCGCATTTCCTGGTGGCAAGGATAATAACCAAGAGTTGAAGAAAAGATTTTTTCTTCAACTTGCAAGACTGTATTGTGAAGTAGAAAGAAAAGGCATTACCGAGCTAAGATTGAAAACCGATCCGCACTCTTTAGGTTTTGCAAGGATAAATGAGCAAATTAAGCAACAGGATGGCTTTAAAGAAGCATATAATTGCAAACCAGGGGATCCCATGGCTATTCCTGAAAAAGAGCATGTTAGAATATGGTGATTTGTAGAGGTAAGGGGTCAAGTCTCATCTTAGAACAAGTTTTAACTTGTTCTAAGATGAGACTTGACCCCTTTTCCTTTTTTCCAATAACCAATCCTGTAGCAATGCGAAAATTGGGTGGTGTTATTGCAGATGCAAGTGAGCCTAGCAGTGTAATTTATTTGCAAGGAGATCTTGGCGCAGGTAAAACTACACTGGTGCGCGGTTTTTTGCGTAGCCTTGGTTATTTGGGGCATGTGCGTAGTCCAACTTTTAATTTGTTTGAAGTTTATCAAATTAAAACCAAAGTAATTTGTCACTTTGATTTATATCGTTTAACCAACCCTGAGGAATTAATATATATTGGCATCTCAGATTATTTTACAGAAAAAAATATTTGTTTGATAGAATGGCCGGAGCATGGTAAAGGGTTTTTACAGCCTGCAGATTTAGTATGTAAATTTAATTTTATTCCAGGAAAGCGAGGAAGGGATGTGGAAATTATTGCAACTTCTTCTAAGGGTAGGAGAATGCTTAAAAAAATAATACAAAAAAAGGATGTCTAAATGAATATTAAAATTTTAGATTCGCATCTTGTTAGTCAAATTGCTGCTGGTGAAGTAATTGAGCGTCCTAGTTCTGTGGTAAAAGAGTTATTAGAAAATAGCCTAGATGCTGGCGCAACTGAGATTAACCTTGAAATTGAAAAAGGCGGCACTCGATTAATTAGATTGCGCGATAATGGAAGCGGTATTGTTAAAGAAGAACTGAAGCTGGCTTTATGCAGGCACGCTACTAGCAAGATTCAGAGCCTTGATGATTTAGAACATGTTAAAAGTCTGGGATTTAGGGGAGAAGCACTGGCTAGTATTTCTTCGGTAGCGCGTTTTAAATTAGCTTCTAGAGTTGCAGATGCTGCTGTTGGCTGGCAAGTTGTTGTTGAGGGAGAATCTCAAGTTTTATTATTACAACCAAATTCACACCCAATAGGAACAACTGTTGAAGCAACAGATCTTTTTTTTAATATACCTGTGAGACGTAAATTTTTACGTTCTGAACAAACTGAATTTGGTCATATTTTAGAGTTAGTAGGGTGTTTGGCGCTTAGCCGCTTTGACGTTGAATTTTTATTAAAACACAATAGCAAAGTAATCTTGAAACTTACGCCAGCTAAAACTTCAAAAGAATGTATAAACAGAGTAGGGGAGATAGTTGGCAAAGAATTTGCACAGAATGCCTTAAGTATTGATATTGGTTCAGATTCTTTGGGTTTGACTGGTTGGGTATCACAGCCAAATTACACGCGAAGTCAGCCAGATTTACAGTATTTATATATTAATAGCAGAGTAGTGCGGGATAAAATTATATCTCATGCTATACGCCAAGCTTACCAAGATGTGATATATCAGCAACGTTATCCGGTAGTTATCTTATATTTAAATCTTGATCCGACTTTAGTTGATGTTAATGTTCATCCAGCAAAAGCCGAAGTTAGATTTCGTGACAGCAGATTGATTCATGATTTTGTTGCAAAAGGTTTAAAAGAAGTATTAACAGCAGGCAGAGCAATCTCAGCTCCTGATATGCTTCTTGCTCCTACGCCTCCTACCTACGCTCCAGCACCAACAGCAATATATGGAGCATCAAGGCAACAATCTTTATCTTTAGTAGCAGCAGAAGAAAGTAGGGTTTACGATGAATTAGCGAATTTTGCCAGTGGAATTGCCACATCTTCGTCGCCATCTTTTATAAAATCTTTGATTAATGATCATGATGTTTTACACGATAATTTAAGCGCTATCCATCCTTTGGGTTTTGCTTTAGCTCAGCTACATGGTGTTTATATTTTAGCACAAAATCAAGATGGCTTGATTTTGGTTGATGCTCATGCTGCTCATGAAAGAATCAACTATGAGCAGTTAAAATCAACATACGGTGCTGAATTAATACCAATGCAAACGTTACTTGTGCCGATAGCTTTAACTTTAAACAATTCAGAAATTAATTGTGTGGAATCTAACTTTGAGTTATTACGAAAATTTGGGTTTGAAATTACCAGGTCTTCTCCTGAAAATATTCTGGTGCGCTGTGTTCCAGTGTTATTACAAGATGCGGATGTTGATCAATTAATCCACGATGTCATTGCAGATTTGTTAACACATGATTGTGTAGATAGCATTGTTGAAAATAGTAATAAGATTCTAGCAACTATTGCTTGTCATAGTAGTGTGCGTGCCAAACGGAAACTTAGCATCGATGAGATGAATGCCTTATTGCGCAAGCTTGAACAAACCGATAGCGGTGACCAATGTGGGCATGGCCGTCCTACTTGGGTGCATTTAACGATGTCAAATTTGGATAAATTGTTTTTGCGTGGTCGGTAAAAAAGGGGTCTGACCCCTTTTTTTAGATAGTTTTTGTTTGTTTTTCAGTAAGCTCGAATTCTGTTTTTTTTCGATGATCTTCAAACTCTATAAGCATGTTATTTAATTCTTTATAAAATTTGATTGGCATTTTTTTATTTTCAGTATTTTTAGTTTCAGTTGGCTGCAATTTTTCGCTATACCAGTCTATAGCTTGGATATAATTCTGAGAAATTTTATCCTCATAGACCTTCGATTGTTTTTCTAATTGTTTTTGTAGCATCTCTAATTTGACACGCGTTTCTCGCATTAAAGTTACTTTTTTGTAGTTTGATAGTAATAGCGGAATTGCATTTGCCATAAAATTGAAACATTTGTACAGTAAATTACAACGACGCTGCAATATATCAGCAAATTTTACCGTAATATTGGTGTTTTTATTGATAGCTTCAACCAGAGCTCTTTTAGCTACAATTATTTTGCCATAGTATTCTGGAGAAATGGCTGGGGTAATACCTTTGGGATTGCCAGTTTCTATTGCGTCTTGGTATGTTTTTTTTGAATTCTCAAGTTCTTCTTTTAATTTTAAGATCGTATAATTTTCTCTGTTTTCAGCTGATAAAGATTTTGCGTATTCTGGTTCCGGATGTAGTATTTGCATCCCATTGATATAACAATCAATCTCCAGTTGTTTTAAATCTGTGCTAAAGTCTTCTGTGGGTGCGGCTAACGTTTGAAATTGTTTTTGTAGGTACTTTAATGGTTCTTGATTTGAAGGTGGTGGTATATTAGCATCTTTATATTTAATATATTCTCCATATATCTTTAATGGAGTGGAGAACGCACTGATTTGAGAGTCAGTTGTTAAACCGATTTTTTTAAGCTCATTTATAAATTCTTCTATCTTTCTTTGTGTATCAAAAGTTTTTTGGTCTTTATTGTCGTAAAAAAGTTGTAGGTATTTTGTTAATAATGCGAGATTATCTTTTTGTGTTGCGTCAGTGGTGTCTTCATGACCCGCTTGTTGAATAATATTATCCAATTCTGCAGATATACTTTTGTAGTTTGCAATGAGTAAATCGTGTTCTGCTCTTTTTCTTTCATATGCTTGTATTATTTCTGACACAACCTCTAGCCGCTCTTTAGTATATATTAGATTGATGGCATTTTTATTAACTTTCATGCGTTTTTCGGCTTCTTCTATTGCTTCTTTGCGTTCTTTTTCGAGTTGGTTAAATTTGTCAGATAAGACATCATGCAGTTTAGGATCGTCGGGTTTAGTTATGTTTTTATCTCTGATTGCCTTAAAAAATATTCCATATTTTTTTTCCAATTTCTGCATCTTCTCTAATGCGTTTGCGTCAGGAGTTTTTGCGTTACTCTCACTATACATTACGAATTGCTTCCATTTTTTAATGATCTGTAAAATATCTTTTTCCTTATGATATTTTTGATATTTTGGATCTTCTTTTTCTGGTGTCCAATCTTCTCTTTTTCCTAATTTTTCTAATGCTGCTCTATGTCCTTCTTCTAATAGTTTTCCTTTCATTTCATCAGACATTTTGAAATTTAAAGCTTTTTCACCAAGATCGTCGGGCATAATGATTATATCTCGATGCCTACGTAATACCTCGATATTCGCTAAAGCAGCCTTAATTAATCCTTTGGCAAAATCAATGGCCCCAACTTTTAAGGGCTTGTCTTTTTGCTCGCTTGACTTGCCCTGTAAGTATGCAATAGTTTCTTTACTTTCCATAGATACTGCAATTATTCCGCCTTTACCTTTAGGAGTGGCGCGTAAATGATAGACATCATCCTCGGATTCAAAATCAATAGCTGGTTTTATTGGTAAATTATCTTTAAGCCCGCCATCTACAAATATTTCGCCATTGTATGGTACTGCTTTAAAAGCTGCAGGAAATGACATGGTTATTCGAACTGCCAGCCAAATAGGCATGTTTGGAGTATCTTTCCAGTTAAAAAGTTTTAACTCTGGTTGTAGTGGCGCAAGTTTAGAGCGAGTTAACATTATGTCTTTAAATCTGGGATCATATATTGGAGAGTTAGGATTGGCGGCATCGTGTAATTCCTTAAAAGTTATATTAGGATTACCGGTATGAGAAGCTATCAGAAGTTTTGCAAAATCAGCAAAGGTATCGCCCTTGTATAAACCATGATCCTCAGAATTTAAAATACGTGCTATAGATTCAATCGCATCTGCTGGTATGCTTGTTAGATCTGTAATGTTGAAAAAATCGATTTTTTTAAATCCTAGGGCTTCAGACCAAAAAGGAGTGTCTTTATCCATGAAGTCCGTAAAATTAATTTCAGCCATTTGTTTTTTTATTTCAGCAGAACTCATGCCAATTCCTGCCATCATAGACACAATGCCACCAGCCGAGCTACCCCATACTTCTCTTACATCTAACCAAGCGCCATTACGTTCTAATTCTTCGATGCTTCCAAGATGCTCTAACCCTTTGGTGCCGCCGCCACGAAATACCATTTTTCTGATACGTTGTTGTTCCGAAGATTCTATAGTAAGCATGGATGCACTCCTTTTTAAATTATAGACTACTCTTGTTCTTTTAGTGTTTGAATCATTTTGGTCATAACTTGTTTTGCGTCGCCATAAACCATGCGACATTTATCATTAAAAAATAACAAGTTTTCGATGCCAGCATAACCTTTGCCTTTACCGCGTTTAATAACGAATATTTGTTTGGCATGATCGACATTTAAAATCGGCATGCCGTATATTGGGCTAGTTTTATCGGTTCTTGCGGCAGGATTTACGACGTCGTTAGCGCCAATAACAATGGCAATATCAGTATTTTGAAAATCATTGTTAATATCTTCCATATCTAGGATATACTCATAAGGCACTCCAGCTTCAGCAAGTAAGACATTCATGTGTCCCGGCATTCTTCCTGCAACTGGATGAATAGCAAACTTAACATCAATTCCCTTTTCTAAAAGAAGTGATGCTAATTCCCAAACTTTTTGTTGAGCTTGTGCCACAGCCATTCCATAACCTGGAACAAAAACAACTTTATTAACGTAATTTAACATTACAGCAGCATCTTCTATTTCCATTGATTTTGTAGTGCCTTCAACTATAGTGCCGTTACCGCCTCCAAAACGAGCAAACAACACACCAACTAATGATCTATTCATTGCTTTTGCCATAAGCATGGTAAGCAAAGTGCCGGCTGAGCCTACGATGGTGCCGGCAATAATTAGAGCAATGTTGTTAAGCACAAAGCCTTCGCATGCTACAGCAAGCCCAGTGAATGCATTATAAAGTGAGATTACAACTGGCATATCTGCGCCGCCAATGCTCATAGTCATTAGAATGCCATAGGATAAACTTGCTGCAAAAAATAATATGATAATAAAGTTAGAATGCCAAAAGTAGGAGAGCGCTCCTAGTAATATTGCAGCTGCAAGTATGCACAGGTTAACAACTTGTTGCATCGGAAAGTAAATATTCTTTAACCAATCCCGAAGTTTGAAAAAAGCTAAAATACTGCCGGAAAATGAAATTCCGCCAATTAAAGCACCAGAGATCGCCAAAATAAAAGTTGTTATTGGCATGGCTGTTGCTGTATCAGCTGAGAGTTTAAATAATTCTATAGCGGCAATTGCAGCGGCTGCACCACCACCCATTCCGTTATACATAGCAATCATTTCTGGCATAGCAGTCATAGCCACTTTTTTGGCTGCCATCCAGGCAACCATGCTACCAATAGCAATAGCTAATAACATCAGAGCAAAATTGTGCATATTTGGGGATAAAAAGGTAACAATTACTGCTAGTAGCATTCCGATACCAGCCCACTGAATTCCGCTAGTTGCTGTTTTTGGCGAGCTCATTCGTTTTAAGCCTAAAATAAATAAAATGGCACTAGCATAATAAACAATTTGAATAATAATGTTATGCATTGTTATCGCTCTTATTGGGAATAACTTTACTATTGCTCTTAAACATTTCTAACATTCTTATAGTTACTACGTATCCGCCGACAGCATTACCTGTTGCAAGCAACACCGCAACAAAACCAATTATTATTTCGGTAAGTGTGGTAGCTGAACCAAGAGCAATCATGGCTCCAATTAATACTAGACCGTGGATAAAGTTGGAGCCGGACATTAAAGGAGTGTGTAAAATAACTGGGACGCGACTGATAACTTCATATCCAGCAAATGCAGCTAAAGTAAAAAGATAGATTGCAATAAAACCATCGACTGTCATAATTTATCTCCAAGGAGTTTTTGCACAGCTACATTTTTAATAAACCCACCATGGGTAACTACAGACCCAGAGATAATTTCATCAGTCCAATCTAAATTCAATGCATTGTCTTTAATCATTAAGCAAAGTAAGTTGATTAAATTGCGAGCATACATTTCGCTGGCATGAATTGCTAATTGGCTTGGGATATTAATTGGACCAATGATAGTAATATCATTGTATTTTATAGTTTCGCCTGGCTTGGTTAATTCACAGTTTCCGCCCATGTCTGCTAAAACATCTACTATTATTGCCCCAGGTTTCATTGCCGCCACCATATCTTTTGTGATGATTTTTGGTGCTGGTTTGCCTGGCACACCGGCTGTGGTAATAACTACATCACAGATGGCAAGGTGTTTTTTTAAGCTTTCCGCTTGCTTAGTTTTTTCTTCTGGTGTTAATTCACGTGCATAGCCCTCAGCACCAGTTGCTTGGACACCAGTATCAACAAATTTTGCTCCCAAAGATTCTGTTTGTTCTTTGGTATCAGGGCGAACATCATAAGCACTAACTTGAGCTCCTAGACGTTTTGCGGTTGCTATTGCTTGTAAACCTGCAACTCCAGCTCCAATAACAAATACTTTTGCTGGGCGAATTGAACCTGCTGCAGTTGTTAGCATGGGGAAAAAAAATTGGCTATTAGCTGCAGCCAGTAGTATTGCTTTGTAACCTGAGACTGTAGCTTGAGATGAGAGAGCATCCATGTTTTGAGCTCTGGAAATACGCGGAATTAATTCCATGGCAAAACTAGTGATTTTTTTCTCTAACAGTTTTTTTATGGTTTTAGGATTAAGATGCGGATACAAAAAAGAGATCAAGATAGAGTTTTCTTGCATTTGGCCTACTTCTTCGTCGGTAGGCGGCTGCACTTT
>Ga0154728_101_pt3 | contig 13866 bp, 9 predicted proteins | sample Rifle2008BG16ft_FD_105736 | JGI IMG/M metagenome (GOLD analysis project Ga0154728, IMG submission 105736) | Gammaproteobacteria bacterium RBG_16_37_9 | reverse complement strand
CATGTGTTAGGCATGCCGCCAGCGTTCAATCTGAGCCAGGATCAAACTCTTCAATTTAAAAAACTTGTAATGCGAAAACCAACTTGCGTCAGTCTCCACAAAATTTGATTCGACTCGAAATGAATTACTGTTAATTCTTTTGGAATTGTTTAGTCACTCAAATCGATAATTATATTTTGTATAAAATTATCATGAGTGCCCACACAAATTGTTTCTTAGATATTTTAAAGAGCGAACCTACACAAATAGGCAAGAGCGTGCATTCTACTAATTTGTCACTACATGTCAACAACTTTACTATATATTTTTTTATGGATGTCATCCCGAGCCTGCGACACTACTGTCCTACTATGTCATCCTCGTGCTTGACACGAGGATCTAGCGTAGAATGTTGAGATCCTCGGGTCTACGCCCGAGGATGACAGGTAATGCCCGAAGGATGACGGCATGTAATAATTATATGCCACAGAACTATTTTCTGCACAAGTATTTAGTTAGCGGTTAATCTATTTAATATCAGGTTGTGAATTCATAGCAAACATTCTATGATTTTTACGATGTAATTCCAGCTGTGCCACTAGTTTTTTTGACTGAGCAAAAAAACGACCTCGATATTCAGCTGCTATCATCTCACCAGCTGGCAATTTAACCTTCAAAGGATCATGAGGAACACCATTAATATGAAATTCATAATGCAAATGAGGGCCAGTTGCCAAACCACTAGAGCCTACATAACCAATTACATCTCCGCGTTTAACATGCTTACCAGGGAAAATAACGTCAGAATACTTTGATAAATGAGCAAACAAAGTAGTATAGGGACCTCTTTCCATTATTATGGTTTTGCCATGACCTCCATGGCGTCCCACATAAGTAACTCTACCATTACAAGTGGCTCTCACAGGAGTTCCTCTATCCGCAGTAAAATCTACGCCTCTGTGCGCTCGAATTATATCAAGTAGCGGATGATGTCTTGCCACAGAAAAACGTGATCCAATATATTTAAAATTTGTTACTGGGTATCGTATAAATGATGGCTCAACACTATGACCATCTGGAGTATAAAAATTTGTACGGCCATGAGGATCAGTAAAGCCAATAACGCGATGCAATTGACCATCGTGCCTCAGCTCAGCTGCCGCTATCTGATTATCACCAATTTTTTTGCCGTTTACGGTGTGCTCTTTATAAAACAATGCAAAACTATCACCACTGCGAAGTTTATTAACATTAACTTTATTGCTAAAAGCACTGACAAGCTGTGGCATTAATTTGCTGGGAACTCCAGCATTTTTCCCTGCTGTATAAATAGACCCTTTGATAGTCGCAGAAGCGTACTTAGTATTAACAGTAGGCTCGATATGCTTAGTTTTAACATGCCAAATATCATTTTTCGCAGTAACAATTAAAGTATCTAAATCGTTAATCTCATATGTCAATTCTTGGAGCTTGGTTTTAGTCGGGTCAAGAGTTAAGCTTATTTTTTTCCCGGCATGCAGCCCCTTCAATACTCGAGCTTGTTTGAATTTCAAAACACTTGCGGCAATTTTTGCATCTAAGCCAGAACGCTTTAAAATTCTTCCTAAATTATCTTTGGATCTAACAGTAAATATCAAAGTCTTCGGCACATCTTTCGGCACCTCTTTTAACTCTGCCGCCGCTAAAACAACTTGCTTATTATCCACACTAGCTACACTAGGAATAGGTGCTACAGTAGAAACAGGCGCTACACTAGAAACTGGTGCTACACTAGAAACTGGTGCTATACCAGGGGCAGACGCCACTTGCTGTAGCACATTCTGATCAGCTATAGCTATATCAATTTGTTGGATTACTTCAGATTTTTTAGAAAACTTAATTGCAACCGTACTACCAAAAACTAATACACCAAACAAAACCAAAAAATACGAAACTAGCCATGGATTACGACCAAACGCCATCTCTTTTGTGCTAGCATCATTATTATTGTTTGGCGATATGTAATCCAAAGAAACTCCTAGAATTTAAATTAATAAAACTGCGATATTGTATCAAAAACGGTATACTATTCAATTGCTTTTTGTAACTATTTGATTAAAATATAGATAATTTGCCGCTGGACAAGAAAATATAAATACCATAACTTATTCTTAACTCTCATCAAATCGATATGCGTTTATGGCCGATACTAACATACTTATAAACAAAATTCACGACCTCAAAAGCAACCTAGATGCTCTTAGGGGGTATCTTTGACTACGACAATAAAAATAAACGCCTCACAGAAATTTTACAAGAATTAGAAAACCCAAAAATATGGGATGATATCCAAAAGCAACAAACTATTGGCAAAGAACGAGTTCAACTAGAAGCATCTATAAATCAAATAAAATCTCTTAGCACCTACATCCAAGACACAGAAGAGCTGCTACAAATCGCAATCAACGAAAACGACGATAAAACAATTTTAGAACTTGAACAAGATATATCCAAAATATCCAACCAAATGGATGCTATAGAATGCCAAAGAATGTTTTCCCATCCAATGGATAAACATAGCGGGTATCTAGACATCCAATCTGGATCTGGTGGCACAGAGGCGCAGGATTGGGCAGAAATGCTACTACGCATGTATCTTCGCTTTGGCGATCAACACGGATTTAAAGCTCAGCTACTTGAAGTTTCGCCTGGGGATGTTGCTGGAATCAAAAGCGCTACAATAAAATTCTCTGGAGATTTTGCTTATGGCTGGCTACGCACTGAAACCGGAGTCCATCGCTTAGTTCGCAAATCTCCTTTTGATGCTAACCATAAGCGTCACACTTCATTTGCATCAGTCTTTGTCTATCCAGAAGTTAACGAAGACATAAAAATTGAAATCAATCCTGCGGATTTGCGCATCGATACCTACCGAGCTCAAGGTGCTGGAGGACAACATGTCAATAAAACTGATTCGGCGGTTCGTATCAAACACAATCCAACTGGAATTATTGTTCAATGCCAAAGTGAGCGCTCACAACATCAAAATCGCGCACAGGCAATGAAACAATTACGCTCTCGGTTATACGAATTAGAATTACGTAAAAAACAAGCGGCTTTTGCTACTCTAGAAGCTTCAAAAATGGATATAACATGGGGCAGTCAAATTAGATCTTACGTTTTAGATGATTCCCGAATTAAAGATTTACGCTCAGGTATTGAAACCCGCAACACCCAAGCAGTTCTCGATGGTTCTTTAGATATTTTTATTAAGGAGAGTTTGCGAGCAAAAATGGGATAAAGCCTCCTAATCTTTGCAAAACCAAATAATGTGATTAGAGTCTGGCTCCAATTGCACAGTGGTAGCCGCAAGCTTTAGCTTGCGTTGCCAGAAAACGCAAGCTAAAGCTTGCGGCTACCACCACACCCAAGTTTATCTTTTTCAGCTGGCGCCATGCTCTAAACAAATCTTATCAATTTCACCGTGTATCTCTTGCAATGCCTGTAAGAATTTCTCCTGATGCTCCTTCAAAAGCTCTTTAGCGATAGTTTTATAATATTCTATACCGCTATTTAAATTTATTTTGACTTCAGCTAATTTTTGCTGTGATCTTGCTGGCAAGCCTAAAGAGGTGTTTTTTATTTCACTAAGCAAATGATTTATTTGTAATTGAATTTCTCTGATAAACACATGCGGCCTGTCATTATCAACCAATAAAGAACAACGCCCATAAATATGACTTATCATTTCTTTTAAAGTAGCTATTTTTTTAAAATTTATAATATTTGGTCCGGGACAAATTGCTGGTCTTGCTTTGGCATCAATATCTCTTCTTAGCAACACCCCACCCGACAAATCATCACAAATACATGATTTAAGCAAAACATCTTCTTTAAGGATAGCTAATTTTTCAGGAGGCAAATTACTTTGTTCTAACTCTTTTAATTTAAGCGCTTGATATTCGCGTGAAGCTCTACAAATTGCTTTTTTGGTAAATTCTTTATTAGCTCTCACAAAACCTTTAGCGCAAAAACTTCCAGGAACTCCGTTTTTAATCCGCTCTCTACGAGCTTCCTCGCTTGCAGAATTTCTCAAATTCCAAAATGGTATTCCTAAAGGAGAACTAGAGCTCAAATATACATCCCCATCTTCTGCCTGTATCAACTTGCTCAAAGTTAGATCATCGACATTAGTAGCTTCCGGAACCAACAAAAATGGTGTTCCCCAACCTACACCATCAAGTCCATAGTGTTTAATTAAAAAATCATGTTCGGCATTTGTGCCAACTCCACCTTGAGCGGTAATCCTCACATTTTGTGGCATATCACCACAAAATTTCTTGATGCTATCTAATGCCTTTTTATAAAAACCATGTAAGGTTTCAACCAAATCATCCTTACGCTTTTTAAACTCCGCCAAAATAGGACCCATCAACTGGCCATCATTAACAAAGGCATGACCACCACAATTAAGTGGCGACTCAATCCGATATTCAGAAACCCATATCCCACGTTTTGCCAAATATTTTCCTTGAATTTCAGCCGAACGATAATCGCTTACTTTTAAACAAACCTTTTTCTTAATCTCAGAATTCTCATCAGGAAAAAAATCGGCAAATTTAGTTATATAGCCATACAAATGTGGATTAAACCCAGCAGAAAAAATGATGGTCGAACCCACATCACTATTAGCATAACCACGCAACGCGGCAGCCGCATCACAAAACTCATATGGCAAGGCAGCACCATTGTAATAATTTTCTTTATCCAATTTGGTCATGATATTAACATCGATTTTTCCTGCAGTTATTGATTTACGTAATTCTTCTTGTAACCGGATTTTTTCTGCGCTATTTTTTTCTTCAAGCATCTTTTCATACTTCTTTTTTAATTGGTGTTCTTCTGGCAACATCTCAAAATAACGGGTAATTTCACTGCCTGGTTCAAACGTTGCAGCTTTGACTTCAGCGATTTGCTTATCAATTAACTTTTGTAATAGATTTAAATAGGCAGTAATACGTTTTGCTCGCGCATCTTCTTCTCTACAACTAATCGGTGCATATGACTCTCCGAATTTTTCACTCCAATATTTACGCATTTGCTCAATTAATACGTCATCCACTAAAGAAACAACAGATGAAATACCATACTTTGCTACAAACAATGGAGTATCGATCGTAAAACCAGTTCCCATAACTGGAATATAAAAACTGTGCGGATTGTTTATTTGATACATTTTCTTAGCTCTGTTATATAAATTCTGTGTCATTCTTTAAATTTTGCGTCATCCTTTAAATTGTCATCCTCTAAATTCTATGTCATCCCTTAAATTGTCATCCTCGGACAAGCGAAGCGCAGATCCGAGGATCTTTATAATACTAGATCCTCGTGTCAAGCACGAGGATGACAAGTTACAAACACGAGGATGACAAGCCCCAAGTCCGAGAATGGCATAGAATTTAAAGTATAACAAATTCGGCGCCATATGATATCACGACTTTAAACTTTAATAATCAAAAAAATTTCTAACACAATATTATGATTTATAATAAAAATATCATCGTGATAATTCTGATTGGTAGCCGCAAGCTTTAGCTTGCGTTTTTTTGATTGGTACCACACCAACACCAGCGCAGGCTAAAGCCTGCGGCTACCCGTACCCGTGCGATTCCGATTAACATTATTTTAATAATGCAACCTCACTTTTAACCCATTTGGCATAAAACCCTATAAAAACCTTATTATCGTAATATTTTGTTGTTAATTACAAGATAATTAAATACAATCGATCAGAATCCAACTTTTTTGGAGAAGGCTTTCACTTATGAACAAGAGCAAATTTATCGGTAGCACCATGATTTTAACGGGCTCTATCATTGGAGCTGGGATGCTTGGCCAACCAATGGTAAGCGCTGCTTGCGGCTTTACTTGGGCGTCAGTAATAATGTTTGCATCATGGGCAATAGCGGCCGTAACCGGACTTATTGTTATCGAGGTAACTTTAGCCCTTCCAATTCACTCCTGTAGTTTTGGCTCTATGGCTGAACAAACACTGGGTCGCTTCGGCAAAGTTGTTACCTGGGTCTCGTATCTACTTGTGCTTTATGCCATAACAGTCGCGTACATAGGCGGCGAAACATCTGGGATAATCAATGCCTTTGGATCCGCGTTCCCAACCCAAATACCTCACTGGACCGTATCTATATTATTTACTGTTATTCTAGGATCAGCGGTGTTCTGGAGCACCAAAGCCACCGATCATATCAACCGCAGCCTGATCAGCGTCAAAGGATTTATGTTGATAGCAGCTCTAGCTTTCATTATGCCTCATGTGGATATCAGCAAACTAATTGATTCACAAAATCTATCAACTCAAAGTATATTTTTATGGTCTGCAATCCCAGTTTTTGCTAATGCTTTCTTCTATCAATTTGTTATCCCAAGTTTAAGAATTTATATTGGCGATGAACCGCGTCAATTAAAGTGGATTGTGATGACCGGCACCACTATTGCTTTAGTAGTTTATTTATTGTGGCTTGCTGCTGCTTTAGGCACTATCCCACTAGAAGGAGATAATAGCTTTACCAGCCTTGCTCGAACACCAGGCTCATCAGTTGGCGAATTCACTCAGCTTATGATACATATTTTGAACAATAAGTGGGTGACAACCAGCATCAATGGTTTTGCTAACATCGCTATGACTACTTCATTTCTAGGAATATCGCTATCATTATTTGATTTTCTAGCTGATGGCTTTAAACGACCAGACACTAGATTTGGACGGTTACAGACCGCGGGTTTAACTTTTATCCCACCGCTTACGATTGCGTTGTTTTTCCCTAATATCTTTATTACAGCAATGAATTATGCCGCCATACCGATAGCGGTTTTATCGCTGATTATTCCAGCGCTTATGGTTTATAAATTACGCAAGCACCCAACTTTAAAATCTCCATATAGAGTTAAATATGGTAATACAGTATTTTTTGTGCTTATTCTAACTGGCTTTGCGTTGATAGCACTATCAATAGTAAACAATCTACATTTGCTACCCACTCTTAAATAAGCTACACCAAGGTTGCTTATGGTAATAAAAGATACTGCTCTAACAACCATCAAGCGCGGCGCTACAGAAATTTTATTAGAATCTGAGCTCGAAGAGCGCTTATTACTTGGAAAACCACTTAAAATAAAAGCAGGATTTGATCCTACCGCACCAGATCTCCACATAGGACATACAGTATTGATCAATAAAATGCGTCAATTCCAAGATCTAGGGCATGAAGTTACATTTTTAATCGGTGATTTTACCGCAATGATTGGCGATCCAAGCGGCAAAAACACCACTCGCCCGCCACTTAGCAAAGAAGAAGTTCTAGCTAACGCTAAAACTTACGAAGAACAAATTTTTAAAATTCTTATTCCAGAAAAAACCAAAATCGCTTTTAATTCTCAGTGGCTCCAAAAACTTACGCCGATTGATATGATCAAGCTTGCTGCAACTTACACTGTAGCACGCATGCTTGAGCGTGATGACTTTCACAAACGCTACCAGGAAAACAAACCTATCGCTATTCATGAATTTTTGTATCCGCTCTTACAAGGATATGATTCTGTAGCACTTAAAACTGATATTGAGCTTGGTGGCAGTGATCAAAAATTTAATTTACTCATGGGACGTGAACTACAAAAACATTTTGGTCAAAAACCACAAATAGTTTTAATGATGCCGCTGCTTGAGGGTTTGGATGGCGTGCAAAAAATGTCAAAATCCCTTGGCAATTACATTGGCATCAATGATTCACCCCAAGAAATGTTTGGTAAATTGATGTCGATTTCAGATGAATTAATGTGGCGTTATTTTGAATTATTAAGCTTTCGTTCCCTAACCGAAATTAATAAATGGCACGAAGAGATAAAAAACAACGAAGTCAACCCTCGTGATATTAAAGTTAAACTTGCTTTAGAAATCGTCGAACGTTTTCATAATAAGGCCGCTGCATTACAAGCCCATGAAGAATTTAATGCCAGGTTTCAACGTGGGGTTATTCCAGATAACATAGACACCATAACTATTAACATAAATGCAGATGAAATCCCTCTGAGTAATTTACTAAAACAAGTTAATCTCGTGCCAAGCACCTCTGAGGCCATTCGTTTGATCAACCAAGGCGGGGTAAAAATTGACGGCCAAAAAGTTGAGGATCAAGGATTGCGCATCAAGAAAAACAGCGAGCATATTTATCAAGTCGGCAAACGCAGATTTGCGAAAGTGAAGGTGGGGTTTTAACCAGGACCTCTAGCTTCTCTGGGAGAATCATCAGGTCTTTCTTCGGGGCTTTCTCCGCTAGTTTTTGATTTTTTTGGCTAGGGCCCTCCGGAATCAAGAGCCTTTCTCTTGCCAAGAGCCCAACTTATTCCCTTTGTTTTTGATCTCTTACTTTCTATTTTAGCAATTTCATCTTTTACGTCATCTAACTCTTCCAAATAACCCTCAACAAGTTTTGCAGCTCCATTTTTTAATGTTTCATACGACTTTCCTTTGTTTTGTGCCCCTGCAAAATCTCTCTCTAAAACCTCTACACCATTCAGAGTTTGTTCTATCAAGAAAGACAATTCTTTGCGTTGATTAACAAGTCTGGTGTATTTGTTCGGCATAAAAATTTTATTAATCAGATTTGATACAATCATTTGAACCACATAGGAAAAAGATTTCTTGTCTCCAGCACTAACCCTAGCTCTCGAATTAGCATAAATTCTAAAAAGATCACTTTGAAGCTTACTAGCATATAGCATAACTCCCTGAGGAGTTGCAAACAACATCCTCGATTTCATCTCTGTTCCAGATTCATTAAACTTTGCTTTTAATTTAGAAGTAACGCCAGCTTGAATACACCTATATAAGGTGGTATCTGGGATCGTTAACCGCAGAGCTGCATGACCCGCCTCACCACTAAAAAGCTCTCGCTTGATAGCAGTCGAATACTTTTTCACATCAGGCCCGCTTCCCCAAGTTAATACTGAAAGTCCATACATATAAAATTCCTCCTAAAAAAATATCCATTAGTATTATAACAGCTCGCGGCAACCCTTCAAATAAACTTTGGAGGCAATCATTTTGACTCACACTCCAAAATATAGTATATTGGAGTGTATGCACTACATACCTAGAAAAATTGAGCAAAACATTAATGTGGCTCTAAAACGGAACAAAAGTGTTTTATTGCTCGGAGCTAGACAAACCGGTAAAACAACTTTACTTAACCAAATTCCTACTGACCTGTATATCTCTCTAGCGCTGCCAACTGTTAGACAACGCTTTGAAAAAGATCTAGCGCTATTGCTTGGCGAAATCGAAGCGTTGCATACTAAAAAAGCTAAAATTCCTCTTATAGTTATCGATGAAGTGCAAAAAATACCAGAGATTATGGATTTAGCTCAAGATTTAATCGATCGAAAAAAAGCGCAATTCATACTAACCGGATCTTCAGCTAGAAAATTAAAACAGCCAGGAAAAATTAATTTATTACCCGGTCGCGTTGTCGCTCTAAAGCTTACACCTCTAACTATTTCTGAATTGCCAAAAGATAAAAAAAATCTAGAAGAATTGTTGCTTTATGGAACCCTGCCTGAAATTATTACTCAGTCAAAATCACAAGATAAAGAAACCGATCTTATCTCTTATATTTCAACTTATCTCGAAGAAGAAGTGCGCGCAGAAGCACTAGTGAGAAATGTCGGCTCATTTTCTAGATTCTTAGAGCTAGCTGCTTCAGAATCTGGAAATATCATAAACTTTCGTAAACTGTCACAAGAAATTGGAGTAGCACATACCACTATAGCCGCATATTATCAAATTTTGGAAGACTGCTTAATCGCAGAACGCATTGAGCCATTACGTCATACAAAAACACGGCGTCGACTTACCGCACTTCCAAAATATTTATTTTTTGATCTTGGAGTGCGCCGCCTTAGCGCCAATGAAGGCACTAAATTACCAGCAAAATATATTGGCTCAATATTTGAACAGTTTGTTGGCCTGGAGTTAATCAACTCAATTAATTTAGCGGCCGAACGCTACAAAATTTATTTTTGGCGTGACGTAAATGGCAGCAGTGAAGTTGATTGGATTTTAGACAAACAAGGTGAGTATATTCCCATAGAGACAAAGCTTACCTCAAATCCAACAATCAAGGACGCCAAACACTTGCAAACATTTTTAGCAGAATACGAAAATACCGACAAAGCTTATATCATCTGCACGGTTCCACGTAAAATAAAATTACATGAAGGAATTTATGCCTTACCCTGGCAGGAGATGGGTGAATTGATTTTTTAAACCCGCAATACCGCTTTTTCTATTTCTACTAGCACAAAAACAATTACCGCTGCGCCGATGATATAACTCCAATGATCTAATCCAATTGCGGCTGTATTAAAAAATGACTGCATTAATGGCACATAAGTAAACAATAATTGGAGCACTAATACTACTAAAATTGATAATAATATTGGCCTGCTACCAAAAAACGTCTGTAAATTAATTGAAGATTTTCTAAGATTGCGGCAGTTAATCAAATACATTATCTCTCCAATAACTAATACATTGACCGCCACTGTCCGTGCAATCTCTAAATCAAAATCTCGATAATACACAAAAATAAATAGCCCAAAAATAGCTGCTACTAAAACTAACGAAACCAAAAATGCCCTCCACAATAAATACCAAGACAATAATGGAGCATCTGGTTTACGCGGTGGACGCTGCATCACATCAGACGCCGCCGGTTCAAAACCTAAAGCAAGCGACAGTGTAACCGCCGTTATCATGTTCACCCATAAAATTTGCACGGCAGTGACAGGTAAAGTTAATCCAAACAAAATCGCTACTATCACTGCAAACGCTTGCGCAAAACTTGTGGGCAAAATAAAAAGAATAGCTTTTTGCAAATTGTCATAAATAGTGCGCCCCTCATCAACCGCATGCACAAGCGTTGCAAAATCATCATCAGCAAGCACCATTGCAGCAGATTCTTTAGCAAGATCTGCTCCTTTTTCACCCATAGCAATGCCTATGTCAGCTTGTTTAAGCGCTGGAGCGTCATTAATACCATCGCCAGTCATTGCTACAACTTCGCCCTGCTGTTGCAATGCCTTTACTAAACGCAGTTTGTGTTGCGGAGTGGTTCGAGCGTAAACATTAACATTTGGTGCAGCTTTAGCTAAATCTTCATCACTCATCAAATCAATCATATCTCCAGTCAAAACAGTGCCGTTTTTAATACCCACCATCGCAGCAATCGCACTTGCAGTAGAAGCATGATCGCCAGTAATCATTTTTACTTTGATTCCAGCTTGTTGACATTCCTTCACCGCAAGCTTTGCTTCTTCACGCGGAGGATCAATCAAACCAAATAATGCAACTAAAACCAAATCATCTTCGATGTCATCAAAATTCAAAGATGATTTTGCAGCAATAGCTTTCTTAGAAGCCACAGCAATTACACGCTGGCCTAAAGATGCAAGTTTTTCAATATTGCCTTCCCAATAGCTTCTATCGATTGGCACTACATGACCATCAACTTGCGCAGATTTACATTTTGCCAATATGATTTCAGGAGCGCCCTTAACATAAATAAAATTATTACCATCATGATCATGATGTAATGTTGCCATAAATTTATGTTCGGTTTCATACGGGATAAGATCGGTTCGAGGAAGTTTTTTTTGCAATAAATTAATATCAAATTTAATGCTATGCCCTAACATCATCAAAGCTACATCAATTGGATTACCATGAGTTTCGTAACCATCGCCCAGATGGTGTAACTGGGCGTCATTACACAAAATCACACCAGTAATAGCTGTTTTTAAATCGGCTTGATCAAATGCTATCTCACCATCAAGAGAATAATCGCGCTTAGCAGTTACTATAGATTGCACTCTAAGTTCATTACTCGTAAGCGTTCCTGTTTTATCGGTGCAAATCACTGTTACAGCCCCCATAGTTTCTACTGCTGGCAAGCGCCGCACAATTGCTTTGTGTTTTGCCATAGTCATTACACCGATTGCCAAGATAATGGTCATTATCGGCGGCAACCCTTCTGGTATGGCAGCTACTACTAAACCGACGATCGCCATAAACATTTCACTACTATAATCATGCCAAACTAAAGCGCTTACTAAAAAAACTGCTATAGCAATCACTATAATTAACCCAGTTAACCAACGACCAAAACTATTCATCTGCCGTAGTAGCGGAGTATTAATTGATTCAACTTGGACCAAAGCATCACTAATTTTACCAACTTCGGTATTACCACCTGTTGCAACCACAACCCCTAAACCACGCCCATCAGTTACTAAAGTGCTGCTATAAAGCATTGAATGACGCTCGCTTACTGCAACATCTTCTGAAGCCTGTTCAACTCTTTTTTCAACTGGCAAAGATTCTCCAGTTAAGATTGACTCTTGAATTTGCAAATTTTTTGCTTCACATAAACGTAAATCAGCGGGTATTTTATCGCCACGATTAATTACAACCACGTCACCTGGAACAAGCTCAGATGCAGATATCACTATCTTTTTTCCATTACGAATTACCTGCGCAGTTGGTGCAAGCATGGCGCGAATCGCACCTAGCGCCTTTTCAGCTTTTCCCTCCTGAAAAAAACCAAAAATGGCGTTTAGCACTACTACCCCAAGAATAACACTAGCATCTACCCACTGGGCTAGATAAATTGTGATCGCTGCTGAAATAAGTAAAATATAAACAAGAGCGTGGTGAAATTGGCGCAGAAATCGCAATAATATATTATCCCGTTGATACGTAATAATTTGATTGCGCCCATAGATTTTTTGCCGATTTAAAACTTCGTCAGATGTTAACCCTTGCTGTAAATTGGTAACAAGTTTATTTAAAACTTTAGAAACATTTAAAGCATGCCATTTATTATCAGACATATTTCTTTTTATTTTTAACCTCGACTACTAATTTTGGAACCAAATAACCTGAAAGCTTTTTTTGCATCTTCAAATAAATTTTCTTAGCTTTTTCTATATTAACATAAAAATGAGCAGCTCCTTTAACTTTATCAAGGATATGTAAATAACAGGGTATGACACCAGCACTAAATAACTTCTCACTCAAAGTTATCAAAACCTCACTATCATCATTAACACCTTTTAATAACACCGCCTGATTAAAAATAACTATATTTTGTTTTTGTAACAGGGTCAAACACTCCACAACTTCATCATTAATCTCATTTGGATGATTACAATGAATCATTAAAACCACGGGAATTTTAGCTTGGATTGACCTAGCTGTTATAAGCTTTGGTATAGCTATCGGAACACGACTATGAATTCTGATTCTTTTAACGTGGGGGATTGCTGCCAATTGATCCATAATTTTCTTAAGTTCTTTTGGAGGCAACATTAACGGATCACCACCACTTAAAATTACTTCGTTTATAGTAGGGTTATTTTTGATATAAGAAAAAACTTTTTGCCAATCAGTAATTTTTTCACGCAGATGCCTGCGAAAACAAAAACGACAATTAAGCGCACAACTATCCGCTACTAACAATAAAACCCGCCCATAATACTTATGAATTAATCCAGCAACCGGAGAATATTTTTTTTCAGAAAGAGGATCGGTATTAAATCCTGGAGCTTTTTGCAATTCAATTTTTTGCGGCAAAATTTGTAATAGCAAAGGATCATTAATGTTACTTGGATCAATACGCGCTACGAAACTTTCTGAAACTTGGAGAGGAAAATCAGAAACCAAATCATCTGCCGCAAACTCTGACAAATTTAAATGTAACTTTTGGGCTAATTTTTTTAAACTAGTAATCATGAAAGGTTATATTATAAAAATAACCCACATAATAACACAAAATA
>Ga0154728_154_pt3 | contig 14501 bp, 8 predicted proteins | sample Rifle2008BG16ft_FD_105736 | JGI IMG/M metagenome (GOLD analysis project Ga0154728, IMG submission 105736) | Gammaproteobacteria bacterium RBG_16_37_9 | reverse complement strand
TATTACTGAAACCATAGATAGATGAAATATGAATTATCGGAGCTGCTTTTTTAGGACAAGAGAGTAAAACTGCTCCACTTGCTTGTAATTTCTTTTTAAAATAAAGCTCAAATTTTTCGTAAGGATGTTCGGTTTGATAATAAACTTGATTTAGTTGCGGCGGTAGAATTTTTGTAGTATTAAGCCGAAATCCACAGCCAATAAGAGGCATAGAAGTTATTAGTATAAAAAATAATTTGGTAAGGGTTTTCAGCATATTTTTTATTTAACCTAAATCTGTCACTATATTAATCAATTTCTTCGGAACAATAACCACTTTTTTTAGTGCTTTCTGCCCTATAACACGAGCAATATTTTCATTAGCAAGAGCATTAATTTTTATAGTTTCTTCATCAGCATCAATAGCTACTGTTATTTTGCCGCGGACTTTACCGTTTACTTGCACGATCAAATCTATTTCAGTTTGAGTAAGTGTATTATAGTCTGTTTGTGGCCAGGGAGCATCTGCAATATCGCCTTTAAAACTTAATTCATGCCATAAATAGTGGGTAATATGTGGCGTGATGGGGCTTAAAAGACGCAATAAAATACTCATGCCATCATAAATTATGGATTCATTTTGTTGTGGCGGCAAATCTTGGAGTAAATTTAAAAGTTTCATAGTTGCCGAGACAATCGTATTTAAATGCAAGCGTTCTATGTCAAAATTTGCCTGTTGGAGAATCATGTGAATATGTTGATACGCTTGCCGTTGTTTTTCAGTTAAAACTGGTTTTTCCCAAGCGACGTTGTTATAGGAAATTATTATATTTTCATTGGCTACAGCAAGAGCATAAAGTTTTTTTAAAAAACGATGTGCGCCCTCAATTCCACTATGAGACCACTCCAAAGATTGTTCTGGAGGAGCGGCAAAAATCACAAATAGGCGCACAGTATCTGCACCATAATTAGCGATCAATTCTTCAGGGGAAACGGTATTGTTGCTTGATTTAGACATCTTAGAACCGCCTTTTAATACCATTCCTTGAGTTAACAAACGGGTAAACGGCTCGTTGCCTCTTACAAGTTTTTCATCGCGCATTACTTTATATATAAAACGTGCGTATAAAAGATGTAAGACCGCATGTTCAACACCGCCAATATACTGGTCTACAGGCATCCAGTAATCAACGCGTTGATCAAACATCGAATTATTTTGGTTGGGACAACAGTAGCGGGCATAATACCATGAGGATTCCACAAACGTGTCAAAGGTATCGGTTTCGCGCTTGGCTTTGCCCATACATTTGGGGCAAGTTGTATCAATGAAACTAGCTAAATTATGAAGAGGGGATCTAGGGTCTTTTAACTTTATTCCTTCAGGAAGTATCACTGGTAAATCTTTTTTTGGCACTGATACCAATCCACATTGTTCACAATTAATCATTGGAATAGGTCCACCCCAATATCGTTGGCGCGAAACTCCCCAATCACGTAAACGGTAATTTGTTTTACGCGCGCCGCATTTGTTTTTTATTACATGACTAGCAATAGCTTCATAAGCTTGAGTAAAGTTTAAATTAGAAAATTCTCCCGAATTAATCAAAACTCCCTTTTCTGTAAATGCAGATTTGCTGGTATCACAAGCGCTGTTATCGACGGGTTTTATTACTTGTTTATTTTTCAAATAATATTGTTCGGCAAACTCAAAATCACGTTCATCATGCGCAGGCACTGACATTATTGCGCCACTGCCATATTCCATTAAAACAAAATTTGCTACCCAAATTGGAATCTTTTCACCACTTAATGGATTCAGTGCGACAAATCCAGTGTCGTATCCTTCTTTATGGATAGTGGCAGCTTCGGCTTCCGCAACCTTGATGTTATGACATTTTTGTAAAAACTTAGCTATTGTTGCATTGGTTTTTGCGGCGACAGTAGCCAAAGGATGTTCTGGTGCAATTGATAAAAAAGTTGCACCAAAGACGGTGTCGGGTCTAGTTGTAAAAACCGTAACCTTTTCGTTGCTACCAACAATTGGAAAATATAGCTCTAGCCCTTCAGAACGCCCAATCCAATTGCGTTGCATGGTTTTAACCTGTTCTGGCCAACCAGGAAGCTTATCTAGATCGTTTAGTAATTCATCCGCGTATGCTGTGATTTTCAAAAACCATTGTGAGATTTCTTTGCGTTCTACTAATGCTCCAGATCTCCAGCCACGTCCATCAACAACTTGTTCGTTTGCTAGCACTGTTTGATCTACCGGGTCCCAATTGACAAGAGATTTTTTCTTGTAAGCCAGGCCTTTTTCATACATTTTTAAAAAAAGTTGTTGTTCGAATTTGTAATATTCAGGGCGACAGGCGGTAATCTCACGTGACCAGTCAATTGCAAATCCCATTTGTTTAATGGTAATTCGCATTTGCTCAATATTTTGGTAAGTCCAGGTAGATGGGGCCAAATTGTTTTTTAAAGCTGCATTTTCTGCTGGCAGGCCAAACGCATCCCATCCTAGGGGTTGCATAACATTTTTACCGAGCATTCTTTGATAGCGGGCAATTACGTCGCCGATGGTATAATTGCGGACATGACCCATGTGGATATGCCCACTTGGATAAGGCCACATTGAGAGGCAGTAAAACTTTTGTTTGTTTGGGTTTTCTGTAACCTCAAAAGCCTTGCTTTCTTCCCAGTATTTTTGGGTTGCTTCTTCGATAATTTGTGGTTGATATATTTTATTCATTTGGCCGTATAATTTCTATTACAAAAACAAAGAGTTCAGGTATTATACTGATAAAATCATTTTTATTAAACAAAGTTTACATTAAATTTGGTAGCCGTTTATGCAAAAACTATTAAAAATAGATCATAAAATATATTTTAGCTGGCTTGCTATTTTTGCTGGAGCAATTTTGCCTCTTGCTTTTGCACCTTTTGGCTATTATTTGGTGGCCGAAGTTGCTTTGCTATTATTATTGTTTATTTGGTTTAAGGCTTCGCCTGGTTGGGCTTTTTGGTATGGCTGGCTGTTTGGAGCAGCATTTTTTGGTTGTGGGATTTATTGGGTTTATATTAGTATCCATCATTATGGTCATGCGCCAGCAATTCTAGCTATATCAATTCTTGCTTTATTGGTTGCAGTTTTAGCACTATATCCTGCTTTGCAGGGATATTTGTTAAATCGCATATATTTGCAAGATGATTGGCGTAAATTTTTGTTGGCATTCCCATTGAGCTTAGCGATTTTAGAGTGGATCAGAGGTTGGTTTTTAAGCGGTTTTCCTTGGTTGTTTTTAGGATATGGACACATAGATTCGCCGCTTCGCGGTTGGGCTACGATTTTTGGAGTATATGGAGTTTCTTTTGCTATTGCCCAAACTGCAGGAGCTATTTTTTGTATGTTTTTATATCGTAAAAATAAAAAAGTTTTAATTGCTTTAATGTTATTGATTGCAGTGCTTTGGGGGGTTGGGGCTAGTATTGCAAAAATTAATTGGTCGAAGCAAATTGGCGAGCCAGTAGAAGTTAGTTTGATTCAAGGTAATATCACCCAGGAGCGAAAATGGCGGGATGAAGAATTATGGTCGATTATAAACTCCTACGCTATTTTAACTGCAAAAAATTTTAACAGTAAAATTATAGTATGGCCAGAAGCTGCGATACCCACCTATCCGGAAAATGTTTGGTTATATTTGAAGTTATTATCTTTTGTTGCCAAGCGAAATGAAACTACTATTTTAAGTGGAACGCCTTTCTATGATAAACAAGATGAACGTTACTATAACGGTCTTATGGCTTTTGGCGCGAGCGTTGGTAAATATTATAAGCGCCATTTAGTGCCTTTTGGTGAGTATATGCCTTTAAAGTTTATGTTGAGTTGGTTACATAAATTTTTTACTATCCCGATGTCTGGTTTTTCTAGTGGTTCAAAAAACCAGCAGGATTTATTTGCGGGAAAAATCTTACTTGCTCCGTTTATATGCTATGAAATAGCCTATCCAGGGTTGGTTTTGGATTATGTGCCAAGGGCAGGGTTATTAGTGACGGTTAGTGATGATAGCTGGTTTGGAAACTCTATTGCTGCGCCTCAACATTTAGAGGTTGCTAGAATGCGATCGCTTGAGGTTGAGCGTTATCAACTGCTTAGCACCAACACCGGAATTAGCGCTATAATTGATGCCAAAGGAAAAGTCATTGCCAGAGCTCCAGTGTTTCAACAAGCAGTTTTAAATGCAAAGATTGTGGCTTTTTTAGGAAGCACGCCTTGGGTAAGTTATGGGCAGTATGTGTGGTTGCCTTTGTTCTTGCTTGGTTTGTGGCTAGCAAGATGTAGAAAGTAGAATCTGTTGACATTTCTACTAATCTGGCCGTATCTTGTTGATTTTACGCTGCGCTATCCATGCTTCGCGCCCCTTTTAGGGGCTTGCCTGCGGCAATTAAAATTTGCTCCAGGCAAATTTTTCTGCGATACGTTGCTCACATACCCTAAAAGTATGCTCCGCTACGTTTCTCAAAAATCAACAACCTACGGCTCAGCTTAGCGAAATGTCAACTTATTTTTAGGATATTTTTTTGGTTAAAATTTTTGTGTAGATTAATTTATGTCAAATTTAAAAGCAGATCATCCTATAGGTATTTTTGATAGTGGCGTTGGTGGTTTAACTGTTGCCAAGACAGTGGTAGATAATTTGCCAAATGAATCGATGATTTATTTTGGTGATACCAAACATTTGCCTTATGGCGATAAATCAGTGCAGGCCATCCAAAGTTATGTTAGGGAAATTGCTGATTTTTTGTTAGAACGAAAAGTTAAATTAATTTTGATTGCTTGTAATTCTGCTTCGGCAGCTGCTTATGAGATGTTGCAAGATTATATTGGAACTCGAGCATTGCTTGTCAATGTAGTTGATCCAGTCGTGAGATTTATATGCGAAAATTATGCCGGTAAATGTGTTGGTTTGATTGGCACTAAACTTACAATCCAGTCGGGAATTTATTCCAAAAAAATATCTGAGCTTGCATGTCAGATTGATTTACGTGCTCAAGCTACACCACTACTTGTTCCCATAATTGAAGAAGGGCTTTTTGAACATGAATTAATTGATGTTGCTTTAACTGAATATTTATCAAATCCAATGTTACAAGGTATTGATGCTTTAGTTTTAGGGTGCACTCACTATCCGGTTATTAAAAAAAACATAGAAAATTTTTATCAAGGTAGAGTTAAAATCATCGATGCAGGTAAGATTGTTGCTGAGGAGGTTAAAGCTATGCTCATTGCTCAAAATTTAACTTCCTCAATATCGCCCAATAGGCAATTTTATGTTTCTGATTATACCGAGGGGTTTGTTAAGGGTGCTAGATTATTTTTTGGTGAAGAGGTTGTGCCCTTCACTAATTGAATTTAGGTTTCGGGGGTTAGTGCAATCTGAACTTTAGTGTCATCCTCGGGCGTAGACCCGAGGATCTCGATACACCATGCTAGATCCTCGCGTCAAGCGCGAGGATGACAGAAAAGGAGAGCGCGAGGATTGTATTGGTTCACCAAGAAGAGAAAGGGGTCAGACCCAAAAAAGGGTCTGACCCCTTTCTTCATTAGCCTGCGCTACCCTTTAATTGCTGCAATTTTTCAAGCTGCGTCTGTAGTTTATCTAGTATATTTTGATTCTCTAATAATCTAGTGCGGTCTTTGTTGATGATGTCTTGTGGTGCTTTAGCAGTGTAACCTGAGTTATTTAATTTTACTCTGGCGCGCTCGGTCTCTTCCTTTAATTTATTAATTTCTTTATTAATGCGAGCAATTTCACTATCAAGATCTATCAGGTTAGCCAAAACAATGTGAAATTCTAGCGTATCTATCAAAAAAGTTATGGTCGCTTGAGAGATTTTTTCTTCTTTTATCCAGGTTATAGACTCGATTTTGGCCAAAGCTTTTAGATAGTATTCGTGTTGTTTAATTCGATTATGGTCGCTTTCGGTTCCGTTGTGTAAAATTAGAGCGATGGGCTTTGCCGATGGAATATTCATTTCGCCACGAATATTGCGAATTGCAAGAATAATTTTTTTAAGCCACTGGATTTCGGAAGCAGCATCATGATCAATTTTTTGGATATCAAATTCTGGATATTTTTGCAGCATAATGCTTGGTTCTTTTATGCTGAGTTTTGGCGCTATTTCTTGCCATAGTTCCTCGGTAATAAAAGGCATAAATGGGTGAATGATACGAAGTAAATTTTCTAGCGTAGTAACTAGAGTTTTTCGTGCCCCCTGTTTTAAGGCAGGGCTAAATTGATCAGAGTTTAAAATTGGCTTTACAAGTTCTAAATACCAATCGCAAAACTGATACCAGGTTAATTCATAAATTGCCTGGGTAATCAAGTCAAAGCGGTAGGTTTTAAATTCTGTAGTAATAGTATGCAAGGTATTTTGGATTTCTGTTTGGATCCAACGATCAGCTAAGCTGTATTCAATGTTATTATCGGTATAATCAAAATTTTCTAATTGGAGTAGAACATAGCGCGTGGCATTCCAAATTTTAGTGCAGAAATTTCTATAGCCCTCAAGGCGGTTTATATCAAAATTAATGTCACGACTAGTAGTGGCGAGAGCGCCAAAAGTGAAACGTAGAGCATCTACCCCGAAACTTGGGATTCCACCAGGAAAATCTTTGCGTGTTTGTTTTTCAATTTCTGTTGCCAGATGTTTTTGCATTAAGTTACTAGTGCGTTTTTCTATGAGTTTGTCTAAAGTAATTCCATCGACTAAATCAATAGGGTCCAAAATATTACCTTTGGATTTTGACATTTTTTGGCCATGACTATCTCGGATTAACCCGGTTATATAAACTTCTTTGAACGGAATTTCACCAGTGAATTTTAAGCCAAACATTACCATGCGAGCGACCCAAAAAAAGATAATATCAAAACCGGTAACCAAAACTGAAGTTGGATAAAAAGTTTTAAACTCTTTGGTTGCTTCAGGCCAGCCCAAAGTTGCAAATGGCCATAATGCTGAAGAAAACCAAGTATCTAAAACATCATCGTCTTGTTTTAGTGTAATATCACCAAGTTTGTATTTAGTGCGAACATCTTCTTCGTTTGTGCCAACATAAATATTATTTTTTTCATCAAACCATGCTGGAATTCTGTGGCCCCACCAAAGCTGACGGCTGATACACCAGTCTTCAATATTCTCAAGCCACTGAAAATAAATTTTGCTCCAGTTATTTGGAATAAATTTTATTTTACCCTGAATAACCACTTCGATAGCTGGTTTTGCTAATTCTTTTGTTTTAACAAACCATTGATCGGTTAAATACGGTTCAATAATAGCATTACTGCGATCTCCCTTGGGAATTTTTAATTGGTGTTTTTCAGTTTTAAGCAGCAAACCAGCGGATTCTAGGTCTTTAATTATTTGTTTGCGAGCTTGAAAGCGTTCTAATCCTTGATAGGGTTTGGGAACATTTTCGTTAAGATGCGCGTTTTGGGTGAAAATATTGAGTAGTGGTAAGTTATGACGTTGGCCAATCGCATAATCATTGAAGTCATGTGCTGGAGTGATTTTTACGCAACCACTACCAAATTCTTGATCAACATATTCATCGGCTATGATTAGGATAATACGATCAGTAAGCGGTAATTTAATTTGTTTACCGATTAGATGTTGATATCGCTTGTCGTTTGGATTTACTGCTACTGCGGTGTCTCCAAGCATGGTTTCGGGGCGGGTGGTGGCGATAGTTAAACTTTCATTGCTGTTTAATAGAGGATATTTAATATACCATAACACCCCTTCTTGATCTTCGTTGATTACTTCAAGATCAGAAATTGCTGTTTTTAAAACAGGGTCCCAGTTAACTAAACGCTTACCGCGATAAATTAATCCTTCTTCGTATAATTTAATAAAAACATGTTGCACTTTTTGTGATAATTCTGGATCAAGTGTAAATTTTTCGCGCGTCCAATCTCCGGAAATACCAAGACGGCGCTCTTGTTTGGCAATGGTATCGCCAGAATATTTTTTCCATTCCCAGATTTTTTTTACAAAATCTTCACGACCAATGTCATGGCGGCTTTTTCCTTCATTATGTAGAATGTTTTCTACAACCATTTGTGTGGCAATACCAGCATGGTCTGTTCCTAATTGCCACATGGTATTATTTCCTAGCATTCGATGGTAACGAATTAAAATATCCATGATGGTCATTTGAAAGCCATGGCCCATGTGTAAGGTGCCGGTTATATTGGGCGGAGGAATTACGATGCAATATGGGGAACCTTTGCCGCTAGGAGCGAAATAATTATTTTGCTCCCATTTTTGATACCAGGTTTGTTCAATTAGATGAGGTTCGTAAGTTTTGTTTTTCATAGTCAATAATGAGATTAGCAGAAAAAATTAGCGAGTCAAAGCCATATTTGGTTTGAGTTAGTTACTTTTAAAAATTTTATATATTTTGTTATGAAATAGTATAGAATATTAAGGATTTTGTGCGCAAACAAGGGAGAGTGTTTTTTTATGTTTAGTAGCAAACTTAAGATATTTTTGTTTTGGTGTATCGCTTGCGGTATAGCGATGATATCGCCAGCAATTGCTATAACAAGCCAAGAATCTTTAGCGAAAATCGATAATTTTTTAAATCAGGGTAACTATCAAGAGGCATACCAGTTTGCTGAAAATTTGAGCAAACAAGCAATTGGTGATCAATCATTTGATATGTTGTTTGGTAGGGCTGCATTAGCAGCAGGGAAGCCTGATGTGGCGTTTTTTGCTTTTGATAGAGTAATAATTAATAACCCCTCTAATGACAGGGCTAGATTTTTACTGGCCGAAGCAAGTTATGAATTGAAGATGTATGATAGAGCCAAGACTGAAATACAGCTATTAATTTCTGGTGCGCATCCATCTGTTTTGAGCAGCGAACTCAAGGAATTATCAGACAAAATTAATCAAGATTATTCAGAAGAAAATAAGTCATATTATATTTATGGGCGTATGCTTTTTGGATATGATAATAATGCTAGCTCTAATACCGATGAAGATTACGTTAAGTATCTGGACCTTATAAATTTTGACGTAAACCAGTATACCAATGATCAAGTATCTGATTTGTATAGTCGACTAAGAGAGCTCAACGGTAATCCAAAGTCAGTCTATTTGTATCCACAAATTGGTATTGGTGGCACGCATACACTTACCTCAAATTCCAAATTTAATTTACTTTGGAATGCTAATGTGTCTCATAAAGAATATACAGAAGTCAATGGTTTTGATGCCAGCCAGGCAAATCTATCTTTGGGAATGGATTATCAGTTAAATCCTTTATATTTGTTGAACGGCACTTTTTATTATCAAGAATATATGTTGAATGGAAAGAGATATCGTGAAGCTCCCATAGCAGCTGTTAGTTTAAGCCGGGTTTTAAATTCGCATAACAATTTAAAAATTTATACTAATGGCGGTATTTTTGCTTATCCAAATAACAGGACGTCGGATGTATATATGGGCCTTGGGGGGTTAGAGTGGCTTTATTACGATGACCGTAATATGCTTGTTACGCAAACTTTTTATGGGCGGAATCAACCAAGAGGCGTTGGGGCAAAGTATTATGGTAATGATTATTACGGGGTTGATATTGCAGCTACGCGCAATATAACCCAAGAAATAAGTGTAACTGTAGGTGGTATATATCAAAGGTCTTTATACGATGTAAAGCAGTTTACAGATTCACCAAGACGCAAAGATTCATATCGGCAGGTTACAACGGGAGTGTATTATCATTTTCATCCTAAATACACTTGGTATGTGCTTGGGGCATATACCAATAATAGTAGTAATGTTTTCATATATAAATATGATCGCTTTGAGACTTGGACAGGTATTAGTTTTGAATTCTAAATTTGTTAATTGAGATGAGGGTAAGTTATGAGTGATAAAAGGATAGTTTTTTTTAGTATTTTTCTATTTATTTGGATTGATGCTATGGCGGCTCCAGTTTCTGTTCCCGTTGGCACTGTAGTTGCAGCCCAGGGAAAAGTTTATGCTCAAAATAAGGCCGGAGTAAAAAGATTATTACAGCGTCGCAGTGAGTTTTATTTACACGAAATTATTATGACGCAAGACAAAGATAGCAATGCACAGCTGAGGCTCAAAGACGATACGATTATTACGTTAAAGCCCAATACCAAGTATGCTGTGAATGAGTTTAATTTAGATGCAAAAAATCCTAAAAATAATCGTTATGTTGCTAATCTTGTAGAAGGAGCATTGATTAGTTTAAGTGGTCAGGGTAAGAATAATAAGGCACAAGATAATCATTTATTAAAAACGCCCGTGATAACTATCGCTATTAGGGGCACTGCTTTTGAGGCTTTTTATAAGCAGATAAATGCAACCGCTACTATTTCTGGGGGTAAGGTTATGGATGGCCAGATAGGTGTCTGGGCTAATAAAGGCATAAGCAAAGAAATGCTTGTTGATGCTAGAAGCATCAACAATGCTTTTATTGCTAAGCAAGTAGGTAGCGGAAATATTAACCTTAGTGTGGTTACTACAATACAACTAGTAAACTCAGTTGCAGGGGCTGGTCTCGGTAAAGAGGTGGTTGGTTTTGTTGGTGACACGAAAAAAGAAAATACCCCGGTGTCGTCACCACAACCTTCAGGACAAACTGGGAGTATTCAGCAAGCAGAGCAGAAAGTAGTTGCGACGCCGCCACCTGCGATTGAGCCTGAGGAGGAGTTTATTGAGCTTGATATTGGGGATCCGCCTTTTCAGCCACCACCTGCGAATGAGCCTGAGGTGGAGCTTGTTGTTGATCTTGGGGAACCTGCGTTTTTTGATCCTGGGGAACCACCTTAGGTTTTTGTGTACCCATCGTCCATCGTCCTCACCACCTGATGGATGGTAATGGGAGTGGAGGAAATGTTGGGATATCACCAGATCAAATCGGAACTATTACATACAATGCCGATGGAGGGATGATTTGAGTAATGCTCCTTGATATGAGACATTACATCTCTGAGAATGTGGTGTGTTGATAGTATGGTGGGTGTCCTGTAGTGGCCTAGTAAAGCTAGATTCAATATATTAAACGCTTTCGCTACGGCTTCAACTACTCTTTTTAGGATAATTTTCGCCAAATCTTCGGGGGCGAAAAAACAAGAAAAAAGTTTGGACTTTTAATCTATAGGGTTTTGATGAAAACTATCTCTTATGCATAAAAAAACCATAGTTTTTATCGCAGGTGGTTTAGTCACTATTATATTTTTGCTTTTTACTTGGGATGTTGTTTTCAAATATTCCGGAGTATTAACAAGAGTTAATTATATTTTTTATGATGCCAGTCTTAAGGTATTTCATAAAAGAGAGAAATCCGACAAGATTGTTATAGTTGATATTGATGAAAAAAGTTTAAAATATGACGGGCGGTGGCCATGGCCTCGCAATAGAATTGCAGACATAGTCAAAGCCCTTCAAAATAGCGGCGCGGCAGTTATTGTTTTTGATGTATTACTTCCAGATATAGAACCTAATATAGCTGATGTTTTGTTGAAGCATGCTCGGGTAAGCAAAGATATCCCTGTCACGATAGCCGATTATTTGTCACAACAACTGCCATATTTTGATAATGACAAAATATTGGCAGATACACTAGCAAAAAGCGATGTTGTTTTGGGAGTGTTTTTTAATAGAGATATTTTAACTGGAAAGCTTGGAAAACCTATAATAACCTTCACTAACCCTGTAAATTTGGTAATTTCTCAGATGCCTAAATTTATTGGCAATATACCTATTTTGGCTGATAGCGTTCAATACACTGGTTTTACCACAACTAATCCTGACGAAGATGGATCCATAAGGCGTTCACCGCTCTTGATTAAATATAATGGGGATCTTTATCCCTCTTTGGCGCTAGAAGCAGTTAGAGCCTATTTGTTGATTGAAAAAATTTCTTTGGATTTACGTGATGTTGGCACAAGTAAAGTATTTTTAGGCGTGCAGTTAGGCGATACTTATATTCCAACTGATTCATCTGGAGAGCTTTTAATTAATTATATTGGCCCGGCGTTTTCTTTTCCTTATGTATCAGCTTCTGACGTTATTCAGAATAAATTTTCTCCAAAAATTTTTGAAGGGAAGATAGTTTTAATTGGATCTTCAAGTGTAGGTATTGGTGATTTGCATTCTATGCCATTGCAATCCATAGGTTATCCTGGCGTTGAGATTCATGCCAATATTATCGAGTCTATTTTAAATAAAAATCTTATTTCTTCGCCACTTTGGTTGGTTGGAGTAGAAAGAATTTTAATTATAGTGTTAGGTTTGATTTTTACAATTTTGGCTGCACATTTTTCGATGGTTGGCCTGCTTTTGCTGACCTTAGGCATGATGGGCTTGATATTTGTTTTTAATGCAGCATTACTGCTTAAATGGCAATGGGTGTTACCGCATCTAATGTTGCCTTATTTACAGATATTAACTTTGGGGGTTGCTAACAGCGTTTATGGCTATTTCTTTGAGAATAGATATCGTAAAAAAATGCATGATATTTATGGGCAATATGTTTCTTCAGAACATATTGACAAAATGTTGGAATTTAAAGATCTGCATGCTTTAGAAGGCAATACTAAAATGATGACGGTGTTGTTTGCTGATGTTAGGAGCTTTACGTCTATTTCTGAAAAACTAGATGCAAGGCAGGTTAAGAAGTTTCTTAATACATTATTTACTCCTTTAACTAAGATTATTTTTGAGTTTAAAGGAACTATTGATAAATATGTTGGCGATATGATAGTAGCTTTTTGGAGTGATCCAATAGATGATCCGCAGCATGCTTCAAATGCAGTAAAGACTGCATTGTTGATGCAAAATAAAGTCAAGGAATTAGCGCCATTTTTTGCCGAACAAAATTTGACTAATATTGGTATTCGCATAGGTATTAATACTGGGATAATGCACGTTGGTGATATGGGATCGGAGTATCGTAAAGCGTATACTGTGTTGGGCGATTCTGTAAATTTGGCCTCGCGTTTGGAAGGGGTTAACAAGAAGTATGGAACAGATATTTTAGTATCGCAGGCAACAAAAGATCAGTGTAATGAAATTGTTTTTCGTTTTATAGATTGTATTTATGTGAAGGGCAAAGTAGCTCCAACCAAAATTTATGAGCCTCTGTGTTTGTTAGGTAAGAAGACTGCTGCTTTGGAGGTAGAATTGGAGCAATATAAGAAGGCTTTGGAATTATATGATTCTAATGATTGGAGTAAGTCTAAAGAAGAGTTTGCAAAATTGACCGCGCAATATCCTAATATAGAAATTTATTCTATTTATCTTAAGAGAGTTAGCCAATACGAAACTTCTCCTCCGCCACAAGACTGGGATAGGGGACAGCATTTGGTTGAAAAATAATTAGAGCCTTTGCGAAACGTAATTCACAAAACCGCTCATTGCTTCGGGAGTCGAGGTTATGATTCTTGGGGACGGCTCCTGCCCATCGGGTCTTGGCCCGAGGGCAAGCCTCGATTCCTTTACGTCCTGAGTATCATACTTCATGCGAATCATAACCCCGACTCCCTCGCACTCGCTGTTTCGTATATGGACTCCTTCTATATTGCAGAGGTTCTAGTAATTGGTGGTGTTTTGGTTGAGTTATGTTGGTGGCTATGAGTGGACTCGAACCACTGACCTCAGCATTATGAGTGCCGCGCTCTAACCAGCTGAGCTACATAGCCGTGTTCCTCTGTCATCCCTCGTGTTAAACACGAGGGCAAGCTCTCGGACAAGCGAAGCTCCAAATAGTGTGTCATCCTCGGACAAGCGAAGCGCAGATCCGAGGACCTCAACATTGTATGGTAGATCCTCGGGTCAAGCCCGAGGATGACAAGCATGCGCTCGAGGATCACATATTGCCATTTGGATAATCATTGTCAAGGTTCAAATATTAAAAACCTCTGTTTGATAGCCTTGTTTTTGATAGACAGCAAAGCGTTTGCGTGCCAGAGTTTTCAAATTCTCGTCATTTGGGACTACTTCAATCAGATGATTAAATTGTTGGTAGAATGGAACAATTTCAGGTGTAAGGTTGACTAATATATCATTTTGTCCGATTGGACCCATGCTGTAGCCAATTAATATTGGCGCATCGGTGTTTGAGTTTGGGTTATAAATTTCATGTGGAACAAAACTAATATCACTGAAAGTCCAAAGTTGAGTATCAAAATTTTGTGCTTCTTCTAAATTAGTAGTATGGATGTAGATTTTATGATTGTTAGTATATGCTTTTTCAATTATGCGGCATGCATATAGGGCGCGTTCTTTAAGTGACGGTTCTTTTAAAATGTAAAATGCTGCTTTGAGTGACATATAATGTTATAGATGCAGAGTGGATTAGGGAATGATTCTAGCATTAGGAATATGGGCTTGTCATTCCTCTTCTTGTCATCCTCGGGCGTAGACCCGAGGATCTCGATATTCTATGTTAGATCCTCGCGTCAAGCGCGAGGATGACAGTAGGAGAG
>Ga0154728_121_pt4 | contig 15249 bp, 12 predicted proteins | sample Rifle2008BG16ft_FD_105736 | JGI IMG/M metagenome (GOLD analysis project Ga0154728, IMG submission 105736) | Gammaproteobacteria bacterium RBG_16_37_9 | reverse complement strand
AGCCGGAAGTTCTATAATGGTGACATGGGAAGGCAGTCGACCGCTTTTAGTAGAAGTTCAAGCTTTAGTCGATGAAAGCCATCTTACTAATCCACGTCGTGTCACAGCCGGGCTTGATCCAAATCGTTTGTCAATTTTGCTCGCAGTATTACATCGTCATGGTGGCATTCCAACATACAATCAAGATGTATTTATTAACATTGTTGGCGGAATGCGCATTGCAGAAACTGCCTTAGATTTACCGATACTACTAGCCGTATTATCGAGTATCCGTAATCGTCCACTTGATCAAGGTTTAGTTGTTTTTGGTGAAGTTGGTTTAGCTGGAGAGATTCGCCCAGTGCAAAGCGGGCAAGAAAGGCTAAAAACAGCCATAAAACACGGTTTTAAAAAAGCGATTATCCCTAATGCGAACGCTCCTAAAAAACCATTACCAGGCATAGAGATTATCGCAGTTAAAAGTTTAACCGAAGCATTACAAGCGGCTAGATAAAGAAGAGGGGTCAAGTCCCGACAATCGACAATGGCAACAGTAACAACCTTCAGATTAATAACCATTGTCGATTGTCGGGACTTGACCCCTATAACGGAGAACCCAAATGTTTAAAAATAATCTTTCTATTGCTAATTTCGATCCTGATCTTTGGGATGCAATTCAAAAAGAATCCAAGCGCCAAGAAGAACACATAGAATTAATTGCCTCTGAGAATTACACAAGCCCCATGGTGTTGGCAGCCCAAGGCTCGGCGTTAAATAATAAATATGCTGAAGGTTATCCAGGCAAACGTTACTATGGCGGCTGTGAATACGTAGACATCGTTGAAAATTTAGCAATCGATCGTGTCAAAAAATTATTTGGGGCTGATTTTGCTAATGTGCAACCACACTCTGGCTCACAAGCTAATGCTGCAGCATATTTCGCCTGCATAGCACATGGCGATACTATTATGGGAATGGATTTATCAGCAGGCGGCCATTTAACTCATGGCTCAAAAGTAAATTTTTCTGGAAAAATTTATAACGCCATTGCTTATGGATTGAATGAAAAAACGGGGGAAATAGATTATGCCCAAGTTGAAAAATTGGCTCGCCTACATAAACCAAAATTAATTATGACAGGTTTTTCCGCTTATTCACGGATAGTAGATTGGGAAAAATTCAGACAAATTGCAAATGAAGCTGGCTCTTTTTTGATTTCTGATATTGCACATGTTGCTGGTTTAATTGCAGCCCAGTTATACCCTTCTCCGATAAAAATTGCCGATATAACAACTTCCACTACCCATAAAACTTTGCGCGGACCGCGCTCTGGTATAATCATGGCTAAATCAAATCCAGATTTAGAAAAGAAAATTAATTCCGCTGTATTTCCTGGATTACAAGGGGGTCCTTTGTGTCATGTGATAGCTGCCAAAGCAATTGCATTCAAAGAAGCGATGCTGCCAGAATTTAAAATTTACCAAGAACAAGTTGTTAAAAATTCCAAGGCTATGGCCAAAATTGTAATGCAAAGAGGATATGATGTGGTATCTGGCGGCACTGATAATCATTTATTTTTATTGAGCTTAATTAACAAAGAGATTACTGGCAAAGATGCGTTAGAAGCTCTAGCAAAAGCCAACATTACCGCAAATAAAAACTCTGTGCCAAATGATCCTAGATCACCAATGATTACAAGTGGTTTAAGACTGGGAACTCCGGCAGTTACAACGCGTGGTTTTAAAGAAAATGAAATAGAGCAAATAGCCCACTGGATCTGCGATATTTTAGATGATATTAATAATCAAAAAACGATTGAACACATAAAAAAAGAAGCTCTAGATTTATGCGCGAAGTTTCCGGTGTATGAGAAGTGAAGCAGGCTTAATATGTTATAAAAACGTGATAAAATCCACATTTTACGTTGGTAAAATGTGAAAATTTACACATAATTATAGATAACAGGGTCAGGTCTAGTCTGACCCCAATGCTTTTATTTGATTTTGACAAACCAAGTTTTTCAGTTACCATCAAACGCATGAATATTCCGCGTAATATTGGTTTTTGGTCGGTTTTAGCTATCGTCATGAGCAGCCAGATTGGTTCTGGTGTGTTTATGCTACCAGCTATTCTAGCTCCATACGGATACTACAGTCTGGCTGGATGGCTAATTTCAAGTAGCGGTGCTGTATTTTTAGCGATTATGTTTGCTCTGCTATGCTCTCGCTTTCCTAAAACCGGCGGTCCACATGCTTATGTTCAAAGTGCATTCGGCTCACATATAGCGTTTTTTATTGGATGGGCTTATTGGGTAGTATCATGGGTAAGCACAGTTGCAGTCATCGTAACCTGCGTTGGATATTTAAGTCCATTCATAGGCGATAGAAGCCCAATGATTTATTTAGTAATAGAAATTTCTCTACTATGCATTATTACTATGCTGAATATAAAAGGAGTATATGCTGCTGGCAAAGTAGGTTTCTTTTTAAACCTAATAAGATTTATTCCTCTGTTTGTATTACCTCTTATAGCTTTACATTACTTTAAAAGCAGCAATTTCGCAGTGAGCAATGAAATATCATCTCTTAGCACTACTCAAATTTTAGGACAGGTTGCTATACTAGCTATCTGGGGCTTTATAGGACTTGAAACTGGCACAACTCCAGCTGGTTCGGTTGAAAATCCTTCTAAAACCATACCAAGAGCAGTGATATTTGGCACAATTTGCGTAGCGTTACTTTATGCCCTCAACAGTATTGGCATCATGGGTTTAATACCGGCAAATGAACTTGTTAATTCCAAAGCCCCCTATGCTGATGCCACACAGTATATTTTCGGAGGAAACTGGCATCTACTTATATCTATAATTGCCTCTATGGTGCTAATCGGAACTATTAATGCTTGGACTCTGGCCAGTGGACAGATTATTTTAGGTCTTGCTGAAGACAATTTGATGCCTAAATTTTTTGCAAAGAAAAATTCTCGACATGCTCCATTTTGGGGAATACTAGTTAGTTCAGCAGGGATAGTAATACTTTTAATCCTAACATCTGATAAAAGTTTAGCAAAGCAAATATCTGCTATCATTGACTATTCTGTAGCGGTATTTCTGTTCGTTTATTTGGTGTGCGGATTTGCAGCAATAAAAATATCAATGAATAAAAACTCAAATACCAAAATATTCCAGTGGCTAGCTATATACATTGCAATTGCCTTTTGTTCTTGGGTTATCTACGAAACTCCATTAAAGCATCTAGCTGTTTCAAGTTTATTTGTATTAAGCGGATTGCCCGTCTACTTTTTTTGGTATCTAAAAAAAGAGCTAAATTTTGAAACTCTCATTAAATAAAACATTTTTTATAATATTAATTGTAAACCGCTAAAAATCCCATCTACACAAGAGTTATATTTCAGTTAAATTTAGTTTGTTACTAATAATCTTAAATGCAGTTGAACGTTACCTTTCCAGTGTTTTTTTTGGATTTTTGGCATGTAAAAATTAATATTTTTTCTCCTCTGGCAAGTTTGAGTAATCAAATCCGGCGGTTTTAATATACGACCCTTCAGATATTTCATAAAAGCAACGCTCAAAATACGATGCCAGCGTTCAATTGATGTTAACTGCTCTGCACTTGATTGTAGTTTTTTAAAAAAGCATGAGATCTTAGCTAATTGACCAACAAATTACTAAATGGCGAAGTATCATATGAATATCCTTACATTAAAATCAAATAAATTTTCACACACCAAGAGTCGCTACATATATATTTTATATAGCGCGCTCTCTTGTCAGCTTTTCTCCTGCGATTTATTGTTAATTAATCCCTCTTCAGAGTGCAATATGTTTCTGACCTTATGCATAGGACTTCTTAAGTCTTTGGTGGTTATTTACTTTCCTCTGCGGGCACATCTTCTACAGTGGCCCTGTACGTGTATTTATGTCCGCATTGTTTGGGCGATACTATAACAGAAACCATCATGCTTTGACCTGACTCGCACTCTACAATTGGTGATTCAGAGTGAACAATATAGCTAATAAATTTGTGCGCGGTGTCGCCATAGCAACTCACATGTACTTTTAGAGAGTCTGGGTCAAAAATACAACTTTCGCTTTGTTTGTCAGGTTCACTATGCTTTAGAACAAAGGCAAAGTCTGTTGAGGTGTTATAGTGTTCAACTAGTTCGTAGCCATCTGGTAGAGCTGCCGCTTTAGACACCAGCTCCCATTCAGTTTTAGCCCATTGAACAGGTTGTTCGTCTAGCATAACTCTAGTAGTTACAAGCCGATATTTTCTTCCTTTTATCCCTGGGTACTCTTGCCTATCGAATGCATGCCTTGACCCAGAAGTTAAATTTACAACCAGGTCTCTAATCTCGCCAAATGCTAGTGTAGGCCAAAAGCATAAGCAGTAAAGCGCTATAGACATAATGGGCCTGCTGAAATCTCAATTTTTAAGAATTAATTTCGGCAAAAAATCTAAATGCGTCTATTTTTGATTGCCGCTATTCGCAATTTTACTTTACCCTGATGACGGCATTATTGCATGAACAAAGCAGTTACGGATGTTAAAACAGCTTGAAAGCTGTTAATAAAGCTTTAAACTTCTCTGTGATATTCAAGGACAATCGCGGAGGATCGCCAATGGCAAAGTACAACATCCGTAACTGGTCGTATTATAACAAAGCTTTAGTGAAACGTGGTAGCTTAACTTTGTGGTTTGATGAAAAATCTGTAAAAGAGTGGCATAAAACCAGGAAAGATGGTCGTGGTAGGCCCAAGATTTATGCTGACGTAGCAATTTTATGCATGTTAACGATAAAAATGGTGTTTAGATTGCCACTACGAGCGACCCAAGGAATGGCTGAATCAATAATTGATTTGCTAAAGTTATCGATTGAAGCGGCGAATTATACGACACTATGCCGGAGGCAAAGGCAGCTTAAAGTGCCGTTGCAAAGAAAGGATAGTAATGAGCCATTGCACGCCGTGTTCGATTGACACTTAACTTATCAAATAGAAACTTGGCCAAAATATTATAATAACACTGGTGCAATTGGTGCAATTTTGATATTCTTGGTGCAATTGGTGCAATCAACCCATTATTGGTGCAATTAACTTTAAAGAAAAAGAGTATATGAATAAAATCGAGGTCTATCCCGAAAGAGAATCAAAATCTTTAGAATTCAAAGCTAAACTTCCAAAGTTTCAATCGCTCATCAAAACCTGTATAGCTTTTGCTAACGGTTCTGGTGGAAGTATTATGATCGGTGTAGAAGATAATACCCGTAGAATTATAGGAATAACTGAAGAAGATCGCGATAAAATTTACGACGGTTTTCTTAATAGCCTGTATGATTCGACAAGCCCTAATATTTTTGCTCAAATCTATGAAAATAATTTTAATGGTATTTTGATACTAACTATAAAAATACCTACAAGTCCGAAGAAACCTTATTTTTTAAAAAACGGGGGCATCCCAAAAGGAGTATATCTTCGGGTAGGTTCAAGCACTAGAAGCGCCACAAACGAGTACGTAGAAGATCTAATAAGAGAAGGACAAAGAATTAATTTCGATGAAGAACCAATAAATCAAAGCATAGCTATATTATCAAAAGATTTACTAAAAAATTTCTACGAAATGAAAGTTACCAATACGCGTCTATTGGCAGATAAATTGATTACTCATGCTGCTGCCAATAATGACAGTTATTTACCCACAATTGCCGGAACACTTCTTTTTTGTAAAACCCCGGAAAATTTTATCCCAGAATCCATCGTTATCTGTACACGCTTTGAAGGAATATCAGGTAGAAATATTATCCAAACTGAAGAAATAACAGGCAACATCGAAAAGCAAGCTGAAATGAGCCTTAAACTTATAACATCTTGGCTTTTAAGAGATTACCAATTAAACAAAACCAAGTTAAAAGGCAAACTTCCAATCCCAGTAGAGGCGTTGCGAGAAGCCATAATTAACGCCCTTATTCACCGTAAGTATTCAATTCCTGGAGCAACTAAAATTGCCCTGTATGACGATCGGTTAGAGATATTTAATCCGGGCTGCTTTCCAGGACTGGTAGATATAAATAATTTAGGCGATGGTACAACTTACCTAAGAAACTCAACTATTGCTCGCATAGCTCATAAAATGGGATTAGTTGAAAAACTAGGTTCTGGCATACGCTTGATATTTGATAGCTGCAAAAAATTACATCTAAAAAAACCGATGTATTCTGAAGAAGGTGATTTTGTGAAAATCACTTTTTATTTCCAACGTGAAAAAAATGTAGAAAAATCCGACGAAGATAATATATTAGAATTAGCTAAAATAAAGAAAGAAATTACTATCGGAGATATAATAAATCAGCTAGATATATCTAGAAATACCGCTACTAGAAAAATAAATGTGTTAATAAAACAAAGTAAAATAATGAGGGTTGGCAAAGGACCATCCACCAAATTTAAGGTTTGCTGATTCTTGCTATGGGTATAAAAATATGCAATACGACCTCAATGAAATCACCGCCATTCTGCAAAGCATTGAAAGACAAAAGCAAGCTGAAAACAAAACACTATGGTCTATAACCAAAACATCATTGCTAGGCAAAACATTAAATAATTATTTATTCCTTTTACCCTACTTCGCACTTTTAATGTTATTTACTAATATTTTTATGTTACTGTTTTTTCATAACACCTGGATCCCGAAATTTTTATTATTGTTATTTTGCATATTATTGCTTGCATCCACCAGCATCCAAGCTATCATTAACGTAAGTAAAAAAATCATCAAGGCTGACAACTGGTTTTTTCAACGAGAAACCAAACAATTACCTCTACGGATTGATTTCATTAATTCCTTAATGATATACAGCGCTGACTCACTCAATGCCACTGCTAACCAACTCGAGCATGATTTACAACAAGATAATAAAAAAGATCTTATCTTCATCATCGGGAAGCATAAACAATACGGCTTATTGATAAACGTCGCAATCCTAGCATTCCTCCTTTATGCTGCTTTAAATCAGGCTAATAGCTGGCAATGGTTGGAGAACAACAACATCCTTATCGTTATTAGTTTAATTATAGCGATCATTCTATTAATAACCAAAGATGAAGCCTTCGAAGCAGAAAAGTATATTTTTTTACTACGCCAAGCTGCCAAACAAAAGGAAAAATCATCACAAAGCTCTGAGCAAACAAAATCAACCATCGAGAACCATTTCCATTCAACCAAAAATTTAAAATTGGTTAGCGCCTGTTTAGCCGGCCTGCCTTGTAATTATCAAGGCAAAGCCTCCCCTTGTAAAAAAGTAATTGATTTGGTTATTAACGGCGAAGCGATCCCAATTTGCCCAGAACAATTAGGAGGCCTAAATACACCACGAGAACCAGCTGAACAACAAGGAGACAAAATAGTCACAATAAATAGCAAAGATGTTACCAAACAATTTCATACTGGTGCCACTGAAGCCCTAAAATTTGCTCAACAATTTAATTGTCGTGAAGCCATATTAAAAGCCCGCTCGCCATCATGTGGAAGTAATAAAATCTATGACGGCACCTTCAGCAAAAAAATAATCACGGGTGATGGGGTTTTAACAAAATTACTAAAACAACATGGAATAAAAGTTACTTCCGAAGAAGACTTATAAACGAAAATCAGATATGGTATATATTTAAGTAAATTAGGCGATTATGATGTAAACAACGATTATCACATTCGCGCCTATAGCCGCCGCCCCGTTATGCCTTTAAACGGGGTCAGTTGGATAGAGTACCTGGCTTCGAAGTGCTTGCTTGTTTTGTAATTGCTTGATTTTTTTATATTTATAACACGGGGCGCCCACTACTTTTGGCGTACAAAGTGTAACAATGCGCAACTCATCCCCGCAAAAGTCCCATACACCATAAATCATCTGCTTTTATTTCTTTGTGTATTGAAGACCGCCCAATGTAATGCAGGATGTGATTTAATATTTTTTTGTAACTGTAAATTCTCAGTTATCATTTCCGGCCTAATTTCACCATAATCTAGCAAGGCATCTAGAAAAGCAATCTCATTAGCCCTTAACGGCAATAGAGTTTGTAATGATTTTCTCATCTCAACCAACATTGTTGTTATCCATATTTTTTTATTCTCAATATCGCTTAATCTTTTTTTGGACAACATAGGCAACAAACGGTTAAGCAATTCTTCATGATCAATTGTTATTTTCTCCACACTTATGTTGCATATGTCTTTTTTATTGCCCACCCCCAAATAAGTAACAAAAATTGGACGGAGTATTTCTGAATTTAAAAAGTTAGCAGAAAATAAGCAATATGCGTCAAAGAGATCGCGTCCCAAAGAACGATCTATCAATGCCGCTAATTTTCCAGCAGCCAATTCATGAACATCCAACACAACGATATTTTTTACAGAAAAATCGCCAATCTGTATAGAGGTTTTTTGGCTAACTGGCAGTAGCGGTATACGATACATATAATTCAAATCCATTTCCAAGTTTCCCATATATCCCAAAGCGCTTGGGTAACGCCAAATTAGTTTACCACCAGCATGAACCGAGGGCTGGCGATAAAGCATAAATTTTTGTAATTCACATATTGCAATAATCCGCTCTTCAGTTCGCTTACGATCAAACATCATATTTTCACGATCTATCTCACCAATATAGTTTAAATCAATATCGATCGATAATCGCGGTAATTCCAAATAAAACAGATTCAACGCCGTTCCTCCTTTTAGCACTAATTTTCCTTTAAGCAGCGGATCGTTAAAAAAGCATTCCAGTAAATCCATTAGCAATAATACTTTTTCTAAAATTTCAGCCCGAAACCCAGTATTGTTGGATAACACCATTAATTGTTCTTTAGAATATTTCATTTGGCTCTTGCCACTTTTGATTGATTACAATTTCGGGAACAATTAAGTTCCAACGCTTAATTAATTTACCACCAACACGCCGGTTGCGTTCTAAATAATTTTTTTGTAGCGGTTTATGTTCCTCTAACCGCTTGAGATACTTTTCTTCAACTTTAAATTGTTCGCGATGGGTTTCCAAAAAAAAGCCTACTTTAGCAATCGTCGTAGCATTATTTAGGAGAAGAGCATACTGGATAATTTGATCTAGATTCAATACCGGGATTGTTGCAAATGATGCCCAAATTTCTTCCCAACCCCCAGCATATTCTGGACAATCTAACACATCAACCAATGTACGCTCTAAACTAGTAACCTTAACATTAAGACCATCGCGATTAACGCTAACAACAGCAAAATTTTCTTCCTGTTTTGTTAATAATGATTTAGGAATTTTTACTGCTTTAAAACCACTATCCTGAAATGTAAATGGGCGGATAAGTTTTCGCGTAAAAAAATAGAACTGATAAAAAACTGAATGAGCAAAACCATGGAGATCGAGCGCGGTGTGGTAGGACAATACTGAATCTTCAGTAATGCGCCCCGCAATAAGGTATGGATTAACATGATGAGTTGTTTGGCTAAAATTTTTTGGAACCATTGCATAAAGACCGCGCCGTATGCGCAAAATATTTCCAGCGTTCTCGTGGTAGTTAAGCAAAGACCATATTGATTTTTTATTGTTCGATCCAATTGATTGCAAGTAATCTGAAAATTCTTTATATGTAAAGACTGGATATTGGGCAAAAAAATGTTCTAATTTCATAATCTCCCTTTAATAATATATTTTTTACAGCTTCTTTAATTCGCCCATTTGTGGTTGACAAATTAAATCAAAACATGCATATATATTATATATTTCATCGATTATTGTCAACAAAGAGCCCTGCCCAATGTAAGATGAGCCTGAAAGTTAGGCGCGATTCTAACGTAAGACGATCCTGAAATGATATCAATTGTAAATTGTGATGATATATTTAGTGATAAATGAAAAAACTCTGAAAGAATATTTAAAAAGTTATAAAATCCCTTAAAGAATAGGTATTTTAAACTGAAGCAACCAATTCATTAAATCTAGATGAGCAAAGCAGGTCATTTAATATACTTCCATCGCATCTTAGACGAATGGCATTATTTGCTGTGAACACTGGCTGTGTGTTTATGTATTTGAAAATAGAGTAGCTGGTCTTTTAACATGCGCTCGAGTTAAAAAGTCTGGACAAAAACGGTAACTCTTTGTATATTTAATATTATTTAGTGGGCAAATTTTAGAAGCGCACATATGATCCCCACACAAATTTGTCTGGAACAAATTTGAATTGGCGTTTTTTGCCAAGCCCATAGGGTGTAAGCTATGGACAGCTTACGTAAAATCCCCACAAATTGGCTTAAGCAAATTAAGCTATTACGATGTAGGCCTTTACTATCAAGCTCGCGCCTGTAGCTCAGTTGGATAGAGTACCTGGCTTCGAACCAGGTGGTCGGGGGTTCAAGTCCCTCCGGGCGCACCAGATCTAGCTTGGCTTTTTGCATTGTTACTCAATTTACCTAAACCAATTTGCGGGATATTTGCGGGACCTAAGCTATCAAGCCCTTTATTTATGCTAGTTTGCGCTAACATAAACTTTCCCTAAACTGGTTTTTTCAGGACCTAATCCTGTATTTGTACATCGCAGTAATATCAATGTTGGGCTGCCAACTTCTTGTCGGACTTCACAAACCTTATTTGCCGCGTCTAGTAAATTTACTATTTCAGCAGCAGAATAATGCGTTGTTATTCTTCCTGACGTGTGTCCAAGTAGATCTTGTCTATCTTCAAAGCTTACTCCAGCAGCTCTTAATCTTCTACCAAATGTATGCTTTAAGTCATGAACGCGAACCGCAAGTGCTACTTTTCTCCTAGCCCTTTTCCATGCACTGTTCAGCATTCTTAAGATTAGTCTGCCAGCATAAGTAAAAACATACTCAGAATGCTGACTCCTTACCTCGTTTACAACTGATAGCGCAACTTTATTTAACACTACTAAACGATCTTCTCCATTTTTTACTGCTGCACCTGGAATAATAAATACCGAAGTATTTAATTCCGGAACTTTTACTTCTCATTCCCATCTTAACGAACATATTTCCTGATCACGACAGCCGGTGTTCACAGCAAATAATACCATTCGTCTAAGATGCAACGGCAACATATTAAACAACCTTTCTTGCTCATCCCAATTTAATGGGTAGGGCTTACGAGCGTCATTTATAGGTAATAACTTGGTCTTTGGTACATTGCTTAACCATGTCAAATTATTACTGTCCATCCACTCGCTTGCAGCTAGATTCAAAATATGACGAACAATCTGTAAACCAAAATTAACAGTTTTGCTCTTTCTGCCATCTTTTTTTCTGGCCGCAATAAAATGTTGCAAAGTTCCCATGTGAACAGCTTCTATAGGAAGATCGCCTATATATTTATCCAACATCACAAGCTGCTCAGCATCAGACTGGATAGTCTTCTTATGCTGGTTTTAAGAATAATTTTCTCGCATATCTGGGTCCCCAACCCAAAAGCTCTGCTATGGGAAGAAACGGTAATAATAGCTGTAGCATGTTTATCAGCTCCACTTAGAATATACACCCAAATACTGCTGCACATACTAAACAAAGCTGGGTTTAAAAAATAGATATTTTGCCCAGCTATGCTAGCGATTTTAAACTTAGGCTAACCAACTTTAGTCGGAGCGGAAAACGAATGGCAAAATAAGAAATAGCCAGAACTAAACAGCATTTTGTTTATTTCCAGTTGACCTTCTAGCAGCTGCGGCTGGCGATCCTATACAACGCGACTTCAGCGGTAAAGCTGCTGCTCAGCGATACCCAACTAAAACGCACTCAATTAACAATCCAGAAATGCAATGCTAAGGTTTTTAGGTCCCTATTTTTTTTATCACATCTTTCGCAAAGGATCTTACCAATGAACAATACTCATGTTTGGGGTATCTCCTAATAAACTCAAAACTTAGATCTCTTGCCTTAACCCAATAGTCTCTATTTTTCAAACAATCACCCAAACCTTCATAGCACAGCGCTAAACTGCGTAATGTTTCCGGATCTTCTTTATACTGGATAGATTCTAAAATTTTTATAGCCTCTCTATAATAGAGGATTGCTTCTTTATGTTTTTTCTCATCATACAGTTTGTCTGCATGGTTAAAGTGCGTATACGCCAGGTTTGCCCTAGTTGTATCCGTTTTAATACTATATTTTTCTTGTATTTTTTGGGCCCTTTCAAGATATTTTATACGTTTAACATAAGATAGACTGGGTTCTAACATGGCAACGTTACTATAGACTACAGCCAAATCTTTAGCCGCCTCTCGCACCGATAACAAAGACGAAGTGCCCGGCACCATCTTCTCCGCATTTTCAAGATAACTTTCTGCTTCCCTTAATATCGCCTCTGATGGTGGTGCAATATTGCTTAACGCACGAGAAGCATAACAATAAAAATTTAATACCTCACTGAAAAAACGATTACCCCTCGCAAGTTTTTGAACAACTTTGAGGCCTTTCTTAATTTCATCACCTATTTCACTATAATTTGATTTTCTCTGGCTACACAAATGAATCCTGGAACTACGCAGCATTAGTTGGCACGCTAGGAATTTATCTCCTAACTCCTCTTTAAACTCGCCCTTGTGTTCATCAAGCATTTTCTCCAACGACTTAATTTCCAGCTCAATTTTAGAAAAATTTTTAGGATCACCCTTATCCAGCCACATATTACATTTAAGCACTCCCACCGAAAATTGGTCCAGCAAATCTCCATCTTTGACAACCAGATTAATGTACCTTTCCACAACTTCGTCATCCTTACCCAACCGATAACAACACTGAATAAGCGCAAGAGAAATACCTACCGCATTGTCTTTGCTTCCCGAAAATTCTAATGCCTGTTCATAAAATTTCCTGGCTTCTTGGAATTTTCCCTGCAGATAATATGCACTGGCAGCGTTAGCAGATATTCCTGAAAATTGATTAAACACCTCAGAATCTTCGGGATACATAATAACAAAAGGTGCAGCAATACTCTCTATCTGCTTTATTATACTCTTATATGTTTCTAATAACTGGGGATCTATTATACCCAAGGTTTCTAAGGACCTGCCACCTCCAAATCGCTCCATAACAGATCCAAGGATAATCGTTTTCTTATATTGCGCTAACCTATCCAAACTAACTTTGTCAAAAAACTGACGGGCCAGCTTACAGACACCCTCCAAATCTCCCGCCAATAGAAGCGCAAACATCAAATTGTGTGTAAATGCTAATGCATAACTATCTATACCAAAAAGCTCCTTCGGCATATCTATAACAATGGCTGTCGGCTGTGTGATCCCCATGGCATCCAATTTATACTGGTCTATTTTGGTCCGGAGACAACCAATATTTGACAACTTTGGGGTACTTTCAATGTCTTGGAGAGCTCGTCTAAAAAAATCCACTGCTTCCTTATAAAGACATAATCTCAATAAAGCTCTCCCTACTCGATTAAGTATGATTGCCGTTTGTGGCACAGCACGTATAGAATTTTGGCCAACGATATAGATTGCTTTATGGTCCTGATAGGATGGCAATATATCATCATGAAGACCTTGCATCATGACATTATGATCAAGCGATAGCGGTTCGTGACCCAATCCCTTGCTTCGCTGAAAAATGGCAGTTCTATTAGCCTCTCCCCAAGTAACTGATCCCTTTTCTATTAATGTTGGGGTCTTACTTGATGAAACTTCTTTTTTAATCTCCCTCATATATTCACCGATGACTGTCTCTGCATGCTGAATTATATATGGTTTTCGGTTACCTGGAATGGAAGGACTAGCCCCAACTTCACGAATATAGTCAATTTCTTTCATTATTTTGTCGAGTAGCTTAGTGATTTTTTCATCGTTTGATAGCTCATCTTGTTTCACGGTTGCTGGGATGCTTTTTTCCTTTTTTTCCTTGCTCTGTTTCTTTATATTCTCTGCAAGCCTCAAGATATTTTCCTCACTATCTTTATCCAATTTTTTTGGATATCCTTCTGGAAGAGAAGTTCCTTTGAGTAATACCTGATACTCGTTATCAAGACTTTCCAGAGACTCTGGTCCTTTCTTTTTGTCTGCCTGACGCCCTAGTTTTTTGGGTTCTTTAAGCTTTTCGAGGTAAATTCCTGCACGCACGATGCACCGCTCCAAACTAGAAGCATTTGTCGGCTTATCCTTTTTTTGTTCAGTCTGTTCCACTTCGGCAGTAGAAGAACCTTCTGGTTTATCAAAAAACTTTAAAAAAATTCTCGCATTTTTTTCAAGTTCATCTTTTGCTTTCGAATCTAACTCTTCGGATTTCTCTAACTGCTTAATAATAGACCGTAATGAATCAAATGTGACCTTTGCATGCCTGTAAAATTCTAGCTGATACTTTGCATCTATACTAATTAGCATACGGTGAGCATGAATTAATTGTGATCTCAACTTAGTTATTGGCTTGAATGTTTCCGACAACCTATAAGAATCAGACAGCTCGTCGGGATGCAGTAACTCCCCTACCTTAACAAGAATTCTTCCCCAATAATAACGATCTTCACGTCTCGAAAAATCTAGGTGCGCCTCTTCAAATAGCTTCAACTCTTCAAGAATAGATCTCATAACTAACTTGTCGTAATGGAGGCGAGCTAATTTAGGGATGTTCGGTAATTCTTCTCCCAAACCAGCAGGTTGTTTATTAGCAGCACAAATTTCCTCTAGTTTTTTGGCCAAGGCACTATCCTTGGCAATTTTCTCTCTTTCCTGAAAGAAAACAAATAAAATCTTATTCACGGTTGTAGCCAGATCTGATTTTATCTTTTCCAAACATGAACTAACTTCCTCTCCCTTTAAAAGTTTTCTTTCTATAAGGTCTCCCAAATGTTTAAATTCTATAAAATTGATGCCATTTGCCCGAGGCTCACGACCATTTCCAAAAGCATCAACAGTACTATATTTATTCCTAATACATTCCTTATCACTCATATCGTAATTAATCAACCTGGCGCGCGCTCCCACACCTCCAAGAGTGTCCAAAGCCTCCTCAACGGAATCACCCCTGAATTGTTTTAGAATTTCATATATTTCAAAAAGCTTTTCTAAATCTTTTTCTTTTTTCTCTTTTTTAGATTCTGCTGTTTGTTCAATTGCTACTGAAATGCCAAAATTTTCCTCTTCTGTATCGTCTTGCGACATCTTTGGTGGCAGACCACCTTTTTCTTCAAGATAGGTAATTTTTGGTTGATTACGCCCAATGAATTTTGATACTGGATCGCTGCGCCTTACCG
>Ga0154728_118_pt2 | contig 15927 bp, 11 predicted proteins | sample Rifle2008BG16ft_FD_105736 | JGI IMG/M metagenome (GOLD analysis project Ga0154728, IMG submission 105736) | Gammaproteobacteria bacterium RBG_16_37_9 | reverse complement strand
CTTCTGGTTTAGTGCGCATTAAAATTTGATAGCGATTTTCATTTTGCGCATATTCTTTAAATAAGATGCTGGGTTTTTCTGAATCTAGTTGTAGCGGGCTTAGTCCATCTTTAATGCGATCAGGATTATAGCGATATAATGGCCAGTGACCGCATTGCACCGCAAGTTTTTGTTGCTGCATTCCTTGAACCATATCGATTCCATGTGAAATACAGTGGCTATAAGCAATAATAATTGCTGGGCCATCATAATTTTCCGCTTCTTGAAAGGCTTTAATTGCCTGGGCAGGATTAGCACCAATAGCCACATTTGCAATATAAATATTTCCGTAAGACATTAACATTAATCCTAAATCTTTTTTTGCCGCTAATTTGCCGCCCATAGCAAACTTAACTACAGCGCCACGTGGAGTAGCTTTTGATGATTGCCCGCCAGTGTTGGAATAAACTTCAGTATCTAGCACTAAAACTTTTATATTTTTTCCACTTGCAAGAACATGATCTAAACCACCAAAACCGATATCATAGGCCCAACCGTCACCGCCGAGAGCCCAAATACTTTGTTTAATTAATTGGTCAGCTAAAGATAATAATTGTTTAGCATCACTAGAATTAATTTTTTTTAAAATATTTTTTAATTCAGCGACCGCTTTGCGCTTAGTTGTTATTCCGTGATCGGTATTTTGTTTAGTGTTAATAATAGTATGAATTAATTTTGGATTATTAATTTTGGCAGCAAGTTTTGTAATTAGTTCTAGTGCTTGTTCGCGATGTTTTTCTGCGGTTAATAAAAATCCATAGCCAAATTCTGCGTTATCTTCAAATAGTGATGCGCCAAATGCCGGTCCGCGACCATCGCTATTTATCGTCCAAGGTATGGTGGGTAGATAACCGCCATATGCCAAAGTGCAGCCACAAGCATCGGCAATAGTTAGGCGATCACCAAACAGTTGGGTTAATAGTTTAATATATGGAGTTTCACCACAACCAGCACAAGCAGCACAAAACTCAAACATTGGAGTGATATATTGAATTCCTCGAACACTTGTCTTATCAAATTTTTCTGGATCAACGGGCAAACTTTCAAAAAATTTAATATTAGAAAGTTCTTTTTCTGATGTGCTAATTTTGGGTTGCATGATTAAAGCTTTTTTATTATTTTTGCCTTTATTGATCGGACACACTTCAACACAAGCTGCACATCCAGTGCAATCTTCTGGATATATTTGTAAGGTAAAGCATTCTTCGTGGGTATCTGTTCCTTTTAGTTTATTATAGGGGAAATTAACAGGAGCGTTTTGGAGCGCGTCTTTAGCGTAACGTTTTGCGCGGATTGCACTATGCGGGCATACCGCATGGCATAGCCCACATTGGACACAATCTTCCGGTATCCATATTGGTATTTCGTGCGAGGTATTGCGCTTTTCCCAGCAAGTAGAATTGGTTGGATAAGTGCCATCGCATGGTAATGCGCTTACTGGCAGTTCATCACCTCTACCCGCTAGCATTTTCCCGACTACTTTTTGCATGAATTTTGGAGCGTTATTGCTAATTGTTGGTGGCAAATCAAAATGACTTGTAGCCTTAGGTGGTATTTTAACCTCGGTTAAGTTAGCAAGAGTATTATCCACCGCAGCGTAATTTCTTTGTAAAACCGCGTCGCCTTTAGAACTATAAGTTTTTTTAATAGAAGCTTTAATTTTGGCTATGGCATCTGAAAGTGGGATGATGTTACTTAAAGCAAAAAAACAAGTTTGCATGATAGTGTTAATGTGATTTTTCATACCCAAATCACGTGCGATTTTATAACCATCAATCACATAAAATTTGATTTTTTTATCGATAATGGTTTGTTGTAAAGAGCGGGGAAGCACATTCCAAACTTTATCTGCTGAAGTAGAACTGTTTAAGAGAAAAGTTGCGTTTGGCGCTGCCCTTTCTAAAATAGGTATTTTTTCGATAAAATTAAATTGATGACACCCAATAAAATTAGCACATTTAATTAAATAGGTAGAGTGAATTTTATTTGGACCGAAACGTAAATGTGAAACCGTGCGCGAGCCAGTTTTTTTAGCGTCATAAACAAAATATCCTTGGGCATAAAGGTTGGTTTCTTCGCCAATAATTTTAATGGAGTTTTTGTTAGCGCCTACGGTGCCATCAGCGCCTAAGCCATAAAAAACTGCGCGAAATACTGAAGCGGGCTCGATATCAAAATTATTATCATATTTTAAACTGGTGTGAGTAACATCATCGTTGATGCCGATTGTGAAGTGATTTTTTGGATTGGCTTTTTGGAGTTCGTCAAATACTGCTTTAACCATAGTTGGCGTGAATTCTTTTGATGCGATGCCATAACGGCCAGCAATTATTTTTTGTTTTGGTAAGCGGTTGTAATTTTCAAGGATAGTAGTTGCGATTTCTTCATATAAAGGTTCTCCCGCTGCTCCCGGTTCTTTGGTGCGATCTAAAATTGCAATAGCCTTACATGTTTTTGGCAAAGCATTTAAAAATTGTTTTTTAGGAAATGGGCGGAATAATCTGATTTTTATTAAGCCGACTTTTGCTTTTTTTTGATTTAAGTAGGCGACGGTTTCTTGTGCTGTTTCGGTAGCAGAACCCATAATTATAATTATGCGCTCGGCTTTGGGATCACCATAGTATTCAACTAATTTATATGTTCTCCCAGTAATTTTTTTAAATTGCTGTAAAGTTTTTTCAAGAGTGCTTGGGAGTGAAGCGTAAAATGTATTTGTAGCCTCGCGTCCTTGAAAATATATATCATGGTCTGAAACTACTCCGCGAATAGAGGGATTTTCTGGTGTTAGGCGTCGATTACGCCCCGCAATAACTAGATCATCATCAATCATTGCTCGAATCTGTTCATGAGATAATAACTCAATTTTTGCGACTTCATGGCTAGTGCGAAACCCGTCAAAAAAATGTAAAAAAGGAATACGGGTTTTTAGTGCTGCAGCTTGAGTAATCAAAGCCATGTCATGAGCTTCTTGAACGTTAGCAGCGCATAACATAGCAAAGCCGGTTGCACGGGTTGCATAAATATCCGAGTGATCGCCGTAAATTGACATCCCTTGAGATGCGATAGCGCGAGTAGCAATATGAAATACGGTAGGAGTTAATTCTCCAGCAATGCGATACATATTGGGGATCATTAATAGTAAGCCTTGCGATGAAGTAAAGGTTGTTGCTAGAGCTCCTGTTTGTAGTGCGCCATGAACTGCACCAGCCGCGCCGCCTTCACTTTGCATAGTTACTATTTTTGGGGTTGTCCCCCAAATGTTTTTAATATCTTCTGCCGCCCATTGATCAGTGAGTTCTCCCATGTATGATGCTGGAGTGATAGGGTAAATAATGCAAATTTCGTTGGTGCGATAAGCTACATAAGAGGCAGCTTCATTGCCATCGAAAACCACGAAAGTATTTTTGTTTTTATGGTTCATCTAGACTAGAGGATACCTAATTATTCGGGAAAAATAAATAGAAGATGAGAAAGGTCAGAACCAGTTTTTAAAGTTTAACTAAAATAGATAAACTTTGCATATAAAATTACGGTAAACGTATCTAAATAATATTTTTGCTGATTACCTCAATTCTGCAGTTATCCCGATACTTAGGAAATAAACGGGCTCTGTCGGCGCCGGTTTCCTATTGTTTGGCTACGCTTAAGTGCTTTTAATACAAATTTATTTTGTATTGAAATATTAATCCATTTAATACATCAGCTCCGCCAAAAATATGAGACCTCCGGCGCCTCCATCACCCGTTTAGGAAAGGTCGCCCACATTTTAGATTACGCCTAATTTTTGTTATTTATTTGAATTGTTGTTCTATTCCGTAGTCGATTGCCAGACTTGACAACTTGTCGCTCTTTTCCTTCTTCTTTGATCGAGATTCGGATTCACTAATCGTATCGCAATTATAGCTCTTGTAAAGAAGGTATGAAGGTTCAATTTGCCGTTGTCTATTTGCATTGTTATTGCTATAGGGTGAGGGATAACTACCAGTATTTTGTGTCAAACTATTTTTTAATTGCGAACAAAATCATTCATCTTGGGTTAAGGGGCCTTCAGGTAATTTCAAATTTGTAGAAGAGCATCCGCATAGTGCGAATGCTAGAGACATAGCCAGAGGCAAAAGTTTTTTTATCGTATTATTTTTCATGGGATTTATACAGTTATGTTTTAATTTTAGTTTTTCTTTGTTTTTGGTTCGAACACTATAACAACATCTTTAAAATTATCCTTCAGCCAATTTTTTAATTTAATAAACTCGGGTTTTTTGAAGTCTTCGTTGGGGATTAAATTTTTATAGACAGTTGTAGTATCGTCTATCTGCAAATCATGATTATGATTAAAACTACACTCTCGTTTAACATATAACCAAGGAGTTTTTATCTCTTTATTCAACGATTCTATGTTTTGGGCATTGATATTTTTGATGATTGTTTGTCTTTTATCAGTATTAGGAAATGTGTCGATCAAAGCTTCCGAACCATAATCTTGCGATATGCTATAAAGTTTTGAAATTGGGCCGCCATAGATTAATTTTATTGCTGGTCCAACGTTGGTTTTTAATATGTCATTTTCTCGTTCGAAACTATAATCAAATGAAATATCGCTTACAATTCGGGAATCGAGTTTTGGCAAATGCATACTTTTTTTGTTTTTATCATCTATATTTACTTCGCCTGCGAAAGCGTAAAAAATAATGTTTTTTATGATTTCATTAGAAAATCTTAATGCTGCCCCAGTAATGCCAATCGTAGCTTCATTTTTTAAAATTACATGGCCACTTTCAAGGATTTTACCATCACTTAAAATCACCATCTGTCTCTTTACTATCCCTGCTTCTGCTCTCATGAAGTTAACGCTAGGGATTTTTTCATAACTTGGCTCTTTGGGATCTAAGATTAAAGCCATTTTGTTAGCGATATCTGGAAATATACCATTAGCCATGCTGACAAAGTTTGTTGGGTCTATCCAGTAGACCAAGCCATTTTTATTTGTAACTTTCACCATCGCGTGATTAAAAGCCTCAAGGCTTGGTAAGATGTTTTTAGATAAACTATCTATGCCGCGCATTACTAAAACAATTTGTGCTTTAAAGCCAAGTTTAGTTAAAATTGCGGCCGTTGCAGCCGAAAAATCTTTGCAATCTCCCAGCTGGGTTTTGCTAATTTTATCCAAGTCTCGCGGTATAAAACGACCGTTAACAGTGCGCCAGTCGCCTAAATATCTGATTTTATCGTTAAGCAATGAAGTTACGGTATTGATCTGCTCTACTTCGTTGGTTTTTTTCTTCGCTATTTTTAATATTTGCTCAAAATTTTCAGGAAGCTTTTGGGAGAATACTTTGGTATAAAGCAAGCCCTGTTTTACCGCAAGATCTTCCCATTTATTTAAATTAGAAACTGAAACCCAAGTAAAATATTTGTCGTTAATAATGAGTTCTGGTTCATTAATTACCCACGTAAATATGGGTTTAGCTAAAACTACTTCTAAGTTATATAAATTATTGGTTTTGTTTTTAGTAATTTTTAGGAAGTTTTTAGGGTCATTAATTAAAGTATTTAGTGGTAATTTCGAATTTATTTTTACCCGAGAACTTACAACCAATTCTCCCCTGCCAAAAGAAAATGTTTCTGCAAAGAAATCATCTAAATTTGGGATTTTTTGGATAAATTTATATTTTAAATATAATGTAGCTCCTACTTCGGCTTTTGGGAAAGCAAGCAAAATTTGTCTAACTTGGTCAAACCCGCTAGGAGAGCTTGCAAGGGGTTTATCTTCTATTAAGTTTTTATCAAGAGGATATTCTTTGCCTTTATAAATGGTTTTAGCAGCTAAAATCTCGAGTTTTTCGCTATCGCCATTGTAGTATAAAGTGGTATTGGCTGCCACGTCTCTGCCAAGCTCTGTTAAAATTTCCTTTTTTGTTTCTACGGTCATTTCATATGTGCCGTTATTATTGACATTAATCTCTTTAATATATGAATTTTTGGTTGGAGCATCGGCGGGGGTTGCCCATTTAGCCTGAGCTGGAGTTAATATAATTGTCCACAGAAATGTAACCAGAACTAAAATTCTCATGTATCCTCCTCGCAAAATGAATTTAATGCTTTGTTGCCCTTATTTTTTGCGGTCCTCATTTATGTAAAAATAAACTCCGGCCGCAAAAAACAAGGGCGCCTCGCCTAAATTCATTTTGCGAGGAGTCTACTTCACTCGTAACTTTACCCTGAAATCCAATTTTCGTTCGGTATATTCACCGTAGTTTTTGTGAAGCGTATTTGAATAGGTGCATTAATGCAAGGAAAAATAAATTTTTAGGACTTATTATTGCTCAGATTCGACAACTTAAATTTCAAACTATCGCCATCACGATCAACAATGATTTTATTTTTTGCTGCAAATTTTCCTTGTAAGATATCTTGAGCGAGAGGATTTTCGAGATATTGTTGAATTGCACGTTTCAAAGGTCGCGCTCCATAAATTGGATCAAAACCCATTTGGGCCAAATAATCTAAAGCTTTACTGCTGATTTCTAATTGCAATCCTTGTTCTGCTAAACGCTTTTGTAGGCGCGCGATTTGAGTGTTGGTAATAGCACGAATTTGTTTGTGATCTAACCCGTGGAAAACCACAATTTCATCAATACGATTAATGAATTCTGGACGAAAATGTTTGGTAACTGCTTCCATTACCGCAGATTTTATTTTGTCATAACCAGCATCAGATAATTCTTGGATGTATTGGGAGCCCAAATTTGATGTCATGACAATTACACAATTACGAAAATCTACGGTTCTTCCGTGGCCATCAGTTAAGCGGCCATCATCTAATACTTGAAGTAAAATATTAAAAACATCATGGTGGGCTTTTTCAATTTCATCTAACAAAATTAATGAATAGGGTTTGCGGCGAACAGCTTCGGTAAGATAGCCGCCCTCTTCATAGCCCACATAACCAGGAGGCGCGCCAATTAATCTTGCTACTGAATGTTTTTCCATGAATTCTGACATATCAATTCTGATCATTGCCTCTTCAGTATCAAATAAAAATTCAGATAAAGATTTGCATAACTCAGTTTTGCCTACGCCCGTAGGGCCTAAAAACATAAATGATCCTATCGGTTTATTGATATCAGAAAGGCCGGCGCGTGAACGGCGAATAGCACCAGCAACAACTTTTATGGCTTCATCTTGGCCAATAACTCGTTTATGCAAATTATCTTCCATATGGAGCAATTTTTCTTTTTCCCCTTCAAGCATTTTGCTTACTGGAATATGAGTCCATTTTGATACTACTTCAGCTATTTCTTCTTCGGTGACTTTGTTGCGGATTAAATGCGATTCTTTTTCTTCAAGTTGGAGTGCGGCTTGTAGCTGTTTTTCTAGAGATGGAATTTTGCCATATTGGAGTTCTGACATTTTAGCAAGATCAACTTTACGTTGAGCTGCTTCCATCTCTAGTTTTGCTTGGTCTAAATCTTCTTTTATTTTTTGTGCGTTTTGGATTGTTGATTTTTCTTTTTTCCAGATTTCTTCAAGATTTGAATATTCTTTTTCAAGAGTGGCTAATTGTTTTTCTAAGTCGCTTAGGCGTTGCTTGGATGGTGCGTCTGTTTCTTTTTTTAAAGCTTCGCGTTCTATTTTTAATTGAATGATTTTGCGATTTAAACGATCTAAATCTTCAGGTTTTGAATCCATTTCCATTCGAATTTTACTTGCTGCTTCGTCAATTAAATCTATGGCTTTGTCCGGTAAGTTGCGATCAGTGATGTAGCGGTGTGACATGGTTGCTGCAGCAACTATCGCAGAATCAGTAATGTCTACCCCATGGTGCAGTTCATATTTTTCTTTTAATCCGCGTAAAATTGCGATGGTATCGGGAACGCTTGGTTCATCCACTAAAACTTTTTGAAAGCGGCGTTCCAATGCTGCATCTTTTTCGATATATTGACGATATTCATCCAAAGTTGTTGCGCCAATGCAACGTAATTCTCCGCGTGCTAAAGCGGGTTTTAGCATGTTACTGGCATCCATAGAGCCTTCGGCTTTGCCTGCACCAACGACCATATGTAATTCATCAATAAATAAAATAATTTGGCCTTCAGATTTTGTTATTTCGTTGATCACGCTTTTTAAGCGCTCTTCAAATTCACCACGAAATTTTGTGCCAGCGATTAACATTCCCATGTCTAGTGCCAGCAGTTGTTTATTTTTAAGTCCATCTGGCACTTCACCATTAATAATTCGTTGTGCCAATCCTTCAACAATGGCTGTTTTACCTACACCAGGTTCGCCGATTAAAACTGGGTTGTTTTTAGTGCGGCGTTGTAATACTTGGATGGTGCGCCTGATTTCATCGTCGCGACCAATAACGGGATCTAATTTGCCAGAAGATGCGCGTTTGGTAATGTCGTTAGTGTATTTTTCTAAAGCTTGGCGTTTGTTTTCATCCCCAGCTTCTTGCACTGCCTCGTTGCCACGCACATCATTAATTGCTTGTTCGACTATGTTTTTAATAGCGCCGGCATCTTTTAGGGTTTTGCCCAAAATTCCTTTGTCTTCTATTGCTGCAAGCAAAAATAATTCGCTAGCGATGAATTTATCTTTACGTTGCTGCGCTAGTTTATCGGTTACATTTAATAGTTTTAATAAATCATTAGAAACATGAATTTCGCCAGGTGTTCCTTCAACTTTGGGTAAATTATTTGTGGCTTGGTTTAAGTCAGTTTGTAATTTTTGGGTATTGATGCGAGATTTTTGCAGAACATTATAAACTGTTCCTTTTTGTTCAATTAACGCTAACATCAGATGCAGGGGTTCGATAAATTGGTTATCTTTGCTGATTGCTTTTGACTGAGCATCAGCTAAAGCTTCACGAAAATTGTCAGTTAGTTTTTCTATGCGCATTTTATTTCCCTATTAATCCTAAGGAGGTAGCCGCAAGCTTTAGCTTGAGTTTCCAATAACGCAAGCTAAAGCTTGCGGCTACCGGTCAGCATTATACTTAAAATCCTGTGCTGCGGCCAGCTCTTCTGGCTTGTTTATTTCTAAAGTTCTTTCTGCAGTTAAGCACACACGTATACGGTAGCCATGTTCTAGGATGCGCAATTGTTCTAGCGATTCTGCGAGTTCTAGCGGAGTTCTTGGGAGAGTTGTATATTTTAATAAGAAATCTCGCCTAAAAGCATAAATCCCTATGTGATGATAAACCGGGACGTTGTTTGGTATAGTGCCAGTAAAATATGGTATTGGTGAGCGAGAAAAATAAATCGCATCATTATTTAAATTGGTAATTACTTTTACTTTATCAGGAGTGCTATATTCTTTTTCCATATCTAAATGGTAAGCCAGTGTCGTCATTTCTGGACGATCTCCTGCTAGATAGGGTGCCACTAGTTGTTCTAACATCTTTGGCTTAACGAATGGCTCATCTCCCTGTAAATTTATAACTATTTCCATATCTGGATATTTTTTTGCAACTGCTGCTACTCGATCGGATCCAGTTTGCAAATCAGCGCTTGTAAATTCGATATCGCCGCCGCAACTTTTAATTACTGCTGCAATCTCTTCGCTATCTGTTGCCACAACAACTTTAGTTAAAATTTTACATTTGCTTGCATTTTCATAAACCCATTGCACCATGGGTTTATCTTGGATAAGTAATAATGGTTTGCGTGGAAGTCTGGTTGAGTTAATTCGGCTTGGGATAACGCATAGTATTTTCATCGGAGTTTCCCCGTATCTGGCTGCTTTGAAATTGGGTAACAAAGATTCTACCTAATACGTATTTAATTGCGAGTGTTTTTCATATTCTTTTTGATAAAGCAACTTCTGTTATATTAAAAAACAGTTGTTGTATTTCCTGAAACCAAATAAGACAAATCCGCTACAAGCTCAAACAAATCGCGCATGCTTTTTAGTAGAGCGAGGCGATTTTGGCGAACTTTTTCTTCTTCACACATAACCATTACCGCATCAAAAAAAGCCTTTATTGGCTCCTTTAATTTTACCAGTTCATTTAAAACTAAAAAATATTTTTTATTCTGGAAAAGTTCTTCGATGATTTTGGTTTCGTTTATAACTATATTTGCCATGCTTTTTTCAGCTTCTTCAGTAGCTAGCTTTAAATTAAAGCCACCAGCACCAGAATATTTTGTTTTATCTAAAATGTTCCTTATACGTTTATAATTTTCAATTAAATCTTCAGATTCGGGGAGTTGACTGAAACTAGTTACAGCATCAAATCTTTTAGTGAAATCTAGAATATTAGTAGGCATACGAGACAATACGGCACGAAACACATTGGAGCTTTTGCCTTGTTCTAGATAGAGGCTGCGCAAACGCTCATATATAAAATCCATGGTTTTGGCCACTATTTCTTCAGTGTTTTTAAATTTATTTTTGTAAGATAAACTGGCGATTTCAAGGGCTTTTTTTAAATCAAGATCTAAGTTTTTTTCCAAAATAATTCGTAAAATTCCAGAGGCCAAGCGGCGTAGACCAAATGGATCTTTGTCACCGCTTGGAATTTTGTTGATACCAAAAAAGCCAACTAAACTATCAATGCGATCAGAAAGAGCTAAAACACAACCCAGATCTGACGCTGGAATTTCATCTTTAGAAAATTTAGGCAAATATTGCTCTTTTATAGCGATTGCGACTTCTTTGTTTTCAAGCGCACCAGCATAATAATATCCCATGGTTCCCTGTAAATCCGGGAATTCCCACACCATTGAAGTTGCTAGATCACATTTGGATAATTCGGCCGCTTGTTTGGTGTTGATAACGCTAGCGTTAATTTTTGAAGCAATAAAAATAGATATGGTTTTTAGGCGGACTGTTTTGTCGTAAATTGTGCCAAGGCCTTCCTGAAAGGTAATGGTTTTTAATTTGCCCTGGAGGTTTGCAAAGTCATGGCGAAGATCATTGTGATAAAAATATTCGGCATCATCAAGCCGAGCTTGGATAACCCGTTCGTTGCCTGCTACCGCTTGTTTTGGATTTTTACTTTCAATGTTGCCAATGATTATGAAGTTTGGTAATAGATTTCCAGAATCATCAATTATATGAAAATAGCGTTGGTGATTTTTAAGGACGGTGACTAAAACTTCTTTGGGTAGTTCTAAAAATCTTTGGTTGAATGAGCCTGTTAATGCTGCTGGCCACTCTACTAAATTAGTCACTTCTGCAAGCAGACCTTCAGGGATAACTGCAGATCCAAAGTTCGTAGCAGCAAGAATCTGATCACGAATTTTTTGTTGTCTCTTATTATAGTCTGCTATGACGTAGCCTTTTTCAGTAAGCAAGTTTTCATATTGTTTGGGTTCAGAAATTTTTATTGCATCAGGATGATGAAAACGATGACCAAAAGTGTAGTTAGAAGCTTTAATCTCAAAAATTTCAAGCGGGACAACCTCTTGACCAAACATTGCCACAAGCCAGTGTATCGGCCGAACAAATGGCCCCATATTTTTTCCCCAGCGCATCGGTCGTTTTATTGGGAGTTTTTTTATGCTGTTAATAATTATTTCGGGCAAAAGATGAAAAGCGGTTTGGCCAGGCTTGATTGTTTTATGAAAAAGCAAAGCCCCCTTTTTGTCTTCGATCTTGTCTAATTGGGAAATAGCTACACCGCACAAACCGGCAAATTTGATCGCTGCAGCAGTAGGTTGTCCTGAGCTATCAAAAGCTATTTCTATTCTTGGTCCACGAATTTCGATGGGTTGATCTAGCTGCTTATGAGAAAGATTGGAGATTAAAACTGCAAGACGCCTAGGTGAAGAATATGATTTTATCGGGCCGTGCGCAAGCGCTAACTTTTTTAGCTCATGTTCTAAGTTAAGGGCCAAAGAGGAAACTAGATCGCCAATTTGGAAGGGCGGCAATTCTTCGGTGCCTATCTCTAATAGAAAATCTTTGGTTTTATCAAGGCTCATATTTATTCAACAAAGGAAATCCAAGTTGTTTACGTTCATTATAGTAAGTTTCTGCTACCATTTTTGCCAAAGCTCTAATGCGTAAAATATAATTTTGTCGTTCGGATACTGAAATTGCTCCGCGGGAATCTAGCAAGTTAAATACATGCGATGCTTTTAATACCATTTCGTAGGCTGGTAGAGATAGCGATGATTCAAGGAGTAATTTGCAATCATTTTCATAGACCACAAATTGGGACAGCAAATTTTGAACATTGGCATGAGTAAAATTATAGTGCGACATTTCAGCTTCGTTTTGGAAAAAGATATCTCCATAGGTTAATTGCGATGGTTGGTCAGACCAAACTAAATCATACATGCTATTTACACCTTGCAGATGCATGGCAATGCGTTCTAAACCGTAAGAAATTTCACCAGAGACGGGATTGCATCCTAATCCTCCGGCCTGCTGAAAATAAGTAAATTGGCTAATTTCCATGCCATTGTGCCATACTTCCCAGCCAATGCCCCAGGCGCCTAGTGTTGGTGACTCCCAATTGTCTTCAACAAAACGGATATCATCCGTTAAAGGATCTATGCTTAAAGCTCTTAGAGAATCAAGGTAGATTTCTTGAATATTTTGAGGGGATGGTTTCATCATTACTTGGAATTGATAAAAATGTTGCCCGCGGTTAGGGTTTTTTCCATAACGACCATCTGTTGGACGACGGCTTGGTTGAACATAAGCGGCGTTCCATGGTTCTGGGCCAAGTGCGCGCAAAAAAGTCGCAGGATGAAAAGTGCCGGCTCCAACTTCCATGTCTAGGGGTTGTAAGATAACGCACCCTTGCCCCGCCCAGTAATGCTGAAGCTGCAAAATTATATCTTGGAATGTATAAAGTTTTTTATGCATATTTTTGCTTTTTTTGTCACCATTCGTGTCAAATTTTAATTGTCATCCTCGGGCGAAGACCCGAGGATGACACATAATAAAGGCCCGAGGATGACATACAAGGGGGGACATCCTGCTTAGCGCACTTCCTTCAAAGCCCTAGACAAATCACCCTCAAAATTCGGGGTATGTCCGGGAACCAAACTAAATTTTGTCATCTCTCTATTAGTAAAAATAAAAGTCGGCGTGCCGATAAGATTTAAATCTTGGGCTAGTTTAAAATTATTTTTTAAGCCGCGTTCAAGGTCTTTGTTATCCATATCTGCAAGAAGCTTTTTATTATCGATAATAGATGTAATTGATTTAATAATGCTATCGGTTTTTTCTTTATTAGTAAAATTTTCTTGGGCGAGCATTGCTTGTTCTAATGCTTCAAATTTATTTTGCTTTTGAGCAGCCAGAACTGCTTTAGATGAGTAAATGGCATCATTACCAAAAAACGGCCAATAGATAATAATGCGCTGTATTTCTGGATTATTTTTTATTAATTTATTAACGACGGGCGCTGTATGTTTGCAATGCGGGCACTGATGTTGAGTGAATTCTGCTACGATTATTTTACCATTTGGGTTTCCAAGAACAACCCTTCCTGGAGCCTTGGTATCAAATATTTGATTTTTATATTTTGGAATATTGGCTAGGATTTGTGCAACTTTGGTTTTTTCTTTTGCTACTTCTTGTTCTTGTAGCTTTTGTCCAACCTCTATTAATACTTGAGGGTTGTCTACAAGATAATTATGCACAATTTTTTGAATCTGTTCGATTTGTGGTTGTGTGAAGTTTTGGACTGGATCTTTGGTTACAGAGGCAGCGGCAGAGGCGTTCTGTAAAATAATATTAATTAAAACAAAGCATAAAAAATTTTTCATAGCCTTTCCTTTGTGTTGATAATTTTAGGATTATAGCTTAAACATTATAATTATCGACTACAATTTTTAGACTAAGAGCCCGTTCATATGCTTTTAATACCGCTTTTTCCCTAACTAAGAGGGATATTACTCCTTAAGTCGCACTGCTAAAACATCGCATTTTGCGCCGTGAAGAACTGCGTTTGCGGTAGATCCCAAAATAACTCGAATTCCGTGGCGGCCGTGGCTTCCAACTATAATTAAATCTGCATTAATTTTGTCTGCTTCTTCTAAAATTACAAACTTGGCTGGACCTGTTTTTACTATTCGTTTGTCCTCTGGTATTCCAATAGTCTCTCCCAATTTTTTCATTTCTTTGTTTGAGTTCTCTATCAAAATCTCTTCTATTTCAAAACCCACCCCAATACCATATGCCCCATAGCTCCCAATATGCTCTACCGCGTGCACCAAGACAACGTCTGCGCCAAATTCCTTTGCAAAAAATTCAGCGTGCTTCAGAGGCTCAGCGTCAGTTTTTGAATTTAATTCAACAGCAACCAAAATATTTTTATATCCTTTCATAAAACCCCTTTGTTTAGTTTTTGACTTTTTTAAATAAATTTTAAATAAAATTGCTCTGTGACCTACTCTTCCAGGAGTATAACAATTTTATTATTAAACCGCGAACATAAAAACCTGTGGATTAATTGTTTACATCTTTTTTATTTTATAGTTCAATTAAGCTTACCCATGATAATCCACAGGTTATATCAACATAACATATTGAAAATAATATATTATTGGCGGTTATCCACAGAAAATAGGCCATATAATAATAGTAAATATATATATTAAGATTTATTAGTTATCTAACAACCTCTCATATAAATAAATAAAAACCCTTTCTCTTTTTTGACAAATCGATCCGAAATCAATAACATTACCACTCCCAAAATTAAACATTAGATTTTAAGCAAGATCCAAAATTATGAAAAGAACTTTTCAACCAAGCAAAATAAAACGCAAACGCACTCATGGATTCCGTGTTCGTATGTCAACAAAAAATGGTGCCCAGGTAATTAAGCGTCGTCGAGCCAAAGGAAGAAAACGGCTCAGCGCTTAATGAAATATACTTTCCCGCGCGACATACGCTTGACAAATGAGGCCCAATTCAGGCTGGTATTTAGAAAAACAAAACCAAAAATAATCGCAGAAACATTTACTATATATTATTGTTTAAATGCTTTTTTTAAACCGCGCCTGGGGGTGATTGTTCCTAAAAAAAATGTAAATAAATCATCCGAAAGAAATAGTTTTAAAAGGATGGTTCGAGAAGGATTTAGATTGAAACAAAACAAGCTTGGAAAATTTGATATTGTTGTTTTGGTCAACAAAAACACTAAGGGAAAATCCAAAAAAGAATTAAATCAGTGTTTAGAAAATCAGCTTAATAAGTTAATTATATGATTAGAAAGGCAACTATTTTCTTTATACGCGGATATCGCTTTTTAATAAGCCCATTTTTGGGAAACAATTGTCGTTTTTATCCAAGCTGTGCTCTATATGCGCAAATAGCAGTTGAGCGCTATGGAATTTTTTATGGAGCATGGCTAGTGTTTAAAAGGCTGCTAAAATGTCATCCCTGGCATAGGGGCGATGGTTACGATCCGGTTCCAGAAACATATTCCCCAAACAAAAGTTAAGTTAATGTAGAGATATTTATGATAGATAGAAAAGTAATTTTATATGTGTTGGCCGGGGTAATTGCTTTTGCTTTATGGGAGGCATGGCAAAAGGATTATAATCAACCAATAGCCACCCATCAATCCGTGACTACTTCTGCGCCTGCCGCTATTCCTTCTCCAGAAGAGGCCGCTAGCACCACGACAAAAGAGACTCTAGCAAGCCAACAAGCATCTGTAACAAAGGTTATTCCTGCAGCAAGATTAGTAGAAGTAAAAACCGATGTTTTAGATGTTGCTATTGATACAGCCGGAGGCAATATTGTTCGGGCTGGTTTATTAAAATATCCAGAGACGCTCAATAAAACAAACCCAGTTAAACTTTTAAGCGATGATTCTGCTCGCTATTACATAGCCCAAAGTGGTTTATTAAGCAGCCAAGGCCCAGATTCAAACAATAAACAAGGCCAATATACTTCCGCTCAGCCCCAATACAAGCT
>Ga0154728_132_pt1 | contig 15930 bp, 15 predicted proteins | sample Rifle2008BG16ft_FD_105736 | JGI IMG/M metagenome (GOLD analysis project Ga0154728, IMG submission 105736) | Gammaproteobacteria bacterium RBG_16_37_9 | reverse complement strand
CAGACGTTAGTTATATGCAGATGGTAGAACATGGTTGCATAACTTCAGATGGTGTTTCTATAGATGTTTTTGAGCAAATAGAAATTCAAATGAAGTATTCTGGTTATATTGATAGGCAATTGCTTGAAATCGAGCGGCAGAAGCGGCATGAAGAAACTAAGATTCCACAGGACTTTGATTATAACTTAGTGAAGGGATTATCAAATGAAGTTTTGCAAAAGCTTAGTAGGCAGCGACCGATTACTGTAGGACAGGCTTCGCGCATCTCTGGAGTTACGCCGGCTGCTATTTCGGTTTTGTTAGTTTACCTTAGGGCGTAAACTTTTATTTCGCTCCTGCGGAGCTTTAACGATTTTTATAACTATACCCAACCCTGCGGTTTGCAAACAACGCGAACCTTTGGTTGGGCTAACATAAATTTAGCTCCTAACGGAGCTGGGGTCCTCGGATCTGCGCTTCGCTTGTCCGAGGATGACAATTTATTTTAAAACTTGACCCACTTTGATTTTCATTTATTATTGAAATTACTTTTTTTGGGGCGTCGCCAAGTCGGTAAGGCACTGGATTTTGATTCCAGCATTCCTAGGTTCGAATCCTAGCGCCCCAGCCAAAGAAGGAATGGTGATATGAGTGTATGATAAATAGGATATGGAGAATTAATATCCAGGATTCGAACCTGGTTCGACAAATTTGACACGGATGTGTCAAATTTGAACACGAGCAAAGCGAGTGGCCCGAAGGGTGAGCGACAGGATGTCGCGAATAATCCTAGCGCCCCAGCCAAAGAATGAATGGTGATGACAAAAAACTTGTCATCCTCGGGCAAGGACCCGAGGAGGATGACACGAAGGATGTAAGTATAAAATAAGCCAACTAATACATACTGGAGTAACCAAAAAAATATGAAACTATTTACCGGAAATGCCAACGTTCCATTATCAAATAAGGTCGCTGATCACCTGCAAACCACTCTTGGAAAAGCTGTTGTTGGTAGTTTCAGTGATGGTGAAACCATGGTAGAGGTTATGGAAAACGTGCGTGGTCAAGATATTTTTATTATTCAACCCACCTCAGCTCCAACCAACAATAATCTAATGGAATTAGTTATCATGGCTGATGCAATGCGTCGTGCTTCTGCCAGTAGTATTACCGCAGTAGTGCCATATTTTGGTTATGCCAGGCAAGATCGAAGAGTGCGTTCATCAAGGGTGCCAATTAGTGCTAAAGTTGTAGCTGATATTATGGCAGCATCGGGGATTACTCGGGTGATTACTATAGATTTACATGCTGATCAGATCCAAGGATTTTTTTATATTCCAGTTGATAATGTTTATGGGACTCCAGTAATGTTTGAGGATATTGAAAAGAAGAAATTTGAAAATATGGTTATTGTATCGCCAGATGTTGGAGGAGTGGTGCGTGCTCGTGCTGTAGCTAAAAGATTAAATGATTCAGATTTGGCGATTATTGATAAAAGAAGGCAAAAAAGGAATCAAGTAGAAATTATGCATATTATTGGTGATATTGAGGGACGCGATTGTGTTATTGTAGACGATATAATTGATACTGCTGGCACTATTTGTCATGCAGCCGCTGCTTTAAAAAAGAAAGGGGCGCGATCAGTAACTGTTTATGGCACTCATCCAGTTCTGTCTTGTAATGCAATTGATAATATAGAAAAATCGGAGATCACAGAGGTGGTAGTGACCGATACTATACCTCTTAGTTCAGAAGCTGAGAATTGCAAAAAAATTCGGCAGTTGAGTATTAGCGCGATTTTAGCTGAAACAATTCGTCGTGTTGATAACAAGCGTTCAGTTAGTTCACTATTTCCAGAATAAAACGGAGGATTTATATGTCATTTGAATTACCAGCTTTGCCTTTTGACAAAAAAGCATTAGTTCCACATATTTCCGAAGAGACCATAGAATTTCATTACGGTCGTCATCATCAAACATATGTCAATAATCTTAATCAATTGATTATTGGAACAGATTTTGCACAAAAAACTTTGGTTGATATTGTGAAAAGTGCGACTGGAACTATTTTTAATAATGCAGCTCAAGTGTGGAATCATAGTTTTTATTGGGAATGTTTACAGGACTCTTCTAAAGATAAAACATTATCAGGAGAGTTAACTGCGGCAATTAATGCATCTTTTGGTGGTTTTGAAAAATTTAAAGAAGCTTTTACTAAAGCTGCTCTTGGTTTGTTTGGTTCGGGTTGGGTTTGGTTAGTAAAAGATGCAACTGGTTTAGTAATTGTAACAACTAGTAATGCTGCTAATCCTATAACGACTGGGCAAATACCACTTTTGACTTGTGATGTATGGGAACATGCATATTATATCGATTATCGTAACGCCCGTGCTAAATATCTCGAAGCTTTTTGGCAGATTGTTAATTGGAAGTTTGTTAGCGGGAATTTTGGCAGGAATTAAAAGGTTGCAAAAAAAGAGTGCCATCCTCGGGCAAAGACCCGAGGATCTTGTATGGTAAGCTGAGAAGAACCCTAGCGCATCTTTTTCAACGAACTTTTAATTTTATTTTGTTTTAGTTTTTGCTGGTCAATATTTGCGCCATCTTTATTATCATAAGGACCAATACTTACGAGATATTCTTGGGTGCCATGCTTGTGTATTGGTGTAATGCTAGCTGTAAAGCCTAATAGAGCTAACTCTGCTTTTAAGCGATCAGCGGCGGCAAAGTCTTTTGCTGCTGCAATTTCTAATTCATATTCTGTTTTTATACCGGAGGTTTTTTTAGCAGGCAAAATGTTATAAAAAACGAATTTAGGTGTTGCAATTGTTTTTATTGCGGTTTCAGTCGGCGGTTGTTGATTAGGGGAGGTGGTTTTTTTATCTAAATTAACGGGGGGCACACCACTTATATTTTTTGAAAGAACATTTTTAGTCAAATTAAGAAAAAAATATTTATATTTGGGTAGATTAATAAAACCAGTAACAAGAGCAATGAGTAAAAGTAAAATTATTAACCATGCTCGGCTCGATTTTTTTTTGGATTTTTTACGAGCAGAGTTGCGCCTAGCGTAATCTCGAATCATGGTTTGGTGGTAAGAGTTAAGTGTTTATTGTTGATTGATAATCGACCATTTTTATAATCAACTATTATATGCAAATAATTATCTAGTTCAGAAGTTGTGATTTTTCCCGATTGTTGCCAGTCATTTAGCAATGCTTCAGCTTGTTTAGCTGAGTTATTTGGTTGATTTTGTGATGGCATAATCTGATAAAACTTTTCTAATAGATGTAATGCCAAGCCCTTTTCGGCACTTATATTGGTATTGATGGTGCTGCTTATTATTGTTGCTAGAAGATTATTATTTGGTTGGTCAGCAAATGTTATTTTAATGATAGATAATAATTTGCCCCAAGGAGTGTCGGTGTTAAGTTGTTTTATGTTGATTTCACTGCCATTATTCAGAATTGACAATGCTGTATCAATCCCGATATTTGTTTGTAAAGGGAATATATTTTTACTAGAGATCAACTGTTGCTGTAATTTAGCAAGAGTAGATTGATCTAATTTGTTAATCTCAAAATCAAGTTTATTTTGATTGTAGGTAGCGCCATTGATGTTTAGATTGTCTACGCTCAAGGTAGCCGCAACATTAACCGAATTTTTTTGATCACTGGTTATCAGACTGTGTAAATTTAATCCACCCAATGAAATAATGCGATTGTTGTCATTTTTAGTAGCGAATGAATCTAGTTGTAGGTTACGTTCACCAATCCACAAACTGCTAGATGTTTTACTTCCTTGATAGGTGCTAATCATTTTGCCGAGATGGAGGTTGTAATTTTTATTACCTATATCGATACCGGAAAATTCTATTTTTGATTGTAATTGGTTATATAGAGGGGATAGATCGGTATTAATTTTTAATCCTTGCCAATAAAAATTGCTTTCTTGGTCTTGATAAGCTAGTGGAGGACTTTCAAGGGTGAATGCGGTGTCGCCGCTTAACCTAAATTTGATTTCTGTAGTCGCAATTGGTCCAGCATCAAAAGCGCGTTTTAATAAGTTGTTTTGAGTTGAGTTTAAATTAATATTGGCGTTAATCACAGCTTGTATGAATTGAAAGCGTGTCCAGTCAATGAGTAGTGGGCCGTGAATGATATTGGCATTGATTGTAAGTTGATGTAATTGGTTCGGTGTATCTGATTTATTTAGCGATATTTGTGCGATTGCCTTGGCGCTAAACCAACCGCGTTGGTAGTCAGTTATTTTTAAGTTAAATGGTGTAGTGTTATTAAATAAATCTACCATTTGGTTACATTTATTTTCTGCAAGTATCCCCATTAGCATCGGTAGCAATAAAAACATAGCAGCTAAAGCTGCTAAGGTATAGCCTAAAGATGATAGCCATTTACGCATTTTTTATTCCACCGTTACTGACTTTGCTAAATTTCTTGGTTGATCGATATCTGTTCCTTTGAGCAAAGCTACATGATATGCGAGTAATTGTAATGCGATAGTATAGATTATGGGAGAGATTTCTGCAGCAATTTTTGGCATTTGACATACACGCCAGTTTGGATGACTTTTACAATGCAAGGATTTATCGGTAAAGATAATTAATTTACCGCCTCTGGCCTGAACTTCTTGTAGATTTGATTTTAATTTTTCATGTAACTTATCGTTTGGAGCAACTACTATCACTGGGGTTCCATGATCAATTAAAGCTAGTGCGCCATGCTTTAGTTCTCCAGCAGGATAACTTTCAGCATGAATATAGGAAATCTCTTTTAGTTTTAATGCGCCTTCCATAGAAATTGGATAACTAATGCCGCGACCCAGGAAAAAAGCGCTGGGGCTGCTCTCAAGCAGTTCAGCTATTTTGCTGATTTCATGGTCTAACTTTAAAGTTTGTTCAGCCAAAAATGGCAAATGTTTTAACTGTTTAATTAAGTATTGGGTAATTTTTGAACTCAATCCTTGAAATTTTCCAAGAGAAATTGCTAGCATCAAAAGAGCGGCTAATTGAGTGGTAAAGGCTTTTGTTGTTGCAACGCCTATTTCTACACCAGCTCTAGTCATAAAAACTAAATCGGATTCTCTTACTAGAGAACTTTCAGGAGCATTGCAAATAGTCAGAGTTGATATAAATGGGAGTTTTTTGGCTTTATATAATGCCGCAAGAGTGTCTGCGGTTTCACCAGATTGTGAGATGGTAATGAATATAGTTCCTGGCTCTACTACCGTCTGTCGGTAGCGAAACTCACTAGCTATTTCTACATTACAAGTTATGCCAGTATATTTTTCAAACCAGTATTTTCCTGCAAGAGCTGCATGAAAACTTGAACCACATGCTACTATTTGCAATCTTTTTGTTTTACTGAATATTTTTTTTGCATTGTTGCCAAAAATCTCTGCCGGGATTTCATTTTGGAGGAGGCGTTCTTCTAAAGTATCAGCAAGGGCCCGGGGTTGTTCAAAAATTTCTTTTTGCATGAAGTGACGGTAGTTGCCCCGATCAATATTATCAGATGAAATCTCAGAAGTTTTTATAGAGCGTTTTACGAGACGGAGATTTGAGTTATAAATTTGAAATTTATCTTGTTCAATTACTGCGATATCTCCCTCTTCTAGATAAATAAAATTGTTGGTTACTGGCAATAATGCCACAGCATCAGAAGCAATAAAATTTTCATTTATACCTAGGCCAATTACCACAGGGCTGCCAGAGCGGACTGCGATTATTTTATCTGGTTCAGCGGTGTTGATTATAGCTAAAGCAAAAGCACCAGTTAATTCTTTGGTTGTTTTATAAACCGCGGTAAGAAAATTATCGTGGTTTTTTAAGTAGCTATAAATTAGATGTGCAATAACCTCAGTATCGGTATCACTTTTAAATTTGAATCCTTTTTTAATGAGTTTATCACGAATTTTTTCGTAGTTTTCAATTATGCCATTATGAATTAAGGCAATAGAATTATTAGAGGTATGTGGATGAGCATTATATTCTGTAGGAGCACCATGGGTGGCCCAGCGGGTATGTGCGATGCCAATATGTCCAGTAAGTGGAGTAGTTTTTAATTTGTTTGCTAAAGTTTCTATTTTGCCAACTGTGCGAATACATTTTAGATTATGTTTGTTATTTATGATTGCGATGCCAGCAGAATCGTAGCCACGGTATTCAAGGCGTTTTAAACACTCAACTAAAATAGTCGTAATGTTGCGTTCTGAGATTGCACTAACAATGCCACACATCTATTTATATCCTAAATTTATTATCTGTAATAAGTAGCTGCATATGGTAGCCGCAGACTTTAGTCTGCGTTGTTAGAAAGCGCAGGCTGAAGCCTGCGGCTACCGTTATTTAATAGATTTCTTCATGGCTTCAAAGAAATCCTCATTGGTTTTGGTTGTCCTCAGACGATCGATGAGGAATTCGGTTGCTGCAACTTCTTCCATTGGATGAAGGATTTTACGTAAAATCCACATTTTTTGAAGTTCATCTGCAGGAACTGTAAGTTCTTCACGGCGTGTGCCGGAGCGATTGATGTCAATTGCTGGGAAAACTCGTTTTTCTGCTATGCTTCGGTCTAAATGAATTTCCATGTTACCAGTGCCCTTAAATTCTTCATAGATAACTTCATCCATTTTAGAGCCAGTGTCTACTAATGCAGTAGCGATGATAGTTAAACTGCCGCCTTCTTCGATATTACGTGCCGCACCAAAAAATCTTTTTGGGCGTTGTAGCGCACTTGCATCTACTCCACCAGTTAATACTTTTCCAGAAGCTGGGCTTACAGTGTTATAAGCGCGAGCAAGACGAGTTATTGAGTCTAATAAGATCACTACATCTTTTTTGTGTTCAACTAAACGCTTGGCTTTTTCCAATACCATTTCTGCTACTTGGATGTGCCTGGTTGCTGGTTCGTCAAAAGTGCTAGCAACAACTTCACCTTTGACTGAGCGCGACATATCGGTAACTTCTTCTGGGCGTTCGTCAATCAATAACACTATTAGATAGCACTCAGGGTGATTAGCCGTAATCGAGTGCGCCATATGTTGAAGCATAATCGTTTTACCAGCTTTTGGTGGTGATACGATCAAACCACGCTGACCTTTTCCAATTGGTGCTACCAGATCAATGATTCTAGCAGTAATATCTTCCGAGCAGCCATTACCGCGTTCCATTTTAATACGTTTGTTAGCAAATAAAGGGGTTAAGTTTTCAAATAGAATCTTGTGAGTAGTGTTTTCTGGCGAATCAAAATTAATTTTATCTACCTGCAGTAGAGCAAAGTAGCGTTCACTATCTTTTGGAGGACGAATTTTACCTAAAACGCTATCACCAGTTCTTAGGTTGAAGCGTCGAATTTGGCTGGGTGATACGTAAATATCATCGGGGCCAGCTAGGTATGAACTATCAGAAGAGCGTAAAAATCCGAAACCATCAGGTAAAATTTCTAATACGCCGTCGCCATAAATATCCTTATTATTTTGCGCATGCGCTTTTAAAATCGCAAAAATCATATCTTGTTTACGCATGCGAGTGATGTGTTCTACGCCAAGTCCTTGTGCTAAATCCATTAATTCATTTGGAGTTTTAGTTTTAAGCTCAGTTAAGCTGGTAATTTTAATTTCAAGCACAGTTTTCTTTTTGTTTTCGTCGAATTTTGTTTTAATGCTGCGACTAAGTATTGGAGTTTCGCCTTCAGATGCAGATGTATTTGCAGTTGGTGATACAGATGATTCTTCAGGATTAATAGAGTTGCCAATGTTATTTGAAGAGAGTGTAGAGTTTTTTTCTTGCATATTTTTTATTTGATTTTGATTAAAAATGGATTTATAAAATAATTAAATAGTCCGGAAGCTGTAGAAAATCAACGAATGGAATTCTAAATCGTCAAACTCAATATACCGGTTAGTAATCTAACGACAGCGGATCATGACAGATTATAGTGTCGATTTTGATTGCGTCAAGGTTTTTATTTTTGTGTGACAGCAAAGCTTCTGGCTAAGTTAAAATATCATTGTTCGTGTTAAGCGTCCTTGGGTTTTACTTGCATGTTATCCTCGGAGGAAGAATGTCATCCTCGGGCTTGACCCGAGGATCTATACATAATTGACCCTCGCGTCGAAGCGCGAGGGTGACAAGTGCTGGGGTATTCTTCGCTGCGTCTAGGATGATTATTGCAAATTAGCATTAATAAAGTCAACTAACTGAGTTTTAGTTAAAGCGCCGGTTTTGGATGCTACAATTTTGCCGTTTTTAAAAAACATTAAGGTTGGAATACCCCTAATATTGTAAGAGGTCGCTATTTTGTTATTTTCATCAACATTTAATTTAGTAACTTTTATCTTTCCAGCAAACTCTTTAGCAACGATTTCTACAGTTGGTGCTATCATTTTGCATGGCCCGCACCATTCTGCCCAAAAATCTACTAAAACCGGAATGGTGGATTGAATTACTTCGGCATCAAAAGAATCATCGGTGATAATTGTAATATTTTCGCTCATAGTTTTCTCCCTAAAATGGTATTGATATGATATAGGATAATGAGTATTTCAACTGATTATTTAGAAAATTGCAACAAAAGTTTTAAGGTAGCCGCAAGCTTTAGCTTGCGTTTTCTAGCAACGCAAGCTAAAGCTTGCGGCTACCGGCCATTAAGTTTAGATCTAAATTTATCTATATTTTTCTTAGGGCTTGAGATCATAATTGATTTAAGTTTGCTTCTGAGTCCCTTGATGATTTTTACTTGGTTTTGCGATACGCCAAAATATTTTGCAAGGAATTTTATTAGATGTTCATTTGCTTTGCCATCGGTTGGAGCTGCGGTGATAGCTATTTTCAGACGGTTGTTGTGTTCTCCGATGAAGGCATTTTTGTTTGCTTTAGTTTGTATTTGTGCTTCCAACAACAAGTTGTTGCTGTTCCAAGTATAGAATTTGGCCCCAGTTATTTTCTTATTCATTTGATTTTAATAGCATTTTATTTTTTATTCTTGTGTAATTTGAGGCAATCTGGCGGAAGAAAATTTTTTAGCACTTGGCTCATAAGAGTGCTAGACTAGTTGTGTCATGTTTTTTGGTGATATATGAAAAAAACAACATTAAATAACATAAATTATAACTCTAAAACACTCGCCATTGCGCCGTCGGTAGGGAGTATAGATGCGTATATTTATTGGGTCAATCAAATTCCAATTCTTACTGCTACTGAAGAGTTAGAGTTGGCTACCAGATTTCACCGCGATGGTGATATAGATGCCGCGCGTCAATTGGTTTTATCTCATCTTCGTTTTGTGGTTCATGTTGCTAAGAACTATCTTGGTTATGGCTTGTCTAAAGCTGATTTAATTCAAGAAGGTAGTATCGGTTTAATGAAAGCGGTTAAACGATTCGATCCTAAGATGGGAGTGCGGTTGGTATCATTTGCAGTTCATTGGATTAAAGCTGAAATTCATGAATTTGTTTTGCGTAATTGGCGGATTGTAAAAATTGCTACCACAAAAGCGCAACGAAAATTATTTTTTAATCTACGTCGCGCCACCAAGAAATTAAATTGGTTTAGTAACGAAGAGATATCGCATATTGCCCAGGAATTAAAAGTTGAACCTAAGGAAGTTCGTGCCATGGAGGCAAGAATGAATAGCTATGATGTTGCTTTTGATTGTCACAATGATGATGAAGTTGAGGATGGTCGGCTTAACCCAGGGTGTTATTTAGAAGCTGATACTCAAAATCCTGTAGATGAGCTTGCAGACCTAGAATTCAATAGTATCAAAACTGAGCGTTTGGCTGAAGTTTTAGCTAAATTAGACCAGCGCAGTCGTGAAATTTTAGAAGCGCGTTGGCTTAAGGAAAGCAAAGCAACTCTGCATGAATTAGCAGCAAAATATAATATTTCGGCAGAACGAGTGCGGCAGATTGAAGAAGGCGTGATAAAGAAATTGAAGAAGGAGTTGTCATCCTAGAGTTTAATCCGAGGAAGACAAAAGAGTGCCATCCTTGAACATTTTATCTGTCATCCCTCGTGTCGAGCACGAGGGCAAGCTCTCGTGCTCTATTTATTTGTCATCCTCGGGCTTGACCCGAGGATCTTCATATTTTCTAACTAGCATTTTTCCTTTGCTGAAGCTGCTCGTGATAAAAAGCATCGAAATTAATCGGCGCTAAATATAGCGGAGGAAAACTACCGCGGCAGACAGTTTCTGATATCAGCTCACGTGCATATGGGAATAAAATATTTGGGCAAAAACTGCCGAGCATAGGATCAATTTGGTCTGTTGTAAAATTTTTTAAAGTAAATATGCCCGCTTGTTTAATCTCTACTAAGAAAGCTGTTTTATCTTTGAGTTTAACGGTAACTGTAATTTGTAATATTACTTCGTAAGTATCTTCAGATAGTTTTTTAGAGTCTGTGTGTAGGTTCAAATCAACCTGCGGCGACCATTCAATATGAAATATATCTGGAGCGCTAGGAGCCTCGTATGAGATATCTTTAGTGTAGATGCGTTGAATGTTAAATTCATGTTGCAGTTCAGATTGAGATGCTACTATTTCTTCGTGTTTTTCAGACATATGTTCTCCTAATGATAATAAAACATTAAAGTTTATTTAAAGGTAATTGCGCATCTTTCCAAGAAGGTAGGCCGCCGGCCAAAACCTGAATTTTGGCAAAACCTTGAGCTTGTAATTTGGTTACAATTGCAAGTGCATTCGAATCGTTATCATCTACCAAAATCAATGTTTTGTTTTTATGAGATTCAAGTTTTTTTAGATTATGCTCAATATCTGCACGAGCGATGTTGATTGCTCCAAGAATGTGACCACTAGTAAATGCTTTTTGATTGCGTAAGTCTATCACTAGTGTGTTTTCTCGATTAAGTAATAAAGCAACAGCTTGTGCCGAGATCATTGGCGTTCCACTTAACTTACTTTTTAATTCTTCAAAAATTAGTAATGCTAATACGACTGCGCCAGCTGAGCATAGCATCCAATGATTTTGGATGAATTGTAGAATTTGTTTTATCATAAATGTTTTTTGTTGAGTAATTTTTAGTGAGGGGAAGTATATATGATTATTCTCTCTACGTTAAGAGGATATCTTAGCTAAGTAAAAAAAACTTTATTTTGTCAGTATTAAGGCTACAATAACGGCACATAAATTTAAATCTAGGAATGAATCATGACTAAGCTAACACATCGCCCAATTATGCTTTTAATTCTTGATGGTTGGGGGTATAGCGAAGACAGTTTTGGTAATGCAATTACTGCTTCAAATAAGCCGAATTTTGATCGGTTATGGCAAGAATGTCCTCATGCGCTACTTTCAGCTTCAGGTTTAGATGTTGGTTTACCACGAGGTCAGATGGGAAACTCTGAAGTTGGTCATTTACACATAGGAGCGGGGTGTCCAGTATTACAAGATCTTACTAAGATCGATCTTGTAATCGAAACTGGAGAGTTTTTTAAAAATCCAGTTTTGGACAAAACTGTCGATGATGTCAAAGCCATACAGGGCGGTTTACACATTTTTGGATTGCTTTCTAATGGTGGTGTGCATAGCCGCAATACTCATATTGAAGCGATGGTTGAGTTAGCAGCCAAAAGAGGATTAAAAAATATTTATGTTCACGCTTTTCTTGATGGGCGTGATACTCCACCAAAATCTGCTTTAGGCCCAATTCAATCCATGAAAAACAAAATGCAAGAGTTGGGTTGTGGTCAGATCGTGTCGATAGGCGGTAGATATTATGTAATGGATCGTGACAAACGTTGGGATAGGGTGCAAGCCGCTTATGATTTATTTACTCTAGGAAAAACTGAGTATCATGCTACTGATGCTGCGGTGGCTTTAGAAAATGCATATGCCAGGGGTGAAACTGACGAATTTGTGAAACCAACCGCTGTTCATCAAGAAAACGAAAAACCAGTTACTATTAAAGATGGCGATGCAATTGTTTTTATGAATTTTCGTTCTGATCGTGGTCGCGAAATAAGTTACGCTTTTACTGATCCAGAGTTTAGTGGTTTTAAGCGAGAATTTATCCCGAAGCTTACTGCATACGTAACGATGACGGAGTATGCTGCTGATTTAAAGGTGCAAGTGGCTTATCCTACAGAAGATTTAACTAATACTTTTGGTGAAGTGGTAGCAAATAATGATCTTACGCAACTAAGAATTGCTGAAACTGAAAAATATGCACATGTTACTTATTTTGTTAATGGCGGTAGAGAACAGCCTTTTGCAAAAGAAGATCGTATTTTGGTGCCATCACCTAAAGTTGCTACTTACGATCTTAAGCCAGAGATGAGCGTGCTTGAGGTTACAGAGAAATTACTCGAAGTGCTGCATGCACAAAAATATGATGTGATAATTTGTAATTATGCTAATCCTGATATGCTAGGTCATACGGGTAATTTTGATGCGACTGTAAAAGCAATTGAAATAGTTGATTCTTGTATTGGACGCATAGTTGAAGTTTTACATGAAATTGGTGGAGAAATAGTGATTATTGCTGATCATGGCAATGCTGAAAAAATGATTGATCCTATAACAAAACAGCCCCACACTGCTCATACGAGTGATTTAGTACCATTTATTTACGTTGGTCGCCCGGCAGTTATCACTAAAAATGAAGGGAAGCTCATAGATATTGCTCCAACATTGTTATACCTTATGGGAATTGAGCCACCAAAGGAAATGATTGGCGAAATAATGGTTAAATTAAAGTAAATGAAAAACCTGAACTTTATTTTAGGATTAGCTATAATAATAAAATTATGATCCAAAGAAATGATGTTAGAAAATTATAAATTTGGGATAACTCTATGCGTAAAATAAAAATATTATTAGGCATCGTATTGTGTGTGACGATTTTTAGCAGTGCTCTTGTTTGGGGTAGGGCAGATAAATCTAAAAAAAACGGGGAGGAAGTAACATTGTCCTCAAAAGATTTACAGCGTCTTACTACAGTTATTGATGATGTTAGAAAGTATTATTATAAATCAATTGATGATGATACTTTGTTTAAGCGAGCCATTAGCGGCATGCTTGCTGGGCTTGATCCGCACTCTGAATATTTGGATATAGATGATCTTAAAGATCTTGAGATGGTAACTTTAGGAAAATTTGGTGGAGTTGGAGTTGAAGTTTATCCAGATCAAGGTGCAATCAAAGTAGTAAGCCCTCTTGATGATACTCCGGCTTATAAGGCTGGTATCAAGGCTGGTGATTATATTGTGCAAATTAACAATAAACTTGTGCGCGATATGTCTTTGAGAGATGCGGTTAACATGATGCGTGGTCCAAAGGGCAGTAAGTTAAATTTAACTATTATACGTAAAAACGAAAATAAGCCTTTAGTGTTTAATTTACGCCGCGAAATAATTAAGATTAGAACTGTAAAAGCACGCATGCTCGAGTCCGGTTACGGGTATGTTAGGCTGGCCTGGTTTCAAGAACCAACAGAAAGGGATATGGTGCTTGCCATTAAACGCTTACAAAAAGCATCAAAAACCGGTTTAAAGGGATTGATTTTAGATATGCGTAGCAATCCTGGTGGATTAGTTGAATCTGCGGTGCAGGTAGCCGACGATTTTCTTGATGCGAAAAAACTCAAAAATAACGATTTAATCGTTTATACCAAGGGTCAGAGTGATGAAGAAATGACGGCTAAGGCTACTTTGGGAGAAATATTACCTAATGTTCCGATCGTAGTTTTAATAAATGATGGCTCTGCTTCGGCATCAGAGATTGTTGCGGGTGCTTTACAAGATCATAAACGTGCTATTGTTGTTGGAACGCGCAGTTTCGGTAAGGGTTCTGTTCAAACTCTAATACCTATTGATAGAACCAGTGCTATCAAGTTGACAACCGCTCTTTATTACACCCCGCTTGGTCGTTTGATTCAGGCTAAAGGAATTGAGCCGGATATTAATGTGGAGAACATCATACTTTCTCGCAAAGATCAGGATGATCAAGAGATCCCACGTGTTGACGAGTCTGCATTAATTGATCATATTCAAAACAGTAATGATGTTAATGATAGTAGTTCTGATTCTGATGTTTCTGACAAACAACAAAAACAATCAAAAGCAGAGCTTGATATTGCCTATAAAGATTATCAATTGTATGAGGCTTTGCATATCCTAAAAAGCCAGAATGTGATGCGAAATAAGGATGACTGATAGAGGGATCGTTGACAATTCGCTAGGCCGAGTCATCCCTAAACCAAACTATGCAAAACCGTTGCGGCATAGAGTGTGTTTTCCATTAGTGTTGCTACAGTCATTGGCCCAACTCCACCTGGCACTGGAGTAATCCATCCAGCCACTTCTTTGGCTTGTTCAAAATCGACATCACCTACCAATTCACCATTGGGCAATCTATTGATGCCAACATCAATCACAATCGCGCCTTGTTTGATCCAGTCACCTTTAACCATTTCTGCTACACCAGTAGCTGCTATAACAATATCAGCTTGCCTTGCAATTGCAGGCAAGTCGCGGGTAGTGCTGCGACAAACTGTGACAGTCGAGCGAGCGTTAATTAATTCCATTGCCATTGGTTTGCCGACAATGTTTGAAGCACCAATTACAACTGCGTTCATCCCTTTTAAATCGACGCCGGTAGATTGCAATAAAGTTAAAATACCTTTTGGAGTGCAAGGTCGTAGAGCTGATCTGCCAAGCGAAAGTTTGCCAATATTATATGGGTTAAAGCCATCAACATCTTTATCTGGAAGAATGTATTCTAATATTTTATTGCTATCTATGTGCTTTGGTAGTGGTAATTGCACTAAGATGCCATCAATTGTGTAGTCTTTATTTAGGTCAGCAATTAATTTTAGAAGTTCAGATTCAGCGAGATTATCTGGAAGATTGTAATCCTTAGAAATGATGCCTAATTCTAGGCACATTTTACGTTTTTTGTTGACATAGATTTTTGATGCGGCATTTTCTCCTACAATTATTACCGCAAGTCCTGGTGCCCGTAAGCCTTTAGATGTGAGGTCTTTAATTTGAGATGCGATCTCTTGTTGTAATTTTTGTGCTATTGCAACGCCATCTATTATTTTTGCAGACATATGTACCCTTTGCTAATTTAATTTATTTTAAAAACGACAGTTGTAGAAGAAGGTAGCCGCAAGTGGTAGCCGCAGACTTTAGTCTGCGTTTTCTGGCAGCGCAGGCTAAAGCCTGCGGCTACCTCGTGTTTTATTTACGCAAAATTTTTCTTGCATTAGTAATAATATCTTTATATTTACCCGGATGATTAAAAATTGCTGAACCCATTACAAATATATCGGCACCAGCTGCGGCAATTTTTTCAAGGTTATCAAGATTTATACCGCCATCTACTTCAATTAGTGGGGTGTAGTTATTATTAATTAAATTTCGCACCTCGCTGATTTTATGTAAAACCGACGGGATGAATTTTTGCCCGCCAAAACCAGGGTTTACTGACATTAGTAAAATTAAATCGAGTTTTTCCCAGATATATTCTAAGTGATTAATCGATGTTGCAGGGTTTAATGCTAATCCGGCTTTGCAGCCATGATTACGAATTAATTGTAAGCTGCGATCGACGTGCAAAGATGCTTCGGGGTGAAATGTAATGTATGTTGCACCAGCTTTTGCAAATTCAATAATTAAATTATCTACTGGTTTGGTCATTAGATGGACATCTATCGGAGCTTTGATTCCATATTTACGCAGTGCTTCACATATCATCGGGCCGAAAGTTAAATTTGGCACGTAGTGATTATCCATAACATCAAAATGGATAATATCAGCATCAGCTTTTAATACCGCATCAACCTCTTCACCGAGGCGCGCAAAGTCAGCAGATAAAATTGAAGGAGCAATCATAAATTTTTGCATGGGTTGCATTTTAACGAAAGCTGCCGGCAGTTGCAAAAGATAAATGCCATGAATGAATTTTATG
>Ga0154728_121_pt2 | contig 16244 bp, 11 predicted proteins | sample Rifle2008BG16ft_FD_105736 | JGI IMG/M metagenome (GOLD analysis project Ga0154728, IMG submission 105736) | Gammaproteobacteria bacterium RBG_16_37_9 | reverse complement strand
TGAACATTATTTTTTCCGTTTGGATAAATATACCGATCAACTTAAAGCGTGGGGTCAAAAAAGCTTACAGCCAGAAATCATTAACAAACTCAATGAATGGTTTGCTCAGGGTTTAAAATCATGGGATATTTCACGCGACGAACCTTATTTCGGATTTGAAATTCCTAACAAACCAGGTAAATACTTCTATGTTTGGCTCGATGCTCCTATAGGTTATATTGCAAGTTTAAAAAATTTAAGTAAGCGCAAAAAAATAAACATTGATGAATATTGGAATCACGATAGCAAAATAAAACTATATCATTTTGTCGGCAAAGATATTATTAACTTTCACGCGCTTTTTTGGCCGGCAATTCTCGAAAGCGCCAATTTACGCAAACCAACAGCAATATTTGCTCATGGCTATTTAACAATAAATGGTCAAAAAATGTCGAAATCTCGCGGAACATTCATTTTAGCACGCGATTATTTAAAACATCTAAACCCGGAATATTTACGCTATTACTTTGCCGCTAAGCTTGGCTCTGGAATCGACGACATCGATTTAAACTTCGATGATTTTGTTAAACGCAATAATAGCGATCTAATCGGGAAAGTAGTAAATATTGCTAGTCGCTTGTCCTGCTTTATCAATAAAAATTTTGAAGGAACGTTATCAAGTCACCTTAATGCACCAGAGCTATTTACTGAAGGATTAAAACTTTCTGAAAAAATCGGGGAATCTTATGAGACGCGAAATTTTAGCCATGCGGTTCGCCTCATAATGCATCTTGCCGATCTTGCTAATCAATACATCGATGAAAAAAAACCTTGGAACATATCCAAACAAAATCCGAATGATCCTGCCATCCAAGATATATGCACCATGGGTTTAAATATATTTCGCTTATTAGTGATTTTCCTAAAACCTATTTTACCCGTGCTTGCCGCTAATTCTGAAAAATTCCTACAGGTTGAACCGCTAACATGGGAAGATCGTAAAACTCAGCTACTTAATCACAAAATTAATAATTTTGAACCACTAATGCAACGCATTGATCCAAAAAATATTGAACAATTATTATCCTAAAAACATCGTGGTTGGAATTATAAAAATAGTTATAAAATTAAATTGGTAGCCGCAAGCTTTAGCTTGCGTTGCCCGAAAACGCAGGCTAAAGCCTGCGGCTACCACCTACAAAAGGTATTCCATGAACCCAAAAACAGTTTTTCAAATTTTCAAAAATCTAAGTTCATCTATTCCCAATCCTACTACAGAATTAAATTACAATTCTAACTTTGAATTGCTAATTGCAGTAATGCTTTCAGCACGCACTACGGATAAAACTGTTAACAAAATAACTAGTAGTTTATTTGCAATTGCCAATACTCCAGAAAAAATACTAAAGCTTGGCATTAAAGAGATCAAAAAACATATTAAAAGCTCTGGTTTTTTTAACACCAAGGCTAAAAACATTGCCAAAACTTGTGAAATTTTAGTGAAAAACTTTAATTCTCAGATCCCAAAAACTCGTGAAGAATTAGAAACTTTACCAGGGGTTGGACGCAAAACTGCCAATGTAATTTTAAATATCGCGTTTAATCAGCCAACAATTGCAGTAGACACTCATGTATTTAGAGTTGCCAATCGTATCGGTATTGCTCAAGGAAAAACGCCAGAAGAGATTGAAACTAAACTTCTAAAAATCATTCCAAAAAAATTCGCTAAAACCGCAGGAAATTTACTTATTCTGCATGGCAGATATACCTGTATCGCACAAAAACCCAAATGCAAAAGTTGTGTTATTAATGAAATGTGCATGTATCAATTTAAAAACATTTAAAAAAAAGCGCCTAGAAATTGTAGGCGCTTTTCTAAAATCAAATACTAACAACTACTCTAGAAATAAACCGCCATTCTCGCAGTTACAGTATTTTTGTGTCTGCCAACAATTGGCACAACTGTAGATGCAGCCTGGGTTGATGTATCATTCCAACCATAATTAACATCATGACGATATTCAACAGTAAAAAGCGTGCTTTTGAAAAACGCTATATCATATGCAGCAAAGAAGTTATTCTTTGGTAACCCCAAAGCCAAAGCCTGCCACGTCTGACCATAACCTAGTGTAATGTCACTTGGTTTTCCCATAGTTTTGAAATCTACAGTGCCTTCAACATTCAAAGCCTGTGGTCTAGCTCCAACACTGTTAAAATCTAAATCCCTAGAATCAAAACGTCTGGCCGCGCCAACATACTCAGATACGAGAGTAAATGGAGCATACTTAAACTTAACACGTCCATCAAAAGCCCAAACACGAGAACGTATTGACTCTCTGTTGGTGCCCATAGTAAAGACATTTTTTTGCATACCATCAGATTCGGCTATATTACCCATGGCACTTCCTTCGATATCAATTTCAAGCTTGCCTATTGTATAGTCAGTGCCAACGTTAATACCGCTGTGCCCTAACAAACCTTTAACAGAACCATTATTAGTGCCATTGGTCTCGCCTGGAAATCCATAAACCTGAACATTAAACGGACCCTTGCTATATCCTAAAACAACCATACGATCTTTAAGTCTTCCCAAAATCTGGGTTGACGGAGTAGTAACCATATGGCTACTGTATCTACCAAATGGAGCAAAAATTTGACCTATAGTAAAATACAAAGGGCATCTATTTAATTGACCGATAGTTATAAAACCACGATCAATTCTTAGTTTGGAATTGCTTACCCTTGTCCCAGTAGTTGTAGTAAGTCTATCATTATCATACGTAGCTATAATCGCAGATGTTACCCATGGACCTGTCTCACCTATAATATCCAATTCAGCGCTACTCAAATCAACATCAACCTTGTCTGTTCTGTTGTAGTCATACTTGTAATTAGCCATTCCCTCTAAAGCACCACTTAAAGCAATAATCGGACGCGTTGGTATTTCAATACCATTTTTAACCGCATAAGTATCCATTTTTTTTCGTAAGTGCAGTAAAACTAAATCTTCGTTGATCGAAGATAGTTGGGCCATAAGTGGGGATTCATCCTCAAATTCATCCTCTGCAGCGCGACGCACACCAAAAGCTGGAGATGTAACAACGGCAGGACCATGGGCATACATTTCTACTAATGTATCAAACCTATTTTTATTATCTTTATCGTAGCTGGCTGCTTTCTGCATTTTCATCATGTTCTCTGACAACACAGGATGTGCTACATCAATTTGATTTTGCAATAGCATCACTTGCTCTTCTAAAGATTTGGTGCGTGCTCTTAGATCGCTGATGTTCTCTTTCAAAGCAGATTTTTTATGGGGAGTAGTAGCAGCAGAAACAACACTACCAAAACTAAATAAGATAAAAACAAAAACAGCAAACATAAATTTATTTTTCATTTTTTCCTCCAACTTTTATCACAAAAAATCTATTTAAATTAACTACACAAATCTTACACAATCCTTAGAAATAAACAAATATTTTCCCGGTCACAGTATTCTTGTGTCTACCAGTAATACTACCCGCTGGCATACTTGTAGCAGTATCGCTCAAAGCATAATTAACATCATGGCGATATTCAACGGCAAAATATACGCTTTTAAAGATATCCACATCATACTGAGCAAAGTAATTCTGTTTTGGTAGCGCTAAGGATAAGGCTTGCCAGGTCTGGCCATAACCTATCGCAAAAAGACTTGGTCTACCCATAGTTTTAAACTCTACGGCGCCTTCAACATTTATCGCCTGAGGTCTGGCTCCCTGATTATTAAATGCTAAATCTCTAGAATCAAAACGTCTAGCAGCTCCAATATATTCGGATGATACTGTAAAAGGATCATACTTAACTCTAATATTTCCATTGATACCCCAAACACGAGAATGAATTGATTCGCTTGTGGCATTTAAAGCAAAAACATTTTTTTGCATACCATCAGACTCAGCTATGTTACCAATGGCGCTTCCTTCAAGATCAATTTTGACCTTACCTATTTTATAATTGTTGCCAATATGAAAACCACTATGTCCTAAGAAACTCTTAACAGTGCCATTATTGGTCCCTTTGGTCTCTCCAGGAAAACCATAGATCTGAACATTAAACGCATCTTTACTATACCCCAAAATAACTGCTCGATCTTTAGTTCTTCCTAAAAGTCTCGTTGAAGTCTTGGTAAGCATATTGCTAGAGAACCTACCAAATGGAACAAACATCTGCCCTATCGAAAAATACATAGGAGATTTATTCAACTGACCAACAGTTATAAAACCACGATCAAGCTTCAATTTGGAATTGCTTACTCTAGTACCACCACTAACCCTTTCATCATCATATGTAATAGAAATAGCAGATGTTACCCATGGTCCTGTCTCACCAATAATGTCCACTTGAGCACCATCTAGATTGACATCTAATTTATTGAGTTTGTTATACTCCTGCTTATAATTAATATTACCATCTAAAGCGCCGCTTAAAGCAATAATTGGCCGTGTTGGTATTTCAATATTATTTTTAACCGCATATTTGTCCATTTTTCTTCGTATATGCAGCAAAACTAAATCTTCATTAATCTTGGGTAATTCTGTCATAAGCGGAGACTCATCCTCAAACTCATCACCGGCAGCACGACGTATGCCAAAAGCTGGAGATGTAACAACGGCAGGACCATGAGCATACATTTCTATTAATGTATCAAATTTATTTTTATTATCTTTATCATAGCCGTCACTTTTTTGTATCTTCGCTATACTCTTCGACATTCCTGGATGTGCTACATCAATTTGACTTTGCAATATCTTCACTTGCTCTTCTAAAGATTTGGTGCGCGCTCTTAGATCGCCGACATTTTCTTTCGGGGTATTTTTTGCAAAAATGTTGCTGCTAAACAGAACAAAAATAATGGTAATAAACGCAAATTTAATTTTCATCTTCTCTCCGCTACACTCAACCTAAATTTTAAAATTAGGTTTCGATAACTTTTCACGGGGGAGTATAGATCAAGACACCAGAAAAATAAAGGTTAAATTAAATTTTCATAAAAAACGCGACACAACTGATTAACTATAAAAATAGCCTTTTAAGTTAAAAAAAATTATTATTTATTTAAGAAATGATAAGAAAGTAACTGGCCATAAAATCTCAGTCTTGGAGCTATTGCAATCCGAACCTTCGTGTCATCCTCGGGCGTAGACCCGAGGATCTCGATACGCCAGGCTAGATCCTCGCGTCAAGCGCGAGGATGACAGTAAGGAGAGCACGAGGATAACACAGTAGGAAAGCATGAGGATTCTTAAGACAGAGGAAATTCGTTTCAAAATTTTCGGATTGCAACACTCCCATCTTCTAAAAAACTCCTCATAAACAGCAAGTTACTCTTTCATTAAACCGTTAAGAACTATTTAATAATTTTTACATACGCAGCTTTTCGCAACCCTTCCAACCATGGCTTAATCTTCTCTACAAGCTTGCGTTGATATATTATTTCTCGTGCTTGCTCTGCCGTAATTTTTGTTGATTGCGATGAAGAGCTGTTCATGCCTAATAACTTAAGCAAATGCACCCCGTTAGGCGCCTGAAGCGGGCCAACTACCTGATTTATATTCATTTTAGTAATTTCTTTTGCAAATAATGTTGGGAGCTCATTAATTTTACGCCAACCCAAATCATTGTTCTGTATTATTTGTGCATCAAAATTACCCTGACTTTCCTTAACTACTTTATCAACACTAATTCCTCGCTGTAATTTTGTCGCCGCCTGCTTAGCCACTTTTGTAATTTTTTCTAACTTATCCTTGGAAGTATCATCTGACGTCTCAAATAAAATATCAACGACATGATATTGAGCTTGGGTATTATCAACTTTTGGCGGATTATGCAAAACCGTAGCAACTTCCTTATCACTAACAACTATATCCCTACCCAAAGATTGCTGCTGCACCCTGCTAATCAAAACTTGCTCACGAATTTGATTACGAAAATCATTAATGCTGATCCCTTCGCGCTCCTGCACTGACTGTTTAAGCTGAGACACAGTTAAACCGTTACTTTTTGCAATATTAGCTATAATACCATCAAGCTCAACATCACTAACCTGCATACCGCTACGCTTAGCTAGCTGCAATTGCAATAAATTGTTAATTATACTATCCAATACCTGCTGGCGTAAAACAGGGGTTTTAGCATTTGATAGCTGCTTCTTGATCATAACTGTTTTTTTATCTAGCTCGCTTTGGGTGATTACGTCGCTATTTACTACAGCAACAATCTTATCCAAATCAGCTGACACAGCTCCAACATATGAAGGTGATAACAAACAACAAACAAACGCTACAATAATAACTCTCATATTCATAATCAAGGCCCTTTATCTTTACTATTTATATATTTATCTTGCAACCCCTCTAAAAACTCTCCGAAATTATCATGCTCAACACTACCAAATCCTTTAAGCACAACTTGCACATACCATCTAGAATCGTAATTTTTTTTACCATCAATTGCACTAGGTCCAATATAATTACTACTTCGCATCATTCGCGCTGCCCAGCAACAACTATTATATTCTAATCCATAGCGGTAATCTTGCGCACGATGATAGCTAGTATTGTAGTTCAGATTACCAACAATATTCCAATGCTGCCAAATTTTCCATCCCACCGAAAAACCTACGCGACTTAAATTAACAGGAACGCCTTGTAACTTCTGATCAGCATGTAATGCGTATTTATACCAAAAACTTACAACACGATCTGCCCTATTAATATATTGCAAACTAACATCAGCGGTATTTAAACGATGATAATTCGGATCCCAAGCCATGTTAATAGTAGCATTTATCTTAGGATTTACAAAATACTGCAGTTTCCCAACTAATGGGGATAGATACTCATTTCTTAAGGGATCTATGTTGTTATCAACTATTAAAGGATCGGGATCCGAATTACCAGTGATGGTCACTCGATGTTTATGGACAACAACAACTTGTCCCAATCCAGCGCTGGCTTTTTCTTGTCCATATTCATCCAGAAATCTTGTGGTAATAGCCACTGCAATTTGATTAGCATCACCCACTCTGTCAATGCCACCAAAACGATTGGCGCGAAATACTTGATCAAAATCAAATGGTGGTAAATAAGTATCAAATACGGGAACATCATTCTGATTTATTTCAGGAACAAACAAATAAAATAATCTAGGCTCTAAAGTCTGTGTATATTCTTTCTGAAAAAAATTAATATCTCGTTTAAATATAACTCCGTTATCAATCGAAATCAGGGGATAAAGTCGAGTAATAGTATTAGCATTTGGATTTTTTTGATCATGAACACTGTATCCGGTTGCCTGTAGTTGAATTCTTGGCGTTGTATATCCACCAGGCCAATTAAGCGGCATACTTATACTAGGCATCATGTTGAAACGAGCTCCGCCAACAACCGGGGCAGAAGTAGATCCATAAAAATCATCCCGATGCATAAAATTTACTATCTCACTTTCCAACCTATAGTCTGCTCCTCCAAAACCTGCAGGAAAATCCCCAGACAAGTTTAACTGTGGCAATTTTTTATATTGGTCTTGGGCATTATTTTGAGTTACTGGATGTAAAGTTTGAAAAACTTGCAAACGCCCTAAGAAATTCCAACTATCATCGGCATAACTGATATCAGCGCGGTTAAGCAATTGATCTCTGTCAAATGCTGTATTACTAATAATAAAACCAAAATCCTGCATAAAATAATCGTCAGACGCATAGTTAACATCTAATAATCCTTGCCAATGATCGTTAAAATTAGCTTTATTTTGCGAACTTAAAAATTTTCGGCTAGATGAACTTTCTTGTAATGCTTGCAGTGCTGAACTACCGGTTCCATTAGCGGCTATAGTAGAATCACGAAATTTAATAAAAGCTTTATCATAAGGTATATAATCAACACTTATCTTACCTCCACTGGTTGGAGTTAAATATCGAAACGAACCATCAAGTAATGCACCACGATTAGTAAAAATATCGGCAGCAAGAGTAGCATCATAATTAGGCGCCAAATTAAAATAATAGGGTAAATCAATGCTATATCCAGAGTTCTTAGAATATCCAGCCGATGGAATCAAAAATCCGCTTTTACGCCTATCGTCAATTGGAAAATTAATATAGGGCGTATAAAAAATAGGCACTTTTTTTAAAAAAATAAAAGCATTGGTTGCTTCTCCACGTCCTGTATTACGATCTAGCGTTAACCTATTGCTCCACAAATGCCAAGTAGTAGAATCAGGAGGACAAGTGCTATAAGTTGCCCGCTTTAACTTCAAAACTCCAGTAGCATCACGAATCGCATATTTAGCCCTACCCCAAACATCTGCAAGTCCCTTAGTTTTAGTAAAATCAACATTGGAGGTTTCTGTCAAGAAACGATAAACCCCTTGATTTGAAGTGTATATCTTATTAGCAAAATCCAAGTCACTTCGATCTGCCACAAGCAACTTCCCATACTCACGAAAATTTACATGTCCGGTTAAAATAGCATTATTGATCTTGCCAGTTTTATTATCTCTAAAAAAAATCGCTTGGTCAGCAGTAATTTCTCTTCCAGGCTGACTCAACAGGACGTCACCCTGAACAACTGAAGCAGCATGTTGAGTAAAAAATGCTGGCTTGGTTGCTGTAATATCCATAGGAGAATCGCCAAATGCCTTGGGGTTTTGAACATTAATAACATTATTTGTCTCAACATAACGTCCGCCACAAAGATTGCTATCGTCACAGCTCCTAGTCCAACCTAAAACTCGCGTCACATCAGCGGCGCTTAACTGATTAGAGCTGTTTTGTGTTTGATTACTAGAAATTTTTGCAACAGATGAAGCATTGGTAATTTCTGGCAGGCCAGCAACATTCGCGGAAGCTGCAAAAACATTGGCTGTAACAATAAAAATTATAGTAAAAATACTTATTCTGTAATTCATAATGCGATTTTTATTCGTTAGAGCAATAGATCACGCAACCATTTTCCAATCATGGTAATTTCTTCCGGACAAACCGTATGTTGCATTGGGTATGAAGATAACTTGGCATGATAACCAATCTTTTGAAGATAATCACAACTTTCCTCGGCCCAACTAAGTGGCACTAAATCATCGTCTGTGCCATGCAACATTAAAATAGGCGTTTGCTGATTGGCAGCATTTCTTTCTGAAACAACCGAGTGGGTTAGAGGTAGCCAAGCTGATAACACCAAAATACCCGCTAATTTTTTTGGATATCTTAGTCCACACTGCAGAGCCATCACGCCTCCTTGAGAAAACCCAGCAAGTATTATTTTTTGACTAGGAATTTTTTGAGCTAATTCTTTTTCAATCAAGTGTCCAATAAGTTTTTCAGACTCTCTAATGCCTGCTTCATCCTCTCCAACACGATGATTAATATCAACTATATCAAACCAAGCCCTAATTTTTGCACCGCCAGCGTATTTAACTGCTCGCACTGGCGCATGTGGAAACACAAAGCGCACGTTTAATTCTTTTGGTAAATTTAATTGCGGCACAATATCAAAAAAATCATGTCCACTAGCGCCCAAACCATGTAACCATATCACGCTAGCAGACGGAGATAATTTGGGATTTATTTCTATAGTTTGTAGCATTTTCTTACCTTTAATATTAAATTATTATAATAGACTGTATAATACATTTTAATTTATAGTCATATTACTAAATAGTGAGCAAACATGCTAAAAAAAATGTTATTTTTCCCAATTTTCTGTATTTTATTGAGCATTGCTGGGTGTGGTCAAACAGGTCCGCTATATTTACCTGCTTCAGAACAGCAAGATACCAACTCGAGCGATAATAAATGACAACCAAATCCTCCATTAGCGTTGTTATAATGACAAAAAATGAAGCAGAAGACATTACCGCTTGCATCGAATCTGCGTTGTGGGTAAATGAAATTATTATCTTAGACTGCGGCAGCACTGACAATACCTTAGAAATCTGCAAAAAATACCCATTAACTATTATCAATACCGATTGGCCTGGCTTTGGTGAACAAAGTAATCGCGCTTTGAACATTATCAATTCAGACTGGTGTCTTTTAATTGATGCGGATGAGAGAATTTCTGAAAAATTAAAACAGGAAATACTTATAACCATAAATAACAACCCCACACATGCTGCTTACAAACTCCCTCGCCTGAACTCTTTTATGGGAAAAACATTATGGTACAGTTTAAATCCCAAAAGCGATTTACCGATTAAACTATTACGCAAGGGGCTCGTGTATTTTAAATATGATGTGCACCCAAAACCCATCGTTAATGGCTCGATTGGAAAATTAACCAACTATCTATTACACTATCCATTCAAAAACCTTACTGAATTATTAGATAAATCCAACCACTATTCTTCCCTAGCTGCAGCAAAATTAGAATCAATGCATGTAGCCCCTGGAATTACAAAAACATTGCTACACGCCAGCTGGATTTTTGTTAAAATTTATTTTATAAAATTGGGATTTCTTGATGGCTGGCCTGGATTTATTATTGCCTTTAGTAACTTCGAAGGAACATTTTACAAATATGCGAAGTTAATGGAGAAAAATTACAAATCTTGAACACAAAAAAGGCTGTTGGAATAACGCAAGCCCCGTTTAAAAACATAACGGGGTAAACTTTAGCTTGCGTTTTTTGGCAACGCAGGCTTAAGCCTGCGGCTACCACCATCTCTATCTGGCAGTGCAGCAAAAGCTAAAGCAATAAAATAGGCATAAAGATGGCCCGAAGTCACATCCAACAACCACGAATTAGCCAAAGAGCCGAGCATAATCCCTAAAATTACTCCTCGCGCAAGATATTTTTGTTCTTCTGGTAAATATTGGCTATACCATATAGGCACTCCAAAAAACAATAGAATTATTACTAGCCCCAAGATACCAAACTGCACCGTAATATATGCATACTCATTATGTGGATTATTAGCTAATACTGAAGGGGTAGGTTCAATTGCAGCATACTCTTTGGCAAAACTACCGGTGCCAGCACCAAACATTGGATGTTTTTTTATAAGCCCGATACTATTTTTCACAAATGTCATGCGCAAACCAACCGAAGTCATATCATTTTTATGATATTCTTTAACATCACTAAATATCGCATTAACCCTTTGTTTAAACGTTGAAGAAAAATTAAAAGCCAACCCAAAAAGTAAAGCCACACCTATAATTGCTAAAAACAACCCTCGCCACCTAAACTTTTGCACAAAAAACAAAATCATTAAACCACCAAAAACGAAATAACCGGACCTACCAATACTACGAAACAAAACAGTATATACAATAGAAATTAAAAATATAATCCACATTAAACGATAGCGACCTATGGATGTAATTTTAAATAAACACAAATAAGCAGCAAAAGACATTAAAAAATTAAATTCAATACTAGGTTTAAAAATCTCTATTATCCAGGTAGAACCGTCATGTGACCCTCCGCTTGCTCCAAAAGATATTAAAAAATCAAACATAATCCCAGGATTAAAAACCTGTGCTGATCCAGCAGACCAATAATACAAGTTCACTTTAAAATATGAAGCTATTAACAGAGCTAAAATTGCTATCATAAAAGCATTAATAGCATAATTACGCCATCGTTCTTCAGTAAATAAAGGGAAAAATAAAACCGCAAATAAAAATTTATCGTATTTACGTAGTGTTAATAATATATCAGGCTGCCATGGAGCCGTAGAATAAAGTGCCCCAAACAAAAATAAAGCGCAAAAAAGCAAAAAAACTAAAGCAACTGGATTACGTATGATTAAATTAAATTTTTCACGCAAGTTTCCAGCTGCAAGATTAAGCGCAATCGTTAGGGGAAACAACACAACGGTAGCTGCGGTTGAAAGCACAATGGCAGGCGCGGTCATAACAGCGCAAGCTTTACTTGTAAGTTCTAATGCATTAGTGATTTTTTTATAATTCATCGGCAATCAATTTTTTGACTTCGCCCGGGGTATGAACCCCTGGCTCGCCCAAGGGGGAGAGCGGCGCCTCTCCCCCTTGGAACAAATTTGGCAGGATTGCCAAATTTCGCAACTGCCGAGGGCAGGCCCCAAAGGGGCGAGCGACAGGATGTTGCGAGTAATCCCCCATTGCTTTGTCACGCGGCAAGCCGCGTGGAATAAATTTAATATACTGATTAACCCCATCTACAGCTTCAATACGAGTAGAATGTATAACCTCTTCCAATTTTTTATGATTTATTGGTTCTCGAGCACGATTATTGTCAGGATGCCACAAATGCAAAACTGGCACTGCAAAGCGCCCATCTTTGCGTAAAATCCCTTTGCGTATTAACCTAACAACTAAATCAGAATCCTCATAACCCCAACCGCAATAGCTTTCATCAAAACCATTTACTGCAATAAAATCCTTCTTCCATACACCTAAATTACATGTCTTTACCCCTTGCCATTTATCCCAAAACAAATATCGAAAATATAAATTCCCAAGCGGCAAAATTGGCAAAAATCGATTAATCCACCCTCGACAAAAAGCATAGAGCCAATGCCATATCCCCCATTTCTGCAAAGAAACCTCTTGTTGCAACACTTGCTGAGTAAAAGCAGGCGACAATAAAATTCTATTACCAGCAATAAAATAATTGTTTTCTGCTAATTTTTGATGCTTCTTAACAAATGATACTAGAGGAATTGTATCTCCATCCAAGAAAATCAAATAATCGCCTTTAGCAAAAGCAACTCCTTTATTTCTAATCATAGCAGCGCGAAATCCATCATGAGGCTGCCATACATGTTTAATATCATAATTAATTTTTGACCTCAACGACTCTATAACTTTTTTAGTTTCGTCGTTTGATCCATCATCAGCTACTATTACTTCAAAACCATCAACATCTTGCTCTGCCAATGACGCTAGCACTAAATCCAAAGCTTTCGGACTATTATAAGTAGATATGATAATGGAAACTGTTGGAGGATTTTTTCTCATAAAAAGGTGTCTAGTCCTTACAACATACAACAAAACCTATTAAGGACGTTGTATGTTGTAAGGACTTGACACCCTTGCTTCATTTCAACTTCCCATGACACTGCTTAAATTTCTTGCCAGAACCGCAAGGACACATATCGTTACGACCAACTTTTGGAGTTTCGCGCACATAAGTTGTTTTGCCTTCAATATCCTGTGATATAGAATCATTTGCTGGCACAGCATCAGTAGCAGCATGAACAAACTTCATTTTATTTTGCTCTTGTTCTGCAAGCCGCCTGCGCTCCTCTTCAATCTCCATTACATCTTCCTTACTTTTAATTTGTATCGCGTAAAGCATGCGAATTACATCTCGTTTTATATCTTCCAGCATCCGCGTAAACATATTGAATGCTTCTTTCTTGTATTCCTGTTTAGGATTTTGTTGCGCATAACCACGTAAATGAATACCGTCACGCAGATGATCCATAGAGGCCAAATGATCCTTCCAATTTGTATCTAAAACTTGAAGCATGATAGAACGTTCAATATTACGCATTACTTCTGGATTAACTTGAGCTTCTTTTTCATGATAAACCTTATTAGCCTGTTCAAGAATTTTAGAACGCAAACTTTCCTCATGCAAAGAGCTATCTTTTGTTAGCCACTCTTTAATTGGCAAACTCATACCAAAATCTTGTTGCAATTGACGCTCTAAACCCGAAATATCCCATTGTTCTTCCAAACTTTGTGGAGGAATAAAAATATCAACAATTGCATTAACTACATCACTACGCACAATTCCTATTGTTTCTGAAATATCGACTGCAGTCATCAAATCGTCGCGCTGCCTATAAATCACCTTACGTTGCTCATTAGCAACATTATCAAATTCTAAAAGATGTTTACGGATATCAAAATTGTGCCCTTCTACTTTACGTTGTGCGTTTTCAACTGCTCTTGTTACCAAGCTATGCTCTATTACTTCGTTCTCTTGCATGCCTAATTTTTTCATGATGGTAGCGATACGATCAGAAGCAAAAATACGCAATAAATTATCTTCTAAGGATAAATAAAATCTGGAAGAACCTGGATCACCTTGACGACCTGAGCGTCCGCGCAATTGATTATCAATACGCCGTGATTCATGACGCTCCGAACCAATTACATGCAAACCACCAGCTGCTATAGCTTTGTTGTGCCGCTCTTGCCAATCGATTTTAACTTTAGTTATTCCTTCATCAGTTGGGTTTTCTAAAGCTTTTAGTTCAGTGTCTAAAGCACCACCAAGAACAATATCAGTGCCACGACCAGCCATGTTAGTCGAAATTGTAACCGCTCCAGGACGACCAGCTTGAGCTATAATTTTAGCCTCACGCTCATGATATTTAGCATTCAAAACTTGATGAGCAATTCCAGCTTTATTAAGTAATACTGATAATTTTTCTGATGTTTCAATAGAAGCGGTGCCAACTAAAATCGGCTGCCCTTTTTTACTATTTTCTTTGATATCTTGTAATACAGCATTAAATTTTTCTTTAGCTGTCAAATAAATTTGATCGGGAAGATCTTTGCGAATCATCAGCATATGAGTTGGTATTACCAACACCTCTAAACCATAAATTTGCTGAAACTCATAAGCCTCAGTATCGGCAGTGCCAGTCATACCAGAAATTTTATCGTAAAGTCGAAAATAATTTTGGAATGTTATTGTAGCAAGAGTTTGATTTTCATTTCGGATCTGCGCGCCTTCTTTGGCTTCTACTGCCTGATGCAACCCATCTGACCAACGCCGCCCCTCCATAGTGCGACCGGTATGTTCATCAACTATAATCACTTCATCGTCTCTAACAATGTAATCAACATCACGATGAAATAAAGTATGCGCGCGCAAAGCAGCATTAAGATGATGCATCATTTTGATATTCTTGGCATCATACAAACTTTCGCTAGCTCCAACTAATCCCATCTTAACACTCAATTCCTCCACATGTTGGTGCCCAGTTTCAGTAAGATACGCCTGACGCGATTTTTCATCTAAAGTGTAATCACCTACTTCTTCTGGCGGAACTGGCTGATCTAGCTTGTCTAGTTTTTCCTGTTTTTTTAGATAAGGAATTAATTTATCAATTCTAGTGTATAAATCAGAACTATCTTCAGATGGCCCAGAAATAATTAAAGGAGTGCGGGCTTCATCGATTAAAATAGAATCAACTTCATCAATAATGGCAAAATACAATCCACGCTGCACTTTATCGTCAAAACTAAATGCCATATTGTCGCGTAAATAATCAAAACCAAATTCATTATTGGTTCCATAAACTATATCTTTGGCGTAAGCGATTTTCTTCTCTTCATGATTTTGACCAGCTACAATTACCCCAACAGTCAAATCTAAAAAACTGTAGATCGGTTCCATCCAAGCAGCATCGCGTTTGGCCAAATAGTCGTTAACAGTGACAATATGCACTGCTTTGCTAGTTAGAGCATTCAAATATGCAGCTAAAGTTGCCACCAAGGTTTTACCTTCACCAGTGCGCATTTCTGCAATTTTTCCTTCATGCAGCACCATCCCACCAATTAATTGCACATCAAAATGGCGAAGTCCTAAAGTTCGCACACTTGCTTCGCGGACCACAGCAAAAGCTTCGGGCAACAGCATCTCAAGCGTCATTCCGCTTTGCAAGCGCTGACGTAACTGAGCAGTTTTCGCTTTAAGTTCTTCATTAGACAAAGCCTGCATTTGCGGTTCAAATACATTGATCGCAGCAACATTCTTTGCGAGCCGTTTCAAAACTCGGTCATTTCTAGTTCCAAATATTTTATGTAAGATTTTTTTAACCATATCTGCAATTAGCAATCAAAAACATTATGCCGTAAAATGACTCAAATGAAAACCATTACTGAAATTCTAAAAAAAATTGATTCGCCTCTAACAAAATTAATTAACAAATCTAAAACCGCTAAAGATCTTGGGCTTATGTTTTGCACATCACTTGATGCTGATTTGGCCAAGCACTGCCATTTTGCTAACTACAAAAATTCTGTGGTTACCGTTACTGTCTCAAATACATCATGGGCTACAAGATTGCGATATATCATTCCTGATATTATAAAAAACCTACGAGTGCAGCCTGAATTCAAAACTATTACCACCATACGCTATATCATTAATCCTCAAAAACAAGCTCCAAAAACAAAAAATAAACAAATTAAGCTATCTAGCGATAATAAAACTTTATGGCAAAGTACCCTAGATGATTTAAAGAAGAAGATAAAAGAAAAAGGGGTCAAGTCCCGA
>Ga0154728_141_pt6 | contig 16301 bp, 16 predicted proteins | sample Rifle2008BG16ft_FD_105736 | JGI IMG/M metagenome (GOLD analysis project Ga0154728, IMG submission 105736) | Gammaproteobacteria bacterium RBG_16_37_9 | reverse complement strand
ACCAAATACAAAACCTTTAATGATGCCATTAACAATATCAATCCGAAAATTCACTGAAGCTTGCATATTAGACCAAAATTGCCCAGCATCCACTCCTAACCACTCTACCCCAACTAAGTAGCTTCCAAATACAGCAACCACGCAAAAAATAGCAATTAAAACTGGCATCGAAATCACGCCTGCCCAAAAACGTGGAGCAATTATGCGCCACAGAGGATCAACTGCCATCATTTCCATACTAGCTAACTGCTCAGTTGCTTGCATTAAACCAATCTCTGCTGTCAGCGATGACCCTGCACGCCCAGCAAATAATAATCCACCAATAACTGGGCCAAGCTCGCGAACCACACTAAGCGCCACTAGTTGCCCAAGTTGTTCTACAGATCCAAAACGCTCCAAAATATTATAACCCTGTAATGCCAATACCATTCCAATAAATAAGCCAGACAATGCAACAATTACAAATGATAGCACTCCAACGGAATAAACCTGCTCTACTACTAGAGGAAATAATCTTATTACACGTGGTTTACGCAAAATTGTCCGCAGCAAAAACAATCCTGACACGCCAACATGCTCACAAAATAATAATCCAGCATGACCTAACTTTTCAATCCAACCAATCACAGTTTTAAATCCTCCCTATACTTATTTGCTGGGTAATGAAATGGCACTGGCCCATCGGCCAAACCATGAATAAATTGATTTACCAGCGGTGATTTATCATTTGCAATCTGCTCTGGAGTGCCTTCACCAATAATACGACTATCAGCTATCACGTAAATGTAGTCGGCTATACTCATAGTTTCTGCAACATCATGAGAGACAATAATCGATGTTAGTTCCAAAACTTCATTTAAATGCTTAATCAATTTTACTAACACTCCCATTGTAATAGGATCTTGCCCTGTAAATGGCTCATCATACATCATTAATTGAGGGTTCAAAACTAAAGCTCGTGCCAAAGCCACTCGATGCGCCATCCCACCAGAAAGTTCACTTGGCATCAAATCTCGAGCGCCCCTTAACCCAACAGCTTCAAGTTGCATTAATACCACATTGCGAATTATGTCTTCAGATAATTTGGTGTGTTCCCGCAACGGAAAAGCAACATTTTCAAAAACACTAAGACCAGTAAACAATCCACTGCTTTGAAAAAGCATTCCCATTAGGCTTCTCATCTTATATAAATCAGAACGCGCTAAACTATTAACATCCACTCCATTAACTAAAACTTTGCCAATCTCAGGACGAAGTTGAGCGCTAATCAAACGTAAAAGTGTGGTTTTACCAGAACCGCTAGGACCCATAATGGCCACTATTTTACCGCGTGGAATGCGTAAATTCACATCATTGAGAACCCAATGATCATTACGCGCAAAATGTAAACCGATTATTTCAACAAAATTATCCGTCATGTTTATACAAAACCCTTGTTAAAATCAGTTTAAAAACATATCCTATCGTCATTAATATAGGCGAGGTAGCCGCAAGCTTTAGCTTGCGTTAAATTAAAACGCAGACTAAAGTCTGCGGCTACCTCTGCGGCTACCAAAATTATGTTTGTATAATACAGAAAATTTTTAATAATTACCTACCAAAATTATGTTTGTATAATACAGAAAATTTTTAATAATTACAGGTTAAAATTATGTCTGATACAAAAAAAATTTGTCAATTGGCAGTAGCTGTTTTAGAAACAGAAGCACAAGCTATTTTGAATTTGCGCGACCGAATAAATGAAGGTTTTGTTAATGCTTGTAAACTCCTGCTTGGATGCGAAGGAAGAATTATTGTTACCGGCATTGGCAAATCTGGACACATTGGCAATAAAATTGCTGCCACTTTAGCAAGCACCGGTAGTCCCGCATTTTTCATGCATCCTGGCGAAGCAAGCCACGGAGACATTGGCGTGATCACTAAAAAAGACGTTGTAATAGCACTCTCTTATACTGGAAACACTGACGAAATACTTGCAATCTTACCGGTAATCAAATTACTTGGAGTGCCCCTAATCAGCATCACCGGCAATCCAAATTCAACCCTTGCCAAAACAGCCGACATTAATCTAAACGTCAATATTGAAAAAGAAGCATGCCCACTGGGCCTAGTGCCTACGTCCAGCACCACTGCAACTTTGGCCATGGGAGATGCTTTGGCTGTTGCCTTACTTGAAACACGCGGTTTTACTGCCAAAGATTTTGCGCGATCCCATCCCGGTGGAACTTTGGGCAAACGCCTCCTGTTACGTGTTGATAATTTAATGCGTATTGGCGAAGCTATTCCAAAAGTAAAAAAAGATGTTTTACTCGCAGAAGCTTTAATCGAAATAACCGACAAACGCATGGGCATGACTATTGTAACTAATAATGATGACACTCTAGTGGGTATATTTACTGATGGCGATTTACGCCGCGCAATAGATAAAAGTCTAGACATACATAATACAAAAATTTCCGAAGCGATGACTATAAACTGTAAAACCATCTCCTCAGAAATGCTAGCTGTAGAAGCAATTCAAACAATGGAACAATATGGAATTACCGCATTAGCCATAGTTGATAAAAATAATATTCCTATTGGCGTAGTGCATATGCATGATTTACTAAAATCTGGTTTAATTTAACAATATGAAAACACCTAAAAAATTAAAAACTCTTGATATTAAACTCCTAATCTTAGATGTCGATGGCGTCTTGACCGATGGCAAAATTTATTTCTCTGATAATGGCATGGAAACAAAAAGCTTTGATGTTCGCGATGGCATCGGTTTAAAGTTGTTACTAGACAACAAGATCGAAGTTGCTGTCATCTCTGGACGTAAATCTAAAGCTACTGCTAAACGCTTGCATGAACTTGGAATAAAGCATGTTTATCTAGGTATCTCTGATAAAATACTGCCATTTAACCGGCTAAAAAAGAAGCTTAAACTAAAAAACGAAAATGTCGCTTACATGGGCGATGACATTCCAGATCTGTCAATTATGCAAACGGTTGGTTTCAGTATTGCAGTTGCTGATGCCACACCCAAAATACTTGCAGCTGCAAATTATATAGTTAAAGCCAAAGGCGGTAATGGCGCAGTGCGGGAAGCATGCGAAATGATTTTAAGCTCTAATACCAAAAGCAAATGAACAAAAAAACTATTCTATTTTCCATAATAGTGCTAATCGTATTTATAGGCACAAGTATTATAGCTTTATCTACTGCAAAAAAAATTACCACTATTAATGTAGCGTCCAGCGATAATCCAGATTTTTTTATGACTAATGCTGCTTATACAAAATTTAATCAACAAGGTTATATACACAAGCAAGTTTATGCCAACAAAATTACCCATTTTGCCACTAATAATGTTTATTTATTCGATAACCCAAACATGATAATGCATACCCCAAATGAACAACCTTGGCACATAACTGCGAGTAAAGGCAGAAGCGAAAAAGGAAAAGATATTATTCATCTTTGGGATAATGTAAAAGTTACCAAGGCTGCTGATATTAACAATAGTGATTTTGACATTACAACCTCCGCTCTTGATATTTATCCAGATATTAAATTTGCGCAAACAGACCAACCTATAACTATTGTTCAAAGCGGAAACACAACTAATTCTGTTGGCGCTCAAGCGGATTTTAAAACGGGAATTGTTAAGCTATTATCAAAAGTCGAAGGCTTGTATCAGACGAAATAGGAAGACGTCAAATCCTGATCCCCACTAGTTTTTTGAAAATTTTACCTGCCTCGATAGGCTAAGATATCCCCATGAAATTTAAAACAATTCTACAGCTCCGTTAGGAGCTGTTAGTAAGGATATACGTCACCATTTTACCCAAAAAGCATCCTTAATCCAATCAAGTTCATACTTAGAAACACCTGAAACAGCAACGATATCAAATCTACACAAAACCTTATCGTATAAGTTGCACTCCTGCAGATAATAAGTTGCTGCTTTAATAATTCTACGCTGCTTATTTTTATCAACTGTTGCCGCGCCATCTCCATAATTAAAATTTTTACGATACCGCACTTCAATAAAAACCAAAGTTTGATCATCACTCATAATTAAATCTACTTCACCAACTTTACAGGGATAATTGGCCACAATCAATCTTAATCCACGTTGCTGTAAATAAGCACATGCCAAATTCTCAATCTCTTTACCTATTTTTTGTTTTGAAGATAGCATTTTGAGTTGTCGTTAAAAAGGTATTTTTAATACTTTAGTATTACAAACTATGAAGATCCTCGGGTCAAGCCCGAGAATGACAAAAAAAGTATGTCATCCATCGTGTTAAACACGAGGGCAGGCTCTCGGACAAGCGAAGCGCAGATCCGAGGAACTAAACACTACATACTAGATCCTCGGGTCAAGCCCGAGAATGACAGTAGAAGAGCGCGAGAGCCTGCATTCGTGCTTGACACGAATGATGACAGTAGGAGAACACGAGGATAGTAGGGAGAGCGCAAGGGAGTCGGGGTTATGATTCGCGGGGCGCAACAACCACCGCCCCATTATGCATCTTAGCCCATTGCAACTCACGATAAATATGATTAAAGTCGTCCAAATATAATACGCCACTGGCACCATTTACTCCGCTTTGCGGGGCACTTAAAAATCCATTTAACCCTAAAGCTAAATTATAAGCATCTACACCTAAAGCATAGAATCTATTGTAACCAACCAAAGAATCAGCCCAAAGGGTTGTAATCTGTTTATGGATTGCTTGTAAATCTTCACTAAAAAGACCGGGATCTTTAAGCACCCATGGCATATCACAAAAATAAACACCATCAATGTCCTGGTCTAAAGCTGGATTAGGTGTTCCAGTGTAAACTGCTGAAGTTGAATAAATCGGCAAATCACCAGCATAATAAAATTTTAATAGTGGCACAATTTGCCGCGCCTGGGCTACAGTTGCTACTAAAAATATAGCGTTAATATCTTGACGCCGCATTGATTCACTGGAAGCATTTTGTTTTTTGTCTTTACGTTTTTGTGGCACACACAATTTCATAGGATCTTGCGCTAAAAAGGGACAAATTTGCTGTGATAAATTTAAAGCAGAATGATAATTTAAAGTAGCTACTACCCTGCCCCCCTCAGATTCATATTTATTTTTAAACGCCGTAGCTATTTTATTCCCCCAGCTATTTTCAGGAACTATAATCGCCGCTCGATTATGTTGTTCTTGCATCATCTTTACTGCAACCTGTATTGCTTCATCTTGCGGCAATAAACCAAACTGATAAAGATTTGGCGCAAAATTGTGGGTATAGTCATCTAGAGTATTCAAAGCGATAGTGGGAACTGGCAATGGATTCATGCCCATTACTGCTACCACCTCTTGTTTTGTTAGCGGTCCGACTATCACCTCAGCACCATCTGCTACAGCTTGCTGATATAAAGTTTGCACATCATCATCGGTGGTATCAATAACTTTAATGCTAATCTCTGGACGTTGCTTACGAGAATTATAATAAGCTGCTAAAAAACCATTACGAATCGCTTGGCTATTAGCAGCAAACTCTCCTTTTAAGGGCAACATTAAGACTATATTGTTTGGTGTTTCATGACTCAACAACACTTCGCTTCTTGATGTTACAACTTTGGCTTTCTTCCCATTTTGCCACATGTTGCCGCCGCAGCCAGTAAGAAATAAAACTACAGCCAACCATAATAAAATAATTTTAGTTTTTGTAAACATAAGAGTTTCCTCTAATTCTAAAATACAGTTATGCAGTTGGTAGCCGCAAGCCCCGTTTAGAAACATAACGGGGTCTGCGGCTACCGTAGCTACCATTAACGTAGCTTTAACGTTGAAAGTCCGAGCAAAACTAAAATACAAGTAATAATCCAAAAACGAACAATAATCCTTGGTTCAGGCCAACCCTTAAGTTCGAAGTGATGATGGATTGGCGCCATTTTAAAAATACGCTTGCCAGTAAGTTTAAATGAAGCAACCTGTAAAACAACTGAAACCGTTTCAAGAACAAATACGCCGCCCATAATCATAAACACCAACTCTTGGCGAATTATAACAGCAATTATGCCTAAAGCAGCACCAAGTCCAAGCGCGCCCACATCTCCCATAAAAATTTGTGCGGGGTAAGTATTAAACCAAAGAAAACCCAAGCCAGCGCCAACAATAGCACTACAAAATATAGCAACATCCCCAACTCCAGGCACATAAGGAATTAATAAATATTTAGCAAAATTTAGATTACCACTAACATACGCAAAAATGCCTAAAGCTCCTGCAATCATAACCGTTGGCAAGATCGCAAGTCCATCAAGCCCGTCGGTTAAATTAACAGCATTACTGCTGCCAACGATAACAAAATAAACAAAAAATATATAAAAAATTCCAAGTTCCAAACTAAAAGATTTTAAAAATGGGATAATAAGCTGCGTTTCAGTCGTATATTTAGCGGTCGAAAATAAAAATACGGCAGCACAAAGACCAATTAGCGATTGCCACAAAAATTTTTGTCGTGCTAATAGGCCACGAGAATTCTTCAAAATTAACTTTCGATAATCATCAATAAAACCAATCAAACCAAAACTTAAGGTTGTAATAAGGACTATCCAAATGTAATGATTACTTAAATCCGCCCACAGTATTACACTCAAACTAATAGCAATTAAAATTAAAACTCCGCCCATAGTAGGAGTTCCAGATTTTTGTAAATGACTCTTGGGCCCGTCTAAACGAATGGTTTGACCAATTTGGTAGTAAATTAATTTGCGAATTACTGCTGGCCCGATCAACAAAGCAATCAATAACGAGGTCAGAGCAGTTAAAACACAACGCAAAGTAATGTAGTGAAAAACGTGAAAACCACGATGGTAAGATTCAAGTAGTTTAGCAATGTAAAATAGCATAGTTGGCTCGTGTAAATAAAATTATAAACATATATAAATTTTGGTAGAGTTGGTGGTAGCCGCAGGCTTTAGCCTGCGTTGCTCGAAAACGCAAGCTGAAGCTTGCGGCTACCGCCACCCTTTAAGTATATTATCCGCATAAGATACCACCAAATTATTAACTTCGCGATGGCGCTTTAATGCAAGCTCAATTAAACGTTCTGTCAAAGCGGCAAAATCTCTACCAAGGGGCTCCCAAAGATAAAACGCGAGTGAACCAGGAATAGTATTTAATTCACATAAGTAAATTTCATTAGTATTTTGATCAATAAGAAAGTCGACTCTAACAACACCGTTGCAATTTAGATTAATAAAAGCCTGCTTTGCTATCGCTTGAATTTCAGCGCTCATTTTGCTAGAAATTTCAGCAGGTATTTTACGCTTAGCACCGCTCATACCACTATTTGCGTTTTTCCCAAGACCTATCCCAGATTTATTTTTCATGCCGCCAGAATATTTATCACAATATGAAAGAATATCATCAGAACGAAATGGCTCTTCACAAAGAGATACTTCAGCAAAATCTCGGTCACCAAGCACCGCACAATTAATTTCCTTGAGATTAGTGACTTTGGGTTCGATTAAAACCCGCTGTGATAACCTTATCACCAAATCCACAGCATCTTCCAACTCCACATCATTATTCACCGCAGCCACACCAATGCTTGAACCTAAATTTCCTGGCTTCACTACCAAAGGATAATTAAATTTAGCTTTAATGTCAGACACAACTGAATCTCTTACGCTAACCCACTTATCACTATAAAACCAAAAATAATCTAAAACTTTAATACCAAGCGTTTGTAACAACATTTTAGTAGTAATCTTATCCATCGTAATAGCGGATGCCAAAACATCACAACCAACATAAGGAATGTTCATTGTCTCAAATAATCCCTGTAAAGCTCCATCTTCCCCGTAAGTGCCATGAGTTACAGGAAATGCAATATCAATATTAACTGGCTTTCTACTGGTAAAAATTCCGTTTGGCTCTTTATAAAAATTAGTTGCACTTGAATTTTGGTTAATAATAATCTTTTGGCTCTCGGCAAGTAATTTTTCACTATCACGATAATTTTCTAATTTAAGAAGATCATTGCCGGTATACCATTTACCCTGTTTAGAAATATAAACTGGTATCACATTGTATTTGTTTTTATCAAGCGCATTAATACACTGGTTCGCTGAAATCACGGAGATTTCATGTTCTACGCTTCTACCACCAAAAATTACTGCTACGTTTAATTTCATACCTACTCCAACACTTTAGAAAACCGCTATCTTTATTAATTCTAGATCCTCGGGTCAAGCCCGAGGATGACAAACACAAGCCCGAGGATGACAAAAAAAGAGAATCATCCTCGGGCCTTCGTCCAACAAAAAAGAGTGTCATCCTCCTCGGGTCAAGCCCGAGGACGCTTGACCCGAGGATCTCCTCAACAATTACTGCTCACTATAATTATCCGGTAAATCATTCTCAAATAAAACCACATCCCCTGCCTGTAAAATCTGTTCCAAATGCTTTTTGGCCATAGCAAAATCCGCTGCAATAAATAATTTTTCTTCAGAATATTGCTTGGCCTTTAATCCCCGCTGCAATGCTAAAGTCTGTTTTTTCCCAACTAAAATAACATAATCACAAACTGCTGCAATATATTCTCCAAAATGCTCATTATATTCATTTTCTTTTACCCCCAACTCGATCATACCTGGAGTAATAATAATCTTCCTTTTACCAGAAATTTGCCCTAATACCTCAAGTGCCATTTTGCTCCCAACTGGATTAGAATTAAACGCATCATCAATAAAAATAATATTATTCCCTACTTTCTTTAACTCCAAACGATGTGGTATAGCAGAAACTTGCTTGAGTGGATATACCATCTCAGACAACGGCATTCCTAAATCACCAGCAACTGCTATTGCTCCCAAAATATTATAAATATTGTGTTTACCAAGCAACTTAGTCTGGAAAATAGCCTGGGAATTATCTCGAGCACAAATCACTCTAAAACTACTGCCATGCTCATCTAAAGTTATATCCAAAATACGATAATCTAATTTATCTGCCTCAATTCCATAAGAAACAACACGACACTTAGTAGCGCTTGCCAATTCTCGACAACTAGAGTCATCCATATTAAAGAAGGCTACCCCATGCTCCAGCAAAGCCTCTATCAACTCATTTTTAGTCTTTTTGATATTTTCAAGTGTTTTAAATTCTTCAAGATGTTGCTCGCCAATAGCAGTAATCAATCCATACTGTGGCTGCACTAATTCGCAAATTTCTCGAATATCGCCCGGCTTTTTGGCACCCATTTCCACTACAAAAACATCATGGATTGGTTTTAGTTCTGAGCGGATAACTTTAGTTATACCCATAGTAGTATTGTAACTTCCTGGGGTTTTTAAGACATTAAATCGATGGCGCAAAATTTCCATCAAAACATATTTAGTGGTGGTTTTGCCAAAACTTCCGGTGATTCCTATAACTTTCAAATTCGTCAAGGTGCGAAGGTAACGATAAGCATCACGGAAATACCAATATTGAATAATTTTTTCTAGCGGTAAAAGTAACAGGTTTATTAGCATTAATAAAAATGGCGCAAAAAAATTACAAATGACCAATAATCCTATGGACATCTCTAACCAAAAATCTCCTTTGCCCCACCAAATGGCAATTACCCCCATATATATCGCTAATAAAAAACCAAGACTAAACACAAACAGACGGGTAGCACGCGGGGTAAATACCAGAGGTTTCTTTTCTGGCAAATCAGGCCGGATTAAAAATAATCTAAAATAAATAAGCGTAAAAAGCACTAAAACTATCAGTGGCCCTTGAAAAAACATGCCTACCAAAGCCAGCAGTGGCTCTAGCTCTTTAAGATTAAATACTTGGGCTTTTTTATTATTCAACCAACCTAGATAACGTCGATTAAAATAGGAGTTAAGCTGCAAAATATGCAATTGCTTTTTGATCTTCCAAACCGTGTGACAACCGTATCCTATTAAAGCTAGGACAAAAAAGAACATTACTGCGTAAGTAATCCCTAACATAAAAATTTAACCTAAGAAATTATCCAACTCCATTGCAACTTTTTCCCAATTATCCAAAAATGGGAAGTGACCACTACCAGTAAATATTTTTAGTTTAGACCCCAAAATGGCCAGCTGCATAATTTGACCGGCTCCAGCAGTAGTCATCGTATCTTGATCCCCCCAAAGCAATAAAACCGGGATTTTAATTTTTGGCAATAATGTTATAACATTTTCATTAACAGTTTTAACTAAAATTTCTCGCATAATACCGCTAGCATTCTTGTAGTCATTTGAACCGAATTTTTTTCTGTATAATTCCATCCTTGGCCCTAAAATAATTTTTATTATAGGTAACTTCACCAAAAATTTTAACAACTTAAAAAAATAAATTCTTACTTTGGTCTTAAGTGACTTGGGTAATTGTATTCCAGAACTACTAATTAAGATTATTTTTTTTATTTCAACCAAACCATGGGCAACCAAATTAATGATGATTTTACCACCCAAAGAGTGGCCTAATAAAATAGGGTTAACTATTTTTAAATCATTAATAAATTGCTCTATCAAATTGGCATATTCAGCACTACCCCAGATTTTTTCCGGAGTTGTGCTCAAACCAAAACCTGGTAAATCTATTGCATACACAGTAAATTTCTTGGCAAGATATGCCTGTAATTTGGCAAAATAATCGATATTGCATCCCCAACCATGAAGTAAGATAACTGGAGCACCAGCACCAGCAACCTTATAATGAACATTTAAATTTTCTAGTTTAATAAACATTTTGTTGCCTTTGATTAATGTTTCATTTCGCTCTTTCAGAGCTTGGATCGTTCTACATCCAACAACCCAGCCCTGCAACTCGCAAACAACGCGGACCTTAGGCTCATACTAAATTGTCATCCTCGAAGCGTGCCTCTCTCCCCTCTCTTGTCATCTTCGGGCGAAGACCCGAGGATGACAGGAAAAGTGGAGCTGTGGATTTATTTTAAATAGAAATCCCTCATTTTGTTCAGGATAATGCTTTTATAACTACTTCCCTATCACTAAACGGCAATTTTTCTTCGCCAACAATTTGGTAATCTTCATGACCTTTTCCTGCAATCAAAATCACATCATCTGCGCGGGCGCTGTTAATTGCATATACAATCGCTGCCGCACGATCATACTCTACTTCTACAGCCCAAGGACACAATAAACCGCGCAAAATATCATCTACAATTTGTTTTGGATTCTCAGTCCGAGGATTATCATTAGTAATAATCATATGATCGCTGTATCGCTCCACAACTTTTCCCATAATCGGACGTTTACCACGATCACGATCGCCTCCACAACCAAAGATACACCATAAAGCACCATGACAATATTCCCGTAAAGCCAATAAAGCCTGTTCAAGAGCATCAGGAGTATGCGCAAAATCAACAACTACTAGTGGTTGATTCTGCTTGCCACCAAAAACTTGCATTCTACCATCTACACCCTCGAGTTCTGTAATGCCGGCCAAAGCTTCACTTATATCAATTTTCATAATTCCTAAAACTGCTAGCACTGCCAACAAATTACTAAGATTAAATCTACCCAAAAGGCGACTTCTTAATAAACCAGTTCCCCATGGAGTGGTAACATCGGCTGACATTGCTGTAAGACTTAGCTCTATGTTTTTAGCTCTAATTGTTGGTATTTCATCAATTAACACATCAGATATAGTATATGCACAAACATCAATCAAAGTTTTTAATTCCTGAATTAAACTACGGCCAAATTCATCATCAGCATTAATAACAGCATATTTTAAATTATACTGCAAAAATAGGCTCTTTTTGGCATCACCATAATTTGCCATAGTATCATGATAATCCAAATGATCTCGCGTTAAATTAGTAAAAACTCCAATTGAAAAATCAATCCCATTAACTCTCCCCTGTGCCAAACCATGCGATGACACCTCCATTGCAATTGCTTTTGCTCCAGATTTAGTTAACTCAAACAACCACCGCTGTAATGTAACTGGATCAGGCGTAGTATTAATCACCGGCACAAGTTTTCCAGGAAAACCAATTCCTATAGTGCCAATCATTCCACAGGCAACTCCAAGTTTAGTCAAAACAGTAGCTATATATTGGGTAGTTGAAGTTTTACCATTGGTGCCAGTAACACCAATCATTGTTAATTTACGCGCTGGATACCCGTAAAATTTTGCTGCAATTAAACCAACCTTATGTCTTAGATCAGATACAAATATAATTGGTATATTTTTTGGTAATGTTACTTCCTTTGATAATTTATCTTCACAAAGTGCAGCTAAGGCACCTTTATGTATCGCCTCAACAATAAAATCGCGGCCATCACTTACCGCACCACTATATGCTAAAAATAGATCGCCGCGCTTTACAACACGACTATCGATGGCAATGCCAGTGATTAAGCAATCATGCTCTGCATCTACATGCGCAATATCCTGCAAAAGATCGCTTAATTTAATTTCTAAGCTCATAACCCATTCACCAAAAAAACAACCTCAATAAAAAAGTGGTAGCCGCACTCCTCTTCTAACATCTCGCTCGATCCATCACAAACTATCGACATCATCAAGCGGTATCCCCAAAATCCTAAGAGCACCATTCATAATATTAGCAAACGCTGGTGCAGCCACCTGACCACCATGATACAAACTACCCCGAGGATTTTTAATTACCACTACAATAACCAACTGCGGATCAGATGCCGGTGCAATTCCAACAAAATTTGCAAAATAGCGATCCGTATAATATCCACCCGCTGGAGAAGCAATATAAGCTGTTCCGGTTTTTCCAGCAACTCTATAGCCTGGAATTTGAGCACGAGTTCCAGTCCCACCTATATCCAAAACTGCTTCTAACAAACTCATCATCTGCTTGCACAATTTTGCGGGCAAAACCTGCGCACCTGGAGTTAATGCATCATTTTTTAAAAATGTGACCGGTCGTAATAAACCACCAGAAGCAATCACTGCATGTGCTTGCGCAAGTTGTAATGGTGTGGCTGAAATACTATAACCAAAAGCCAAAGTAGCAAGCACAAACTGCCGCCATTTTAAATGATCTGGCAAAACTCCCGCTGCTTCTCCAGGAAAACCACTTTGGGTGCTTTGACCAAAACCTACGCTACGTAATAAATTTAATAAACTATCGCTTGGCAGTGATAAAGTAATTTTAGCAACTCCAATATTACTAGATTTTTGTAACACTCCCTTTACCGTAAGCACCTTATTATTTCTATGCTTATCATCATAAATAAGATGCCCATCAACTTTTAATACCCCAGGATTAGTGTTAACCAAAGTATTAATATTATATTTACCACTACCTAAAGCATTAGCTATGGTGAAAGCTTTTATGGTTGAACCGGGCTCAAATAAATCCGTAACAGCACGATTACGCATATTATTTATTGGTATTCCTTTACGATTGTTGGGATTATAGCTAGGCATATTTGCCATTGCCAAAACTTCTCCTGTTTTAACTGCAAGCACTACCACCGAACCAGATTCAGCATGATATTTTTCAATGATGTTTTTTAACTCATTATAAGCCAAATATTGAATACGCCTATCAATACTAAGCATTAAATCACGCCCCTGCTGTGGCTTGGTAATTACATCCAAATTAGTAATTGTATTTCCTAAACGATCTTTTACAACACGGGTTTTCCCAGGTATCCCCTGTAACCACGAATCATACGCTAACTCAAGTCCCTCTTGACCATGATCATCGATATTCGTAAAACCAACCACATGTGCAGCAGCATCTGCCTCCGGATAATAACGCTTGTAGCCTTTTTCTAAAAAAACTCCTGGAATGTGCAATGCCAAAATTTGATTGGCTTTTTCTAAAGGAATGGCTCTTTTTAAATAAACAAACTCACGCTGCTTTTGTCCTGAAATTTTATTCTTTATGGTTTTTAGAGGTAGCTCTAGTAATAGTGCTAAACTAGTTTCTTCTTTGGGTTTTGCAGCACTAAATAACTTAGGGTTAACCCAAATAGATGCTACGGGGATACTAATTGCAAGTGGCTTACCGTTACGATCGGTAATAATGCCTCGATGCACAGGAATAGTAATCTCACGCACACTGCGAATATTGCTTTGATCGAGTAAAAAATGATGTTTAATGGTGCCTAAATAAATAATCCGTCCAATCAATCCCAACACAGCTGCAAGTAAAACGAAAATTAAAATCAACAATCGCCATTCATATTCGACCTGATTGCGCATAATATAACTTACTAGACTTTAATCATCATCACGTCAGTTGACGGTGGAATCTGCATCTGCAACTTTCCTTGTGCAACCATCTGCACTCGCGCTTGCGCACCCCAGGCGCTCTGCTCTAATAACAATTTATTACTATCAGATTGTAATTGCTCTCCCTGTGCTTGCAATTTATGGTGGGTAATAAATAAACGACGATTAAGATCTTTGATATAAACCACGCCTAATGCTGATGCTAGCAATAAAAATATAAGAACTAATATTTTTAGTTCTGGTAAAACAAAATTAAGGGAGATGCCTCTTACAAAAGTGCTTTCGGCAACCGCTACTCGAGCTACAGCATTCATTTCAATTTCTCCATTATCCGTAATATTGCGCTTCTTGAGCGAGGATTTTTATTTATCTCTTCCTCGCTCGCGTGAATTGTTTTTCCTACACGCCTCAAACGCCTACAAAGTTGTTCATCATATAAAGGCAACCACTCTGGAATTCCGCCGCCTTTATGCTTTTTTATAAATTCTTTTATTATGCGATCTTCTAGCGAATGAAAACTAATTACCGCTAACCGACCACCAACTGCCAACACATCTAAACACTGCTCTAAACAATTTGACAACTCTTCTAACTCATTATTAATAAATATCCGAATCGCCTGAAAAACCCTAGTTGCTGGATGCTTATGCGCTTCCCATCTTGGATGCGCCTTGCTTACAATTTCAGCCAATCTTCCTGTAGTAACAATTGGCGCAACTACCCGTTCTTTTACAATCGCATGCGCAATTCGCCTACTAAACCGCTCTTCACCATACTCTTTTAAAACTCTTGCAATTTCATCTTCCTTAGCGTTCTTAAGCCACATAGCCGCATTAAGCGGCTGACTCTGATCCATGCGCATATCTAAGGGACCATCACGCAAAAAACTAAAACCACGTAACGTATCATCTAACTGCGGCGACGAAACACCTAAATCAAGTAAAATGCCGCTAATTTTTCCAGTATAATTAAGCTCTTCAATCCAACTTTTGAGCTTAGTGAATGATCCTTGTCTAACAATCATTCGCTTATCGCTAAGCTGCTTTGCTACTTGTATTGCCTTTTGATCCTTATCTATACAAATCAAAACACTTTCACTATCAATATGCTGTAAAATCTCTTGGCTATGACCACCACGACCAAAAGTTGCATCGACATAGATTCCGTTTTTTTCAACAATAAGACCAGCAACTGCTTCTTTAAGTAAAACTGGCTGGTGTTGATTACCTTGGCTATCTTTTAAAACCTCGAAAGATGGCTTTTTTCTTTCTCTACCAAACTCAAATATGTTTTTTCTATTCATCTGAAAATAAATTATAGAACCCGTTTATAAACTCTCTAGGATGTAACAAATTAATAGAGTTTATAACGGGTTCTCACAACGACAACGATTGTAACTCCGTCGGCAACGTCTCTAAGCCATTTAGTCCATTAGTCAGCCATTTATCACGGCCATCCGTCCACACTTTCTTATCCCAAATCTCAAACTTCTTACCCTGCCCAACCAACATCACATGCTTATTAATACTGGCGTATTCCCGTAGCAACTGCGGCAATAATAAGCGCCCATTGCCATCTACTTCCAACTCTGTCGCATGCCCAATTAGTAAACGTTGAATACGTCGTGTTACTTGGTTAAAGCTTGGCAAATTCCCAATTTTTTCTTCTATCTCTTCCCATACAGGCAATGGATAAAGCAGTAGACATTTTTCTTCTGCATCGATTGTAACTACTAACTGTCCTTTTGCCTCGCTTTGCAACTCGGCGCGATAACGCATGGGCATTATCATCCGTCCTTTGGTATCTAAATTAATAGCGTTAACCCCTCGAAACATATCCTACATCTCCACCACTTTACCCCACTACAAACCACTTGATGCCACTATATAACAAAATATGGCACATTGTCAAACAATATAGTGAAGGGGTCAAGTCCCGACAATCGACAATAGCAACAGTAGCCTCCAGATTAATAACTATTGTCGATTGTCGGGACTTGACCCCTTCACCCTTCACTGCACTGGAAATACTTAGGACGTTGTGATAAAG
>Ga0154728_159_pt4 | contig 16338 bp, 17 predicted proteins | sample Rifle2008BG16ft_FD_105736 | JGI IMG/M metagenome (GOLD analysis project Ga0154728, IMG submission 105736) | Gammaproteobacteria bacterium RBG_16_37_9 | reverse complement strand
GCGTATATTGCGCACTTCATTGATCAAATCAAAATATTCATTTTTACCAGTTTTAGCTCCGGTAAAGAAAAGATGCTCTTCGATCCCGATTAAGTTCATAATGGCAATAGTTAAATCCTGATCAGAAGAAAGATCCATAAGATCTCGCTTCTTCATCGCATCATATTTATTAATCAAGTCGTCGATATCTTTTATGGTTTTAGTTTCGTCCATAATATACTCCTCGCAGAATGAATTTAATGCTTTGTTGCCATTATTCTTTGCGGTCCTCATTTATGTAAAAATAAACTCCGGCCGCAAAAAATAATGGCGCCGCGCCTAAATTCATTTTGCGAGGAGTATAGTTCCACTAATAGCTTTACCCTGAAAATCCAACTTTCAATATACTTTGGCTCTATTATTTTGTTAGATAATAGAAAAGTATACTTAAAATAACTAGTGGCGCTAGTGGCATAACAACTTTTTGAAAGGGAAAGTATGCTTTGCCGTTATTATTCTTTTTCATTTTCTCATAAACCATAGAGCCAGCTAAAAAAACAATACTACCAATAACAATTCCTAACACAACCTTATCCATACCCCAAAATTTATTCAAATCATGCCCTATAATTCCGGTAAAATAAAGTGGCAAGATAATACTGCCATAATAAGCCAGAGCGATAATAATTTTATAACCATAAAAACTTATGTTTTTTCGCTCAAACCAATTTTTAGTCAAAACAATTAAAGAAATAGTAAAACCACCAATCCAAAGCCCACTAATAGTATCATCAATACCACAATATTGAGTTAAACCAATTCCTAATCCCACCGCAAATGTGCAAAGCGGGCAAACTGCAAATACATTTATTGATGTTAACAAAACGAAAATAAAAAATAATATTCTCATATGCAAAAAATCCTTCACAAAATTATGGTCGGGACGGCCGGATTTGAACCGACGACCACTTGCACCCCATGCAAGTACGCTACCAGACTGCGCTACGCCCCGACAATTTACTTTGTGTCATCCTCGGACTTGATCCGAGGATCTACTTTCTTACTGCAAGATCCTCGGGTCAAGCCCGAGGATGACAGTGGTTGAGAGGGCCTGGTCAAACTAAGAACGCCTGACACAAATGACAACGATAAAAACGAAGATAACAGCTACATCGATTATTTTCAACCACGCTCTAAATCGGATAACATGCTTTCTAATTGAATTAAAATTTTTTTTACTAGTTTAGCTGTGTTAACGTTATTAATCGCTTCTGAAACGGTTTCATTGTCGCTGTTTAACTTAGCCCGAGCACCATCTATTGTAAAGCCATGTTCATATAACAAACTTTTAATGCGTCTAACTAAGTTTATTTCATTGCGCTGATAATAGCGGCGATTACCACGTCTTTTGATTGGCTTAAGTTGCGGAAATTCTTGTTCCCAATAACGTAAAACATGTGGCTTAACTAAACATAAACCACTTACCTCTCCAATGGTAAAATATACTTTATCGGGGATTTGCGGTAAATCTTGCAGATTTTTTTTATTGCTGCGACCTTGCCCCGGTTGCTTGGGGTGGTTCAGCTCTGGTTGTTGTCGATCCGGCATACTTCTCAACTCTAGCTTTTAACTTTTGACCAGCTCGAAAAGTGACAACCCTTCTAGCAGTAATAGAAACATCCTTACCAGTTTTTGGGTTTCGACCAGGACGCTCTCTTTTATCGCGTAAATTAAAATTACCAAAACCAGATAAGCGTATTTGCTGCCCCTGTTCAAGCAAAGAACGAATTTCTTCAAAAAAAATCTCCACTAAATCCTTGGCTTCACGTTTATTGATCCCCAAAACTGTGAATAAATTTTCAGCCAATTCGGCTTTTGTTAAGGCCATAGCTCATCCTCGTAAACTTGCACCAAAACTTTGTTTTAAAACTAAAATTATACGATCAACTAACTGCTCGACTTCAGTATCAACCAAGGTTCGAGAAACGCTTTGAAAATCAAGATGAATTGCCATGCTACATTTATCCAACCCAATGTTTTCACTGCAATAAACATCAAACACCGCAACATTGTGTAGTAAATCACCGGAGATGTCTACTATTTTTTGCCTAATCTGTGCCCAGGAGATCTCTTTATTTATTATTATAGCTATATCTCTCTGAATTTTAGGGAACTTTGAAATTACTTTAAGAACATTCCTTAACTTATTGATTAAACTAGATAAATTTATTTCAAAAAGTGTGGTTTGTTTGCCGAGTTCCAACTGCTGCTTGATCATCGGATGCAGTTCTCCAATAAAACCAACAGGAGCTCCTGCAACATAAATTTGAGCGCTACGCAAAGGATGCAATGCTCCATGAGATTTTGGTATAAATTCAATACCACTTTCGTAACCAAGTAGTTTCAAAATAGCAGTAACATCATTTTTTAAATCAAAAAAATCTGCACTTTCTTTTTGTTTAAGCCCCCATTGTTCTGGATATAAATCTCCCGACATAACCCCTGCAATAGCAAGTTTTTGCTCTAATGAACTATCTTGTTGTAAAAATCTTAAACCCACTTCAAAAAAACGTGCGCGCTGCTCTTGGCGCTGAAAATTATATTTTATTGCATTAATCAAACCAGGCCATAGTGTAGTGCGCATTACCGACTGCTCAGATGAAATTGGATTAGCTAGCGGCAACGCTACATCATCTGATCCAAATAACGCTTGAAGTTTTGCATCAATAAAACTATACGTAATCACCTCATGATATCCGCGATCTTCCATTAAATCATAAATACGACGCATATTACTTCTATCTGAAATCGCAGTGCTCCAATCCCCCGTCAATTCTGCCGTAATTTTTTGTTCTGGTATAAGATGATAGCCATAAATCCTGGCCACTTCTTCAACTAAATCTTCTTCAATTTTAATATCGAATCTCCAACTTGGAGCGGTTACTTTCCAACCATCAAAAGTAGGCTCTAGTTTCATCCCCAAATACGATAAAATATCGGTTATTTCTTTATCTGCCATAGAAATCCCTAAAATCTTTTCTACACTGTTACGATGCAATATAATATCAGAAGATTTTGGTAGATATTCTTCGGCAGATACTTCTGACACAACTCCAGGATTACCACCTGCGATTTCTAATATCAAAGCCGTAGCACGATCTAGCGCCTGTAGTTGCAGCTTATAATCTACACCGCGCTCAAACCTATAAGAAGAGTCAGTTTGCAGATTATAACTGCGAGCAATCACAGCTATTTTTTCTGGGATAAAAAACGCGCTTTCTAAAAAAATATCGCATGTATCTAAAGATACTCCCGTATCGCTTCCACCCATAACTCCAGCTATTGCCAAACATTTACTATCATCAGCAATCACCAATGTTTTAGTGTTTAATTCTACTTTATTACCATCAAGCAAGAACATCTCTTCACCTTGCTTTGCGTATCTAACCTCTATTTTTTTATCCAGCTTGTTCAAATCAAACGCATGTAAGGGTTGTCCAAGCTCAAGCATAACGTAATTAGTTATATCAACTATAAAGCTGATAGGACGAATTCCTAAACGCTGTAAATGCTCCTGCATCCAAAGCGGAGTAGTAATATGATTATTAACACCACGAATAATTCGGCCACAATAATGTGGGCAAGCATCTTTAGCTTGTATAGATACCGGAAAAACATCAGAATTAATTTTGAATTTTGGAATTTCTAATTGTGTTGGCCAAGTGCGATTAATCGCTGCAACTTCTCTAGCAATCCCGATCATGCTTAAGCAATCTCCCCGATTAGCAGTAAGCTCTATCTCAATCACCACATCGTCAAGCTTTAAATACTTGCGAATATCAGCTCCAATTGGAGCATCGTCAGACAATTCAAGTATCCCTTGAGAAATATCGGGCAATCCCAGTTCAACGGCTGAACACAACATGCCAGCTGAATCTACACCACGTAATTTAGAACTTTTTATTTTAAAATTATTTGGTAACTCGGCTCCAACCAAAGCCACAGGAACTTTTAATTTTGGTCTGACATTTTTTGCACCGCATACTATATTGAGAACGGGTTCAGCCGCACCAACGTTCACCTGGCAAACTGTAAGTTTATCCGCATTAGGATGCGGTTTAACTTCCAAAATTTCTCCAACCACAACCCCATGAAAATCACCAGCAACAGTTTTTATGGAGTCTACTTCCAAACCGACCATAGTTAATTGTTCGGCCAGTTTTTCCGTAGTTAGATCGATATTAATTAATTCTTGGAGCCAGTGTTTAGTAAATTTCATATATACCAATTAAAACTGTTGCAAAAACTGCAAATCGCTATCAAATAACAATCGAATATCCTCTATACCGTAATAACTCATAGCCAGGCGATCAATGCCAAAACCAAATGCCAAACCACGATATCGCTTAGGATCAATGTTCACTGCTTTTAGCACATTAGGATGCACTACTCCACTTCCACCAAGCTCTAGCCAACGCCATGAACCTCCTACTTTCCACTTAATATCAACCTCTGCTGACGGCTCGGTAAATGGAAAATAAGATGGCCGAAAACGATATTCAACTTTTTCTTTAAAAAGGTGATCTATAAATTTACTTATAATCCATTTTAAATTACCAAAATTTACATTTTCATCAACTATCAGCATCTCCAACTGATGAAACATTGGCGAGTGAGTTGCGTCACTATCACGTCGAAATACTTTTCCTGGACAAATTATACGTAGCGGCGGCTGCATCTTTTGCATAGCACGAATTTGCACTGGGGATGTTTGTGTTCGCAACAAAGTATTTTTATCAAAATAAAACGTATCGCTTGAAGCACGTGCAGGATGATGTAATGGAACATTTAAAGCAGTAAAATTATAAAACTCGGTTTCGACTTCCGGGCCTTCAACAACTACAAAACCCATGCTAACAAAAAAATCTACAAGGATTCGCTGTATTTTAGTAATAGGATGAAGTGAACCTAAGGCTTGTCCTCGTGGCGGCAATGTAACATCAATAGTTTCTAATTTTAAACTCGCTTCAACTTCAGCGGTTTTTAAAATTTGAAAACGCACATCTATTGCATTGATTATTTTTTCTTTAACTAAATTGACAGCTTGGCCAATTTTAGGGCGTTCTGATTCTTCTGCTTCCGCCAATCCTCGCAAAATATCGGTTAATTTACCTTTCTTACCTAAATAGGTGCTCTTAACCATTTCAAGCGCATGAAAATCAGCGGCTTTACCAACTGCAGCCACGGCTTCTGCAAGAATTTGATCAGTATCGACTAGAGGTGATTTCATTAGCTGTTTTTGAAAAATTAAATCTAAAACTATTTTAAGCTAGGGTCTGTTGACATTTCGCTAAGCTGAGCCGTAGGTTGTTGATTTTCGAGAAACGTAGCGGAGCATACTTTTAGGGTATGTGAGCAACGTATCGCAGAAAATCAACAAGATACGGCCAGATTAGTAGAAATGTCAACAGACCCTATTTTTTCTCTCTTGCTTTCTTAACTTCAGCAACTATAGCCGCAAAAGCCTTCTTATCATTAACTGCCATATCTGCAAGTATTTTACGATCAATTTCAATTTTAGCTTTCTTTAAACCAGCTATGAATTTGCTATACGACAACTCATATTGACACACAGCGGCATTAATACGAATCACCCATAGTGAACGGAATTGGCGTTTACGTTGCTTACGACCTTGATATGCATATTGCCCAGCTTTAATTACTGCCTGCTTGGCAGCCCGAAAAACTCTGCTACGCGCACCATAATAACCTTTGGCTTTTTTAAGAACTTTTTTATGACGGGCTCTTGCTGTAACCCCACGTTTTACTCTTGCCATATTCTCTCCACAAATTAAAATTAATCTTTAAGCATTCTTTTGACAGCTTTATGATCACGTTTGCTAACCACACCGCCTGAAGCCAAACGTGCTTTTCTTTTGCTCTTTTTCTTCGTCAAAATATGATTACGAAAAGAACTGCGGTGTTTATAAGCACCGCTAGCTGTCTTTTTAAAGCGTTTCTTTGCGCTTTTATTTGTCTTCATTTTAGGCATTATCAAGAACCCCGTATTTTAATTTTTTAACTGCGCTCGGGGTAAAACCCCGCGCTTTTTAATTATTTTTACTCTTTCCAGGCACTATGAGCATAACCATTTGCTTGCCCTCCATCTTGGGCGTTTGCTCTACTGTGCCATAATCTTTTAAATCATTCTCTGCTCGTCGTAAAATATCTATCCCCTGCTGCTGGTAAGACAACTCCCGACCACGAAAACGAACCGTCAACTTAACTTTATCTCCTGCCTGCAAAAATGTGGTCGCCTTCTTAATTTTTATTAAATAATCTCCAATATCAGTCACGGGACGCATTTTTAATTCTTTAACCTGCACTCGCTTAGACTTTTTCTTGAGTCTTTTGCGCTGCTCAAACAAATACTTCCCAAAATCCATAACACGACAGACTGGAGGAGTTAACTGAGGAGCTATTTCTACTAAATCTAAGTTTGCTTCCTGAGCTTTTTGCAAGGCTTCTTGTATACTTATAATCCCAACTTGCTGACCTTCAGCATCTATCAAACGCACTTCTTTAGCGTTTATTTGATGATTTACTCTAGCTCTTTTGGAAGAACCACTATGCGGACCACGACGCATGCTATTATGTGAATTAATATACCCCCTCCTCTATAAAATTTTAATTTTTACCTATTCCCAATCTTATAACATTTTCCATAACTTTATCAATCGACATCTGACCTAAATCTTTACCATCACTAGAACGCACAGCAATCGTGTTGGTTTCAACTTCTTTATTACCGGCTATCAACATAAACGGCACCTTGCTAATCGTATGCTCGCGGATTTTGAACCCTATTTTCTCATTTCTTAGGTCACAAATAGCTCGATACCATTTATCCTGAAGTATCTGAGTAACTTTCTTAACATACTCTGATTGCGCATCAGTGATATTAATCACTACCGCTTGAATAGGAGCAAGCCATAATGGCAAATCCCCACCAGTCTCTTCGAGTAAAATACCAATAAATCTCTCTATTGAACCTAACATTGCTCGATGTAACATTACCGGAGCTTTTTTCTCACCAGTCTCAGTAATATAGCATGCCCCGAGACGTTCTGGCATAGAAAAATCTACTTGCAACGTGCCACATTGCCAAACCCTTCCCAAACTATCACGTAATGAAAATTCAATTTTTGGTCCATAAAAAGCCCCATCCCCTGGAGATATTTGCCACTTTACATTTTTGTTATTCAAAACATCAGATAAAGCTTTCTCTGCTTTATCCCAAATAATATCACTACCAATACGTTTCTCAGGACGAGTTGCTAACTTAACAATAATATCACTGAACCCCAAATCAGCATAGACACTTATGAGTTGATCAATAAAAGCATACGATTCGCTTCCAATTTGTTCTTCAGTGCAAAAAATATGCGCGTCATCCTGAGTAAAACCACGAATTCGCATAATGCCATGTAATGTTCCAGATGGTTCATTACGGTGACAACAACCAAATTCAGAAAATCTAATCGGCAAATCACGGTAGCTTTTAATACCTTGTTTAAACACCTGAATATGTCCAGGACAATTCATTGGCTTAACAGCATAAGTATGATTTTCTGATTCTGTTACAAACATAATTTCACGATACTTATCCCAATGTCCAGATTTTTCCCATAAACTATGATCCATAAATAGAGGTGTATTAATCTCTTTGTAACCAAATTTAGCAGTTCTCGATGCTAAATAACGCTTAATTTCAGAGAAAATCTTCCATCCATTAGGATGCCAAAAAACCATTCCTGGAGCTTCTTCCTGCAGATGAAACAAATCCATTTTTCTTCCTATAATACGATGATCGTTTTGTTTAGCTTTTTCCACTCTATCTAGATATTCTTTTAGCTCTTTTTCAGTTGGCCAAGCAGTGCCGTATATGCGCTGCAACATTTCATTACGTGAATCTCCATGCCAATATGCACCTGCAAGCTTAGTTAATTTAAAAGCATGCAAATAACCGGCATTAGGAACATGTGGACCAAGACAAGCATTAATAAAATTTCCCTGAGTATAAAATGAAATTTGATCACCGGGAACATCTTTAACCATCATAACTTTATAATTGTCACCACGTGCAGCATAAAATGCAATGGCATCATTACGGCTTTTAACACTTCTTGTGACCACATCATTTACTTTTGCTAATTCATGCATTTTAGCTTCTATTTTTACCAAATCATCTTCAGTAAACTTATGCGGACAATAAAAATCATGATAAAAACCATCTTCAATAGCCGGACCAACAGTTGGTTGAGCATCGGGGAATAACTCACAAACAGCATGGGCTAGTAAATGTGCAGCCGAATGGCGTAAAATTTCAAGACCTTCTGGATCTTTGGGAGTTAAAATTGTAACTGCTGCGTTATTTTGGACTAAATGAGAAAGATCCACCAACTGTCCATCTACTTTACCTGCAATAGCATCTTTAGCTAATCGTGGGCCAATTGCTTTAGCAACCTCATGCACAGTTATGGGGTTGGCAAACTCTATTTCTTTACCATCTGGGAGCAAAACTTTTATCATAAAAATTTATTACATGCTAAAAATCTGGTAGGCACGAGTGGTTTCGAACCACCGACCCCCACCATGTCAAGGTGATGCTCTACCCCTGAGCTACGTGCCTGTTAATATTGGTAAAATATCATGATACTATCTGCCAAGCAAGTAGATTAACCGCGGGCTTCAGGGAGATTGCATTTTAAAATTTTATCGATATTGCTTAGTAGATCCTCGGGTCAAGCCCGAGGATGACACATAAAAAGCCCATGTCATCCTTGACACATAAAAAGCCCATGTCATCCTCGGACAAGCGAAGCGCAGATCCGAGGATCTCGACGTTGCTTATCAATCAAGAAAATTTAACTACTCCTGTTGATATATCTTCGCTTTTCTTGAATAACTTACTTATACAAATTATGATGCATTACATGGATAACCATACTATTTTTATCTCTGACCTACACTTATGCTCTACTGCACCAGAAGTTACAAAACTATTTCTTCAGTTTGCCCAAACAATAACTCCAGAAACAGATGCTCTCTACATCCTTGGCGATCTATTTCAATTTTGGGCAGGGGATGATAATCGCTCGCCATTCAACGAACAAATAAAAGACCTTTTAAAAAAAATCAGCGGCAAGATTCCAGTGTATTTAATGCCAGGCAATCGAGACTTTCTTTTAGGAGAAGTTTTTGCCAAAGAAAGCGGCTGTATTTTACTAGCTGATCCTTGTGCAATTAATCTTTATGGCAAAACTACTCTACTAACTCACGGAGATATTCTTTGCACCAAAGACATCAAATATCGCATGTTTAGATCTTTTATCCGCATTCCGTATGGAATAAAAATATTTATGAATTTGCCGCTGGGTGTGCGCTTATGGATAGCAAATAATATGCAAAAATATAGCTCTAAAACAAAACCACTAAAAAATAAAAATATCTTAGCCGCGCAACCAGAAGCCACCAAAAAACTTCTAACTAAGTTCAATTCCAAACAAATAATTCATGGACACACACATATTGCTGAAATTGAAGAATTTGTTATGGATGCAGAAAGAGCTCGACGTATTTCTTTAGGAGAATGGGATAAACAAGCTGATATTTTAATTTATCATGATAGCCATGATTTGGAGCTCAACTCCCTAACTCTCTAACATCTGCTAACACTCCCTTTGGAACCGAGTTGGCAAAACAATACAATCCTTGGGCTTGACCCGAGGATCTGCTACCCAGTATTAAGATTCTCGGATCTGCGCTTCGCTTGTCCGAGAATGACATGCTTTTTTTATCATCCTCGGACAACGATCCGAAGATCTCTACACCATCCCTTTAAACAACTCCCTGCTCTTTAAAGGTTTATCGCCCAATAATTCTGCCAGTGCTCCACGCAATAAACGTTTTGCATCACGCAACTCGGTTATTGTCGATAAATTACCAGCTTGCAGTGCTAATAAACTTTTACCTGAAAAATTACTTGAGTTATTAGATATTGCTCTACTTAAACCTCCGCCAAATTCAAAAATATATTGTTCTTCAGATAACACCGGTTCATTTTTAATTGTTCGGTCCAATTGCAAACCATACCCTAAATTAGCTAGCAAACATTTTTCAAATAATCGCAACTCGATCTCAGGCTGCTTTGAATCAACTAACCCAGCAAGGGTATTTTTATAGGCTTGATAAACTTTTGGATAAGATTCGTGACTAGGCAATAATCTCATTAATAATTCATTTAGATAAAAACCGCTTAAAAGAATATTTCCTTTAAGTTCATAACTAGGACCATTAACTTCTGCCTGTTGTAAAGTGCGCAAATCAGTCTTTCCACTAAAGGAAACTAAGAGCGGCAAAAACGGCATTAATATTCCTTGTAGTCGCGATTTCATACTGCGCACACCACGTGCAACTACCGTTAATCTACCGTATTGCAAAGTTAATAACTCAACTAAGAGACTGGTATCACGGTATGCTCGAGAATGTAAAACAAAGGCTGGTTGTAAAACAACTTTTGTTATATTCATTATTACTTCTTACAATGTATCAATCCAGAAACCCAGTCTTTAATTTTCTCAAAAGCAGTATAATTAGTCATATCAAGTTGGATCGGTGTTATAGACACTTTATTTTCTTTAATTGCATGAAAATCAGTGCCGGGACCTGCATCCTCTTCGTCACCTGAAGCTCCAATCCAATATACTGGATAACCGCGTGGATCTAGCGCTTTAATCGCAGGCTGTGCTGGATGTCTTTTACCTAAACGAGTTATTTCAAAACCTTGTAGCTCCTCAATACCAACATCAGGGATATTAACATTAAGAATGGTAGCGTGCGGTAACGGTGCCTTTTTCAACCGCTCGATAATCTGTCTAGCGACCGCTGCAGCAGTATCATAATTTTTTTGTGGATCTTTGCCCACAAGCGAAAAAGCAACCGATGGCAACCCAAGAACCCCACCTTCAGTTGCAGCAGCTACTGTGCCTGAATATACAATATCGTCGCCAAGATTTGCTCCGGCATTAATACCTGAAACCACCATATCAAATTTATTTTCAAACAATCCTGTAACTGCTAAGTGAACACAATCCGTTGGCGTGCCTGTTACGCTGTAATAACCATTACTTAACTGCTGTATTCTAACTGGTATTTGGACGCTAAGAGAGTTACTAGCGCCACTACGGTTACGATCAGGTGCTATAACTTCAATTTCAGCAATCTTTGCTAGCTCTGTAGCCAAAGTTACTATGCCAATAGCGTGAACACCGTCATCGTTACTTATTAAAATTTTCATAATTATCCTTTTAAATTATCGTTTTGTTACTATACCGTAACCTAGGAAAACGGGTCAAGCATCATCTTACGGGAGTGTTGCAATCCGAAAATTTTGAAATGAATTTCCTCTGTCTTAAGAATCCTCGCGCTCTCCTACTGCCATCATTCGTGTCAAGCACGAATGCAGGCTCTTGCGCTTGACGCGAAGATCTAGCCTGGCGTATCGAGGTCCTCGGGCAAGGACCCGAGGAGGATGACACGAAAGCTAAGTTTGCAACAGCTCCCTTACAACACCAAGGCGATTGCGTTTACTTTTTAACGTAAATTCCCCCAAGAACAGCCATAATAAAAATGGTCATTTTTAGCAGAGATGTATAAAATCAGCACTATGAAAGCTATCATTATTGCTGGCGGAACACCTCCATCGAAAAAATTAATAACCAAAGAAACTACTCGCAGTAGCATTATTATTGCAGCTGATAGTGGAGCTAATTGCCTATGGAAATATAAAATTGTTCCTGATTATTTAATTGGCGACTTTGATTCAATTAATAGTAAGGCATTAAATTTCTTAGCAAACAAAAACATTCCAATTGAGCGTTATCCTTGTAACAAAGATTTAACTGATGCCCAATTAGCTCTAAAAAAATCTCTGCAACTAAAAGCAAAAAAAATAATTTTCTTGGGATGTCTTGGCGGTAAAAGAATTGATCATCTTTTGGGCGCGCTTGGCTTATTGGTCGAATGCTCAAATCTAAATATCGATGCTTCTTTAAAAGATGACTATCAAACTGTAACTTTACTTAAAAAATCAACTACAATTTACGGCAAACCAAGAGCGATTTTTTCTCTGCAAGCCTATGGAGGAACAGTTAGCAAGTTAAGCGTTATCGGTAGTAAATACTCTCTTAAAAACCACTCTCTCAAAACTGGTGATGTATTAACCTTATCTAACGAATTTCAAAATAAAAAAGTTAAAATTCAATTTAAATCTGGCAAATTATTATTGATTTTAATGCACTACTAAAAAACCTCACTTCACTACCTGATAAAAAACCTCACCTTTTTTCACCATTCCAAGATCATTGCGAGCTCGGGTTTCAATTGCGCCCCCCTCATTCTTTAAAGAGTTAATTTCTTTTACCAAAAAATCATTGTGTTTGGTAATTTCTTCATTCTTGGCTAATTGTTTGCGAATTTCACTTTTTAAACGAAAAGCGTGCACAAGTCCGTCATCTGCAAACCAAAGACGGTATTGCAAAGCCAAAACTAGAGCTATAAGTATTGTTAGTATTATTTTCATAGGGAAGGAAAGGGGTCAAGTCTCATCTTAGAACAAGTTAAAACTTGTTCTAAGATGAGACTTGACCCCTTATTTTTATTTAAAACTCCTCGGGAAAGCTTTTTTACCGATATAAGTAGCTTTCGAACCCAACTCTTGTGCAATTCTAATTAGCTGATTATATTTTGCTACTCTCTCGCTCCTACAAAGCGATCCAGTTTTTATTTGACCAGTAGACTCAGCAACCACCAAATCCGCAATAATAGTATCTTCAGTTTCACCCGAACGATGCGAAACTACAGCGGTATAACCAGCATCTTTCGCCATCTTAATCGCTGCTAAGGTTTCGGTAATAGTGCCTATTTGATTTAGCTTAATCAAAATTGAATTACAGATGCCTTCATCAATTCCTCTTTTAAAGATTTTAGTATTGGTAACAAACAAATCATCACCAACAAGTTGAATTTTTTTACCAAGCTTGTCAGTCATTAACTTCCAACCCTTCCAATCACCTTCAGCTAAACCATCTTCAATATTGATTAATGCTGGATATTTGTTAACCCAATTTGCTAAATAATCAATAAACTCTTCAGAAGTGTATTTTTTATTCTCTGATTTGACGTTATAAAAACCATCTTCATAAATCTCTGAAGCCGCAACATCCAAACCCAAACAAATATCGCTACCTAGCTTAAATCCAGCCCCTTCAATAGCTTTACAAATTTCTTCTAATGCCTCTTCGTTTGAACGTAAGTTAGGCGCAAAACCACCTTCATCACCAACTGCAACACTTAATCCCTTACTCTTTAAAACTTTTTTCAAATTATGAAATACCTCGACACCATAGCGCACTGCTTCTTCCATTGTAGGCGCGCCAACAGGAAGAATCATAAATTCTTGGACATCAATATTATTATCGGCATGAGCACCGCCATTAATAATATTCATCATTGGCACTGGCATGTAAAATGGGCCGTCGCCTCCTAAATAACGATATAGAGGTAAACCAGCTTCATTTGCCGCTGCGCGAGCAATAGCCATAGATACTGCTAAAATAGCGTTTGCACCGAGTTTGTTTTTATTTTCGGTGCCATCAAGTTTAATCATTAATTGATCAAGCTCGGCTTGCTGATTTGGATCGGCACCAACTAATGCCTCGCGAAGTTCGTTATTGACATGACTCACTGCCTTTAAAACACCTTTACCCAAATAACGCTTAGGATCGTTGTCACGTAATTCTAAAGCTTCTCTTGATCCAGTTGATGCTCCAGAAGGCACACACGCACGCCCCATCGTCCCAGTTGAAAGAATCACATCAGCTTCAACAGTAGGATTACCTCTTGAATCTAAAATCTCACGTCCTTTGATATCAGAAATTATTGCAGTCATATTATCCTCCGTTTATTAATGAATAGGTGTCAAGTCCTTTTACTTAACAGCTCGATCAATCCTTTGTAATGTCACAAGCAAAGATTCAATTTCAGAAAGCGGTATCATGTTCGGACCATCACAAAGAGCAACATCAGGATTTGGATGTGTTTCAACAAATAAACCAGCAATGCCGACTGCAATTGCAGCTCGAGCAAGCACTGGAATAAATTCACGTTGGCCGCCGCTTGAACACCCAGTTGAACCTGGTGATTGCACTGAATGCCCGGCATCAAAAATCACCGGACAATTGGTTTCTTTTAAAACCTCTAGCGAACGCATGTCTGCAATCAAGTCATTATATCCAAAAGTTGCACCACGCTCACAAACCAAAATTTTATCGTTACCGGTAGAACGTGCTTTCTCAACAACATTTTTCATATTCCACGGAGATAAAAATTGTCCTTTTTTTATATTTACCGGCATATTTAATTCCATAACTTTTTTAATAAAGCTAGTTTGGCGACATAAAAAAGCCGGGGTTTGTAATACATCGACTACCTCTACAACCTCGTCAAAAGGCGTATATTCATGCACGTCGGTTAAAATTGGCACTTGTATTTCTTCTTTAATTTTTTGCAAAATCTTCATGGCCTTTGAAAATCCAAGACCCGAATAACCATTGACCGAAGTACGATTGTTTTTTTCAAAAGAAGTTTTATAAATAAAATTAATTTTTAGTTTAGATGCTATTTCTTTTAATGTGATTGCAGACTCAACTGCAATTTTTTCACTTTCAATCACACATGGGCCAGCAATTAAGAAAAAAGGATGCTCATTACCCACTTCAAAACCACAAAGTTTCATATGGCCACCATAATAAATGTTTTTAGTTTTCTAAGTGTTTAGCACATGCCGCTTTAATAAATCCAATAAAAACCTGATGTCCGCGTCTTGGATTGGAAGTAAATTCAGGATGGAATTGACAAGCAAAAAACCAAGGATGCGCAGGCAATTCCATTGTTTCTACTAAATTACCATCAGCAGAGCGACCAGAAATGCACAAACCTGCCTCTTCTAACAAATGAATTAATTTTCCGTTAACTTCATAACGATGTCGATAACGCTCAACAATTACATCCGCACCATAAATTTTATGGGTAAGCGTTCCTGGCTTGACATGGCAAGGCTGCCCACCAAGACGCATCGTGCCTCCAAAATCAACCCCAGCATCTCGCTTTTCAATATTACCTGCTATATCCAACCATTCGGTAACTAAAGCGATTACCGGATGCTTTGTATTAGGATCAAACTCAGTACTATTTGCATCGCGCATTTTAAGAACATGTCGAGCAAATTCAATAACAGCAACCTGCATACCCAAACAAATACCAAAATATGGTATATTATTTTCTCGCGCATACTGGGCTGCAATAATCATACCTTCGGTGCCGCGCTTACCAAAACCTCCAGGAACTAAAATGCCATCTATTCCTAGTAAAACCTTAGTGCCTTGCTTTTCTAAATCTTCAGCATCAATATATCTAATATTAACTTTAGTGCTAGTGTGTAATCCCGCGTGCTTTAACGCTTCATTAACTGATTTGTAGGCATCTACAAAATCAACATATTTACCTACCATAGCGATAGTAACTTCACCTGTAGCCTCAGATGCTGCCGCAATAACTTTTTCCCATACTGCTAAATCAAGGTTCATACAACTCAACCCTAATTTTTCAGAAATGAATTCGCCAATACCCTGATCACGCATCATTAAAGGAATTTTGTATATATTATCGATATCAGGTAAAGAAATTACTGCGCGCTTTTCAACATTAGTAAATAAAGCTATTTTTTCTCGATCATGATCACTGATTAGATTTTGGGAACGACAGATTAACATATCTGGCTGAATACCGATCGAACGCATCTCTTTAACTGAATGCTGTGTCGGTTTAGTTTTTATTTCACCAGCTGAGGAAATAAATGGAACTAAAGTTAAATGAATATATAAAGTACTATGTAAACCAAGCTCAATTCGCATTTGTCGAATCGCTTCTAAAAATGGCAATGACTCAATATCACCAACCGTGCCACCAACCTCTACCAAAGCAATATCACTACCCACTGCACCTTCTTTGATACGCAATTTAATTTCATCGGTAATATGCGGTATTACTTGCACCGTAGCACCTAAATAGTCTCCACGGCGTTCTCTACGAATTACTTCAGCATAAACTCTACCAGAAGTTAAATTATTATGCTTTGTCATTTTAGTATTGACAAAACGCTCATAGTGACCAAGATCTAAATCGGTCTCTGCACCATCTTCTGTTACAAAAACCTCGCCATGTTGAAACGGACTCATC
>Ga0154728_120_pt1 | contig 16578 bp, 15 predicted proteins | sample Rifle2008BG16ft_FD_105736 | JGI IMG/M metagenome (GOLD analysis project Ga0154728, IMG submission 105736) | Gammaproteobacteria bacterium RBG_16_37_9 | reverse complement strand
CTGAATTTACCCTGATGCTAATTTGTTCCGTGATCTTGACATCTAGAGGGAGTCCATATACGAGGATCTCAAAAATAATAACGAATTCCCAAACCTACATTAGTTGACCCAGCATTGGCATTTTTGGGAAAAGTTCCCCAGGCGGTGCAGCGATGATGAACGCGAACAGCAAGCTGTAGCTCTGGATGTGACGGTAAAGCAAAAGTAATCTCTACGAGCAAATAATTTAGTAATCTACTGAAGTCATCTACAGGTTTGTCTGCCTCGCGATCGGCAAATGGCGGATGAGAATCATAAGATATCCCATCTCCTATGGCGATGGAGTTTTTAAGATAATGATTCCAAGGGAATTTAGTCCAGCGCCAGATTAAATATAAATTGCCCTCTTTAACATCATCATGATTAGTATAGTCATGGCGATAAGCTATATTTCCTGCTACTTGCACTGTATCAAATAGTGGTTTAAACAATCTACGGACTAAATTATTTTGGTCAAGGGTATATGCTAACTCCGCTGCATAAATTTCTTCACCATAACTATTGTATTTGCCTATCATAACATCGCCAAAAACTTGTTTGGCTGTATTGCCGCGGTAGAATAACACTGACCATGGTCCTGTGTCGGAGTTATTGGCAGCGTTGGCTGCTACATTTAACAGGAGGCTGCTGATAACAAATACTAATAATATTTTATATATATATTGGCACATTTTAGGTCTTGGGGTAAGCTTAGGTGTCAAGTCCCGACAATCGACAATGATCATTTCCTAGATTGACAGTCATTGTCGATTGTCGGGACTTGACACCTTTCCACCTTTCCACTGCTGCTCTTTTTAGGTTAAATAATCATGGAAAGCAAGAAATATTTTTCTCTACTAGAAGATTTAAACATCAATTATTACCGTGTTATCCATGGTTTGAAAACCGCGGTTGCCTGTTTAGTCGGGTTAGCAATTGAAAAATATTACGACTGGCCATCTGGGCAATGGGTTCCCATTACGATCATGGTTGTAATGAGCGCTCAAATCCATTTTGGCGGAGCTTTGCGTAAGGCCTATATGCGATTTTTGGGAACAGTTAGCGGCGTTACAATCGTAGTTACAGTTTTATGGTTTTTTGGTGGAAATCTAGAAGTAGTTTTTTATACAGTTTTTCTGGCTAGCATAATTTTTGCATATATTGCCAGTAGTCATGGTGATATTAGTTACGCAGGCACTCTTGGTGGAGTTACCATAATTTTGATTTTAGCGGGGCAACAGACTGGAATAGAAATAGCGATTCAGAGGGGTTTTTATATTGTTATTGGGATTATTATCGCGCTGCTATTTTCAAGATTTATTTTTCCAATTCATGCGCGTGATCGTTTGCGGTATCATGTATCAAGAACATTGCTTAATTTGAGCAAGCTTTATTCTGAATCAATCAATTTACAAGATTTACCAGAGCAAACGGAAGAAATTGATACTGAGTTAAGTTCTATAGTAATAGCCGATATCGCTGCTCAACCACGTTTAATTTATGAGGCTATTGCTGGCAGTAGAGAATTTGCTTCTAAAAAAGGCATTTTTTCCGCAATTCTTAGCAGCGAACATACTCTAAGTCGATTGATTAATTTGCTGTATCTTAGTCTGCGTGAAACTGAGTCTCCAGAGGTAGTCAAAGCACAATTGGCGGCGGTGGAGAGTTTACATGCCATAGTCGCGGGCAGTTTAACCCATTTAGCCAAGTGTTTTGAGGATATAGCGCAGCCACAGATGATGTTCAATTTAGGTGAAGCTCTAGCCAAAATTTCTCAGGTTGTTGAAAAATTACCAAAAAGCTCAAATGCTCAGCAGGTTATAGCAGAGCACTCATTTTTGTTTTTTATAGAGCAGATCTTGAAAGAACTAGAAAATATGAGAAAATTAATTATAGAAGCCAATAGCAAAAACCATGATAATGTGGTATAAGACCAGGTGTGATAAGTGTTCTATAATTTTAATTTTTTAAGGAGACAATGTAATGAGAAAAATTTTACTTGCAGCATCAACAATGATTTTTTTAATGTTCGGATCCTCGGTTTTTGCCGAAATGAAAATAGGCGTAATTAATTACGAAAAAGTCGTAGTTGAGTCACCACAGTTGGCAGCAGCCAAAGCTGATTTCAAGAAAAAATTTGAGCCAAGAGAAAAAGAAATTAATGAAGCTCAAAAAAAGTTTCAAGACGAGATAGCGGCTTTTAGTAAAGATAGTCCTACGATGAAGGAAGATGCTAAGAAAGCTGCACAACAAAAAATCATGGAGCAACAGAAAAAGTTGCAAGAGATGCAAGCAAAGTTTCAAAAGGACGCAACTACTGCGCAAAATGACACAATGAATAATATTTTGAAAAAGGTTGAAGATGTGATTAATAAGATAGCAGCCGATCAAAAATTTGATTTGGTTATCGCCAAGACTAGCGTGCCTTACAGCAAAAAAGAGCTTGATATTACTGACGAAGTAATTAAACAAGTTAAAAACAAAAAATAGTTCTGTGAAAATGGGTCAGGTCTAGACCTGACCCATTTTTCTTTCAAATGTCATTGCCACGTATTTTTGTTCCTTCCAAATTGATTTCTAATCAGAAAATTGCATTAGATGCGGTTGCTTCGCGGCATATTCTTTACGCGCTTCGATTGCATGTTAATGACCCTTTGGTGGTTTTTAATAACACTGGTGGGGAATTCGAAGCAGTAATTTCTTCTGTTGATAAAAACATAGCAATTATTTCTATTAGAAAATTTTTTGTGCGAAATAATGAATCTTCTTTATCAATTCACCTCGGGCAGGGAATTTCTCGAGGAGAAAAAATGGACTTTACTATTCAAAAAGCAGTTGAATTAGGTGTGAATACCATTACTCCGCTATTTACCGAACATTGCAATGTTCAGCTCAAAGATGAGCGGTTAAAAAAGCGGCTACAGCATTGGCAAAGCGTGGCGGTTAGTGCTACTGAACAGTCTGGGCGTTGTTATGTCCCTGAAATTTTACCAGCACAGGTTTTAACAAAATGGTGTGCCAGTGCTGTATTGGCATCTGATTTACGCTTAATACTTGATCCCAATGCTACTAATAAACTTGGTAGCATTGCGGTGCATCCAAGTAGTGTTACTATTTTAGCTGGACCAGAAGGCGGATTGAGTAATAAAGAAATCGAGCTTGCTAAACAAAATAATTTTCTGCCAATTTCACTTGGTCCGCGGATTTTACGCACAGAGACCACGGCTTTGGCTGCTATCAGCGTGCTGCAAGCAAAATGGGGAGATTTTTGAAATCCCTAGAGTCTAATCATGGTATTGACGTTTGTATTATCATGGTTTTCTTTTTCCTCTTCTTCCCCTTTTTTACTTTAGTTATTTTGATTATGAGGTCGAATAGAGGCCAGTGATTTTTTAATATGAGGCTGTTGCAATCTGAGCTTTCGTATCATCCCCTCGGGCGTATATTATATCATCCTCGGACTTGATCCGAGGGTGACAATGGTGAGATGTAAGGGTTCAGGACGACAAAAACCTAAAGCTTACCTTCCCTAAAATGTTTGCGACATACTGGGATATAACTTTCGTTGCCGCCCATAGCAACCTGCTCGCCCTTACGCACGATTTCACCCTGATCATTCACACGTAAAACCATAGTTGCTTTACGGCCGCAATGGCAAATGGTTTTGAGTTCAATTAATTGATCAGCTAGTGCCAAGAAATACTTGCTTGCTTCGAAAGGTTCTCCCATATAATCGGTGCGTAAACCGTAAGCTAGCACTGGTATGTTGAAGTCATCGGTAACATATGCTAGTTGTTGCACCTGTTTTTTGGTGATAAATTGTGCTTCATCAAGCAGTATGCATTTGATATTGCTGTTTTTATCTAATTCTTGTTTAATAAATTGATATAGATCTTCGTCGGGGCTAAAAGCAGTAGCATCGGCTTGCAATCCAATGCGCGAAGTGATTTTTTTTGCACCGTAGCGTGTATCAACGGATGGCGCTAGCAGAAGCGTATTCATGCCGCGTTCATTGTAGTTGTAGTTTGATTGTAATAATGAGGTGCTTTTACCAGCATTCATTGTTGAGTAATAAAAATGTAGTTTGGCCAATTGAGTTCTCCAGTAAAATGAAGGTGTGAAGGTGTCAAGTGAAGGTGTCAAGTCCCGACAATCGACAATGATTACTAATAATTTAGGGCTATTAACATTGTCGATTGTCGGGACTTGACACCTTGCCCCTTGCCTTATATTGCCAGTGGCATAAGTCTGGCTTTCATATTATAGTATGTCAAGGAGATATTATGCGATATTTCAAAGAACATTTATTAATTATTTCAGTTGTTTTTTTATTAATTGCTCTTGGCGTTTTTTTGTGGGTGATTAATTGGAGCCCGCTGCAGGCCAAAAGCACTGAGACTGCGATTGTCTCTGTTAACGAGTCCATTGATGTAGGTTCGGCACCAGCAGCGCCAGTAAATACTATAAAAAACAATACTGCAACTTTACCCACGCCTGTTACTGCGTCATCGCAACAAGCCCAGTTTTGTCCACAACCAGAAAAATTAATTAAAAAAGATGTTAAGTGGACTACCGAAGATGCTAAGTGGGAAAATTATACTCCGTCATCGGCCACCAAAATTTTAGGTTTTATTGGTGCCCAGTGGGCTGGGATAAAGGTTGGCACAATTATTTGTTTATATCAAACCAATGAGGCAGTATCTTTTCCAGTGGCATTAGAACAAACACGAAGTCAATTGATTGTTGAGCCTAAAGCTGGTGGTTGGAGTTCTTTGGTCGGCAATCGTAGATTTTGTAAATCAGCTAGTGTAGCAGATTGCGTCTATTTTATTGAATTACCAAAAGATATCAGCAATATTTATGAAGAAATTAAATATGATCCCAAAACGAACGATGGTATGTAAAATTTTAAAAACCAATGTGTTACAAAAGGAGGTTGTTGCGATCTAAATTTTATTTGTCATCCTCTTAGTTTTGTTTGTCATCCTCGGGCGTAGACCCGAGGATCTTGACATTCTATGTAGATCCTCGCGTCAAGCGCGAGGATGACAGTAGGAGAGCGCGAGGATGATATGAGAGTGGAATATTAGTTCCCAAAATTTCAGCTTGCAACAGTCTCAAAAGAGGCCCTTATGACAGAACAACAAAACGGACAACAAAATACTAATGTCCATCCAGATCAGCCAAAAAAAAATTCGTGGCTACTTGTGATATCAATAATTATGATTGCTTTGGCAGTTGGAGGGTATTTTGGTTTGCGGTTTATGACTGATAAAATTAATGCCTCTGAAGAGAAAACAGCAAAGTTTTCTGTAGAGGTGAAACAATTACAAGAAAAATTGGATCAAATGCAAAATGTTGTTCAAGGTCTGCAAAGCGAAATCCAAAAATCCAATCTTGCTAGGTCTAGAAATTGGAATCCAATTGTCATCGAGCACCTTATCCGTATGGCAGATTTAACTTTGAATACGACTGGTGAAACTAAGCTTGCTATTTCATTTTTATCTGCCGCCAAGCAATATGCAAGTAGTCCAGAATTATCAGCGATTAATCATGCTTTAAATAAAGATATCGCTAGTTTGCAAGTTGTTCCAGCGGTGGATTCTTCAGAATTAATTCTAAAAATAGAAGCTTTAAATCAAAAAGTTGATGCATTGCCAATTATGGCACAACAACTTGATAACTTACAAAAAACTAAATCTGAGGAAGATTCGTCCGCTAAAAATTTATGGAAAAAGTTTTTTGCAAGCGCTGTAAAATCTTTGAAAGATATTGTGGTTATACGGCGGCAGATTGTTGAACCATTGTTATTGCCAGAACAAGAGACAATTTTACGCTTAAGCATCCAAAATAAATTATCCCAGGCCGAGTATGCTGTTATGCAAAGACAAAATAAACTTTATCAATCTTGTTTAGAACAAGTCGTAAGTTTAATTACCCGTCATTTTATTGCCAGCAGTGCTGTCACAACTGATGTTTTATCTGGCTTAAAAGAGTTGCGGCAGATTGATTTGCAGCCAAAATTACCTCTTCTTACAGAATCCATTGCTGCTGTAATAAATTTTATGAGTGCAAATAAGATGCCCAATGGACAAGAGGCGCGACCACAAATCCAAGGGGCTAAATCATCATGAAAAGAGTAGTTTTTTACTTTTTAGTTTTGTTATTTGCTGTTTGGCTTGGGGTTGTGATGCATCGCAATCCCGGCTATGTTTTGATTGCCTATCATAATACAAGCATCGAAACTTCGCTGTGGTTTGCTGTAGTAGTTCTAATTTTTCTATTTTTATTTTTTCATACTCTGCTACGTTTTAGTGCCGGAGTTTGTGCAGTAACTTCCTATATCAGGCAATGGATTATCAATCGCAGAAAGCGCCGTGCTCATACACAAACAGTTTTAGGGCTGTATGATTTTGTGGAAGGTAACTGGGTAAGTTCCGAGAAAAAATTAGCGCGATCTGCAAAGCACAGTGATATGCCGCTTGTAAATTATTTAGCAGCAGCGTTTACTGCACAGCGGCAACATGCTTTTAAGCGTAGCGATAGTTATTTAAGGTTAGCGCAAAAAACAGCAAAAGATCGGCCAGTAGCTGTAGGGTTGGCACAAGCTAGGGCGCAAATCGATAATCAACATTGGGAAGAAGCTGGTGTGATTTTACAGCAGCTGTATAAAATACAACCAAAAAATGTTTTTGTTTTGCAGTTACTAGTGCAGGTATATTCAGAGCTAAAAGATTGGCGCAGTTTAGAACAATTGCTTCCTGTGCTATGCAAAAGGCGAGTATTTAGTTTTAACGAAATAGATCAACTTGAGAGAAAAATATACAGCGAATTGCTTTTGATTGGATCTAAAAATCATAGTATTGCCAACACATGGGATAGCATGTCAGGACACTTGCAAAAAAAACCAGAGTTAGTAGCAATTTATGCTGATTATTTATTAGTTAATAATAAAGCAGATGACGCAGAAGCCGTGCTTAAGATAGCTTTGCGTAAAATTTTGGACGATCGATTGCTCGAGCTTTATGCAAGATTGCAAAGTTCTCAGCCGATAAAACAATTAATGCGTGCTGAAGATTGGCTTAAAGATAATCCAGAAAACGCTAGCTTATTGTTGTGCCTTGGTCGTATTTGTAGGCAGCAAAAACTATGGGGTAAGACGCGTCATTATTTAGAAAGAAGCGCAAGATTAATGCCTGCTTTGGCTGTTTATGTTGAGCTGGCTAAAATTATGGAAGAGCAAAATGATTTACGCGGTGCTTTAGATTTTTATACCAAAGGAATGCGGTTGGCCAAGATAGGATTATATCAAAACTAAATTTTGCCTTTTTAGGGAGCAAAAAAGAAAGGTTGATGTATAAAGAATATATTAGTATATTCTTTGGACATGAATGAATTAGCTCCACTTATCAAAGACCTTGCTATAATGCTAAGCATAGCTAGCATAGTGGTGTTATTGTTTCAAAAAATACGCCAACCAGTTATTTTAGGATACATAATTGCTGGTGTAATTATAGGTCCATATACCCCGCCCTATTCTCTAGTAAATGATGTAATACAAATCCAAACGCTTTCGGAATTAGGGGTGATATTCCTAATGTTCGCATTAGGTTTAGATTTTAGTTTTCACAAGCTTAGGAGAATTGGGTTTTCTGCTACAGTTACTGGGTTAATTAAAGTTATTATGGTCGTAGGATTGGGATTCGCAGTCGCTTGGTTTGTAAAATGGACATTTTACGATAGTTTATTTCTTGGAGTGGCGCTTGCAATTTCATCAACTATGATAATTGTCAAAGCATTAGAAGAGTTGCGGTTAAAAGGCAAGAGATTTACCGACATAGTTTTCGGAATTCTAATATTTGAAGACTTATTGGCTATCTTAATGTTAACAATGCTTTCTACGGTTGTTATTACAAAAAGTTTTTTTTCGGTTAACATGGTTTTTGCAACCATAAAGCTGATTTTAGTTATAGGCAGCTGGTTTTTATCTGGGTATTTTATAGTTCCAATCTTATTTCATAAGATCATAAAATATGTTAGTCAGGAAACTCTAACGATTGTATCTATTGCTCTTTGCTTATCAATGGCCGTAATAGCTGCTTATTTTAATTATTCTAGCGCGCTTGGCGCTTTTATAATTGGATCTATTTTATCAGAAACCCCAGTCGCTCATCGCATCAAACAACTGACTAATCCGCTGCGCGATGTTTTTGTGGCAGTATTTTTTATTTCTATCGGAATGTTAATAGACCTAAATGTCATATTAGAGCAGTGGCCTATTATATTAGCTATATCTATGCTTGCAATAGTTGGGAAGGTGTTAGCAACTACCATGGGTGCTTTCTTGACAGGCCAAGGCATTAATACCTCAGTGCGTATTGGTTTTAGTATGGCTCCCATAGGAGAATTTTCTTTCATCATCGTAGGTTTGGGATTAAGGTTAGATGTCGTCAGTCCCTTGCTTTATCAAATAATTATTGGTGTGGCGGCTGTTACGGCACTTGCTGCCCCATATCTTGTAAGATTATCAGGTGGGATTGTCTGGATAATAAATACTAGGCTTTCAGAGCGTTCCAAGTATTTTTTAGAAAGTTATTCTGCTTGGGTATATAGGGCATTGGCTAGCTATAAAAAGCAAATAGAATATCGAAAGTTTATGGCGCGACTTGTAATGAATGGGATTGTTGTCGCGGTTATTTTTAATTTAACCCATAACTTTGTTTTGCCCCAGCTTGTGCGCTTAATTATCGATTCTAATGCTGCCAAAACATGTAGTTGGGTTGTTGCTTTATTTTTTGCATCTCCCTTTGTTTGGGGGATGGTATTTAGTTTTAAATTAATAGATAAGAACAGGCAAGTTCCCCCATTATTTTTGGGAGCGCTATTGACGATAATAGAGGTTATTATTTTAAGCGTTGCTTACTTTAGCACATGGTATGTCCCTTTAGTAATTACAATAATTGTAACGATGCTTTTTGGTTTGTTATATAGACAATTAGGTAGTTCATACGAGTGGTTTGAGCTTCATCTGGTGCGAGCATTGCGGAGAAGGGGTCAAAAACAAAATAAATATGAGGAGCTCGCTCCATGGGATACCCATTTGGTTGAGGTAACGGTTACAAACGAGTCCCCTTCTTCTGTGGTAGATAAGACATTATGCGAAAACAAGCTAAGGAGTAAATTTGGGGTTAATGTTGTTGCTATTCGTCGTGGCTCAAAAATAATTTTAGCTCCACGAGGAAATGAAAAAATATTGCTACGGGATCAGTTGGTGATTTTGGGAAATGATGAGCAAATAGATATTTTTAAAAATCACGCCGAAGATATATTTTTCGAATCAAAAAAAGAGGAGATTTTAAAAAATTTTGTTTTAAAGGCAGTGTTGTTAGAACCAGGCAATCCTTTTGTAGGCCAGACCATACGTGAGTCTAATATTCGTGAACAGGCTGGTGGTCTCGTTGTAGGATTGGAACGAAGAGGTTTTCGCATATTAAATCCAGAACCGTCTACTGTTTTAAAGGCCGGCGATTTATTATTAGTGGTGGGCACGGGAAAAGCCAAGTTTGATGTTGCAGGGAGCTGAGGCAATGATAAAGCTAATAAAAAATAAAAATTTTTTGGAGTGGGTATATGCTTACAAAAGATAATAAGCTTGGTTTATATGCGTTGATTGCAATGTGTATTGGTTCGATGATTGGTGCAGGTTTATTTGCTTTGCCTCAGGTTGTTGCTTCTAGCACTGGTGTAGTAGCATTACTTGTAGCATGGACGATTACATTTTCTGGAATGTTTTGTTTAGCTAAGGTTTTTCAAAATTTATCGATGCGGCGCCCAGATTTGGATGTTGGTATTTACGCTTATGCTAAAGAAGGCTTAGGTAATTATTTTGGATTTAACTCAGCATGGGGTTATTGGCTTTCTGCATGGTTGGGTAACATTAGTTATGTAATGATGCTTTGCACTGCATTGTCTTTGTTTTTCCCTATATTTGGTGATGAGACGAGTTTTGCATCTCTAATTCTAAGCTCAGTGTTTGTTTGGGGAACCACTTATTTATGTTTGATAGGAGTGAGGTCGGCAGCCATGGTTAATGTGGTAGTAACTATAGCCAAAATCATACCAATCTTTATTTTTATAGTTATTGTTGCTTATGCATTTAATAGCCATACATTCACCGCTGATATTTGGCAAATTGCTAAATTAGGATCAATAACAAGTCAAGTAAAAAGTATGATGTTAGTTACAGTGTGGATATTTGTTGGTATTGAAGGCGCAAGTGTATTTTCAGCTAGGGCTAGAAATCGACGAGATGTTGGTCGAGCTACAATTATTAGCTTTATAGTAATGTTTCTTATTTTGTTTGCAGTGTCAGTGCTACCTTTTGGAGTGTTATCCCAAACAGAGCTTGCTTCTTTGCAGTCTCCTTCAACTGGTGCGTTGCTTGCGCATATCATAGGGCCATGGGGCGGCGTCTTTATGAATATTGGAGTTATCATTGCAGTTTCAGGGGCGCTTTTAGCTTGGATTTTAATAGCTGCAGAAGTGCCATATGTGGCAGGAAAAAAGGATGGTTTATTCCCCCAGGTTTTTGCATCGGAAAACAAAGCTTATTCTCCATCAGGATCATTGTTAATTACCGCAGTTTGTCAGCAATTATACTTGATCGTTGCTCATTTTTATAAGTCGGGATATTTGGCTACAATATCACTAGCAGCTTCTACAATTTTACTGCCATATTTATTTTCCGCGTTTTATGCTTCGTTGCTAGCTTTTTTAGGGAAGACATATGAAGAAGAATCGGCAAAAGAACGAGTCAAGGATTTATTAATAAGTTTAGTGGCAATAGTGTATGGAATTTGGTTATTTTATGCCGCCGCAGGCAAGTATCTGTTGTTAACTAGTATATTGTATTTTGTGGGAAGCATTGTTTTTATTTTTAATAAGAGACGACGTAAGCAAAAAGTTTTTAATAAATATGAAGTGCTTTTGTTTTTGATTATTAGCGTTTTGGGGATTGGATGTGTTGTGGCTTTAGTGATGGGGAAGATTACGTTGTAATAAAAGAATGTCCTTACTGTCATCCTCCTCGGGTCTTCGCCCGAGGATGGCAAAAAGAGGGTGTCATCCCGAGCGCAGCGAGGGATCTCCTTGGTGTGGATTCTTACCATGGAGATCCCTCGCTGTGCTCGGGATGACAACTACCATTTTAAAATTACTAGAACAAAGATTTAAAGCTGCTTTTGAAAAGCTAGGCTTTGATGCGTCATTTCCCGTAGTTTTACACGAATCAAGTAAACCAGAATTTGGCGACTATCAAGTTAACGGCGTGATGGCGATAGCCAAAAATCTAAAAGCCAACCCTCGCGAACTAGCAACAAAAATTGTCGAACAAGTCGACACCAAGAATGTTATTGCCAAATTAGAAGTAGCTGGTCCAGGATTTATCAACATTACTCTATCTAACGAATATTTAAATCAAGTTTTAAATAAGGATTTACTGAAAGTTACCGCAGCCAAGTGCCGTAAAGTAGTTGTCGATTATTCCTCGCCTAATTTAGCCAAAGAGATGCATGTTGGCCATTTAAGAAGCACTATTATCGGCGATGCTTTGGTGCGTTTGTATGAATTTTTAGGTCATGAAGTAATTCGGCGTAATCACGTTGGTGATTGGGGCACCCAATTTGGTATGCTCATGGCTTATCTAGTCGAAATAAAACAAGATAACTCTGATATTACTTTGGAATTAAGTGATTTAGAAGATTTTTATCGCAAAGCTAAAACTCGTTTTGATGAAGATCAAGAATTTGCTGATCATGCACGAGAATACGTGGTTAAATTGCAGTCAGGGGATAGCAAAATTCTTGCCTTATGGAAACAATTTGTTGCAGTTTCTCTTGATCACTGTCAAGGAGTGTATGATCGATTAAAAACCAAATTAACTCGCGAAGATGCTGTGGGTGAAAGTGCATACAACGATTTGTTGCCCATGGTAGTTAATGATTTAATCGCAAAAAAAATAGCAGTAGATAGCGATGGCGCTAAATGTGTTTTTTTTGCACCAGGTGAATTAGATGTAAAAGATGAAACACCGTTTATTATTCAAAAGAAAGATGGCGCTTATTTATATTCAACCACTGACATTGCAGCGATTTATGATCGAGTCCAAAATTTACATGCAGATCATTTGGTGTATGTTGTCGATGCTCGCCAAGCGTTGCATTTAAAGCAACTGTTTGCCGCAGTAAAAAAAGCCAAAATGGTAAGACCAGAAACCATTATGGAACATGTGGCTTTTGGCACCATGCTTGGGGAAGATAATAAGCCATTTAAGACTCGTTCGGGCGATACGGTAAAATTAATAACTTTGATTGATGAAGCGGTGCAGCGTGCTGCAACAATAATTCGTGGGCGTAATTCTCAGTGGTCAGAAATTGAAATAAATAAATTAGCCGACGTTTTAGGTATCGCCGCGATGAAATATGCTGATTTATCTAAGAATCGAGTTTGCGATTATGTTTTTAATTTCGATAAAATGCTTGCTTTTGAGGGCAATACAGCACCCTATATGTTATATGCATATGTGCGAATCAGCAGTATTTTTAGAAAGGCCAATCTGCCTATGGAACATTACTTAAATCACCAAGTAATAATTACCCAAATTGATGAACATAATTTAGCGGTCCATTTAGTAAAGTTTGCCGATCGTCTTTTGCAAGCGGCAAATGAGAATTATCCCCATTATATTTGCAGTTATATATACGATCTTGCCGTATTATTCATGCGTTTTTATGAGAATTGTCCAATTATGAAAGCCGCTAATCAAAAGCAACATGATAGCCGTTTGGCTTTTGCGGCGCTGACCTCAGAAATTCTCAAGGTGAGTTTGAATTTGCTTGGGATTGAAGTTGTTGAACAGATGTAGGGGGTTCTCCTACTGTCATCCTCGGGTCTACGCCCGAGGATGACACGAAGGTTTGGATTGCAACAGCCTCATTACTTGACGCCTTTACTTATTTTTTCAATAACGCCATTAACCTTTGCAAATAGTTTTTCAGTTATCTTATATTCGTCATTTTCAATCTTGCTAATATAGGCTTGTGATACGTTGAGAGATTTGGCCAAAGATGTTTGAGTTATTTTTGCCTTCATGCGCGCCAAAGCAATTCTATTTTTGATAAAATCAGATGGATCAAAATCAATATAATTTTTTTGTGGAATGTATGGGTTACCAAATTTTGTTAGCATAATCATTTCCTCAGCTTCACCAGCTTCTGTTTTTCCCGCTCCCAGTCGCGACGCTTTTCGGTTTCCCGTTTGTCATAGTGTTTTTTGCCCTTAGCTAGTGCTATATCTACTTTAACTTTATTGTTTTTCCAATGGAGGTTAAGCGGCACAAGTGTATAACCTTTGCGCTCAACGGACCCAATTAATTTATCTAATTCTCTTTTGTTAAGTAGCAGTTTACGAGTGCGATCTGGAATAGCTGTGATGTGGGTAGAAACGGTTTTTAGAGGAGCTATGTGAGCGTTTAATAAAAATGCTTCTCCGCCTTTGATTATAATATGGCTTTCAGAAAGTTGCGCTTTCCCGTCGCGCAAGCTCTTAACCTCCCAGCCAGCAAGGACTATTCCGGCTTCAAAGGTTTGTTCTATTTGATAGTCATGTCGAACTTTGCGGTTGTTTGCTATTTGGTCTGACATTTAATAATTTTATTTATTAGAGTTCTTTTAAAACCTAGTATTTTGGCATAATACAAGGCGCGCATGAAGCGAGCAAGCGGAGTTTACTTCTAGGTAAATGAGCATTGCGAGGGAATGCGCAACGCAGTAGTATGACAAAAGACGCAGGTTTTGAAAGAACTCTATTTTATCTCAACCAACTTAGAGTTTTTAAACCTAAGGATTAGTTTCTTTTTCTCGATTTTTCCGCCACCTATTTGATTGGTATATGCATAGATCCAGGTGTCAGTATCGAACATATCTTTCAGCACGGGTGTCCCTAAAGTATCATTAACTTCTGATTTATTCATACCAAGATGTAGTTTTGCTATCATGGCAGTATCTATGATATTTCCCTGTTGTATATCAACGCAGTATGGATGCAGTTTGCCACAGCCAGGCAATAAAAGCATAGCCACAAAAATCAAAAAAATAGGTTTGCGCATATTGGAGAGGCCTCATATAAAATTTAATAAACTAGATCCAACGAATGATAACCGGAGGTTTTTTGTAAATCAAATAGTAATTTGTTACAATGTGCTTGTCGTATCTTTGCAAATACAGTAACGGGAAGTTTTTATGGCTACGGAATCATCATCAGTTCCTAAATTAATTTCTAATCCCTGGGCACAACGCAGTCTAGGCATAAGTTTACCCAAGAACTTGGGATCGGAACTTCATGCTAACGTTGAGTATATTTGTGATGCTTTTTATCCCTTTTTACAACTAGTTAATGTTAATGCAATATTTACTGAAGAAACAACTATAAATTTTGTTACAGCATCTACAGGTTGGATAATTCATGATTATGGCGAAGCCATAAGCACATCTGCTCCACATGATGCCAAACCTAAGAAAAAAGATGGATCAAGCAGTGGTGATGCTGGATCAAGTGGTGGCGGAAGCGGTAGTAGCGGAATTGGCAGCCAGATAATTACGGTTTCTGAAATCGCAGATCTTATTGCCGAAAAAGGTTGGTCAGCGGTTGAATTAATCGCTGGCACCAAAATGATGCAGCGTTTTATTTGGATAGAATCCAAAAAATATGGATTTGATATTAGCGGTTATAGCCCAGATGCAAATGACGAAAGATGTTACGATCGTCTGGTTAAGCATTTTAAAGATAATGGATTAGTTTGGGAGCGCACACCCGTTAAGCGTAAAGTTAATGATAAAGTTTCTGGCGCGGAGTAGGTGGGAGTAGGTGTCATCCTCGGACAATCGAAGCGTATTAGGTGTCATCCTCGGACAAGCGAAGCACCGATCCGAGGATCTCAACACTGCATAGTAGATCCTCGTGTCAAGCGCGAGGATGACAGCATGGGGAGAGATCCTTATGTCGAGCACAAATGGTGACAAAAAGATCGCTACAAACAGGTTTTTGCCATACTCCAATTTTTGAATTTAGATTGAATAAATGAAATTTTTTTATGAGGTGATTTTATGGCCCCGCGTAAAGAACAAACAGAACAAAAATTAGACACAGCAATAGAAAGCCACGTAGATACATTTGTAGGGTCGTTGCGTATAGTTGATGCTAAAAAAGGAGGAGCAAAAGGAGCAATAAGAACTGCACTTTTAAATGCTACTAATCCCAGAACAGGACAAAAGATACCGTTTGATAAGAAAGGGAAAGTCGATAAAGATCAGTATGTTGTGCAGCTACGAGCTGCATTTGAAGGAGAATTAGACAAAGCAATCAACATAGCTGCAGGAGAAAAATATGTAATACTTAAACAATTTGATACTTCTTTTGGGAAGAACAGTAAAGCGATAACAGACCTTCTTCGAAGAGCGCGAGTTATACGATCTAGTTTACTAAGGGACGCAAAAGAGTTTTTAAAAAATTTAGAATCAAAAAGAGCAACACTAGAAAAAGAAGAAAAAACAAAGGCAGAAGCCTTAGCGGCTAGAGCAGAAGCAATAGCAATTGGAGTAGATGTATCAAGTTTAGCAGGGCAAGATGCAATAACAATATTAACAAAAATAGCTGAAAAAGCTGTAGAAAAAATAAAAGAGGTAGTGAAGGAAGCGACAGAAAAAGCAAAAAAACTAGAGGAAGAGGTAGCAAAAGCAGTAACAGAAGCGACAAAAGCAGCAGAAGCAGTAAAAACACTAGCAGATGCCGCAGAAACACGCGCTGTAGAAGCAGCAAATAACGCAAGTAACGCAGAAAAAGAAGTAATAGGCGCAGAAAAAAAATTAGAAACAGCAAAAAATGATGCAGATGAAGCAACAAAAGCAGCAGAAAAAGCAACAACAGTAGCAGAAGAAGCAACAACAGTAGCAGAAGAAGCAAAAGTAGTAGCAGATAAAGCAGGTGCAGCAAAAATAGAAGCGGATACAGCAAAAATAAACGCAGAAACAGCATTAACAAAAGCAACAACAGCATTAACAGAAGCAACAGCAGCAGTAGAAGAAGCAGAAAAAAAATTAGAAGCGGCGATAGCAGCAAGAGAGGCTGGAAAAACGGCTGGAAAAACAGCTGGAAAAACAGCAGGAGAAATTGGGGCTCTAGAAAAAGAAGTTGAAAATAAAGAAGAAGCAGTAAGAATTGCAAAAGAAGAAAAAGGAAAAAAAGAAGGAATTGTAAAAGAGAACACACAAAAAGTAGCAGAAACAGCAGCGCAAGCAGAAATAGCGACAAAAATAGCAGCAGAAGCTGCAACAAAAGCGGCAGAGGAAGCAACAAAAGCAGCGGCGGCAGCAAAAGCAGCAGAAGAAGCAGAAGAAAAGAAAAAAGAAAAAGATGAAAATGTAAAAACGAGCACAAAAGAAGTAGCAGAAAAAGCAGCAAAAGCAGAAAAAGCGACAAAAGAAGCGGCAGAAAAAGCAGTAAAAG
>Ga0154728_141_pt4 | contig 17321 bp, 16 predicted proteins | sample Rifle2008BG16ft_FD_105736 | JGI IMG/M metagenome (GOLD analysis project Ga0154728, IMG submission 105736) | Gammaproteobacteria bacterium RBG_16_37_9 | reverse complement strand
ATGCAAGACATAGAAGAAAGAGTGTCAAAGTCCTTTATAGCCACAGATACTTTTACTACTATTATGTGTGGCAGTGGTGGTAGCGGTAGCGGTAGCGGTAGTGGTGGTAGTGGCAGCGGTAGCGGTAGCGGTAGCGGTGGTGGTTGGTAAACAATATCTGGTTGTTTAATATATCAGCCGTTTTTACTGGTAGTATAGTATCGTCAATTATGACATTAGCAATATAATTCGAAACCTTAAGCAATGTTGTTTATTACAACTTAATTATGAATTTTAAGAAATCTTTTTTATCTATAATTATTTCAATAATACTAATGATGCTTCAAGCACCCTGTGATGCTAATCCTAAAGGAACGGTTAATATTTTAACGTGGTATGGGTATCTGAGATCGCCTGAGATAGCTTCCATAGTCAAAAACAAATGTGGCGTTAAAATTTACTATGATAAGTACTATAACACTGTTGAATGTATTCAAAGAGTTTCTAAGATTGGAGTTGGTAATATATACCATTATGATATAGCCATAATACCAAGTGATATATATGAATATAGTAAAGAAAGAATAAGAGTCAAAAAATCAAATCTTAATAAAATAATAAGCAGATATGATAGTAATATCAAAAATCATTATTTATTACGCGGCTATCCAAATAATGTTGTGTATTTTATGCTCTCACTTTCTGGATTCGTTTGGAATCCAACTGTTGTTAAGCTTAAGTCAAATGACGATATTTCCTCGTTGTTTGAAAAAGCAAAAAACAACACCGTGATTATAATGGATAGTCCAGTTGCGGTAAGAGATTTGATTGATAATAACCGAAGGTTGCCATATACTGCACTTGTTCAAGCTTTTGACAAAGTCACTAAAAAGACGGATATATATATTACTAACGGATATAGCAAGTTATATGATAAGGATGAGTTTGCCCTCGCATTCCAGCGATCAGGGACTGCTGTTTCCGCTATAAGAGCCTCAAAAAATAAGCACTTGCGTTTCTTTGTGCATCCTAAGTACTCTTATATTACACCCGATCTGATGGCAGAATTAAATGCTAGACCAGAAACACAGTGTGTTGCCAAAGTTTTAGCTAGCAAAGAGGTTTTAGATATTGTACAAAAAAGTACTCATTATCTCTCTCCTTATGGAACACATAAATCGACAAATGACCCAGTATTTTTGGATGTTTATAAATCACTATTTGATGATATACACAAAATGCGGTGGTTAGATTCGATTCCCGCAAACGATATAAATGTGTTAGAAGACACGTGGATTAAAATACAGCTATTACCGCAAATCATGAAGAATCGTTCTTTTTAAACGATTACACAAAAAATAAAGCACTAATTATGGGTAAAATAAATAAACAAAGTCTTGATGGCATAATTAAGACAATCAATAAAAATATTATCGCATCATTTTTGATTCTTTTGATTTTCTTTGTTGTTTTTATAAGTGTGGTTTTTGTGAATTATAAAAACAACGAAAAGAAGTTTATATTGCAAAAATTGAATGCAACGTTTTCGACTTTTACAACTGAAATTTCTCAAAAACTTATTGGCATAATCACGTCGGAATATTTTAGAATATATATTAATTCTGGTTTGCTAACTAGAGAAAGACTATACCCCTTCCTTTTGATTAACATAAATAGTACGAATTTGTTAAATGTGATTGCTGGAATGGAAATATTTGATAGCAGCGCAACAAACATTTTTTCTTATGGAGTTAAAACGGATGATTTTATTGTTTTGGATCTCTGCTTTTTGAACAGAAGTCTCGTTAGTTTCGGCAGTGGTACTTGTTCATATGCTTGGAAATTATATTTCAAACAAGATGCTATTGTTAAAGAATTAAAGAGAATTAATCCTGAGTTAACAGATTGTAGCAACTGTGGTAAAGAGATTATATTAGGCAAATACTTTGGGGAATTTCCGATACTTCAGGTTTCAATAGTGAAAATTAACTTAGGTATAAAAAAAAATCCTTCAATAGTTTTATGGGAAATAGTTTTTTTTGCAATGAACTTATTATTAATTTTAGTATTGTGGAATATTAATAGAATCAAAAAAGTTTTTAAAAATTATCTTTCTGATCCTATCATAGAAATAGCTTCAAGAATTAAAGAAAATAAAAACCTACCAAAGATGGAAGTTGAAGAGTTATCATATTTAACGCAGCAGATAGACCAGTGGAAAAAACAAGTAGTTGAATTAGAAAAAACTGCAGCTCAAGAAAAAGTCAAGGAAAACAAAGTTAAAGTAATGCAGTCAATTGGAGCTAGCGTCGCTCATGAGCTACGCACACCTTTAAGATCCATTATATCTGGAGTGCAGGGTATTGAAAAATTTCTTCCTGTTTTATTAAAGAGTTATGATTCAGCAAGGGGGGCTGGTTTGGTAACTGAAGTTATTAGGCCGCAACAGATTGAATTATTGCACAAAGTATTAGCCAACCTAAAAACAGAGGGAGCATCAGCAAATACCATAATAGACATGCTTTTAATGAAAATAAGAGGAACTGTTACCGGCGATTCAGATGTAAAACTACTATCTATCACAGAGTGTATAAATGATGCCCTTAAGCGATATGCTTTTCAAGAATCAGAGAAAAATCTTGTTATTTGTGATACAACCAACGACTTTCAGTTTAAAGGAGATGCAATTTTAGTTGTGCATATTTTGTTTAATTTATTAAAAAATGCATTATACTACATAGCTAGGGCGCGTAAGGGACAAATATATATTCATCTTGAAAACAGAGAAAATGAAAACAGATTGTATTTTAAAGATACAGGAAAAGGAATTGCAAAAGAGATGTTATCCCATATTTTTAACAGATTTTATAGCAAAACAGATGGTGGAGTAGGCATCGGATTATCTTTTTGTAAAATGGCTATGGAATGGATGGGAGGAAGTATTACTTGTCAATCAGTTGAAGGGGAATATACTGAGTTTGTTTTACATTTTCCAATACCTAAGGAATGATTTTTATGGCTAAACCAAGAATTGCTTGTTGTTATTACCCAACTACTGTCGTGTTTATTGATGATAACCGATCTTTTCTAGATAATGTTGTGCTTGGATTTGATGAAAGCATTAATACCATTACTTTTACTGAGCCTACAAAAGCAATCGGATACCTTCGAGACTGTGCGCTAGTTTCATTTACGGATAAATATTTGAGATCTTTTAAAGAGGACGAAGATTTTGGTTGTAGTAATGTAGAACATAGCTATGTAGATGTTAATGTGTTTAATATTCATAAGGAGATTTATAATTCACATAGGTTTGATACGGTGATCGTGGTTGTAGTGGATTACACTATGCCGGAAATGAATGGATTAGAGCTTTGTAGAATTTTAAAAGGATTACCGTTTAAATTTATTTTAATTACTGGAGATGCTACTTTAAATAGCGCTATTGAAGCATTTAATGCTGGATTAATCCATAAATTTATCCCGAAAAGTTGTCACGATTTTACCTATAAATTACAGAATGTTATTTCTGAGTTACAAGAAAAACAATTCGAAGAATTTTCTGATGTCATTATCAAGAATTTATCAACCACCCAATCTGCTGGGTTAGGTGACCCACTGCTAATAAAATTTCTTAAAGAATTTTTTAAAAATAACAATATAGTAGAATATTACCTAGTTACTGGATCAGGTTGTTTTTTATTAATGAATTCACGCGGAGATTTAAGCTGGATGGCCATAAAAACTGAAGAAGAGATGGCAGAATATACAAATACAGCAATAGACAATTATGGCGAGGAAAAATTAATCAATGAATTATTATCTAGAGAAAAAATTTTATTCCTTTGCACGGAAGCTGATCATATCAATGTTACTGTTAATGATTGGGAAAAATATTTATATCCAGCAACAAGGTTAATAGGGGATAATAACGTCTACTACTATTCACATATTAAAGAAATGGTTAATAATATTGTTTGCACAAATAGAATTATTTCTTACGAGAAATTTTTGGCAGCGCAATAAGCTTTCTTCGAAACCAGATTACCGGCGCAACATCCACTAATTCAATATCTTGAAGTATAAATTGTTGTTTGCTATTTTGGTTTAAGCATAGCAAAGTAAAAAAACCCTTGGTTTTGCCTTTTTGAACTTGGCGTAATAGAACCTTGTTATTTTTGGTGCGCACGATGCAATTTAGACCAGTAATTTCCTCAAAATTTTCATGAGCTATTTTTATACCAGCGACAAGGTCCTCTTCTAAAAAACAAGGTGCCATAGCATCATCTGATACGGTAAGAGAAATAGTTTCCCAATCATTATTGTTACAAAAAAACTCCAGTTCCGCTTTGATACGTAGTTGTTCAACAATCTCTGGGGATTGTTTTTCAGTAGTGTTTGCCAATGCTTCTTTAAATTGAGCTATTCGGTGATATGAAATCTTTTTTGGCAAATCTCCAGTTCCGTGCATTAACCAATTTACCGAACTATGTATTCCTTCATTTTGGAGAGAATCTACCAGTAAAGCGGCCCTTCTTTCTGGTATTCCCCCAAATCTTGCGTTTTCCCAGCCTTTATATGTAGAAACTGAGACGCTTACCATCTGAGCGATATCTTTCCGACTAAGTTTTGCCAGCTTTCTTAATTGTGTTAATCGCTGGGCTTTTGCTATGGAAGGATCAAGAAACGGTTTCATTTGCGCACTCATATTTGGTGGTAAAACACATTTTATCATATTTTACTTTACTTTCGTAGTAAGTATGATAGCATTACTCCGACTAAGTATTTTGGTGCGTTTTGTGAATATTGCAAAATAATCCTAAAAAGAGTAGTTGAAACCGTAGCGAGAGCGTTTAAGATATTGAAGATATAGATTTTATTTTGAAAATTTTTTCGAAGTAGTAGTCACCACTACGGTGAGAAAAAATTTTCAAAAAAAATCTCTAGATTCATTATATTAAACGCTCGCAGTAGGTTTTAACTACTCTTTTTAGGATAATATAAGAAATAAAGATGCTTGGCAACCCTACTCCTACCTTGGATTTGAGGCTTGGGGGTAGGAAATAAAAATCCCTAGCCAATGCTTTGTTTTAAAAGGGAATTGTATTGTAGAAAACGGGGATAATTTAGCTGGAGAATCAATATGATGAAACTAATTTGTATATCTGATTTGAACAAAATTACACCTACCAAAGCGATCAACACGGTTCAAATAATTCAACCTAAGGAAGATTGCTCTAAAAAAGAATCAGACACAAACCAGAACATAAAAAATAATTTAAATATAAATCAAAATAATAAAATTAGTGCCTATTTAAATATAGAAACTATTCGAAAAATGATTAACAGGTTTTTGTTTGAAAATAAGATGTCAAAAGAAAGTTTGGCGGCAGCTTTAGAGATAAGAGCGGTAGATTTAGACCAGCTTATTTTTCAGGAAGAGCTCCCGCCAAGATTAATACCTAAAGTTAATTTACCTCTAATCAAGCTTTATTGTGAAACTAAATTCCCGGCAGCTGCTGTTTAGCTAATTGCGCTGCTGAAGTCCCAGGATAACGTTTTATCACCTGTTTTAACTCTTGTTTTGCTTGAGCTTCTCTACCTTGATTTTGATGCACTAAAGCTAACTTAAGCATTGCATCTGAAACTGATTTGGCTTTTGGGTATTTTTCTACTACTATTTTAAATTCCTCTTCAGCTGCATCGAAATTTTTTTGTAAAAAATTTATCTCTCCTAACCAATAGTGAGCTTTAGCTACATACACGCCCTTGGGATACGTCTTTAGATATTCACGCAACTTACTTTCGCTTGCCTCATATTTTTTATCTGGTAATAAATCTATCGCGGTTTGATACATCTGCTGCTCTTTAAGAAAAGCACTATCAGGGTTAACTGGAGCGGCTGCGGGTAATATTTCTGTAAGATTACTAGTCGTAGCTGGCACTATAGCGCCATTTTGTAGTGCATCAGAAGAAGAATGTTGTGCTGATGACGATGGTGTAGTTGATGATGATGGTGGCGTTGGTGGCGCCGATAATGCCGGTGCTGGCACTGCCATCGACTTACCGGTTTCTAAACGTTGATTCAAATCTTGATAAAAACTTTTTATTTGCGTGTTTAACAACTCAATTTGATGAGCTTGATCTTCAAACTGACCATTTATTTTTTGCAATCGCTGTTGCAGTTCTTCGATTTTACTCGTTAAATTTTGGCTATTAATATTATTAATCTGCTGCTCGAGCTTACCAACACGCTGCTCAGCGCTAAGATTAGCCTTTGAAGTAACAGGAGCAGAATCAATTCTCTCTTCCGGTTTTACAGCAAATGATTTTGCCATGCCCGAAACAGCATCTGAAGAGTAATCAACAACTGGAGCATCTGCAAAAGCTAAATTAACAGCACATCCCAAAAATAATACACTAACAACTTTTTTCATATCACTACCGTCTATTTAAAGGGAAGGGGTCAAGTCTCAACAATCGACAATAACAATAGTAGCAGTAACAACCTCTAGATTAATAACTATTGTCGATTGTCGAGACTTGACCCCTTACGTTTTATAAATTATTTTGCTTCATAAATTAAATTCACCCGCCTATTCTGGCTATATGCGCTTTCATCATGACCAAGAGCAACTGGTTTTTCTTTGCCATAACTCATCATTACAATCTGTGCATTACCAGCACCCTGTTGTTTTAAAGCAGCAGCTACTGCTTTGGCACGCTTCCAACCTAAAGCAATATTATATTCTCTGCTACCACGTTCATCAGCATGACCTTCAAGGCGCACTTTAGCACTAGGATGATCAACTAAATAATTAGCTTGAACATTAATTGATTCAGCATCATCTTCCCTAACCTCAAATTTATCAAAGTCAAAATAGTAAGCTTGATTGCATGCGGCTTTTAGTCGGTTGGCGGCTGAAATACCATCTTCTCCAAACCCATCTTGACCGTCAAAACCAGATGTTTGCGTGCCATCCTCACCTGTTCCTTTTTTTCCAGATTTAAAGTAACTGCAACCACTTACAAAACCAAGACTCGAAGCAAATACAGCAACAATCAACAAACGTGATATTTTCATTTTTATTTTCCTCTCCATAAATTTAATATCTAAAAAAATAAACTAGAATTCTTTTAAAACCAAGTATTTTGATATAATGCAAGGCGCACGTGAAACGAGCAAGCGGAGTTTACTTTTATGTAAATGAGCATTGCGAGTGAACGTGCAACGCAGCAGTATATCAAAAGACGAAGGTTTTAAAAAGGGGACCACGCAGGCTCCCTTACTTCCCCCTCACCCGCCGGCAACAACAACTTAACCCTACCATCAGCCGAAACCTCTGCTAACATACCTCGACCATTAGTGTTAGTGCCATAAACAACCATTTTGCCATTTGGAGCTATACTCGGCGATTCATTAAGACCAGAATGCGTCAATAAACTGACTCGGCCAGATTTTAAATCCTCCAGCGCAATACTAAACATATCTCCAGCTTGATGCAACATTACAATTGCATTCCCATTTGGTGTAAAGGCAGCACGAGCGTTGTATGAACCATTAAAAGTAATTCTCTCAACTTTTTTATTGTCAACATAAACTCGATAAATTTGAGGGCTGCCGCCTCGATCTGAAGTGAAAATTAAAGATTTACCATCAGGCGCCCAATTTGGCTCAGTATCTAAAGACCAATCTGAAGTTAAACGCTCCATTTTTTTTGTCGCCAAATCTAAAATATATATTTTAGGATATCCTGTTTGGGTAAGAACCAAAGCTATCTTACTGCCATCTGGAGACCAGGCTGGAGCGCCGTTAATACCGGGAAATTTAGTTAAAACTTCTCGCTGACCAGTTGCTATATCTTGAATATAAATTGCTGCTCTATGACCTTCAAACGAAACATAAGCGATTTTTTTGCCATCCGGCGACCACGCAGGCGACATCAATGGGAATCTAGACGACAATAAAATATGCATGTTGTAACCATCACTATCTGCTATTTGTAGCCTATATCTTACTGCACGACCACGCCGCTCAACTAAAACATAGGCTATTTTGGTAGAAAATATCCCGCGATCTCCTGTCAATTGTTGATAAATAACATCACTAACATGGTGTGCGAATTTGCGTAATTGCTGAGCTTTAATTTTATATTCTTTTTCAAATAATTTATTTTTATTATAAACATCGAACAACCTAAAAATAACTGAGTATTGCTCTCCTCCAATAGATTTAATTTGACCAGTTACTACCGCTTCAACTTTACGGGCTCGCCAAGCTTCAAAATTAGCCCCATCCATTTGCTGACTACCCACATCAACCAAGCGAAAACGACCGCTATTTTTCAAATCATTGCCTACAATTGTTGTGATTTTATTATCATTAGCGCTAATTATTTCTTGACCAGCAAAAGGTAAAATTACAATTGGAATAGCATTATCTACGCCTTGAGTAAGCTCAAGCTCTAATGCTGCAAAAACATTGCTGACAAAAAATGATAAACTTATTATCAACATCTGAAATAATTTAAGCATATTTAATTTTCCCCAAAAAATCCTTCATCAATTTAACACGGGCTATGATGGTAGCCATATTACCACAAACATTTAGTGTTTTTGGTAGCCGCCAAATTATACTTAATCACCAACACATCGCTTTTTACCACATAAAATTTCAATTTCCAACCATCCCTTCTGGCCTAACAGTAAGGTTTATGGTGCGAACCCTATCAAACAAACTAACATCTTCTGGAACTGGCAATGGTGAAGCCTTCAAAACAGCTGCCTGAGCAGAACGATCTAAAGCAAGATTTCCGCTGCTACTAACTAATTGCACATTAAGCACTACTCCGCCTGGAGCAACATTGATCAACAATCGACAAACAGACTTGCTGTCAACGCCCTCAGGAATAATCCACTGCGAAGAAATAGCTTGTAAAATCAAAGCTTTATATTTATCAACTTCTCCTTGCAAACGATGTCCGTGCGCCTGCTCCTTGGCTTGGGCTTGGGCTTGGGCTTGGGCTTGGGCCCGAGCTTTAGCCTGGGACTGTTCTCTCGCTAACTGCTTTTGTTCCGCCAAAATTTGATCACGAAGGTTTTTTTGTATCTCTTGCTGCCTTTGCTTATTAATGTTTTTTTTGTATTTTTGACGCTCCTTTTTTAATTCAGCAATTTCCTTTGCTTGTTCCATCAACAAATTTTTCTGTAATATGCTTTGCAATTGCTCTTTTTTAATAACTGGTTTTTTGATGGTAATAACTTTCTCTGGAATTTGCTGTGTTTTTGCTATTTCAGAGGGGACTTTTTCCTCCTGCTTTGCTATTTTAGGCAGTGCTTTTTCCTCCTGCTTTGGCGCGGTTTTTTGATTAACCATCTTTTTGCTCATTTGATCATCAAAATCACGCTCATTGATCGCTGTTGCATTAATAAAGTTATTGGTTGCACTAAAAGCCACTACAGATTTTGATGTAGTAAATTTTACTAACAAAAAAAGAATTAGCACCACATGAAAGCTTATGGCAAAAATTAAAGATATTTTATACGATCCGTTATCAATCATAATGTTACTGCTTTTGTTGCGATATATATTCTAGTCCAAATATACAACAACACACATGTAATGTCACACTCACTTGCTTACTTCATCCTCCGCGTCACCACCATTGCACCCTCCTTCATTATGTCACCCTCGCGCTTGACGCGAGGGCCTAGCATCAATTGAGATCCTCGGGTCTTCGCCCGAGGATGACAAAAAGATTCGCCCGAGGATGACAAAAAGATTCGCCCAAGGATGATAAAAAGAAGAGTGGTCATCATTCGGCGAGGGAGTCGGGGTTATGATTCGCATGAAGTATGATACTCAGGAAATAAAGGAATCGAGGCAGGAAGCCGTCCTCAAGAAGCATAACCCCGACTCCCGAAGCAATAAATTGTTTCTTAATACGAATGTGCTACCATTTAGGATTCGACCTATTAACCTTGTCTTTGGGTAGACGCCTTGCGCTACATACTTACATCTATTTTTCTGCTTTGGGCAACAGTAGCTCATGCCCAAGAACCCCAAAATATCCATCTTCTAAAAGAAAAAATCATCTCTTACCATAAATCTGGCGAATACTATCGTGACATTAATAAAACCATTAACGATGCCAAAACATGTTTAGAAACCTGTATCAAAGATACCAACATCCAAAATAAAAAAAACGCCATCATATTAGATATCGACGATACTTCTTTACATCTATTAAATTACAACAACAAGTTAGCTTTTGGCATAAACCAAAAAGAGCTCGAAAGCATTGTTATGAAAGCCGACGCCCTACCAATTATGCCCACACTAAATTTATATAATTTTGCTAAATCACATGGAATTGCGGTATTTTTCATCTCAGGTAGATTCGAAGCTTGGCGTGAACTGACAATTAAAAATCTCAAAAAAGCTGGCTATAAAGATTGGGACGGCTTGTATTTACGCTCTGATCCTACCCTTTACAAGACAAACTATTCGTTCAAATCTATTATCAGAAAATTAATACGCTCTCAAGGCTACAACATCATAGCTAATATAGGTGACCAAGAGAGCGATTTGGCTGACGATAGTGTAAGTTGTAAATTTAAATTACCAAACCCGCATTATTTTACGCGCTGAGTATTATCCTAAAAAGAGTAGTTAAAACTTACTGCGAGAGTTTAATACTTAGCTCTACTAGCACAACTTCTTACCATTTGGCACTTTTGGATCAGCTGTTACTAAACAGATATTACCATTTTCATCAGGAAAGCCTACAAGAAGAAATTGAGAAACAAAACCGGCAATATTTTTTTCGCCCAAATTTACACAACCAACAACCAAGCGACCAACAAGAGATTGCGGCGCATAATGCGCAGTTACCTGTGCGGATGTTTGCAATACCCCTATCTCTGCTCCAAAATCCGCCCATATTTTATATGCGGGTTTTTTGGCTCTGGGAAATTCCTCAACTTTGATAATCGTTCCAGAACGTAAATCAACTCGCTCAAACTCATCATATGTTATCATTGCCATTTTTTGCTCGGTTAAATATCAAGTGCCACGATTATAATTATAACGATCATCATGTCTAGGATTCTTTTACGTCGTTAACTTGTCAAGCCCGAGGATGACATACAAATAGTCGAGGGTGGCGTGTAATATACTCATTTTCATAACCTCCAATTTTCTGTATACTGTTAACTTCAAATTACTTAGTTCCCAGAACACGGAGCATCTATGCACGACCACGAAAATCAACACTGCCATCATTCTAAAGAAAATCATCAACATGAAGAATCTCATCACACGGAACACGAAGACCATCCAATGGCTAAGCACAGCGAACATCAAGGACACTGTGGCAGCATGGGGGGAATGCATAGCGAGCACCACACCATAATGATTCAAGATTTTAAAAGAAGATTTTGGTTATCACTTGTGATCACTATCCCAATATTGATTTTATCCCCAATGATTCAAGATTTTCTGCGCTTTCATTTATCATTACCCGGCAACACATATATATTATTTTTGCTCTCAACGATTATTTACTTTTACGGCGGCTGGCCATTCATCAAAGGATTATACGAAGAATGCAAAGATAAAAATCCAGGCATGATGACCTTAATAGGCATCGCTATTTCTGCCGCTTATTTTTATAGCACTGTGGTCGTTTTTGGCCTTACTGGTATGGAGTTTTTTTGGGAATTGGTAACTTTAATCGATATCATGCTTTTAGGTCATTGGATCGAAATGAAGTCAGTGCTTGGCGCTTCAAGATCCTTGGAGCTTTTAGTGGAGATGTTGCCGCAAACTGCACACCTAATTAAAGACTCTGAAATAACCGATGTTAAATTAGATACAATACAAATTAATGACATTGTGTTAGTTAAACCAGGCGAAAAAGTGCCGGCAGATGGCAAAATTATCGAAGGTTTAAGTTATCTGAATGAATCGATGCTAACTGGAGAATCAAAGCCTGCAAAAAGAGAAGTTGGCGATAAAGTTATTGGAGGTTCGATTAATGGTAATGGCTCTTTAAAAATTCAAGTTAAGCACACTGGCAAAGATTCCTATCTTTCTAAAGTCATAAAACTAGTCCAAGAAGCACAAAGCACAAAATCCAAAACTCAAAACTTAGCTGATCAAGCGGCAAAATGGCTGACTTTTGTTGCCATAGGAATTGGACTAACTACTTTTATAACTTGGTTTGGACTGGGCAAAGATATAGCATTTGCCTTAGAGCGCATGGTTACCGTCATGGTAATTTCATGTCCTCATGCTTTGGGATTAGCTGTGCCGCTTGTCGTGGCTATTTCTACCACTTTATCTGCGCAACATGGTTTGTTAATCCGCAATCGCACTGCTTTTGAAAATTCAAGAAAAATCACTACTCTGGTTTTTGATAAAACTGGCACTCTCACCAAAGGAAGTTTTAATGTAGTCAGATATGAATCTTTAAATCAAAATTATTCTAAGGAAGAGGTCTTAAAACTAGCAGCAAGCTTAGAACAAAATTCTGAACATCCTATTGCAACTGGTATAGTTAAAGCAGCTAAAGAAAAAAATATTCCTTTTGAAGCAATAGAAAATTTCCAAGCAATTACAGGGCTTGGCATAACTGCACAAATTAATGGAAAAAACATCAAGATTGTCAGCCCAGGATACTTAACTAAAAATAAAATTAATTTTGATAATAAATTTTCAAACAACATTACTGAAACTATCGTGATTGTTTTGGCAAACGAGGAAGTTGCCGGAGTTATCGCTTTGGCTGATGAAATTCGTAAAGAAAGTTTTGAAGCAATTAAAATTTTTAAAAAGAATCATATTAAAACTATTATGCTCACCGGGGACAATAAAGAAGTGGCCAAAACTGTTAGTGACGAGCTGGGAATAGATAACTTTTATGCTGAAATTTTACCTCATCAAAAATTAGATATTATTAAAGAGCTCCAAAATCGAGGAGAATTTGTGGCAATGACTGGGGATGGAGTAAACGATGCTCCAGCACTGGCCCAAGCAGATATTGGCATTGCGGTTGGCTCGGGAACTGATGTCGCAGCCGAAACTGCAGATATTATTCTTGTTGAAAGCAACCCCAAAGATATCGCTGCTTTAATCCTCTTTGGTAAAGCAACATACAGCAAAATGATCCAAAACTTAATTTGGGCTACTGGTTATAATATATTTGCTATACCATTAGCCGCGGGAGTATTGTATAATGACGGGGTTATTTTAAGCCCGGCACTTGGAGCAGTTTTTATGAGCTTGAGCACTATCATCGTAGCATTTAATGCTCAATTATTAAAAAAACAAGTTTTCACGGCTTGAGGTTTTTTATTATTAACTAAAATATGGAGAATTTACTTATGTTAATGTTCTGTTTTCACATAGCTTTTGGTGTTGGATTAATCGGTTTGGCTTCTGGCGCAGCGATACTAATTTGGGCAAAAGCTCATGAAAATTTAGGCACAGATTCAGCCAAATTAATCGGGTATCTTGTTGTGCTATTTTCGGCGTTAAATATAGCCTGCACCAGTTATTGCGCGTTCAAATATTGGCAACAGGGTTATTTTGATAAAGCATGCCCAATGATGTCTGGACAAATGATGGACAGTAAAAATGCACCAATGATGTCAGAGCAAATGATGAAGAACCAAGATGGACAAAATCCAATGATGCAAAATCAAATGAATAATGCTCCGATGACTCAAGGCGCTACAACTGAAATGCAAAATCCGATGAACGCTGCTCCAATGCCTCAAGATGCTCCAACTGGAACGCAAAATCAGATGAGCCCTGCTCCAATGCCTCAAGATGCTACAGCAGAAACACCAAAACCATCCACATCAAATTGACATACAATAAAATATTTCAACTCAGCCCTACGACTCGCAAACAACGCGAGTCTTTGGCTGGGCTGCTGTAAATTTAACCCCTTGGAGTTGTAGAAACATGGGCGATAATTATGCAAAATTGCAACTCGTTAAAACCGATATATAAAATTATTTTCACTGTATTAATAATTTCGTTAGCCATCCTTACTTTATTTTTCTTATATATCCATCGCGCGCACCTGGCTGCATATTCCAGCCTTCTAAGTTTGGTAATTATTTTTGCATGCCCGCTAATGCATTTATTTATGCATGGTGGGCATAGCCATAAAAACCACGGTAGTAACAGCATGTCATGCCACCATAAAAGTGGTCATGAATCAAAACATGAGCATGATGAACATAGTGATAAACAAGAAGGAAACAATCATGAATGATACCACAAATGGCTATGGCTTATGGTTTTTAGTAGCATTAAATTCCGCAATTTTTATTGTTTTTGCTTTCAGTTTTTATCGCCCAAAAACCAAAAGAGATTGGCGCTCTTTTGGTGTGTTTGCGGCTTTTATTATTGCGTTATTTACGGAAATGTATGGATTTCCTTTAACCATTTACTTTTTATCCAGCTGGCTACTTAATCGCTATCCAAACATTAATTTGTATGGGCATAATGCTGGTCATCTTTGGGAAACGATATTCGGTTTGCGGGGCAACCCTCACTTTAATATCCTACATATCTTAAGCAACATTCTTATTTTTGCCGGTTTTATTTTATTAGCAACTGCTTGGCGAGTGCTTTATGCAGCACAACGTAATCATAAGCTTGCAACTACCGGAGTATATGCAAAAATACGTCATCCGCAATATGCTGCATTCATAATAATAATGATAGGATTTCTTCTTCAATGGCCAACCATTATCACATTGTTGATGTTTCCCATTCTTGTGTGGTTTTACATCAGACTAGCTAAAAAAGAGGAGCAAGATGCTTTAGAAAAATTCGGGGAACAATATAAAAAATATATCAAGGCAACTCCAAAGTTCATCCCTAACCTTAAGTGAGTGACAGTGACATTTCTTAACCTATGGCAATAATCCTAAGCTTCTAGCCAAGTCGCTTACATAAGCATGAATTCCTCTTGCTATTGCCTCATAATTATCTTTTACGCCCAAATTCAGCCCCTTTTCTTGAAGATGATTGGGAGAAAGTGGTTTTCCAAAAATAATTTTAATATGGTGAAAACTTGGAAAAATTTTTCCTCTAGGCAGGACCTTAAATGCACCGTCTATATAAACTGGCACCAATGGAATATTTAGTTCATGCGCTAAAATACCTACCCCTTTTTTAAAAGTTTGAATCGAACCATCCACAGATCTACCGCCCTCGGGAAAGATGCAAATTGCTTTACCATGCCTTAATACATAGCCACAAGCTTGCATCGCATTAATTAAATTTGTAGCTGGATTAAGTGGAATAATTTTTCCGATCTTCACCAGGTTGCGAACAACAGGAACATCAAAATAAATGCTGTAACCAAGGAAAAAAATACTTGGTTTTAACCAGTTTGGCACCGAAGCCAAAATCAAGAAAGCGTCTAAAAAACTAGTGTGGTTGGGACAAAGAATAAATGCTTTATCTCTTGGTAAATTTTCTGTGCCAAAGATTTTAATTTGCCACATTGATTTAGAGATAATATAAAATCCACCACAAAACAACATATTAATGGTTTTTGCAAGCCAACTTGGTGATATATCTATTTTATCCGTAATTATTTTTATCGGATTGGTTTTTAAAATGTCTTGCCATAAAGTTTCCTTAACATATTTTATAGCTTGTGCAATCTCAGGTTTTTGTTCGGCAGTTAATTTATTAACTGTGAGCACGAGTTCCCTTATAGTGGAGATTTTTGCCATTATTGATTCTGGAATATTTATATTGAATTGTTTTTCTAAAACTGAAATAAGCTCAATTCGACTCAAAGAATCAAAATCTAAATCAATGCCCAAATGATCGTTTAAATATATGGGCTTTTCTAATTGCTTTTCTTTTTCAATGACGTTGGAAATCGTTTTATAAACTTGAGATGAAAGTATTTTAAGGTCTTCTTCGTCCAATTCCTCTTCTGTATGTGTTTTTGGCTTAATGCCCATTAAATCATCTAAATATTTATCCCGGATCTTATGCCGTTGTAATTTCCCCAAATGTGTTCTAGAAAGCGCCTCTTTGGTAATTATAAATCCCATAATACATTTGTATAAAGGATAGTTTTTAGAAAAAACATCTAGCTCCAATTTAATCGTATCGCTGATGTTGATTTCACCGGTTTTTTTAAAATATTCAAAATCAGGAACAATAACCGCAGTTAATTTTTCTTTTTCATCTTTGCCACTTGATAACACGCATAATTCTTTTATATAGGGGCTTTTTGAATAGTGCATCTCGACTTCTTCTGGAGAAATGTTTTTGCCAGTGCCCAATATGATTAATTCTTTTTTCCTAGCGGTAAGAAAAAGATAGCCTTGTTGGTCTAAATAACCCAAATCACCTGAATAAAACCAACCCTCTTTTAATACTTCTTGGGTTTCTTTCTCGCGTTTATAGTAACCCTTCATTACATTGGCACCATAAATAGCCACTTCACCAACACCGTTTTCGTCAGGATCGATAATCTTAATGCTAATTCCAGGAATTGCTTTACCAGCAGAGCCTATTTTTACTTTTTCTATGGGATTAAAAGTAACAACTGGGGCAGTTTCCGTAAGCCCATATCCTTGAATTAAAGTAAATCCGATTTTATAAAAGAAGATTTCAATATTTTTATCCAGTTTAGCGCCGCCACATACAAAATATTTTAGATTTTGTCCAAATGCCGCATGAATTTCTGATAACAATAATTTATTTAAATTAATACCTGTTAATTGCCGAAGTTTATACAAAATGCCGACTAAACCCAATAAAAGCATACGCATAAAGAAAGGGATGTTGCTGATTTTATTTAATATTGCCTGATAAAAAAGATAAAAAAATTGGGGGACCCCAACTAGAATAGTTACACTGGTCTCTTGCATACACTTTATAATTTCTTCTCGTTTTATACTGGTAATATAGGTGACTTTGTTCTGAGAAAAAAGGGGAATGATCAAAGTAACCATAAATGGAAATGAATGATGCAAGGGCAAAATAGATAGCACATTGTGCTCAGAAGTAAAGATCTTTAATTTTTCAATACTACGAAAATTAGAATAAAAATTTTCATGGGTCAACATAACTCCCTTTGGTCTACCCGTAGTACCTGAAGTATAAAGGATCGAGGCAATATCGTCTGGCAGAATTTCTGTATTTTCTAATGGTTGAACAAAGATATTGAGAAAATCCGAAAAAACTAAAACCTGTTCGGTTGTTTTTTCTGTATCAAGCATCACGATATTCTGTAAGGTTTTAACCGCTTGAGCAGCCTCATAAACCATTACTTTAAATTTGATTGATGTAA
>Ga0154728_137_pt3 | contig 18097 bp, 19 predicted proteins | sample Rifle2008BG16ft_FD_105736 | JGI IMG/M metagenome (GOLD analysis project Ga0154728, IMG submission 105736) | Gammaproteobacteria bacterium RBG_16_37_9 | reverse complement strand
TTGCATTAAACGAATGGCTGAAATCGCATTTCAAGTTAACGAAAAAACCGAAAACATCGGCGCGCGTCGTTTGTATACAATTATGGAACGGCTACTTGAAGAAATTTCCTTCACTGCACCAACTATAAAAGGCAAAACAATCGACGTCGATGCCAAATATGTCGATCAGCAGCTGACAAAATTATTACAAAATGAAGATTTGACGAAGTATATTTTATAGGGTCTGGATTCATGATTTCATTTGGGTTATGGTGCGCGTGGCGCTGGACCTTTTTCCTGTTCTTGTTTCTTTTGTTTATCTGATGTCGGTGCCACCTTCTTCCCACCCAGCCAAGACGGTAAGTGTGCATAATGAGATTGTTCTGTTTTTGCCGTAAGTCTTAGTGGTAGCTTTCTATATTGAGACTGCTGTGCTTGCTCCGCTCCTGGCCACTGGCCATAAATAGTCCCTACCGGACCCTCTCTTGAAACATCCGATAGCTTTCCATAAGGATTTTCCTCTCCCATCTTCTTTAGACTACCTCGGGGTTGGCTCGTAGATATTGGCGGTTCTTTTCTAACCATAGCCGCCATAACTTCGTCGTATGATGGAGGAAATGATGGCAAATCGCCATAAAGATTTTCTTCTGGATTTGAAGATTGTTTCGGTGATGCTCCATGACCAGATTCATCTTGTGAAAATTCTAGCAAACCTCCATAAGAAGAATTTTTTGTATCTCCTAAATTTTCTTCATGCGTGTCTTTTTCTTGTACACTCGGAAGCGCTGGTGGCGGCCCATATTCGGATGCTTGTGATTGCTATATTGTAGGTGTCGGCGTCCATGTTGTAGAAGAACCTGTCGGAGATGACGTTGTTGTTGCCTGAGGCAGAGAACTACCTACACTTACTGCTTTTGAAGCGCTGGCTGTCTCAGTAAACACTGCTGATGCTATGTGTGAGGTATCCCATCCTTGTTTAAGCGTATACTCTCTTACTTCTGATAGATGCTGATGTTCAATTACAAGCGGCGAGGACGATGTGGTACTCAAACTAAAACTATCAATAAACGCTACTTGTTGTATCGAAAGATCATTACCAAACATTCTTGAAAATATGCTTCTTTTTTTATACCTGCCGATTACTTCCTTGGCTAATTGCGCAACATTGTACTCTTTCGGCAATTGTCCTACCTCTTTTAATTCATTTAACTTCACAATAAACTTAAACTGCTCTTCATAGCTTAGTTTAGCAATACCCGCTTCTAGCTTTGCCTTAAAATGATCATAACTACTGTCATTGAGTTTCTTTGCATCTTTAGCATGAACACTATTAGCATTAGCATTTCTAGTAGCAGCAACACCAAGCAACTCGGCAAGTTGAACACCTGGATTATATCGATCGATCTTGCTTCCTTTTAAGATTTTTTTTATGGCATCTTCATAACCAAGAAGTTTTCCTTTTTTATCTTTGGGATCAAAAACTTCACCAAAAGTCCTCAAAAATTCAACTTGATCGCCAGCGGTGAGTTTTTTGGCATTTTGAGCTGCTTGCGCAGCTAATATAGAACTTTGTCCTCCTAACCACCCTAAATTAAGCCCGGGTTGCGCATCCTCTAATTTTTTCAATAAAATCGCAAATCGCGCTTGTTCGCTTGGCCTAAGCTCTTTAAAGTATATTTGAAATTCTGCTTCATCCATTTCATGAGCGACTGTCCTACCAACCGGAGGAACCACCATAGCAGTCAATAAATTAATCCCTTTTTCTTGATAAGCATTAAAAGCTGCTACAAGATTTTTTTCTTGTGCTTTTTTATCATCAGCATCTCTAAAGGCACTATCCAGTGGCATTCTTAACATTAAACCAATGTCTCGTGCATCTCTATATAATCTACTCTGACTCCTATTTTTAATAGTTTCCAATCCTTCCTTAGTTACTGCCTGGCTCAACGCCATCAACCCAATAAGACCGGCTTGTTCTCCATCCAATTTTCTAAATGGTTTAACTGTTGGGCGTTGCAACTCTGCAAATTCTGCTATATCGCTAAATGATGGATTGTCTATTAAACGGGATTTTAAATTTTCTACGTACTTCGATCCTTTTTGGTCTTCTATTTTTTCCCAAACTTCATCCCATTTTTCATGTTTAAACTCATCCACAGTAAATATTCTTCTAGAATTAGCATGTAAAAAAGCCAACGTTTCAGAGAAGCTTCTAGAACGTCCTGCCATACAGTGGCAGTAGAATGTTTTTTCTCCTTCTCCTTGTGCAAAATATACTTCAGATAATTTTCTCTGATACTTCTCCATAGAATCAACAGGTTCAATTTTCCCTGTTTCTTCATCTATAGCTCCATGATCACTCCAAGAAACATCTCGGTGATAAACTACTTTTGCCTTATTTACTTCTAGAGTTTCTTTACCATCAGCAACAGTACCCTCTAGCAATCTTTCTGGTGTGGAAAGCAAACTAACAATATGAATTTCTTTGCCTGGATACTCTCCAGATAATTTCTTTATGGAAAATTCTGTTGGCTGAGCGCCAAGAACAAATGCACCGTGCGTGCCAGTCTCTGGTATTATTTCATCATGATGATTATTTGTTGAAAGATGCTCTTTAATAAAAATTCTTAATCCAATAAATCCCTTCCCATGCTCATCATAAGGCTTAGCATGGGGATTTTTGCTTCCCACCGCCATTCTTTCAAGCCAATCTGTAAATCCCATAATCATTCTCCTTTAAAAAATATTTAAACATCGAAGTATTACTTGCCTACTTCTTGTAGGCTTTTGGCAAATTTGTCAAACCCACTTTCTTTCTTCGCTCGTTCGGACTCTTGTTTTTCCTAATTTTACCTTAAAAATCTACACAAACCAAACCACATTTTTCCAAGAACCAATATCAGCTTTTTTTGCAGCTATTCTTGTTTGATAATTACCAACATGAATTTCTAATTTATGACCATCAGTGGGAAAGGGGGGAAAGGGGTCAAGTCTCATCTTACAACAGGCTAGGCAACCTGTTGTAAGATGAGACTTGACACCTTCCTTTACCCCTTCCTCTTTCTTTGTAATCATGTATAATTACATCATGACAAATTATTTTTTATCTATAATCCCTAAGATCTACCTTTTTTGGTGGCGTGTCTGCGCCTACTAATACCTCAACTATATCTTTAGTTTTTCAATTTTTAATTTATCAAAAAAATAACCCTTTATAGCGGAGAAGAATTATGAACTCTTTGTTCAATAAATTATTGTTAATCTGTTTTTATTATATATTGGCTGGATGCGTTGTATGTTATGGCGCCCCATCAACGTTTAAGCCAAGTATCAAAAAAATTGGCATTATTATGCCAATTGAACACAAGGCTCTTTTGGAGATTTCTGAGGGATTTCAAGAGACTTTAAAAGTTTTATATTCTGGACCAATAAAGTTTAAGGTTGGCAATGCTCAAGGGGATATCAATTTACAACGCGCAATTATTAGTCAGATGCACGATGCCAACTATGACCTAGTAGTACCAATAGCTACTAGCGTAGTACAAATGACTACAGCAATGATTAGCAATCAGTCAATCTTGGGTTTGGCAGCCGATGTTACTGAGAAAAAAGATAACTTAGCTGTAGTAAATGATGAAATTGACAAGGAAAAGATTATTGCCTTTATTCATAAAGTTTATCCAAAATTAAAAAACATATCTTTAGTCTATAGTTCTTCAGATAAGATTTTTCCCGAAGCTGCGCAAGTAGAAACTGCATGTAAGCATCGCCATATAAAATTACATAGTCTGATGATCCAAAATCTATCAGACCTTTATAGTGCAAGCCAAGCAATTCCACAAGACACCGAAGCAGTATTCATCTTAAAAGATTGTCTTGTTGCCAGCGGTATTAACACTCTGGTGCAATTAACCAAAAAGCGTAAAATTCCCTTGATAACTTCCGATGATGGCACTGTGCAACAAGGCGCTAGTTTTGCTGTTGGTGTCAGCGAAAAAGATATAGGGATCGAAGGCGCGAAACTCGCAGCTCAGATTTTACAAGGCGTTTCTCCTGGTAAATTATCAATGGTAAAACTAACCAAACCAACGATATTTATAAATCTATCGGCGCTTAAGTATCTTGACCAAGATTTAGCACCAATCAAATCAGCGGCAAAAGCATTTCACTATCCTTTAGTAATTAAATAGGAGGAAACATGCTTGAAACATTTATTGCAGCACTAAGTCAAACTGTTACATTTTTACCTATGGCTGTAGCTTTATATATTAGCTTTAATATTTTGCGTGCGATAGATATGACTTTGGACGGCAGTTTTGTGCTGGGTGCTGCAATTTTTGCGCGTTTAGTTGAATTAAATGTTTCTCCAGTTATTGCTGCTATCAGCGCGGTGCTTAGCGGTGCCATAGCCGGTATTGGCGTGAGTATCATGCAGCGTGGTCAAAAAATAGATTCTCTTCTTGCTGGGGTGCTTGCTACTTTTATTTTACTAAGCGGTAATTTGCTTATTATGGGGCGACCAAATATTAGTCTGCTATCGCAAGTTACTTTGGTTTCCAGAGCCTTCCAAAACAGTCAATTACTTGGCTGGATTTTAGTAACACTTCTTAGCGGTGTTTTTTGTTTAATAATTTGCGCCATATTATTTACAAAGCTTGGGCTAATTTTGCGAGCGTTAGGAGATAATCCCAACTTGTTAGCGCGTAGAGGTAAACCAATTGAGCTTTATCGTCTACTTGGATTTGCTATGACCAATGGTTTAGCTGCGGTGTCAGGTTGTTTAACTGCACAAACCATTGGTTATGCCGATATCGGCATGAGTTACGGCATGACATTGACCGCGCTTGGCACGGTTATTTTGGGCAAGCAAATTTTAAGTATGGGTTTATCTATGCATAAATTTAATATTGGTAAAGAGTTTGGCGCTTGTTTTATTGGCGTATTATTTTATTTTTTTGCAGTTAATGGATTATTACGCTTAGAAATTAATCCTCTATATTTAAAGATGTTATTAGGGACAATATTAATAGGATTTTTACGCCTGGCGGGCATAGCCAAAACGCGAGGACAGATATGAAAAATATTGTTTTATCCCTAAACAATGTTGGTTTAAATTTACCTGATGTCTCGCACCATATTCTGAAAAACATTAGTTGTGACATACATGACGGTGATTTTATTATTTTGCTTGGACACAATGGCTGTGGGAAAAGTTCGTTACTAAAGGTTTTGGATCGTCGTTATCAGATGACTCAAGGCGAGGTTTTATTATACGGTAAAAGATTAGAAACATATTCGCCAGCACAATTAGCAAAGCAGGTTATTACTTTAACTCAAGATCCGCGGGAGTCTCTATTTCCATCTTTAACGGTGTTAGAAAATTGTATTTTAGTCAGTCCACAAACAAGACGATCGTTTTTTCTGGATTATCTATATCAATTTAATAAAAACTTAGTGACGAAATTGGATACAGTGGTATCAAAACTTTCCGGTGGTGAGCAACAAGCTTTGGTATTGGCTCTTACTATTCTACATCCGCCCAAAATTTTGCTTCTCGATGAGCATACTAGTGCTTTAGATCCGCAAGCTGCTATCACACTGATGGCAACTACTTCACAAATAGTTCGTAAACACCACATCACCTGTATTTTATCAACCCATGATTTGAATTTGGCTTTGAATTATGGCGAAAAAATTTTAGTTCTTGCTGATGGTAAATTAGCACATAGTATAGATTTTGAGCAGAAAAAAAATTTAAACACTCAAGATCTTCTTAGGGTGTGCTACTAAGTATTAAGCGTTTAATTTTTGGATCTACTATCCTAAGAGCATTAGAACCGCGAGTAATTTTGGCTATGCTTATTTTTAGTTGTTTGGCAAGCTCACGCTGTGGTTTTTTGCCAGAAAGCAGTCCAATTACGATTGCATATCTAGCAGCGATGTCTTCTTGTTCTGCATTGGTTAATAGTAACTTAAATAATTCGTTAAGCTGTTTAGGAGCAGTTGCTTTTAGGCATAATTTAATGAATTTTTGCCAGTTTTGTATCGAAAGTTTGGTTTGCATAAAGCCCCCGGTGGAGTTGTATATCTTATTTTTTTAGGTTAAAACTTGGAAGCAAAATCATAAAACAAGTCTGTCCAATAAATCAACTTAATTCCAGAATCCATACCTGTTCTAACAATAACAAGATTTTTTTGTGGAGAAATATAAATAAATTGTCCCAAATGCCCAATTGCAAAAAAATCATTTTTATCGTTATTTTTACTAGCTCGCTTTAGTCCTCGCCAATAGTATTTATAATATTCTTGGTCTAACCAAGAGCTCGGATAATAACCCAGCTCCTTCTGTTCCTTTGTAGGTTGAGTAGACTCCTTGACCCAGCTAGCAGAAATGATTTGTTTATTATTCCACTTGCCTTCGTGTAAAAATAGCAATCCAAATTTTGCATAATCCAAAGCAGTGGCACTAATGCCAAAAGCCAGTTGCTCCAAAGCATCTTTTTCACTATCAATCGTCCACGAACCACCATATTGCATTCCTAAAGGATCCCAAAGCCCATTTTGTAAGAGTTGGGTAGCATTACGCTGTGTGGCTCGAATTAAAATTAAACCAGCAAGCTGCGCAACATAGTCATGATAAAGAAAATGACGTCCGGGCGCTTCAAGAACTTCCAAAGTATCTAATAGAATGTATTTTAAATTTGGTGACCAATATGCTTTAGTAGCATCGTCGTAAGGAGAATCCTTAGAAACCCGGATCCCAGCTGACATTGACAATAAATCCTTAATTCGAATGCGAGCAAAACGCCGATCTCGTTTAAACAACTCAGGTAAATAGTTAGTAATTGGATCTTCGATTGAGCAAATTTGTTTTTTATCAACCGCAATCCCAATCAAAGCTGATAAAAATGACTTTGCCATTGAAAAAGATGCCGCAAATGATGATTGATTAAAACCATTAAAATATTTCTCATAAATTATTTTATCATTGTGGACAATAATAAAAGAAGTTGTTTGTGTCCGTTCTAAAAAATGATCTAAATTATTTATTTTTTGATTGGGATAAAAATTTAGGCTATTAAATAATTGTTCAATCCACTTGGTTTTTAAGTTTTTTTGTAGTGGTTTTGGATTTTTACTGGGATCAAGCAAATGGGAAGGAAGCATTTTGTAATCAACCACTGAAGAAATTCCCCAGCCAGAAGCTCGGCCTTTTAGTGTATTAAGATCATAACCCGCAGCAAGTCTTTTCCGATTTTGAAAGAGGGTATCTATATCAAACCAAGGCTTTTTGAAATCTGTTTGAGAAATATTATCGAGTTGAATCTGCTGATAATGAAAAAACATTTCACCTTTTCGATCTTCCATAATATATGGAAAGCTATCTATTTCTTCATTTTGATGAATATAACGAACGGCTCTAAAACTCATTAAAGTGCGTGGTTGCCAAGAATAAGGAAAACTTTTGAAAGGGATAATCAACACTACATTATAACCATGTGGAGTGCGTTTACTAATAGTCGTATATTCGGTGGCAAAAGAAAAACGTAAACTAGGCGAATCATCAGAAAACACAGCATTTAACTTCTCTCCATCAGGATCACTCAAAAAAACATAAGATGCCAAACCATCATTAAAACTGTCCAATGCAAATCCTACTGAATCCTCTTCGGGTGGATATCGTGAATTTATGACTAATTCATTTGGATCTTGATCAAAACACTCAAAACCAACATAAAGATTATTTTTATTATACATGAGATATAACTTGGTTTTTACTGACGGAACATCACCATTTAAGGTTGCAAACTCGCTAAAAACTATCGCTTTGCTCCAAGCTGTTGTATTAAAGTCAGCCGTAAGTTTGGTTGTATCCGAAACATATGGGACGCTGATAGTTTCGGCTCGAATCGAGATGCTGTAAAATAACCCTAAGATCAATAGAATAACATAAACAATATTTATTTTATTTGTAGCTCTACGCATAATTCCCTCTTGCTAATTTGCGATTTTTCAACTTTTAGCTAAATAATCGGTTAATCCAATTCCATAAATTTTCTCTGCTAACTTAAACCTACCTTTTGCTGGAAAAATAATAGCTAAAGAATCTAGTTGCAAATCTTCTAAAGCAACTTGCATCGATTTGGTAATTTTTGGTTGTTCAGAGTATTTAAATTCAAAACCTAAGCGTTTACCATTCTGGATTAACAATAGATCCAGTTCAGCACCACTATGGGTAGCCCAAAAAAAACACTCTTCTGGTGTGGCTTGGTGTAAACGAATCACCTCCTCTATTGCAAATCCCTCCCACGACAAACCAAGCTTCGGATGATTTTGAAGCTGCGTCCAATTTTCTATTCCTAATAAAAAATGTAGTATACCACTATCGCGAAAGTAGATTTTTGTAGCTTTAACCTGTCTCTTTTTTATATTAACAAACCAGGGCGATAACTGCCTTACCATAAAAACACCGCTTAAAATATTTACATAATGTTGACTTGTTGGCTGACTAACATTAATAGAATTGGCTATTTCAGCGGCATTAAAAATACAACCATGGTAATGAGTAAGCATTAACCAAAAACGTCGTAACATTACTGGTGATATATTAATACCAAAACTAGGGATATCCCTTTCTAAAAAAGTTTGAACATAATTTTTTCTCCACAACCAGCTATCTGTGTCATTCATTGCTAAATAAGATTTTGGAAAACCACCTCTTAACCAAAGTTGAGGCATTGTATCTACCTCTTGGTAAGTAAATGGGGTTAGCTCAATGTGCGCCACTCGACCAGCTAGTGATTCAGAGGACTGACGGATTAAATCACGCGAAGCACTTCCGAGAATAAGAAACCGTGTTATATTACCTTGGCGATCAGCTAATACTCGTAAAATAGGAAATAACTCTGGTCTTCTTTGAATTTCATCTATAATGATTAAACCAGATAAATCTGCTAAAACGAGTTTTGGATTCTCCAGCTTAGCTAAGTCTGTTGGGTCCTCTAAATCGAAATTATGGATTGGTATATCTAGTGTAGCTGCATATTGTCTGGCAAGAGTTGTTTTACCACATTGTCTTGGTCCAAGAATAGCTACAATAGGGTGAACAGCAAAAGCTTCAATTATCAAGGTTTTATATCTTTGTCTTTCCATGGCATAATAGTATCATTGAAAAAACAAAATGTCATTTTGCTTTTTCATATAATCAAAAAATACATCGATAAATCAAAGCATTAAATGAATCAACTTGGGGCCATTATTTCAAAAATATTCAATATTTACGGATAAACAAGTCCACTCCCAATGTATTGGCAATACGTCGGGCAATACTATGAGGGATTGTGACATTTTCTGGCTTCGTATTAATATCACAATTGAAAAAAGGCCAATAAAAAATGGCAGATGGGATTTTATTTTGTGTAAGAACCTCTGCTGATTTTAGAAGAGCGCTTGTTGCCAAACCTTTTCGTCTATGCGCATGATCAACGATGGCGGCGCACATATAAATCGTTTCCATTTTTTCTTGATCAATACCTTCTTTGTAAACTCTATCCGCCAACTGTTCTTCGGTGATCTTGTTATCAATAAATTCATTCATAATTTCTATTGTGCAGGGTAGAATAAAAACGCCTCCAATCACTTTATCGCAATATTTTATTACGGTAAAACATTCTGGCATTTTTTCTTTAATCCAGATATATCTGCTTTGATTCATTTGCATTTGTCCTGGATCCTCATTCACCTTAAAGCAGGACATTGCCATTCTAGTAATTTCCCGCTCTTCCTTGTCGGTCATTTTATCGCAATGCACATAGGTGTATTTATGGAATGATTCATTTTGCATATTTTTTATTCATCTAAATTATTCTAAATCCAATGCCTTTCATGTGTTATCTCCCGGCAATCCATTTATCTGAATTTCAAAATGCTGCAACAAATTAACAGCGTCTGGAAATGTAAATATAGCCTTTTTCACATCGTTTAATCTAATATCAATATTATAGTTAATTGCTTCTGAAAAATCAGCAGCGGCAAGATTTGTATGGATAAATAAACTTTGATAAAAATCACTATTTGCTAAATTGCCGCGTGATAAATCTGCTTCTCTGAAATCAACGTCATGCACTTTACATTCTTGTATATTAATTTCTGATAGATTTAATCCGAAAAAGCTTGAATGGCTAATATTACAAGAATAAAAATGGATTAAACTAAATAACTTTATCTGCGGCCATTTAGCGACTGGCCAACGAACTCCCATTAATTTCGAATGATCAAAAATAACGTTTGAGAACACGGCATTGGTTGGAATCATTGTATTAAGAGTACAGTTAATAAACTCACTATCAGCAAACTTACAATTTAGTAAACTGGCATTATCAAAATTACAGTTCCTAAAATTACAATTTTCAAATATCTTATTTTGGATTATTTTTGATGAGCAATCTAACCTTTCAAATGATCGCTCAAGATAAGTAATCTTATCGGATCCAAATATTGTGTCAGATGCAGAAGCATCCATACAAACTCCAAAATTTGTAGGTGTCAAGAACAAAGAATAGATCTAAATTGCTCAACCTCACTTTCCATCTCAACTACATTCTCAAGAATGGAAAATATCTTATTAGGTTTTTCAATTGCGAAATATAAAATAGGCTTATGAGCTTTTTTTGCAAGCATGATCTCTGCTAAGACTCCATTTGAAATTGGTCCAAAAACCCAAATCTGATCCGCCCTCAAAACAATGGAATTATTAGCGCTTCTAACAAAGTCTCTATCAACACCATCCAACAGAAAATAATCAAAAAGCATAAAAGGATTTAAAGGAACGCTACCCTGCTGTAAAACATACTTTGAAATATGCATTCGGAAGTAAAAATAATGCTTCGAAATAGCAGTATATACCAACTGCCTAGTTCCATCTACTAACAAAGCTTCATGAGAAAATTTAGGGATATTCATTTATACTTTACTCTTGGGTCTTATGAAACGAGTCTGTTACATGATTAACAAGAATAGAATGGACAATATCTTCATTACTAATAATAAAAGCATCAGCAGTATCATCGATGAGATTTTTTCCTGAAAAACAGGTAGCTTTAGCGCCTGCTTCCAAAGCAATTAATTTACCTGCTGCAAAATCATATAGTTCTATACCATCATTAATAATTGCTTCTATTTTTCCACTGGCTAAACTGCAATAACAGAACGCTGGTGCCCAAAGATCTAAATCGCGTCTGACATCAAGATTTGTTAACTTGGTTTTAAATTCAATAACTCGCTCTTTTGGTGTAATGTAGTTACAAAGATAAGAAACTGTGATATTGCGCTCTTGGTTTTCAGCACTTACAGTAATTGGTTTATCATTTAAGAAAGCTCCCTTACCTTTCATAGCATAGTAGATGTCGCCAGTAATAGGGTTATTAATAACCCCATAAATCGTTTCTTTCCCTTTCATCAAAGCAACACTAGAGGTAAACACTGGAACTCCCAAGATAAAGTTATTAGTGCCATCTAAAGGATCAATTACAAATGTATACAATGAGTTTTTTTGAATCTTGCCATGTTCCTCAGCAAAAATATTGTAATCAGGAAAAAGATCTTCAATTGCTTTAATAATAATTTTTTCTGCTTCTATATCTGCTATCGTACGATAATCAGCAGTTGTTGATTTGTGATCAAGCTGAAGTTGTTTTCCATAATAGTTTAAAATGGCTGCTCCTGCAGATTTAATAGCTTTATTTAGATTTATAAACTCTATGGGCAACATATCAGTTCATCAGAATTTTACTTATTATCAGATTCTCGGAGTATACGCGACAAATTTTGTAAAATAAAAGACTCTTTGAAAAGGCTTAATTTATTTTAAATTAGCATAATAAACTGTAACAAAATTTACTAGTTATCAACTTTTCATTTTTTCTCACGACTTTTCCTGAATAAAACTTGATTTAGTCTTGACTATTCCGATTTTTGTCATAAAATAGACGTAAAAATATACGTTAATATTCATATGGTTAAATAACTTGAAACGAACCTATGAAGCAATAATTTAAAATCATCTGCAACGCTACGATCAAATGATTTTTAATTACTAAAAACAACATTCCATGGGTTTTAATCGAGGTTAAAAGTTCAGCAAATTCTTCGATTAACTCAGCGTTGTATAAATTTCAAAAACAATTAAACATAAAACATGCATATCAGGTCGCCTACGACATGCCATATATCAACCAAAATTGTTTTGAACTAGAGCAACCAATGACTGTGCCAATGAAAACACTTTTATCACAGCTTGTGTAAAAACATTTTACGATAAACCACAATCCCTTCTAGTATAAAAATGGCCAATGCCAACCATATAACACCAAAGCCGATGAATTGGACAGAAGTAAATTTTTCTTGATAAACAAACTTGCCAATTAAAAACTGCAATGTTGGACATATATATTGCAAAAAGCCAACTAACGAAAGATCAGCATGCCTTACTGCAGAAGCAAACATAAGTAGTGGTATAGTGGTTACTAGTCCACTACCGATCAATAGAATATCGGTAGTAAGATTAGTATGAAATAATATGCCGTTTCCTGTGCCTTCAACGTAAAATAAGTAAATCAGAGCCACCAAAAACATTGTAGCAGTTTCTAGAGTTAATCCGTAAAATGCATTAAGTTGAGCAACCTTTTTGATTAAGCCATAGCTGCCAAAAGAAAACGCCAATACTAAACCAATCCATAGCGCTTGGCCGTAAAAAACGATTAAATAAATAACTGCTGCACCGGCTAATCCAACAGCAATCCATTGGGCTGGCCGCAGTTTTTCTCGTAAAAATAATACGCCCATTAATACACTAACTAGTGGGGAGATAAAATATCCGAGGCTAGCTTCAATAATAAAACCGGCATTAACTGCCCAAATGTAAACAAACCAATTAATTGTAATCATGATGGCGGCAATCAAATAGACCAATAAAACTTTTGGTTGTTTGACTGCACAGTAAAAATTTTTCCATTGGCGTAATAATAAGATGAGTAAGATCAATGAAACAAATGACCAAATAATTCGATGGCTAAGTAGCTGTAGTGCCGGCACATGCTTAAGTAATTTCCAATATACTGGAAATACTCCCCACATAACATATGCACCGACGGCGTATAAAATTCTCATATTTGTTTAGTCATTACTTTTTTTATTTGGAGTTTGCTGGTGTACCATACATTAGGCGGCAACAGCTGGCCGCAACAAACAACATAATTTTCTAATTTGTTAATTTTATAAAAAGATGAGCAATTTTTCCGCACGAAGATTTATTAAAATCTTACTATTTTTTTAGTAAAAGTTGGGCATTTTTACTTGTTATAACATTTTTACCAGTTTTATTTTCAATATCTTTGCGAGCGTTCCCAGCTACACTACCACCTTCACGCGCCACTTGTTTATTTTCTTCTAAGTTTTTTGGTTCATGCTTTTTAGAAATTTCTGTAGTCACAGTTTCTGCTAACATGTTCAAAACTAATTCTAGATTAGTCATGTTATCACGTAAGTTTGCTTTTTTAAGACCTTTTAGTTTTTTATATTTTTTGGTTGTTATCCCTGCCCAGCTTTTAGTAATTTCATCAGTTAAAATAGCGAACTCTAAACCATCTTTGGCCCCTCTTTTTTCCCATTCGTCGGTTAACTCTTTACGAATCTCAATACTTTTCAATCTTTGATTAATCCATTCGCGGCTATATCCCTTTTGTAAATAGGTTTTCAGTGCACGATCAATAGCTATCTCTGGATCGGCGATTTCCTCCAAACGCTCATATCCCACTCGAGCCAACCATAATTTGAGCGGTTCAGCATTTGGTGATGGAATAGACTGAATAAGGCGAAGTGCGGCTTCAGTATCAGCAACATCAGTAGTGTAATATTTACCATCAGCGGCTCTCATTTTCAGTTGTCCGATTTTTTCGGACAACCCACTACCCTCTTTTTTAAGCTTAACTTTTAGGTCATTCCAATATTTTCTTGGTCTACCAGTTTTTGTTAGAACTTGGATAATATCTACAACAGCAAAATACCAAAGCTCTTTATATTCATCCCAATGACGACGAATCTGTATACCTTCAAAAATAGCTATGGTTTTCTTTTTTTGCTGTGTTGTCATATACTAATCCTTATTTTTTGTGCTTATTGTAACTATTGTACCTAATAAAAGCATGGTTGCTATACAGTGGTGGCAAAAAAACATCAGTTTCTTACAATTTAAAATATGCGGCAAACTAATAATTTGAACACCCAACTTATGCTAGTTACGTAATAGAGAAAAAAGGAAAAAAGGTATCAGACACCGGTTTCACCGATTTTTTTAAAAAACATATTTTTTTCTACACAAATTATCATGGCCGATAATAATGTAAGCAAAATAGTATATATTATTTTTGTATCTGGATGAGTAGAAAAAATCTCGCTGGAGAAGTTACCTGACATATGAAAAATGATAGCAAGTAAAATGCTGCGTCCCGATTTGTAGTACAACCAATTCATAAGAAAAACAAAGGGAAAGATGGAAATAGAAAAATTTAGCGAATGAAGCCAACTTATTTCTATTAAATTACTTTGATAATAACCTTTTACAAATGAAAGTGGTAAATGCCAGATCGCCCAGAACAAGGAAAACATTAAACACGTGGTAAAAAGATTAAATTTCGCACGTAAGCAATCTGTGCCGTAAGAATGCCAAGCCATCTCTTCTATTACTGGAGCAAGAAATAGTACGACCCAAACTGAAAGTAAAGGTGCTGTAAAAGATGGCTCATGTGACAATGAAAATTGTTCAGTGCTATATCCAAAGAGTAACGAAATAAATTGGGCGAGCACAATACCTAGCGGCATAAGGAAAAACGCTAAAACGATATAAATTGGTTTAATATTTGAAAACTGCAATAATCTTGGAAAAAAATCGTTGCGCAGCTTGTTGTTGGAGTACATCAATGTAAATGCAACAACAGCTGGACTAATAAGTCCTAGGAACAAGAGGAGAGCACATAATGCTTCATTTTGCGGGTAAACATGGCTTAATATCGCTGCAATGCCCCAAGCGACCCACGTTATAAAGGTAGACAAGAAGTAAAAAAGAACTGGTCTATCATAATATTTAATTTTACTCATATTTTATCTTTCCGTTTAAATTGCACAGAAAAAAGGTGTCGGGAGTGTTAGCAATAATTTTATTGATAATGATATTGTAAAATTAACAAAGCTGATTAAAAACGGTTAGATACTGGTTTTAAATAAATCACGCCCTTTCGTTCTTTCTCAAGATATTTTATTATCCATTGTCAAGATTTGATACCTTTTCATTTCCCTTTTTTAGAGGCAACTGCTACAGATTCTTCTTACTTTTGCTCTTCAACAAATGCCAAAAACAACTTAATCAAATTGTCGGTTGCTAATTTTGCACCTCTTAATGTTCCTTCGTGACTCAAGATTTCACTGCTCAATCCTGCACCAAGATTGGTGATAGCACAAACAGATGCTACTTTTAAACCGCAATGCCTAGCAACTATGGTTTCCGGCACAGTTGACATCCCAACTGCATGTCCACCCATCCTTATATACATTCTGATTTCTGCATGCGTTTCGAAAGTTGGTCCAGAAGTAGCAATATAAATACCAGAGCTTAGTGGAATATCTAATTTTTTTGCAATAGCTAATAATTTTTTTCGCAACTCAAGGTCATAAGCGTTATCCATTGAAACAAAACGACCACCATATTCATCATCATTTGGCCCGATTAGAGGATTTTGGAAAGTAAAGTTAATATGATCTTTAATTACCATTAAATTTCCAGGACCATGCTTAACTCGTAATGAACCAACTGCATTAGTTGTTAATAATATTTCACAACCAATCTTTTTTAGAGTTCGAATAATAGTACGAATTGATTCTGTTGATCCTACTCCTTCGTAGTAGTGAGTACGCCCTTCAAGACAAACTACTGGGACACCTTTTAGCATACCCAAATGCATTCTTTTGGACTGACCTTCAAGACCGGTTACATAGAACCCAGGAAGATCCTTATAATCGATAATGACTGCATTTTGAATTTGGTCAGATATAGCACCCAAACCAGATCCAAGAATCATACCGATTTTTGGTTTAAATCCTGGGGCTTTCGCAGCAATAATCGCTACACATTTTTCAATGTTTGCTTTCTCTTGTTGTTCTGTTAAGCCGCCACAAGCCTCCAATGCAAAACAGCACATTAGAACCGTGAAAACTACTTTTTTAAATAATCTTTGCATTTCCTCTCCACATTTAGCATGGAACAAATTTATCTTGGTTTCTCACAGAAAAACAACAACCACACTCTAATGAATTGGCAAAAGATTAGAACACTATAAAGATACAAAACCGCAGATCATCTCATAATCGGCTACAACATAAAACACAACACCCTACTTCAGGGTATGCTAACATCTATTTATTTTTCATGTCAATAAATTTCTAATAACAGCAATAATTACTGGCTGTAGAAAAGTGGGAAAACTCTAATTCATTTCGGTCCAGTTTATTGGGAGAAGGTCAACATTATTAATACCAAAAGATAAGCTAGAATAAAAAATCAGAAGTACAAAATAACAACTTATTTTTTTATTTATCATACCAATCTCCACTATCCATAAAAACTAAAACACTTAAATAAGAACAAAGATGATAATCAGCAATCATCTGTTTCTATTTGTTCAAATTCCGCTTCAATTCCTTCAGAGCTCTTTTTGCTCTTTCCTGCTATTATTATTTTAATGCTTGGCGAAAGGATTCCATAGTATGGTGTTTTGGCGAATTATTTTTTTCAAAACCTTGCAGCGAACTGATTATTCTCATTATTTGTCGAGCTAGTTTTGTTTTTTGCATTCTTGGTAATTCTATCAGTTTATTATTCTTGGAAAAAATTACAACTGAATTCTCATCGCTATCAAAGCACAAATTATAACCAACTTGATTGGCAATAATTATATCTAAGTTTTTATCTATTAATTTTTTTCTGGCATTTTCTAAAAGATTTTCAGTCTCAGCCGCAAAACCAATAATAATAGGCCCGTTTTTAAAAGAAGCAATTTCAGCCAAAATATCTGGGGTAGGTTGTAATTCAAGCGCAACTGTTGTTGTATTTTTTTTGATTTTCTGTGGAGAAATATTTTTTGGTCGATAATCTGCTACTGCAGCAGTAGCAATAAAAATATCGCAACCGGAGATTTCTCGCATGACAGCTTGATACATATCTTCAGCGGTTTGCGTATTGATACGATTTACTTTTGTTGGAGTAGCTAAGTTTGTTGAGCCGCTGATTAAAATTACATTAGCTCCAGCTTCTTGAGCAGCTTCGGCAAGTGCATAACCCATTTTCCCTGAACTATAATTACTGATATAGCGTATTGGATCAATGGGTTCGCGGGTAGGGCCAGCAGTAATAATAATTTTTTTACCAGAAAAAATTTTGGTGCTAAATATTGATGGAATTAGTTCCAGAATTTGTTGTGGTTCAAGCATTCTACCAAGGCCAACTTCACCGCATGCCTGTTTGCCACATGTGGGGCCAAATATTAGCATTCCTCGTTCTTTTAAAGTGACAATATTTTTTTGAGTAATAGTTGAATTCCACATTTCTTTATTCATTGCTGGCACAATTGCAATAGGAGCGGTTGTTGCTAAGCATACAGTTGAAAGTAAATCATCAGCTATTCCATAAGTTAGTTTGGCTATAAAGTTAGCAGTTGTTGGTGCAATTACAATCGCATCTGCCCAACGTGCTAATTCAATATGTTCTAAATTTGCTTCCAAGCTTTGATCAAACATTTTTGTGTAAACTGTGTTGCCCGAGAGCGTTTGCATGGTTAGTGGAGTAATGAACTCTTGAGCATGTTGAGTCATGATTATACGAACTTTTGCATTTTGTATACGCAGTAGACGCGTTAATTCTGCGGATTTATATGCGGCAATTCCACCAGTGATACCAAGTATTATATTTTTATTTTGCAATTGCTTGGTCCCTAATCATTCGAATTTCATGTCTTTCAAATGCCACGCTGCAAACGAATATATCTTTATACATAACTTTAAACGCCCGACA
>Ga0154728_117_pt1 | contig 18365 bp, 18 predicted proteins | sample Rifle2008BG16ft_FD_105736 | JGI IMG/M metagenome (GOLD analysis project Ga0154728, IMG submission 105736) | Gammaproteobacteria bacterium RBG_16_37_9 | reverse complement strand
CGAATCTGCGCTTCGCTTGTCCGAGGATGACAGGAATATATTGCTTGTCCAAGAGCCTGCTCTCATATTTAACACGAGGAATGACAGGAACATGTCATATCCGTTCTTTTTTCGCTCCAAAATTCATTTATCTTCATACCTTCATCAATTCTTCTTCTTTGGCGGTCATGAGTTTATCGATTTCTGCAACAAATTTATCCGTAGTTTTTTGCACAGCATCTTGGATACGATGATCCATATCTTCATCAATTTCTTTTTTCTTTAGAAGATCTTTTAATTTATCCATAGCTTCACGGCGGACATTACGCACTGCAACTCTTGCTGTTTCGCCAATATTTTTTACGACCTTTGCCATTTCTTTACGCCGCTCTTCAGTTAAAGGCGGGATAGGAACGCGCACTAAATTAGCATCACTAACCGGATTTAAACCAAGCCCGGCACTAAAAATAGCCTTTTCAATTGGCTTAACCATGTTTTTTTCCCAAGGCGTAACCGTAATGGTGCGTGAATCGCTAACTGCAATGTTAGCAATATGCTGCAACGCTGTTTCATTTCCATAGTAATCAACTTTAACCCCTTCAACTAGACTAGTATGCGCCCTTCCTGTGCGCAATTTACTTAATTCAATTTTAAATGCCCCTATCGCTTTCTGCATATCAACTTCGATTTCTTTTATAATGTTGTTTAACATATACTCCTCACAGAATGAATTTAATGCTTTACTCAGGCACTTCCTGTGCCTTCGCCCTCGCTAAGGAACGCTCGGGCCAGCTCGCTTTGCTCGCTGTTGCAAAATTTGGCAATCCTGCCAAATTTGTGTTGCCCTTATTTTTTGCGGTCCTCATTTATGTAACTATAAACTCCGGCCGCAAAAAATAACGGCGCCGCGCCACAAATTCGCTTGGAGCGAATTTGAATTGCCGTAGACAAGCCCCGCGCGAAGCAGGGATAGCGCAGCGTAAAATTCATTTTGCGAGGAGTATAGTTCTACTAGTAGCTTTACCCTGAAATTCAACTTTCGTTTGGTATAAACAGCACCTCATATTTATTCTACTAAAGTCCCTACATCTTCCCCTTGAATAATGCGTAATAACGCCCCTTTTTTAAATATATTAAATATACGCAACTTCATTTTGTGATCACGTCCCAAACAAAACGCAGCTAAATCCATAACCGCCAATTCTTTTTTCAAAACTTCATCATATGTTAAATGGCTAAATAACTTAGCCTTGGGATTTTTTTTAGGGTCAGTGGCATATACACCATCAACACTTGTTGCTTTTAAAAGTAGATCAGCATCAAGCTCGATTCCACGCATACATAATGCAGTATCGGTAGTCACCAAAGGGTTACCAGTGCCACCAGCAAAAATTACAACAAGCCCTTGCTGTAGATATTCAATAGCATCACGCTGATTATAGCGCTCAATAAGGCCATTTATTGGTAAAGCGGACATGACTTTGACTGGGATTTTCAAACGAGTAAAAACATCTTGCATTGCTAAAGCATTAAGCATTGTAGCAACCATACCAAGATGATCGCCAGTAATTCGAGAAATCTTGCTACCATTTAACCTAGCGCCGCGGAAAAAATTGCCAGCACCAACAACTATCCCAAGTTGAATTTTTTTGGAAACCAAAACTTTAATATCACGCGCAATATCTTCAATAACCTGAACACTAATCCCATAATCTTTTTTACCCATTAAAGCTTCGCCGCTTAGTTTAAGCATGACTCGTCGATAATGATGTTTTTTTGTAGTATTCATACTTTTCAACTACTTTTTAGAGTCTGTTCATAAACTCGCTAAGCTGTGGCGAAAAACACTGATTTTCGAGAATCGCAGCTTGCATACATTGTAGTATGTGAGCAACGAATCGCAGATAATCAGTGTTTTTCGACCAGATTAGTAGAGTTTATAAACAGACTCCTAGATTCAACCTGGGCTTCTACCTCAGTTGCAAAATCAGTTTCTTTTTTCTCTATACCCTCGCCTACTTCAAAACGAGCAAAACCTAAAACTCGAGCATTGAACTTTTGGAGCAAATTCTCAACTGTGATGTCAGGATCTTTAACAAAAGGCTGTTTAATTAAAACCGATTCGCTAACAAGTTTTTGGATTCGGCCAGCTACTATTTTTTCCAAAATCTCTGGTGGTTTACCAGAGTCACGTAATTGTGCTAAATAAATTTCTTTTTCTTTCACAAGTAAATCTGCTGGAAATTCTTCTGGCATGAGCGCTATAGGTTTGCATGCTGCAACATGCATAGCGATATCTTTACCAAGCTCAGAATTTACTACGGATAAACCTACTAATACTCCGATACGCCCATTACCATGAATATAGCTATTTATACTACCATCACCCGACACATTCAGCGCTTTTACACGACGGATGCTGATATTTTCACCAATTTTAGCAACTAAAGCCTCTCGCATCTCAATTATAGTTTGGCCACTATCCAAAGTCGCTATTAATAATTTATCAAGTTCGGCAATTTGAGCATCTAGAGCTTTTTGAGCAACAACACTCGCAAACTCTAGAAAATAGCGATCACGCGCAGCAAAATCAGTTTCGCAATTAATTTCAACCATAACTGCTCTTTTATTATCACTGCTTATCTTAATGAGGATAACTCCCTCAGCAGCAACGCGATCAACTTTTTTAGCAGCTTTGGCCTGCCCAGATTTGCGCATGATGGTAATCGCGGTCTCGAGATTTCCCTTGGCCTCTTCCAATGCTTTTTTACACTCCATCATTCCTGCACCGGTGTGTTCGCGCAACTCTTTAACCAATGAAGCGGTAATCATCATAGATAATCTCACTACCAATTTTATTCAGATTTTACATCAACTTCAGCTGGCAATTTTTCAACAACGGTTTCCTCTTTGGTGCTTTTGGAAAGCGCAGCTACATTTTCTCTTTTAACTTTAGTGACCATGACTTTGGGGCCAGCTTTACTTTTATGCCCTTTAGGTTTTAAATCTGCATGTGATTTGCCTTTGCTAGCCTCGCTTTCATTGTCGCTTTTTGCGTGCGCTCCTCTTTTGAAAACTTTTTTCTTAGGCTGTAAAGATTTTCCACCAAATTTTTTCTCAGTATCTTCTTTTTCAGCAATAACTTCTTCATCGATAATACTGCCACGCGCATCTATAATAGCATCAGCTACTCCTTGTAAATATAATTTGATAGCGCGGATCGAATCATCATTGCCCGGAATTATATAATCGATATTATCAGGAATATTGTTGGTATCTACTATTCCTACAATCGGTATTTTTAACTTGGCTGCTTCGGTTACAGCAATTTTTTCATGACCAACATCTAACACAAAAAGCGCATCTGGCAACCCACCCATATCACGGATACCACCCAAACTACGCTCGAGTTTGGTAATTTCACGCATAATAGAAAGGGCTTCTTTTTTAGCAAGACGAACAAAAGTTGCGCTATCGCGTAAATCTTCTAGTTCTTTAAGACGCTTCAATGATTGTCTAATAGTTTTATAGTTCGTTAACATTCCACCAAGCCAGCGGAAATCAACATAAGGCATGCGACAACGCTCAGCTTCAGCGCGAACTAAAGCTCTTGCTTGTTGTTTTGTTCCAACAAATAAGATCTTGCCTTTTTTTGCGGCAACGCTACCTAAAAAATTAACCGCATGCTTATACATTGGTAGAGTTTTTTCAAGATCGATAATATGGATTTTGCTCTTGATACCAAAAATATATGGAGCCATCTTGGGATTCCAGAAACGGACTTGATGGCCAAAGTGCACACCAGCTTCTAACATCTGACGCATTGTAACAGTAGTCATTTTTTCTCCTAGGGTTATTCCTCCACACATCCCACAACTTAACCGAGAATATATTGGTTTGGTAGCCGCAGGCTTTGGCCTGCGCATCGCCGAAAACGCAGGCTAAAGCCTGCGGCTACCGCGATCCTATACATTCCCAGCACCCAAAGTCATGTGACGATATGTGTGAGTATTGTTTGATTAATTTCGTAAAGCTTTATACCATAGTTCAAAAATAATTACTAATTATCTGATGATAATGTCCAAAATCGCTTTATTTGCTTGAATATATTTATTATTTTTGGGTCGTTGCAATCTGAATTTTGTTTGTCATTCCAGCAGGGACTGCTGGAAACCAGTTACAAGGAAGTAATAATGTTCAGTTCGGAACATTCGCATCCATGCGGCTGGATCCCCGTTTCCCTACGGGGATGACATGGGATGGAATATTAGTTCCAAAAATTTCAGTTTGCAACAACACATTTTATATATTTACTTAACAAAATCATATGACTATAACTATAAAATCAGCCGCTGAAATAGAAAAAATGAGGATGGCTGGCAAGCTGGCTGCTGATGTATTAGATATGATTGGCCCATACGTAAAAGCCGACATTACCACCATAGAATTAGATCGCATTTGCCACGATTACATCACTAAAATTCAACATGCAATTCCTGCTCCATTAAATTATCGTGGTTTTCCCAAATCCATTTGCACCTCGATTAATGATGTCGTTTGTCATGGTATTCCATCTCGAGAAAAATTAAAAAATGGCGATATTATAAATATCGATATTACAATTATAAAAGATGGTTATTTCGGCGACACTAGTAAAATGTTTATCATTGGCGAAGCATCTAGCGTCGCTAAAAAATTAGTAAAAGTCGCGCAAGAATGTCTTTATCTTGGTATCAAAGCAGTAAAACCAGGAGCACACTTGGGCGATATCGGATATGCAATTCAAACCCATGCAGAAAAAAATAAATTTTCGGTAGTTCGAGAATATTGTGGCCACGGCATTGGCACTGCATTTCATGAACCGCCTCAAGTATTGCATTATGGTGAAGCAAAAACTGGCGCGATATTAAAACCTGGTATGATTTTTACTATCGAGCCCATGATAAATGAAGACGTTTACAATACTATCTTGCTTGATGATGGCTGGACAGCAATCACTGAAGATCACAAATTATCCGCACAGTGGGAGCATACTATACTTGTAACTGAAAATGGACATGAGGTGTTGACTAGGCGTAGTGAGGAAAATCTAGATCGAGTCTAAATACATCATCCGGTAGCGGCCAAGGATCAACTTCTAGAAGTAATAATTTCGGCGGCATCTTTTGCCGACACTTCCTGTGTATTGATCATATAATCACAGTAAAATATTGGAGTAAACCCCAATACAGTGTCATCACTAGGTGGATATTTAAAACCAAGCTGCTGGAATACCATTTCAAGATTTTCTCGACTTTTATGAGTAATTTCTGATAATTCTGTTTTAATAGATGATACCTGTAAAGATTCAGCCGTCTGCTCCTCTACTATTTTTAATAGCGTTGCAACATTGAGCTTATCCGTTAACATTTCTTTAGGATGTAACTTGAGTCGAAAAAAAGTTAAATACTGTAACAAGGGAAAAACAGGGTTTCTATATTCGCCTAACGACGACTTTGTTAGAGCTCCTCGATTCCTCGCATTAACTCTGCGAGCCAACTCTTCAAAAGGGCAATAAACCAATACAAATTGTATAGCACATTCCCAATTTTGTAAGGTTTTAAATTGATAAAAAAATTCAAAATCCATGGTATCTACTATTACAGAAACTCCCGAAGCCGAAAGCCTCATTATGCGATGGAACATATCTTGTTGTGCAGCAAGCAAAACCTCTATGTCCTTTATCATATCTTCAATAATGCTATCTTGGTTGCAGGTATCTAAGATACGTTGCATTGCTTGTTTACTAGCTGTTTCTTTGCAGTGCATAATACCATGGAACAAAAAAAGAGAAATTTCTTGGTCACTCATGCACCTTGATAGAAGATGATATTTATAAGGAAAATATTTCTTAAAAAGCGGTATGTCTTGTGACATTGCGACATAAAACTGATCAAGCGATATATCATCTCCTTCTACATCCCAGGAAAGATTTTTGTTAAGAAATTCTTTACACAAAGAAGTTTTTCCACTTGTTGATGTGCCATATAATAATATGACTTTGCCATCTGTACGCTGTATCATAGATCGTGAAGAAAGCATCATCAATCTGAATCCTTGAGAAAGAGCTTTTCGTGCCCCAAATTCACTTATGTTATTTTCCTGCCTAAAATTAAATTTTAAATCTGATCTAAAACGCTCTAATAACTCAACATGCTGCTTGCGAATTATCTTTGTTGTTTCTTCATGTGCGACCTCTGTGTCAAAGCGCTCTTGTGCTGCTCTAATTAAGTTCTCAACTGTTAGCGCTCCACATGAAGTTTTGTCTGTTTGACGCAACAATAATAAGTTTTCTACATAATTCTTTCTTTCATAAGCAATACTTAAAGATCCTCTTATTTCTTCAGGGATAGAATCTTCAGACGTAGAATCTCCTAGTGGATCAATATATTGAATTCGTGATACTTGATTATCTTTGTCTAGTCTAATAACTAAACCAACCCAATGAATATTATTAAGATTAACGGGCACCAATATTGTTCTTGCAATGGGTTTAGTTTCTCCTGTTAAAACATGTTCCATATAACGCGCTCTTTCTTTATACAATTGTTCTGAAATATTATCTCCCATATTATCTAAGGGGGGCATTAAAACTGTTTTATCCAGATCTAATCCTTCCTCTTGAGCACGCAATAAAAGCAAGGCATTTATATCAGTATCACAATACTCATAATGCATATTTACTGCATAAGAGATTCCTACCGATGAATAAAATAATGCTAGAAAAAATAAAACATACCAAAGTCTATACAAAAACATTAACCACATTGAATTCCTCTTTATATCAAACATCAAGTTTGTTCTTACCGTATATTTATGATTTACTGAACAAATCTCTTTTTATAAAAGAACTCTTAAAACTATAGCCAATAAACATTTTTAATAATAATTAATCTTTATTTTTAGAAAAAATAATTTTTCTTCCAACATTTGTTATTAAACCAAGAGAAATAGATTTGTTAAGCAATATAACAATTCCTAGTTGTTTACTAGGAATAACCGCTATATAAGATCTAAAACCATTGTGTGCTCCTGTTTTGTCAATCAATTTATTTGCACAGAATACCTGTTGTTTTTTTGACAACCATTTTATTGGAAGCAGACCTAGATCCATTTTGTCTGCTTCATATAACAGTGTTTTATTTTGAATAGAGTGAATTCTCCATACCAATCCTTGCTGCATATTACCAACCATCAATCGCGGCGTTTGTGTATTTTGCATTGCTTGTCTAAGATCCTGGGATATGTTTAATCCTATGGCGGCTCTTAAAAAGCAAGACATGTCTTTAATGCTGGCTTTTAATCCCCATGCTGATGGATAAGGCTCTTGAGTATCAAAGAAATTAGGAGCCGTTTTTCCATCTTCTAAATAACTTTGTGCAAGTTCTGGTAGAAAGTTTTTGTCAATTTCAACTCCTATGGGATTCATACCAAGTGGCTCTAAAATTTGTTCCTTATAGAGTTGATTTATTGTTCTATGGCTTTTGTTTTGCAATATCATCCCAACAAGACCTATCCCTATATTTGAATATTGCCATCGAGTACCTATGGCGTTTATCGGTTCCCAATGCAAAAGATAATCTAATACCTGATATGATTTAGCAATTGTTTCCGGTGCATTATGAGGTAGTCCAGAAGTATGCGTTAATAATTTTTCAAATGTAACTTTATGAAGGAACTGGTTCTTGTTTAACTCTGGAAAATACTCTGTTAATGTATCATTCAATTGTATATTTAGACTACCAGCGGTTTTAGTAAAAAGTAATGCGGTAAATAACTTAGTTATAGATCCAACTTCAAATATAGTTTTATTAGTAATTGGAGTATTATTGGCATTATTTGCTACACCAAAAACATAAGTATAAGATTTATTGTGATCAATTATTGCAATTGCTACCCCAGGAATCTTATGTTTCTTCATAAGTCGAACAGTAGTCTTCGTGACTAACCTACTATAAGGATCATGCTCACTAGCCAAAATTTTGTCATTCATGGCACAAACTAAAAATAAACCCAAGAGAATTTTTTGCATACTGTATACTCTTAGAACAAAACATCTTCAGATGTTATGATTAATCATTATAAAAATCCACATTTTTACCCATCATAGATAGTGTTTTTATATCCAATTATTTAAAATAACATCTTCTCCGCCCTGCAAATAATAAATAAACCTATACCTCTCAATATACGCTTTATAAAATATGTATAGTTTTTCAAATATATTTTTAAACATGTCTTTTATGATTCTTTGGTAGGATATTCTTTATATCGTTTTACCTTGATAATAAAATCCCTACTTTGTTGCATTCAGAGTGTTTTTTTTATGAAAAACTCTTAGAACATTAGAGTAGGACCCTCTTTGTAAGACGATAAAATCTAGGGTTCCCGTATTAAGATTGTCTGTATAAACTTCTTTATCATGGGCATTTTTAGAAGCCCTACATACATATATTATATTTGTTAGCCTATCTGAATATTGTAAAGGAATCGATATACAATTTCCGAACACACTACGAATAGTAGAGTCTACTCGTTTTGAATAGGGATCATTAAGAAAGGGTCTGGCCACAATATTAAAGATTGCAAAACCATTAGTTTTTAAAGAATCCTTTATATTACTAAAATATTCTCGTGTTAACAAAGATGGAGGAATAGAAAATAAGTTACTACATACATCTGATACTATTACATCATATTGTCTAAGATGTTTGATAAGATAAATACGTGCATCTTGTGCAATAAACTTACCATTAATTTTTGGCAAAAATCTTTTCTCTACAACTGATTTAATTTTAGGGTCAATATCTACATATGTGAAATAATTTCCATGTGTTCCCCCAGCAGATAAAGTAAACCCACCAGCACCCAAAACTAAAATTTGCGCATCATGTAATTTGAGATCTTTGAACAAAATACGTTTAATTAGCTCATTATAAAGGAAGGTCTCTTTTTTATCATTAATAAAAGAAGAATATGCGTTATTTGATTCTAATATTTTACCTTTCCATCCAGAATCAGGAGCAACACCATCACTTACGCTATAATTAGCAAAATTTGTCGTTGCTATAAAATGTTCTTTTTCGAAAGAAATATTTAACTTATAAACAAACCATCCAATTCCAGCTGCCAATATAATATATAGCAGCCGTTCCTTGGTTTTTTTAGAAAATAAGAACACCATGATGATTAAAATAGAAAAATTAATGAAAACCGACCAAGCTACACCAAAAAATTCCATAAAAAGTAAACTTGCTAATGGAGCGCCTAAAAAAGATCCAAGAGTGCTCAAAAAAAGTACTTTACCCCCTGTTTCTGCAATCCTTTTATCTGGATTCATCAAATTCATAGAAAGAGGCACTGTTTGTCCAATAAGATAAATGATAGGTGCAATAATTAAGAGTAGGTAAGCGGTTAAAATAAATAAAAAATTACTTGTTGCTATATAGTGCTCAAGTGTAACAAAAAAATAAGCTATGAATGGGTATGATATTCCTATTCCCATTAATCCTGCAGCAATGATAAAGTTTCTTCTTAGAATAGAAGTAAAATTATCTCTATATAAACCACCCCGCCAATATCCTATTGCAAGAAACAATAAAAATATCCCAATGATTAAGCTAGTAACAATAATGCTTGTTCCTGCTACAGGTATAACTTGACGAATTGTTAAGATTTCAATAGATATACTTACGAAGCCTTCTAAAAAAATAACAATTAAAATAATATTAGGATTTTTAATAAATTGTTTCATTTTCAAAAGCGCCATAAAAAAAACAGATTTCTTTGGAGATACGATATACGGAAGTTAAATTTCATCTTAGTTACTATCAAAAATACCAAATAGATCCCTAAGTGTAAACAAATTACTCGAATAATTTGAATTAACTAAGTCTGTTTTATAATAAGTTGCTGGATTAAAAATTATGCTATGGAAATGGACGTAATCTAATTTTGATTTTTTTTACATTAAGTTGACATTTATTTATTTTTGTATATCTTAAAAAGAGCAGAATGTAAAGGAGGTGTGATTGTGCTTAAAAAGTTAGAAGATTATCAGTTGTTTCTTGAGGTAGATTTGGGTTCTTATGAATCTGAAGCGATAATGCAGGCATCTTATAAGTTTACGGATGAGTGTTATGTATATATAAATCCTATTTCTGAGAATACTGTAGGGGTATATTTTAAAATAAAAAAAGGGGATGTTACTGAATTGGAAAAATTCATGGATCGCTTTCGTAATGAACTTATAGACCAACAAACTAGGATCATTGTAGAAAGGAACTTTAGCAGCATTAGGGATGAAATAGTTAAAAAAGCTTTTTCTTCAATAAGCTAATCAAAAAAGGTTTTTTCATGTCATATAAAATTCTTCCATTTAGATTTGATAGATTTAATGATAATGAAGTTATCATAAGCAATGAAGTGGGAGAATTTATTTTTATCTCAAACCACGAGTTTGAAAATTTCGTTAATTATAAATTAGATCTTCAAAGTGAAATTTTTCTAGATCTTAAATCCAAACAGATACTGACAGATACGGAGATTGCTCCGATGGTCATGATATTGGCCACCAAATATAGAACCAAAAAAAACGTATTAAGTAACTTTACGTGTCTCCACATGGTCGTTCCAACTTTGCGCTGTAACTCAAACTGTATATATTGCCAAGTTTCTCGTAAAGATACAGTGGTAGAAAATGATCGATTTAATATGGATAAATCTACAGCAAAAAAAATAGTTGATATGATATTTCAATCGCCATCTCCTATTATAAAAATTGAATTTCAAGGAGGAGATCCATTACTAAATTTTGAAATAGTAAAATATATTACTGAATATGCAGAGTTGTGTAATTTGTTTAAAAAGAAAGATTTGGAATTTGTTATATGCACTAATTTAACTTTAATAACAGAAAAACATCTAGAGTTTTTTAAAAAACATAATGTGCAGATTTCTACTTCTATAGATGGGCCAAGAAACTTGCATGTTAAGAACAGGCCTCTTTTAGATACCTCCATAAATAGTTATGATGTTCTTATTGATAAAATAAAACTCTGTCGTAAATATCTTGGAGAGAACAGTGTAGCGGCATTAATGACCACTTCAAAATTTAGTCTTAACAGATTTAAAGAGATAATAGATGAATATGTAACGTCTGGCGTTAAAACGATTTTTTTGCGTTCGTTAAATCCTTATGGGTTTGCAAAACGCAATGAATCATCAGTTGGTTACAAAATGGATATGTTTGTAGAAAATTATATAGAAGCATTGAACTATATTATTGATATTAATATTAAAGGAACTTACTTTATAGAGTATTTCGCATCTCTATTATTAACTAGAATGCTGACTCCTTTCTCTACTGGATTTGTAGATATGCAATCTCCAGCTGGCGTGGCTATAAGCGGGGTGATTTATAACTACAATGGGAATGTGTATGTATCAGATGAAGCGCGAATGTTGGCAGCAATGGGAAATGATAAATTTCTCATGGGTAATGTCCATGAAAATTCTTATCAAGAACTCTTCAATAGCGAATTCCTTCATTCTCTAATAAAGTCTTCATGTTTAGAATGTTTACCTGAATGTGCTAGTTGTGTTTATCAAAGTTTTTGTGGAGCAGACCCAGTAAGAAACTATTCAGAACAAGGTGATATAATTGGGAATCGCCCAAGTAGTGAATTATGTAAAAGGAATAAAAAAATAATGCATTACGTCCTAAGTTTAATAAAAAAGAAGGATGACAATCTAGACAAAGTGTTTTGGTCTTGGATAACGAAAAATCCGCGTATAAATGATAAAGTTTATCGAGAGTTACCATGAAAAGATTGTCTGGGAAGCTGTTTTCTAGCATAGATGAACCTATTTTGGGTAAAATAACCTTTAAGCCTGTCAATTTGTTTACAAGAAAAAACTACATTTTTATCTCGAATGATGGAAGAACCAAATTTGGTTATGCAGCCAATCTTGTAACAACACCGTCTAATTCTAGGCCTTACTTAAAATCGAACTCCGTACTTATTGATCCAGAAGAAATCAAATACCTTAATGAAGGCGATATTGTTTCAATAGAGAAAAATGGGGTTATCAAAGTTCTTTATGAAAAAGACTCAATTCATAATTTTCTTCTGTTAACAGAGCGATGTAATAGTTCTTGTATCATGTGCCCAAATCCTGTGGTGACAAAAGAGGATGACAAAATCCCCATGATTTTAAAGGTAATTTCTTTGATAAATAAAGATGCTCAATTGTTGGGTATTACTGGCGGCGAGCCTACTCTAATGGGAGACAAGTTGGTAGATCTAATAAATGCTTGTAAAGTGGCTCTTCCTCAAACAAAACTAATGTTGTTAACAAATGGTATGAAATTTGAGGATTTCAACTACGTAAAAAAAATAGTATCAGTTAAACATCCAGAGCTTACCATAGATATTCCAATTTATAGCGATATTGACACAATACATAATGATATTGTCGGAGCAAAAGGTTTTTATAAAACAATACAAGGTTTGTATAATTTGGCTTGTTTTGATCAAAAAATAGGCTTAAGAGTTGTTATACATAGATTAAATTATAGAAGGTTGCCCCAAATGGCAGAGTTTATTTATCACAATCTACCATTCGTAAAACATATAGCTTTTATGCAGATGGAGCCATCTGGGGTAGCAAAAGTAAATATTGACGAACTATGGGTAGACCCATATGACTATATTAATGAATTAGAAAGAACAATCTTGTATCTCCACAGAAGAGAAATGAGAGTATCCATATATAATGCCCAGTTGTGTGTATTATCACCTATTCTTTGGGAATATACGAAAAGGTCGATTTCAACATGGAAAAACATATATATTGATACGTGTAAAGATTGTGATTATAAAGAAAATTGTGGCGGCTTTTTCGCGTCTTCGCTTGAAATATATAGCAAGCACATTAAGGCGTTTAAATTAAGTTAATTGAAACTCTCATTGAATTTCAAAAAATTAAAAAAAGAGTTGACAAAAATAGTTTAATATTTCAGAATGCATAGAACCTTGAGTTGTGTTTAAAAAGCAAAATAAATGGAGAATTTTTATGTTTACATTTAAAAGAATTGTTACTGCTATTGTATCTTCAGTCTTGTTTTTTGTTGCTTCACTTCCTTTCGTGAAATCAGCAGCAGCAAAATCATTAGATTTATCGGAATCAGCGCAGAATTCATCTTCATTATGCCTAAAACATGCTAATGAGATCAATGTTGGTGGTAGCAACAAAATTACATATAGCCATGGATCGCATAGCTCCTCTCATGGGTCACATAGTTCTTCTCACGGATCACACGGCTCTCATTACTCTGGAAGCTAGAATTAAAATACAGTTATACAATATTTGCTAACCTTTCCTCTTTTTGAGACATATATTAGCTAGTTGCATGCTCATATTTTTCTGCCTTACCACTTCAAATAAACAAACACCAACTGCTACCGAAACATTTAAATTTGGCACAACGCCACTCATCGGAATTTTAATTATAAAATCACAGCTTTCTTTTGTAAGATGTCTTAGACCAGTTCCCTCCCCTCCAAATACTAAAGCTAAAGGCGGTTTAAGCTCAATTTGATAAATATTTTGTGTAGCGTCTTCTGCAGCCCCATAAACCCAAATATTAGATTCTTTTAAAAATCGTATAGTGCGCGCTAAATTAGTTACTTGGATCACTGGCGTTATGCCAACTGCACCTGAGGCTACTTTGTAAACTGTCGGTGTTAAACCACAAGCTTTGTCTTTGGGAATAATTATTGCATGCGCACCAGCAGCATTAGCGGTGCGTAAACATGCACCTAAATTATGTGGATCTTGAACACCATCTAGAATAACTAAAATAGTTTCGGTTTTATTTTTTTCTAAAATTACTTTGAGGTAATCTTCGGTATAATCTCCTGGATATACAACTTCAGCTATCACGCCTTGATGATTAGCTAAAGGAGCTATGGCATTAAGATGTTCACGAGAAAGATGTTTTATAGATATGCCATGCTGTTGCGCTAAATCAATAATTTCTTGCGCGCGCTTGTCGTGTTGCTTGCTCTGCAAATAAACACACTTAACTCCTTCTGGCATAACCGAAAGCGCTGAAGCAACTGTGTGGTAACCGAAAATGTGATTTATTTGTGGCATAGTATATTCTTTGTTTGCGTTACCCTTGCATTTCGACGCGGGGATTTCCACTGTAGTTGTCATCCTCGGGCGAAGACCCGAGGATCTACTACACTTCTGTAACCCTCGCGCTCTTTTTAACTGACATTATTCTTTTTTGTCACCCTCCTCGGGTCTGCGCTTCGCTTGCCCAAGGACGTTTGACATGAGGGTCTACTCTTTTCACTGCAAGATCCTCGGGTCTTCGCCCGAGGATGACAATCAATACGATGTGATTTCTTCCTCTTTTTCCGACAAAGTAACCCCCTCATATGGATCAAACAAAGCACACTCAGATAAATTTTCTTGCTCACTCTCCTGGATCATCTCTGAAATTTCTTCTGATTTAGTTTCAGCGGCTAGGGTTTCAGTAAACTCCATAAGTGGTGGCAATTCATCTAAATGTTTCAAATTAAAATGATCGAGAAATTTTTTTGTAGTAGCAAAAAGCGCTGGCCTTCCCGGAACTTCTTTATGCCCAATAATTCGTATCCACTCATGTTCAAGCAAAGTTTTAACTATATTAGAACTAACCACCACCCCTCTTACGCCTTCAATTTCAGCACGTGTAATTGGTTGACGATATGCGATTAAAGCCAAAGTTTCTAACAAAGCATGCGAATATCTTGGAGGACGCTCTTCATATAATTTATTTACCCATTGGCTCAGATCAGATTTAATTTGAAAACGCCAACCGCTAGCAACCTCTTTTAGCTCAATTCCGCGATCCGCATATTCTTCCACTAACTCATTAATAATATCGCGCAACGCATTAATTTCTAATATAAAATTATTTGAAATAAAAATTTTATGTAGCCGCTCAATATTCAGAGGTTCTTCTGAAGCCATCAATAAAGCTTCAATTATTTGTTTGGGTGTGATTTCTGCCATATCTCAATTCTCAGTAAGGGCCAGTTGACAACTCTACTAGTCTGGCCGTATCTCAGATTTTGTGCTTTCGCTTCTCACATACTACTATGTATGCTGCGATGCGATGCTCAAAAATCAATGACCTTCGGCTCAGCCTAGCAAATTGTCAACTAGCCCTATTTTCAACCATTTTTAAATAAATAGAACCATAAAATTCTGTTTGCACAATATCAATTGTTTTTTGACGCAACAATTCCAAAATAGCGATGAATGTGACAATTACCCCTAAACGGCCCTCTTCAATTTTAAACATACTTTCGAAAGTTACAAATTGCTGCTCCTGTAAACCAGCTAAAATCTGCGTCATCCGTTCTCTTACTGAAAGGCTTTCACGACGCACATGATGATTAATATACATACTGGAACGCTGCATTACTTCTTTAAATGCTGTAAGCAACCCTTGTAATTCAAGTTTTGGCAATGGTCGAGTTATAGTTTTCGTCTCTGGAAATAAAACTGCTACCGGAAATACCTCCCGCTGCATCCGGGGTAAAACATCGATATCTTCTGCTGCCTTCTTATATCTTTCATACTCACGTAATCTTCTTATTAGTTCTGCTCGAGGATCACCCTCATCAGCTTCTGTGCTAACCGGTCGCGGCAATAACATCTTTGATTTGATCTCTGCAAGCATTGCCGCCATGACCAAATACTCTGCCGCCAACTCAAGATGAAGATGCATCATTAGTTCTACATATTCCATATATTGTGCAGTAATCTGCATAATAGGAATATCTAATATATTTATATTTTCTTTTTTAATAAGGTAAAGCAGCAAATCCAAGGGCCCACTAAATGATTCCAAAAAAACTTCCAAAGCATTAGGGGGTATATACAGATCTTTAGGCAAATTGTGTAGTGGCTGCCCCAAAACCGTTGCATATGCTTGCACTTCTGTTAATTCTGGGTTTTCTATAGTCATTTTAGGATAAAATTAAGCATCCATGGTATTTGTTGGTATTCTCGACATTCCGTAGATAAAGTCAACTATAAAAGGAAAAGAGGTGTCATCATTCGCGTGTCGAGCACGAGGGCAGGCTCTTGTGCAAGACCAGAGGAATGCAGGCTCTAGCGCTCTCCTACTATGTCATCCTCGTGCTTGACACGAGGATCTAGCATAGAATGTCGAGATCCTCGGATCTGCGCTTCGCTTGTCCGAGGATGACAGTTTATATGATTTATCCGTCTTTACAATCATATACCAACTATCTATAATCCGCGCAGGTAAAAAACATGAAACTGCTATTTGACTTTTTTCCCATAATATTATTCTTCTCGGCATATAAATTATACGATATTTATACTGCCACCATAGTGCTAATGGTAGCATCGCTAATACAAACAATAGCATTTTGCATTAAATATCGAAAAATCGATTTCACATACACCATCACCCTTGTTTTAGTTCTAATCTTTGGTGCTGCAACCTTGTATTTTCGTAATGAACTATTTATAAAATGGAAACCAACTGCAATTTACTGGGCTTTTGCGATTCTATTTTTAGGCTCTCAAGTTGTAGGCACTAAACCACTGCTACAACGCCTGATGGGTAATAAAATCACTTTGCCAAAAAATATCTGGAAACATCTTAATTTGAGTTGGGTTGTATTTTTTATATGTATGGGAGCGGTAAATCTATATGTCGCTTACGAATTTAGCACCAGCACCTGGGTAAACTTTAAACTATTTGGAACCCTAGGCGGCACTGTGTTTTTTGGGCTTCTTCAATCGCTTTATATGGCAAAACATCTGAAAAATTCGCAAGATTAGCCATAAATGTGGTATCGTATGACAGTTTTATAGAGATCAATTACGCAATTTATATTAAAGAGAGAAAATATAATGAAAATTCTACTTCTGGCCGCTTCTTTGCGCGAAGGTTCTTGTAACAAAAAACTTATCAATGTTATCGCTAAATTAAGCGAGCAACAAAAAATTAATATAGAAAAACTGGATTTAGCTGACTTTCTTGCGCCACTTTATAATGGTGATGTTGAAGAAAAATCTGGCTTGCCGGATGCCGCTAGAAAATTCATCACTCAATTAAAAAGCGCCGATGGCTTAATCATCTCTTCTCCCGAATATAATTTTTCTACACCTGGCACATTAAAAAATCTCATTGACTGGGTTTCGCGCTCAAATCCGATGGCTTGGCTAAAATATCCAATTATGCTCTGCTCTGCATCTCCAGCCTTAGCTGGAGGCAATAGAGGCCTTTTGCAAACTGTAACCGCTTTGCAATGTGCTTGTAATGCCAATGTTTTTCCACCAATGTTTTCACTAAGCGATGCTTATGAAGCTTTTAACACTGATGGTTCACTAAAAGATAAAAGCCTAGAACAAAAGTTAGCGAAAAATATTACTGAATTTGTCATTTTCGTTCGAGCATTAGAGTAAGAAGTAGCCGCAAGCTTTAGCTTGCGTTTTTTGGCAACGCAGGCTAAAGCCTGCGCCTACCATCTGCGGCTACCTTGGCATTGCAAACCGATGGTAGAATTATATAATCATCGCCATAACAACAACTAACAGGATAAATTTATGCAAGAGTTCATTAATAAAAACATCAATTTCAATTCTTTCATCGAATACTCAAAAAACTCGATCGTCAGTAAAATTATTTATAAAAGCGCGCATACAATTTTAACTTTATTTGCGCTCGATCAAGGACAAAGTATTGCCGAACATATCACGCCTTTTGATGCTATGGTGCAGATAATTGATGGCGAAGCTGAATTAACTATTGGCGGCGAAAAAAAATTAGTTAAAGCTGGTGAAGCTATTATTATGCCAGCAAATATTCCCCACGCACTTTTTGCTAAAACCTCATATAAAATGTTGTTGACGATGATGAAATAAACTACCTTCGTTTTAACCTCGTTAATAAGACGGATCCCAATATTACAAAAAATATTTTCATAAAGGAGTCATACACACTGATGGATCCCCACAAGTTTTAAAATAAATCCACAGCCCCGCAGGGGCTAAATTTATGTTAGCCCAGACCAAACGAGCGAAGCAAGAGCAGGTCTGGGTATGTTGTAAAAATCATGAAAAGCTCCGTAGGAGCGTAATAAAACCGGTCTAGATTTTTTGTGTCACATCATGATCCTCATATTTTGCTCTTCGAGCTATGGATAATTTTGTATCCATTACCCAGCCATGCGATCCGCAAAAAACGCGGATCTTAGGCTGGGCTAAAATAAATTTAACTCCTTCGGAGTTAGTAGATTTATGATTTT
>Ga0154728_160_pt4 | contig 20237 bp, 20 predicted proteins | sample Rifle2008BG16ft_FD_105736 | JGI IMG/M metagenome (GOLD analysis project Ga0154728, IMG submission 105736) | Gammaproteobacteria bacterium RBG_16_37_9 | reverse complement strand
GGTTGCGGTGGTATGCGGTAGCCACAGACCCCGTTTAGAAACATAACGGGGCAAGCTTTAGTCTGCGTTTTATGGAAGCGCAAGCTAAAGTTTACCCCGTTATGTTTCTAAACGGGGCTTGCGGCTACCATGGCGAATAATCTTTAATTTTCGGAGCATTATGCGAAATTCCTATCTTTTCTACGACATCGAAACCACGGGTCTGAACAAATGTTTCGACCAAGTATTGCAATTTGCTGCAATTCGCACTGATTTAGATTTAAATGAACTTGAACGCTATGAAATTTTTATAAAATTAAATCCAGATACCATTCCTTCTCCAACTGCGGTTTTAGTGCATCAATTAAGTTTAGAAAAAATTCAACATGGTATCAATGAATATGAAGCGATGTGTGAGATTCATCGTTTATTTAACACTCCAGGAACCATCACGGTAGGGTATAACAGTTTAGGTTTTGATGATGAGTTTTTGCGATTTTCTTTTTATCGTAATTTATTAACCCCATATACACACCAGTTTGCTAATAACTGTGGTCGTATGGATATATATCCAATGACAGTTATGTATTATTTATTTAAAACTAATGCTGTTATTTGGCCTAAGATTAGTGATGCTATCTCTTTAAAACTAGAACATTTGAGCGCACATAACGAACTGGCTGATGGTGACGCCCATGAAGCAATGCATGATGTTGAAGCCACACTTAAACTTGCGCGTTTATTGAAAAAAGAGCAACTGATGTGGGAATACTTATGTGGATGCTTTGATAAAAAGGTTGATTTAGCACGGACAAATAAGTTGAGTTTTATTGATGGTAATTATCAACAAGCATTGTTAGTTGATAGTGGTTTAGGGGCGGCTAGATTTTATCAATGTCAGGTAGTTGGTTTGGGAACACACCATCATTACAAAAATCAAAGTTTGTGGTTACCGCTAGATTTATTTTCATTATCTCAAGTTACTTTAGATAATATTGCCACAACAACTTTTATTAAGCGTAAACGATTTGGCGAGCCTCCAATATTACTGCCATTAACAGAGCATTTTAGTTCATATTTAAATAGCGATAGGCTTGCGTTAATGGCAGAGAATGTAGCTTGGTTGCAAAAAAACCAACAGCTTTTTTCAGAGATTGTCGAATATCATAAAGAATATAAATATCCTGATGTGCCTAATATTGATGTTGATGCCGCGCTTTATCAAATTGGATTCATCAAGGAGCATGAACAATTAAAGTGTAATAACTTTCATGTTGCACAGCCACAAGAGAAAATCACTTTGGTTGATAGATTTTCTGCAGCAAATTTGCGCACACAAGCGATAAGAGTTTTAGGGAGAAATTACCTAGATATTTTGATGAAAGAAAAGGCTTTATATGAAGAATTTAGTGATTATTTAAGTAAAATAAAATCCGGGGAAGTTCTAATTAATTATAAAAATGAAATGCGTTTAACTCCCAAAGCAGCTTTAGCTGAAATAGAAAATTTACGCCAAACTAGGAATTTAACTGAGACGCAAAATAATTTACTTACAGAACTGTCTAGATATATTCAATCTTAGTGATTTCAAGCTCAAGGATGCCAGCGGGGGTGGTAGCTACAGTGCTGTCGCCAACTCTTTTACCGACAAGAGAGCGGGCGATTGGAGAATTGATAGAGATTTTTCCAAGCTTAATATCTGCTTCATCATCACCAACCAATCGGTAGACGCTTTCAACGTTGGTATCTAGGTTTAATACATGAACGGTAGTGCCGAATACTACAATATTGTTATGGGGTAATTTAGCGACGTCAATGATATTAGCGTTTCCCAGTTTATTTTCGATATCACGAATACGTGCTTCGATAAATCCTTGGTTTTCTTTAGCGGCATGATATTCGGCGTTTTCGCGTAAATCTCCATGAGCGCGTGCCTCGCCGATGGCTTTAGCAATTTGTGGGCGATCGTGAGTTTTAAGTTTTTCCAACTCTTTGCGTAAAGAGTTCATTCCTTGGACGGTCATGGGATTTTTTTGCATAGCGCATTGTACTAAATTTTTGATGGTTTTGGAAATATTAAACCACCATCATCGCATCACCATAACTATAAAAGCGATACTTATGTTTAATCGCCTCTTGATAGGCGTTCATGGTGTTTTCATAACCAGCAAAGGCACAAACTAGCATAAGCAAACTGGTTTTTGGTAAGTGAAAATTAGTAATCAAAACATCAGCGCAACAAAAATTATATCCTGGATAAATAAAAATGTTGGTATCTCCTTGATAAGGTTTTATTTCACCTGGTTGACTGGCTGTTTCTAGCGCGCGGACAGTGGTGGTGCCAACTGCAATAATTTTTTTGTTATTTTTTTTAGTGGCCATAATTTGATCGCAAATTATTTTTGGAACATCAATATATTCATGATGTATTTTGTGATCTGCAATTTTTTCTGTGCGGACTGGTTGAAAAGTTCCAAGGCCAACATGAAGAGTGACAAATGCAGTTTGAATATTTTTCTTATGTAGATTTTCTATTAATTCTTGATCAAAGTGTAAACCAGCCGTGGGTGCTGCAACTGCTCCTGAATGCTCGGCGTAGATAGTTTGATAGTTGTTTTGGTCGCTTGCGTTAGCTTCGCGTTTAATGTACGGCGGTAAGGGCATTTGCCCAAATTTTTTCATAATGATGTCTAGCGAGTCAGGTGAGAGCAAAAGAAGTTCAAATAAATTATCTTTGCGGTCTGTAACTTCAAACCAAGTATCATCAGTTAAAATTAATTTTTCGCCAATTTTTAATGATTTACTGGTTTTTGTTTGTGCGCTAAGTTTGTTATTGTCTAAAACGCGTTCGATTAATATTTCTACTTTGCCTCCAGTGGGTTTATTGGCACGCAAGCGGGCAGGGATGACTTTAGTATTATTTAAAACCAGCAAATCTTGTGGCTCAAGTAGATTAGGAAGCTCTTTAAAATAGTGGTGAGAAACTTTCCCGGTTTTTTTATTAAGACAAAGCAAGCGGCTAGAGCTACGTTTTGGCAGTGGAAATTGAGCAATAAGCTCTGATGGTAATTTGAAATCGAAGTCGGAGAGTAGCATATTTTATCTGTCATCCTCGGGCTTGACCCGAGGATCTAGTATGCTAACCCTAAGCTTTTGCCGTCTTCACAGCTTTCTTAGCTTTCTTTGCTGCTACCGGTGCTGCAGCCACTGGCTCAGTTACAACTGGAGCTGCCTTGGCGCTATATCTTTTTTGGAATTTTTCTACGCGGCCAGCAGTATCGACTGTTTTTTGCTTGCCGGTATAAAACGGATGGCAGTTAGAGCATATTTCTATATTAAGCGTGTCTTTATTGACAGTTGAACGGGTTTCAAAAGTATAACCGCAGCTGCAAACAACTTTCACTGGATGATATTTTGGGTGGATATCTGGTTTCATATTTATGTCTCAAAGTGTAAAAATGTGCTACTAATATACCTGTTTGTAATAAAACAGCAAGAGGGGATCTCTTAGCCCAAGGTGGGGCATATTTACAACAGCTCGCCCCGCAATGAATTTGACATTGCGTCAACGATTTTAACCTCAACAATTTCTCCCAAGAGATCTTTTGGAGCGGTGAAGTGCACGATGTGATTATTTTCGGTTCTGCCAGAATATTGGTTATGATTTTTTTTATCGCGGCCAACGACTAATACTTTTTGGATGGTGCCAACCATGGTTTTATTATATTGACGAGATTGTATGGCCAATTGATTTTGAAGATCTAACAACCGCTGTTTTTTTTGGGCAAGCGGTATATTATCTTCCATTTTTGCAGCTGGGGTATTTGGTCGTGGGCTATAAATAAAACTAAATGCAGCATCGAAATTTATGGTTTGAACTATCTCCATAGTATCAGCAAAATCCTCTTCAGTTTCAGTTGGAAATCCTACTATGATATCAGTTGAAACCCCAATATTTGGCCGAATTTTGCGTAATTTATCAATTATCTCTTGATATTCTTCGCAAGTATAACCACGGCGCATTAGTTTTAAAATGCGATTAGAACCGCTTTGAATAGGCAGATGGATATAGTTAGTTAATTTTGGTTCGCTGGCAAATGCTGTGATTAAATCATCGCCAAATTCTGCAGGATGAGAGGTGGTGAAATTGATGCGCTCAATGGTTTTGATTTTTGCGATTTCATGAATAAGATTAGAAAAGGTATATTTTTTATTTGGGTCGCGATAAGCATTAACATTTTGTCCTAGCAATTGTATTTCTTTTACACCTTGGTCTGTTAATGTTTTAATTTCTGCTAGAATATCTATGGATGGTCGGCTCATCTCAATGCCGCGAGTGTAGGGCACAATGCAATAGCTGCAAAATTTATTACAGCCTTCCATAATTGACACATGAGCGATTGCTCCTTTTACATCTGGAGTAGGGAAGTAGTCAAACTTTTCAATTTTAGGAGTGGTGATATCAATAATGCGTTTTTCTTTGTTGCATGCTTTTTCATACATTTTTGGTAAACGATGTAAAGTTTGCGGGCCAAAAACAATATCAACGTATGGAGCGCGACGAAAAATATTTGTTTGTTCTTGCATGGATACACAACCGCCAACTGCCAAAACAAGATTAGGGTTTTTCTTTTTGAGAAATCTAAGTCGGCCAAGTTCAGAAAATACTTTTTCGGAAGCTTTAGCGCGCACCGAACATGTATTTAAAATAATTAGATCAGCCTTGGATGGAGTTTCGGTTGTAACTAAACCACAGGAAGCAGCCAAAATGTCGGCAATTTTTGCTGAGTCATATTCGTTCATCTGGCAGCCGTAGGTTTTGATGAAGAGTTTTTGCATTTTCATAATCAGGGCTTGATGTTAGGCGACAATAAAGTAGAGTGTCATCCCTCGTGTTAAGCACGAGGGCAGCTCTCGGACAAGTGAAGCGCTGATCCCGAGGAGATATCTCCTTATATTGTCATCCTCGTGCTTGACGCGAGGATCTAGCATTTTTTACTACGAGATCCTCGGGTCTTCGCCCGAGGATGACAGTTAAAAAATACCCGAGGATGACAGTTAAAAGCGCCCGAGAATGACAACTACGTTGTTATTTAACCATCCCCCTTCTTTTCATACTCTGATAAATCCCTTCAACAGCTACTTTTTCCCAGTTCGATTTGGCGGCGCCTTTTTTGGTATCAAGGCTAATTTTTTCAGATTCAACGCGCTTGGCGACAACGCCGCAAATGCAAGCTGCATGCAATCCCATAACAGATGCCATGACGAACAAAGCCGAAGATTCCATTTCATAATTCAGCACATTAAGCGTGCGCCATTCATCTGTAGAACCTCGTTTGCTGCGTAATATGTGACCAGTGTAGCTATCGTAGCGCTCTTGAGCTTGCCAAAAAGTGTCAGTTGAGGCCGTAATACCAGTATGAAAAGGTGCTTTGGCTTTTTTTGCGCCTTCAATCATATCGAGAGTGAAATCAAATGAAGCAACTGCTGGATATTCTACCGGTGCGTAATCTTTTGATGCACCATCGAGTCTGACACTTGCAGTGCTAATTACAATATCTCCTAGATCAATGAATGGTTGAATTGCTCCGCAGGTGCCAATACGTAAAAAATATTTTAAGCCAATAACTGCGAGCTCTTCCAGTGTTATTCCCATATTTGGAGCACCTAAACCAGATGAACAAACTAGGATATTTTTTCCATGAAAATGGGCAAGGTATGATTTGTGTTCTCGTGAATCAGCAAGAAAGATAGCGTTTGGATCGAAAGCTTTTGCAATTGATTCGCAGCGATGCGGATCCCCGGGTAATACTACATACTCAGCTCCTTTGATTATGTTTTTTGATAGTCCAGTGTGATATTGAATTTCAGTTGGTTTGGCTTGTTTTAACATTAACCCTCCAATTTTATTAACTGTTAGTAGGAATGTTACGCTTAATCAAAAATCGGTGGATTATAAGGCGGCATATGAAATTAAACAACAAAAATTTGGGGTCAGGCCCGGGCCCGAACTCATTATCTATTTGAATTTAAAGTATTTTTATTTGGGTGGATAATCGTTATTATCACAAAGCAACTATTTGATGATATCTATTTAAAAGTTTTAAAATTTAAGCTACATTAAGCGGCAATACGCAATTGTTAATGGGAATATATTTTTATGTTTAAGAAATTTCGTGGTTTATTTTCTACAGATATGTCAATTGATTTAGGCACAGCCAATACGCTTATTTATATGCGTAGCAAAGGGATTGTATTAAATGAACCGTCTGTGGTTGCAGTGCGTCATGAAGGTGGTGGCCAAAGCAGAGTAGTTGCTGTCGGTTTAGAAGCAAAAAGAATGTTGGGTCGCACACCTGGTAATATTTCAGCTATTCGTCCGTTAAAAGACGGTGTAATAGCAGATTTTTACGTAACCGAAAAAATGCTGCAATATTTTATTCATAAAGTTCATGAAAGTAAGTATTTTTTGCGTCCAAGTCCTCGAGTTTTAGTTGGGGTTCCATGTGGTTCTACTCAAGTAGAAAGACGAGCGATTAAAGAATCTGCTTTGGGGGCTGGTGCACGCGATGTTTATTTAATTGAAGAGCCGATGGCCGCTGCAATTGGAGCTGGTTTACCGATTGAAAAAGCTAATGGTTCTATGGTTGTCGATATTGGTGGTGGCACCTCAGAGGTGGCAATTATTTCTTTAAGTGGCATTGTGTATTCAGAATCGGTAAGAATAGGTGGTGACCGTTTTGATGAAGCTATTATAGGTTACGTAAGACGTAATTATGGAAGCTTAATTGGTGAAAGCACTGCGGAACGTATTAAGCAAGAAATCGGCACGGCATATCCAGGAAATATAGTGCGCGAAATAGAAATTAGGGGTCGTAATATTGCCGAAGGAATACCGCGTAGTTTTACCCTAAACAGCAACGAGATTTTGGAGGCACTACAAGAACCTTTAGCGGGCGTTATAGGTGCGGTGCGCGCAGCTTTAGAGCAGGCTCCTCCTGAATTGGCTTCAGATATTGCAGAGCGTGGGATCGTATTAACAGGTGGCGGCGCCTTGCTTACTGATTTAGATAGATTACTTATGGAAGAAACTGGGTTGCCTGTTATCGTTGCAGATGATCCTTTAACTTGTGTGGCACGTGGCGGTGGTAAGGCCTTGGAAATGCTTGACGCAAGTGGAAATTCTGATTTTTTAGGTCGTGAATAAAAGCTGGGGGTCAAGTCTTTACAATCGACAATAACTATCAATTACCATTGTTTATTGTCGATTGTAAAGACTTGACCCCCAGCTTCCCCTGTTTAACCGGAGTTTTTTATTAAACGAATTTTCGCAAAAAAAACATCTCAAGGAATGCGATCTTTTATTTTAGTGGTCGTATCCTTAATCTTATTTTTCTTTGATCATAAATCACACTATTTTGATGCTCTACGTTCTCAAGTATCATTTATTGTAATACCAATTCAATATGCAGTTAATTGGCCCGTAGAATTAGCACACATACTCAAAGATAATTTTGTAAGTAAGCAAATTATTTTTGAAGAAAATAACCAGCTTCGCACAGAGTTGTTGCAGATTAATGCTAAATTACAGCGATTAGATTTTTTGGAACATGAAAATTCTCAGTTGCGGGTGTTGCTGAATTCATCTAAACCAGGCAAAAGCAAAATAGTAGCCGCGCAATTACTTAATTCTGTAGTCGACAATTTTGGGCAACAAATTACTATCGATAAAGGGAAACAGCATGGGGTATATGTTGGGCAGCCAGTATTAGATGCTTACGGTTTGCTTGGACAAGTGATTTTGGTCGAAGATTTAGTCAGTAAAGTTCTTTTGATAACAAATGGCAAAAGCGCTATACCGGTAATGATTAACAGAAATGGATTTAGGACAATTGCGCTTGGTGTTGGTAGTAGTGATTATTTAGAATTAGTGAATATTCCTGAAACAGCCGATATAAAAGAGGGAGATTCTTTGGTGACGTCTGGGTTAGGGCAGCGTTTTCCTGCGGGACATTTGATTGGTGTTGTGAGTGAAGTTAAGCGTGTAGTTGGAGAACGGTTTCTTAAAGTGGTTGTTGTGCCAGCGGCGCATATAAACAGAGATCTTCATGTTCTCTTGGTTTGGCCTGCTGAGGTTGAGAGGGTGAAGCGGGTGAAAAAGTAGATTTTCGGGTTTGACACTGTCATCCTCGGGCACTTTTAACTGTCATCCTCGGGCGAAGATCCGAGGATCTCGTAGTAAAAAAGGCTAGATCCTCGCGTCAAGCGCGAGGATGACAGTATAAGGAGAGATCCTCGGATCTGCGCTTCCGCTTGTCCGAGAGCTTGCATTCGTGTTTGACACGAATGATGACATTGTTTAGTAATTAGAGATTCCAATGAATAATTTTTCACTAACAAAAATGTGGATACCGATTTTACTAAGTTTCTTAGTAAGTTGGGTCTTACTTTTTTTACAACTGCCAACTTGGTTTGAGTGGTTATACCCACCATTGATAGTATTAGTATTGTTATACTGGGCTTTAACTATGCCGCAGTATGTAAACGTAGGATCTGCTTTAGTAGTAGGGATTTTTCTTGATATTTTATATAACGCTCCTATCGGCGAGAATGCGATAGCTCTGATTTTAATGACTTACTTTGTTGCGGAATTTCGGCAGAAAATAATACCGCTGGGGTTTTGGAAAACATCTGTGGTTATTTTTGGTTTGATGCTTCTGTATCAATCATTAAGGTTTTTGATGCAAGGCTATGCGGGAGAATATTTTAACGCTTGGTCTATTTTGGGCTATGCCATCGTGAGTGCCTTAGTATGGGCACCTTTGGCAACATTGTTGTTTAATTTCCAACAAAAATTTCGCATTTGAAAATAATTATCAACAGAGTTCTTCATTGGATAAAATTTAGCATTATTATTTTAATGCTGACGCTAGTGCTATTGTTATCAATATTGCATTTTATTAGCCCGCGTCTTGGGGCATATCGTTATGATCTTGAGCAGTTTGTTAGCAAAATTGTGCGACAGCCAGTGCAAATCGGAGAGATTGCAGTAGGCAGCCGCGGTTTAGAGCCAGTATTTAGATTCTATAATGTAGTTATTTTTAATAGTGCCAAAAACAAAAAAATACTTCAAGCGCGTGAGTTGCAAGTGGGCATAGATTTGATAGGAAGTTTGCTTAAGTGGCAAATTAAACCTGGTTTATTGTTAATTCGCAGTAGTGAGTTTTCGGTTTATCAAAAAAAAGATGGCGAGCTAGGTTTGGTTGGTATTTCGCCAACATCTACTGCAGCGCTAGATGCTAGTTTTATAGATGAAGTATCTCCATGGTTATTTGAGCAAAGTCGAATTGATTTAGAAGATATTACACTCAATTGGAATTTGGTAGATGGCAAAGTAGTAAAAATTAATAATTTATACCTAAGATTACATAACGGTGTTTTACAGCATGATTTAAAAATAGGAGGGCACCTTGAACAAAAATCTTCTCAGCAATATTTAAAGCCGATTTAAAATTACGAGGTGATTTTTTAAAAAATAGTATTCCGCCATTTGCTGGTGATGTGGTAATAGATAATTGGCAGCCTGAATTTGATCTTAAATTTTCTGGTGGTGGTTTTTTTATGCCATCATCAGGTAATGTTAATTTATTGGTAAGGAACTCTAATGTCACAACTAAATTTTTTCGTCAATCAATGCCAATCAAAAACATAGAGAGTAAAATCGTTTGGCAACGCGATGATATAGGCTGGAAAGTGAATATTAGTAAATTAGAATTTAAGGACGATTGGTTGACTTTTTATGGAGACGGTCAGCTTTTGTTTCCAGTTAAATCACAAATGCCAGTGGTTGATATTCAGTTAGGATTAAAGTTGAGCAACCTTGCTAAAGCTAAACTATATTATCCAATAACTGTATTGCCACATAGTGCTACTGCTTGGTTAGATAAAGCTTTTATTAGCAGTAAGTCAATTTATGGCAAGATGATTTTGCAAGGACCGCTAGACAAATTTCCATTTGATAACAATGAAGGAAGATTTTTAGTAGATACTAATATTCGTGATGTGCATTTAAATTACGATCCTGATTGGCCGCATATTGAAAATATTACCGGCAAGATGGTTTTTTCTAATCGTTCTCTCACCATTTCAGCAAATAGCGCTAAAATTTTACATGCGCCTGTCAAGTCAATTAAAACTACAATCCCTGATCTTGAAATGCCGATTTTACATGTTATTGCTGCAATAGATACAGATTCTAGTGTGGGTTTAAAATTTCTCAATTTAAGTCCGCTTAAAAATACTGTTGGGCGTAAGCTTCAAGCAATTAATTTAATTGGCCCGATGAAATTTGGTTTAGAAATGGACATGCCTTTATCTGATGATGTGCCTAAAAAAGATACAGATGTTGAGGGTGATATTGAGTTATACAATAATAATGTGCATTCTAATAGTTGGAATTTTAGTATAAACAATCTTCAAGGTAATATGCATTTTAATAATGGTAATTTAGTAGCAAAAGAGATTAGAGGCAAAGCATTTAATAGGCCAATCAAACTTGCTATCCATACTTTGAATCCCAATACCGATAATAATATCACTCACGTTAATATTTTAGGGAATGCGGAAGTAAGCGAATTTGAGCAGGCTTTTTCAGTTAAATTACATCCTTATGTATTTGGAAATTTTAATTATCATGCTTTGCTCCAGCTGCATAGTTCTTCATCTGTGCAAAATACGTTTAAATTAAATTCGGATCTAGTGGGAGTAGAGGTTAATTTGCCAGAACCTTTTGCTAAAAAAGCTGCTAGTGCTTATAAGTTTAATTTAATCGGTTATTTTGGAGGCAATAAATTACCACAAGTAACGATTAACTATAATGATCAAATAAATGCCGCTTTAATGATTAAAAAAACCGACAATAATTCTCTTCAGGTGTTAGCAGGAGATATAAAGTTTGGCACAGGACATGCTAGCGTTTCGGCGAATTCAGGTTTGATAATTTCTGGAAATATAGCCAAGTTAGATTGGCCGGTATGGAAAGATTATTTGGCAAAAGCCAAAGCTAATTTTGTAACGATTGGGCCAGTTATTAGGCAAATTAGTTTAAATGTTGCAGAGTTAAATGTTTTAGGGCAGCTATTTAAGCAGGTAGTGTTAAAGATACAGCCAAAAAATAGCGGGTGGGACGTTGCATTTTTAACGCCAAATATTGATGGTAAATTATTTTTTCCCAGTGATGATAAGGCTGTTATACAAGGGGTATTTAAAAAGCTTTTTATAAGTAAAGAGCAGCAAAATTTAACGACATTAAAACCGCAGAGTTTGTTACCGATGCATTTTAAAATAGATACTCTTAATTATAACGGTAAGAATTTTAACCAAGTGGAATTTATTACCGAGCATCAAACTAATGGAGTAAAAATTAATAAAATTACGGTTAGTGATTCAAAATTTAGTGTAGATGCAAGTGGTGATTGGGTGGATGTTGGTAATAATCGGAGCAGTGTTTTTCGTGGTAAGATTAATAGTGATGATGTTGGTGGTTTATTAAAACAGTGGGAGTTGACCGATAATGTGACTGGTGGGAAAGGCAGCGCAACTTTCGTTTTAAGATGGCCTAATTCTCCATATAAACCAACTTTACAAACTGTTAGTGGCACTTTTTCTATCCAGGTGAAAGATGGGAGAATTATTCATTTAAGTAAACAAGCAGAAAGTAAGTTGGGATTTGGACGAATACTTAGTTTGTTTAGTTTACAGTCTTTGCCGCAACGTTTGACTTTAGATTTTAGTGATTTGACGAAGAAGGGATTTGGTTTTAATACTATGTCTGGGGATTTTGAGTTATCTGGTGGCAATGCACTTGTTAGAAAAATTACTATTGATGGGCCGAGTGCACTTGTTAAAGCAAATGGGAGAATCGGTTTAAAAGCACAGGATTACGATATTATGCTTAGTGCAACACCAAAAATTACATCAAGTATACCAGTGGCAGCTGCTATAATTGGTGGTCCAGTTGCTGGTGTTATAAGCTTTATTGCAGATCGAATGATATCTACAGCAATAAAAAAGACCACAAAAGCTACTTACCATATAACTGGCAGCTGGGATGCGCCGAGTGTTGATAAGGGATGACGACGTAGTTGATACAAGGGTCTACTATAAAAAACTGGATCCTCGGGCTTTTTCTTCTGTCATCCTCGGGCGTAGACCCGAGGATCTACTTCCTAAACGTAAACCCTTCTTTTAGTTTTTTTCTTACAGGCACATTTTTTAGTTTTACAAACTGAGGTAGTCCGTTTTTAAAAGGAGGAGGGTCTTCGCCTTGAATAAGTGGTATTAAGTATTTGCGACATTTATTCGTAATATGAAAACCGTCGGCGGTAATAAAATCACGGGGCATTTTCTTTTCAACATTTGCAACATCTGTTAGGTCTACCCAACCGATAGTCCAACGATATGGCTTATCAGATTGACGCATAATAATCGTCATAATATTATTTTTTCCTTGTAGAGCATACTTAAGCGCAGCTTCACCTAGAGCATAGGCTTGCTTGAGATCAATTTTGGATGCAATATGACGTGCTGATCTTTGAAGATAATCAGATACAGCCCAGTGATATTTATAGCCTAATTTATGTTTGATTAGTTTAGCTATAATTGGCGCAACTCCACCGAGTTGGACATGGCCGAAAGCGTCAATACAGCCAACATCAGATAAAAACTGACCATCTATATTTTGAAGTCCTTCAGAAACTACTACGGCGCAACAGCCATGATTGTTGACGCAGTTTTCAACTTTTATCAAAAACTTTTCTTCATCAAAAGGTATTTCTGGAAATAAAATAATATGTGGCGGGTCTCCAGCTTCTTCAGTGGCTAGTCCAGCTGCAGCGGCAATCCACCCAGCATTGCGCCCCATTGTTTCCAGAACAAAAATTTTTGTTGAAGATTTTACAGTTGAAGAAGGCGCTGCCATAGATATAAGATCACAACCAACTTCGCGAATTGACGTGGCAATGTATTTAGCAACTGAACCAAAGCCGGGGCATGTATCAGTAAAAGGCAAATCATTATCTATGGTTTTAGGTATGCCGATGCAAACTAGAGGATAGCCCATGGTTTCACTGACTTGTGATATTTTGTGAATAGTGTCATGCGAGTCGCCACCACCATTATAGAAAAAATAACCTATGTTATGAGCAGCAAACACTTCAATTAAGCGCTCATATTCGACTCTATTTTGTTCTAAGCTTTTTAGTTTGTAGCGACAAGAACCAAATGCACCACCAGGAGTATGGCGTAATTTTGCGATATTTTTGATGGGTTCTTTGCTGGTGTCGATCAGATCTTCGGTAAGAGCGCCGATAATTCCATTTCTGCCGGCATAAACTTTAATTCCGTGTTTTCTAGCGGCTTCGATTAACCCACAAGCGCTTGAATTTATAGCGGCAGTAACACCACCAGATTGGGCATAAAATGCGTTTTTCTTGTTAGCGGCCATACTTTTTGACCCCTTAACTGAACTACTTCAGTTTTTTAATTTTAGCATTTAAACGGCTTTTATAACGAGCAGCTTTGTTTTTATGGATAATGTTTTTTGCAGCTGCTTTATCAATTACTGAAATTGATGCTGCCAATGCTTTTATGGCTTCCTCTTTTTTATTGGCGGTTACAGCAGCTTCGACCTTTTTGATATAAGTGCGACAGGTTGATTTTAAGCCAATATTGTGTTTGCGGCGACTTTCGCTTTGGACCGCTCGTTTTTTTGCAGATTTTATATTTGCCACTTTTAGTTCTCCAGGAAGTTTTTGTTACGGCAATTAATATGCCTTGAACTTGTTAGGGTGTCAAGGGGTCAAGTCCCGACAATCGACAATGACTGTTAATCTAGAAGCTTAACATTGTAGATTGTCGGGACTTGACCCCTTAGCTCAATTAGTGGCATACTCCAGCGCCTTGCAAACTATTATGAACTCAAACATACGTAACATAGCTATTATTGCCCATGTCGACCATGGTAAAACTACTTTAGTTGATCAATTGCTGCGTCAGTCTGGCACACTAAAACAGAAGCTTGGAATGCTCCAAGGTAATGATTTGGTAATGGATTCCAATGAACTTGAACGCGAACGTGGAATTACTATTTTGGCAAAAAACACCGCTATTGAATGGAATGGTTATAAAATTAATATCGTCGATACTCCTGGACATGCTGATTTTGGTGGAGAAGTTGAGCGAGTGTTATCGATGGTGGATTCAGTATTATTGCTTGTGGATGCGGTTGATGGTCCTATGCCCCAAACCCGTTTTGTTACGCAAAAAGCTTTTGCTCAAGGGTTAAATCCAATTGTTGTCGTCAATAAAGTTGATCGTCCTAATGCTCGTCCTGATTGGGTAATAGATCGCATATTTGATCTATTTGATAAATTAGGGGCAACAGATAAGCAGCTGGATTTTCCTATAATTTATACTTCAGCAACCAAAGGGTTCGCTACTTTTAATTGGCAAGAACCTACCTCTGATATGAATTTATTATTTCAGATGATCGTTGATAGGGTGCCGCCACCAGAAGTAGATCCAAATGCACCATTACAAATGCAAATCACCTCGCTTGATTATTCTAGTTATGTAGGGACTATCGGTATTGGCAGAATTAAACACGGCAAAATGCGCAAAAATATGCCGGTAGTGGTGATCGATCGTGAAGGCAAAACCCGTTCTGGCAGAATCTTACAGATTTTAGGTTTTTTAGGTCTTAAACGCTATGAAATTGATGCAGCTGATGCTGGTGATATCGTTGCGATAACTGGGGTAGAAGATTTAAAAATTTCTTATACTTTGTGCGATCCTGAAGCAGTAAATGCCTTACCCCCACTTACAATTGATGAGCCAACGATTAGCATGACTTTTGAAGTTAATACTTCACCATTTGCTGGGCGTGAAGGTAAATTTTTAACCAGTCGCCAATTACGCGAACGCCTTTATCGAGAGCTGTTGCATAACGTAGCTTTGCGTGTAGAAGATACCGATACACCGGAAAAATTTAAGGTTTCTGGGCGTGGTGAACTGCATCTTGGAATATTAATCGAAACTATGAGGCGTGAAGGTTATGAATTAGCAGTTTCGCAACCACAAGTTATCTATAAAATAATTGATGGCAAAAAATGCGGGCCATATGAATTTTTGATTGCAGATATCGAAGAAAAACATCAAGGATCCGTTATGGAATCTTTGGGTTCAAGAAAAGCAGAATTAAAAAATATGCAATCTGATGGTTTAGGTAGAGTTCGTTTAGAATATATTATTCCTACTCGTGGTTTAATGGGATTTCAAACTGAATTTATGATGTCTACTTCAGGCGGTGGTATTTTGCATCATGTGTTTGATCATTATGGGATAGTTAAAACCGGTGATTTTGCTAAACGGCCGCGAGGAGTATTAATTGCAAATAGCAAGGGGAAAAGCACGGGTTTTGCCTTGTTTAATTTGCAGGAGCGGGCCCAGTTATTAATTGGGCCGCAAATAGAAGTATATGAAGGAATGATCGTTGGGATTAATTCACGTATCGATGATATAGTGGTGAATCCAACAAAAGAAAAACATTTGACTAATATGCGTGCATCGGGCACTGACGAAAACGTTATTTTAACTCCACCGGTGCAGATGAGTTTAGAAAGAGCTTTAGAATTTATCGAAGATGATGAGTTAGTAGAAATCACGCCAACGCAAATGCGCCTGCGCAAAAAAAAGCTTAAGGCAACAGATCGGAAGAGAGATAGTCGTAGTGGGGAGTAGATAGTTGTAAAGACTCACAGGGGCAAAATATACAACAGCCCAGACTAAACGAGCGCAGCGAGTGCAGGTCTGGGTAATAGATCAAAAACAATCACAGCTCGAAGAGCGTAATTAAAAAACATACAGAGTAAAATCCGGTATTTTTATTTCCATATAAAATCATAAAATATATTTTTTATTTTATTGAGTTTACAAGATTGTGGCACAATCACTAACCAAGCTATTAATCCACGTTATTTTCAGCACGAAAAAACGAATCTCGTGGCTTGATGATGAAATTAGTCTAGAACTTTACTCATACATATCTAAAATATTGGAAAACCATAATTGTGATACGCTACGAATAGGAGGCACTGAAAATCATATTCATATTTTATGTGTAATGGCAAAAAACCTATCGATTGGAAAAATAGTTGAAGAGATAAAAACAAGTTCTTCTAAATGGATAAAAACAAAAAATTCAAAATATAAAAAATTTTATTGGCAATATGGTTATGGTGCATTTTCGATTAGCTCAAGTCATACAGATATTGTTTGTGATTATATTAGCAACCAAAAACAACATCATAAAATAATTACATTTGACGATGAATTTCGTAGGCTATTACAAAAATATGATATAAATTTTGATGAAAAACACCTATCGGATTGATTTTTATTTCGCTCCTACGGAGCTTTTTATGTTTTTTACAATCTACCCAGACCTGCACTCGCTACGCTCGTTTAGTCTGGGCTATTGTATATTTTGCCCCTTCGGGGCATAACAATCGCAAATAACATAGATCTTAGGTTAGGCCCATTCGAATTTAGATCGTTCTACATTCCAACAACCCAGACCTGCGACTCGCAAACAACGCGAACCTCTGGCTGGGCTAACATAAATTTAGCTCATTCTGAGCTTTTCAAAGATGACAAGTTGCATCTGTTGTGTATAATATGTACATGAAGGAAGTACGAGACTTTGATTTCAGTGTAGATAAAAATAAGAAACTATTAGCAGATAGAGGTGTGGGGTTTGAGCAAGTTATCCGTGAATTGAAGGCTAATAAAGAACTTGATATTCTTGAGCATCCTAACAAGGACAAATATCCAGATCAAAAGGTGTTTGTTATAGAAATAGAAAAATATGTTTATGCAGTGCCTTTTATTCAGAAAGGAGACTGTTGTTTTTTGAAGACAATTTTTCCAAGTAGAAAATTGACTAAGAAGTATTTATATTAGATAACTAAGAGATGAGGTTTTTATGCGTAAAAAGAAAGATGTTTTTGATGTGAAGTTGGATGCGGAAGAAAAAGATATACTAGCGTCGTTAGAACGCGGTGAGTGGAAAACTGTGCCACACATAAAAAAAGTAAAGAAAGAAGCACAGCAAGCTGCGGCTAATTATTTGCGCAGAACCAAGGAGAAGCGCATCAGTATAAGAATTTTTGGTAATGATTTAGAAAAACTTAAGGTCTTTGCCGAGGATGAGGGGTTGCCTTATCAAACGTTAGTTACAAGTATTTTACATAAGTATACTACAGGAAGATTGGTTGATGTTCGTTATGGGACAGAGAAAAAAGAGGTGTAGTTTTGGTTTGCAACAAATGAAAAAAAGTTTACTCAAATCCACCTTTGTTTTTTCCTTGATGACATCTATTTCGCGCATAACAGGGTTTGTGCGGGAATTGATATTTGCCTATGTTTTTGGTGCTACAGCTGGATTAGATGCTTTTTTTGTCGCTTATCGTATTCCAAATTTTTTACGTCGCTTAACTGCTGAAGGTGCGTTTTCCCAAGCGTTTGTTCCGGTTTTGTCAGAATACCATCAAAAACGAGGATTGGAAGATACTAAAATTTTTCTCAATCACATGGCCGGACTAATGATTTCGGTATTGTCTGTTTTTACGTTAATCGCAATTTTAATTACTCCTTGGATAGTTTATGTTTTTGCTCCAGGTTTTATTAATGATGCTAGTAAGCTTGATCTTGCTACATCGATGCTTAGAATAACCTTTCCCTACATTTTATTTATTTCTTTAACTGCATACGTTAGTGGAATTTTAAATACTTATGGTAAATTTGGCATTCCAGCATTTAGTCCGAATTTATTAAATTTAGCTTTGATTGGTGCTGCCATTTTTATGGCGCCATATTTTACTGAGCCAGTTAAAGCTTTGGCATGGGGAATATTTATAGGGGGTCTTGCTCAGCTTTTGTTTCAGTTACCTGCTCTATACAAAATAGGTTTGATGCCGCGGCCGAGTATTTTGTGGCAAGATGCTGGGGTGCGACGAGTGCTAGGATTAATGATACCTGCAATATTCGGAGTTTCGGTGGCCCAAGTAAGCATTCTTATCGACATTTCATTTGCTTCATTCTTACGCTCAGGTAGTATTGCATGGCTTAATTATTCTGATCGTTTAACATCTTTTCCTCTGGGAATTTTTGGGGTGGCCATTGCAACTGTGGTATTGCCATATTTGTCGCGTAAATATGCATCACAATCTCATAAGGAATTTTCAGAAGCACTCGACTTCGCATTAAGATTTGTGTTGATTATTGCAATGCCCGCTACTATTGGTATCGCTATCCTTGCTGGTCCAATTTTAGCCACTTTATTTTTGCATGGTAAATTTACCGAATTTGATGTTGAGATGACGCGACGTAGTTTATTGGGATTTGCTGTTGGTGTGCCTGCATTTATGTTAGTGAAGGTGTTGGCCTCAGGCTTTTATTCACGCCAAAATATTAAAACACCGGTAAAAATTGCAATTACTTCTATGCTGATCAATATCGTGCTTGCGGCTATTTTAGTGTTTCCATTAAAACATGCGGGGCTTGCGCTTGCGACTTCATTGACTTCCACACTTAATGCATTTTTATTATTTTGGACTATTAGAAAAAGTAATCATTATAATCCTGGCAGCGGTTGGAAAATATTTTGGCTGAGAATAATTTTTGCCAATGTTGTTCTGGCGACATCGCTTTGGTTGACTGTTAGTGATTTATCTTTATGGTTTAGTTGGGATTGGTTTGCCCGAGCATGGCATCTTGCAGTTTTATGTGTTGGCGCCACAATTATTTATTTTTTTTGTTTATGGATAAGCGGAATGAAATGGCGAGAGTTTGTGTTGCAGGATAAATAATTTTGCTAAGTTAAAAATCATTAGAAATAAAGCATCGTTTTTGATATATTATTCATCTTTCCAAGATGGATCTAAGGCAATTTATTCATGATGTTATTTTAATAATTAATTAAATTTATTTATATAGTTTTTTTATAATTTATTGCTACAATGCGTTTCAAATTTAGTTGGCAAAATTTAGAACTAGAGGGAGTTTATTATGAATAGAATTGTTGAATTGAATCAAAAAGAAATTGAAGCTGTCGCTGGTTCTTTTGATCTGAAGAAAGAATTGCAAGAACTGCGTCAAAAGATTGCTGGTTTAGATTCGTCAGAGATTGTTACGATCTTAGTATTTATGAACTTTGCTGCTGGGTATTTACAACATGTTCTTTATTACTCCAGAAATGAGGTGTAGTGTAAAAGAGGTAAAGCTATCTAAAGGAATAAAGTGGTCAGACTCTTTTTTGGGTCTGACTCCTTTGTTCGTTAATCCTAAATTATCTTTCCAATCCAAGTTGCGCAGCCGGTAAAGATCATCTGCATTGCTACTGCAGTAACAATTAAGCCTGTAATTCTAATTAATGGTCCGGTGGCGTTTAACTTTTCAAAAACACGATTAATCCTAAAGGAAAGCAGCATAAAAACCAAGTTAATTGAAACCGCAAGAGTGATGCAAATAATAGTTGTTATTGTGCCATTAAATGATGCAAAAGAGATGGCTGCGGTCATGGTTCCAGGCCCCGCAATTAGTGGGGCAGCAAGCGGCACTACTGAGATATCTGGCGTCCTCTGATTTTCTTGGGATTCTTCAAAAAATTTTCCTTCTCTAACTGCAGTCAGTCCTATGATAAATAGAATAATGCCGCCAGCGACGCTTAGTGAATAAATTTCTACATGAAAAACTGATACCAATAGGAAATTACCGAAGCTGGATAAGATTGATAAAATTAATAGGGCAACAAGAGTGGCTTTTATGGATAAAGAAAATAATTCTTGCCGCGTGTATGCTGGTTTTTTAGCGGTTAAAAATAATACTTTGCTTACGGGATTTATTAAGGCCAAAAAATACAGAGTGTTTTCGATGATTTGCGCTAGGGACATGGAGAGTATTTTCCTTGTATCTGGAGGTTTGTCAATGTTGGATTATTGTATTATTCAGCCGTTGTTATTTTGTGATCTTCATAGTAGATCCTCGGGTCAAGCCCGAGGATGACAGAAAAGAACCCGAGGATGACAGAAAAGAACCCAAGAATGACAAAGCAACAAGAATGACAAAGCAAGAAGGCAAACCTTGCATTTATCATGATCTAAACATATTATCCTAGGTCAGTAGTTGAAGTTTATATCTAT
>Ga0154728_105_pt2 | contig 20838 bp, 16 predicted proteins | sample Rifle2008BG16ft_FD_105736 | JGI IMG/M metagenome (GOLD analysis project Ga0154728, IMG submission 105736) | Gammaproteobacteria bacterium RBG_16_37_9 | reverse complement strand
GTATATTTTAAAGACAACTCTCGTAGCGCTAGTAAATTCCCTTTCTTAAAAAACTTCTGCATTGCGAGCTGTGCTTTTTGTGGAATATATACTTTACCTTCAGACAAACGTTGTTGTAGCTTTTCTGGCGAGAGATCAACTAGCTCAATCTCAATTTCAGATTCCATAAAACTGCTAGGAATAATTTCTTCAACTCTTACTCCCGTAATTTGATAAACTATATCCACCAAACTTTGAATATGCTGAATATTGAGCGTGGTATAAACATTAATGCCTGCATTTAATAACTCTTCAACATCCTGGTAACGCTTCGCATGCCTCGAACCAGGAATATTGGTATGCGCCAATTCATCTACCAAAACCAGCTGCGGACGCCGCTCCATCAAAATGTCTAAATCCATTTCATCAATAACAATTCCAGAATACTGGATATTCTTTCGCGGCAGCACCTCTAACTCGCGCACTAAAGCTTCGGTGTCTGTTCTCCCATGTGTTTCTACAATACCAACCACCACATCAACGCCATTACGTTTACTGACTATGCCGTCTTGCAACATGCGATAAGTCTTGCCAACGCCTGCGCAATAACCAAGAAAAATTTTTAGCTGACCATGTCTGTTTGTGTCATTAATTTTATTTTGATCACTGACTTCAACTTCATTTATTTTTTCTGTTTGTGGCATATTCATAAATTTATATTCTTTATTTCAACTCAGGATGATAGCTTATCCAATGCCAAATTAAGTTTTAATACATTAACTCCAGGTTGTCCCCAAACTCCAATAAAATCGCGATCAAGATGATCATAAATCAACCGCTTAATAAATGCTCGATCTAGATGACGATGTTTTTCCACTCGAGGTAATTGTAACATCGCATTATCTAAAGAAATATGTGGATCTAAACCACTGGCGGAACTAAGCACCATATCAGCCGGTATTTTTAAATCTGCTTCAAACTCATTCTCTGCTCTTATATGCCTAAGATGTTTTTTGGTTTGCACATACAGCTTTTCATTAGAAGCTGCTAAATTACTTCCGCCGGAATCTTCCGCATTATAATTCACTGCAGAAAACCTACTATGAAAATACTTGGGCGAAGTAAACTCCTGCGCTATTAATGATGAACCTATTTTCTTACCTTGATATTCGAGCAAACTACCATTTGCCTGATATGGGAAAATAGCTTTACTAATAGTCACAATAAAAAGTGGATAACCTAAACCCAGCAAAATAGCAAACCCGAAAAGAACTCTTATAGATGTAATCAATTTTTGCATACCTTCCTACCTACGCCCAATTACAATCCCCACCCCAACCATACCACTAACATATCAATAAGCTTAATCCCAATAAATGGCAACAATACTCCACCAAGACCATAAATTAACAAATTTCTCTTTAAAAGATATTCTACCGAAACTTGCTGACACTGCACTCCTCTTAATGCCAAAGGAATCAATAACGGTATTATAATCGCATTAAATATTACCGCAGAAATAATCGCACTAAAGGGGCTAGCAAGATGCATAACATTTAACACACTCAACATCGAACATTTTTCGACAAATAATGCTGGAATAATTGCAAAATATTTAGCCACGTCATTAGAAATACTAAATGTTGTAAGCGCTCCCCTAGTAATTAAAATCTGTTTACCAATTTCAACAATATCAAGTAACTTTGTTGGAGTTGAATCTAAGTCAATCATATTAGCAGCTTCTCGTGCTGCTTGAGTGCCAGCATTCATAGCCACCGCTACATCCGCTTGCGCTAGAGCCGGGACATCATTTGTCCCATCACCAATCATCGCCACCATATAACCATCTTGCTGATATTTTTTAATTCGTTTTAGCTTCATCGATGGATTAGCCTGGGCTATAAAATCACTCACCCCAGCTTCTGCTGCAATAGCTGCTGCTGTCAACGGATTATCACCAGTTATCATTACCGAAATAATCCCAATATTTTTTAATTGTAACAAGCGATCACGAATTCCTTCTTTTAACACATCTTTGAGATAAACAACGCCATATACCGTTTTTTGATCAACCACCACAAGTGGAGTTCCTCCTTCGTTGGCAACCCTCTCTACTGCCTGCCTTACCTCTGCCGGAAATATAATTTTGCGAGCTTTAACAAAATTTTCAATCGCATCAACTGCTCCTTTACGAATCTGCACTTCATTAACATCAATACCACTCATTCTAGTCTCAGCACGAAACCCAATGAATTTCGCGCCTACGGGCGACCTTATATCACGACCATGAATTTGCAATTTCTCTTTAGCTAAAATTACAATACTGCGCCCTTCTGGAGTATCATCGGCTAGAGAAGATAGCATCGCAAACCGAGCTAATTCTTTTTCTGTAATTCCAGGAGCTGCGATAAACTCAGTGGCTAATCTATTACCAAGCGTAATAGTTCCTGTTTTATCTAAAAGAACTACATTAACATCGCCAGCGGCTTCAACCGCGCGCCCATTTAATGCGATTACATTATACGACAACAACCGATCCATTCCAGCAATCCCAATTGCTGGCAATAATCCTCCTATAGTAGTTGGGATCAAACACACTAGCAGCGCTATTAAAACAGTAGTAGAGATTTTAAAATCTAAATAAACACCAAACAGAAACAACGTTATTATTACAACAATAAACAAAATCATTGAACTAATTAAAAAAATTTCCAAAGCAACTTCATTGGGTGTTTTTTGCCGTTTAGAACTTTCTATCATTCCGATCATTTGATCAATAAATGTTTCTCCTGGATTGGTTCTAATTTCAACTTTAATTGTCCCTGAAAGAACTTTAGTCCCACCAGTAACTCCTGTTTTATCACCGCCAGCTTCGCGCACTACTGGCGCCGACTCTCCTGTAATGGCCGACTCGTCAATCAATGCTACGCCTTCAATAATTTCGCCATCTGATGGAATCATCATGCCATCTGTAATGATTACAATATCCCCTTTTTTAAGCATTAAAGCCGGCACCGATTCGACTTCTGATTCGGTATCCGGCTTTACCCGTTGCGCATAAACATCACTCCGCCCATGCTTAAGAGATTCAGCTTGAGCCTTTCCTTTACCTTCGGCTAGACTTTCGGCAAAGTTAGCAAACAACACTGTAAACCATAACCATATACTGATATATAAATCGAAGTTATATGGAATTCCAGCAAAAAAATGCATCGCTGCAATGATCAAAGTCGCAGCAGCTCCAACTTCAACCACAAACATTATAATATTGCGCCACAGAAATAACGGATTAAGCTTAATAAAAGCTTGTTTAATCGCAGGCAAAATAAATTTACTACTCCATAACACTCTTTTATGTATCATACTAAATCACTTCTAAAAAGTTTTTCCGGATAAAATGTATAAATGCTCTACTACCGGCCCCAACACTAATGCTGGAAAAAAAGTTAAAGCTCCAATAATAAATATGATCCCAACTAATACTAAAATAAATAATGGTCTATTAGTAGGAAAACGGGTAGCTAGTGGGCTGCTATTTTTTTGTGTTATTGAACCAGCAACTGCTAACGCCGGAATAATAGTTATCAAGTAACCGGCTAACATGGCAAAAGCTATGGTCAAATTATAAAACGGTGTATCAGCTTTTAATCCTGCAAATGCCGAACCATTATTACCAACTCCAGATGCGTAAGCATAGATTACTTCAGATAGTCCATGAAAAGTTGGGTTACCTAAACTAGAGGTTCCAGCACTAATGGATACAGCTATAGCGCTTAAAATCAGTTGAAGCGCACAAGGAAGAAAAAGAGCAGATACAATCATTATCATTTCATAAGCTTCTAATTTTTTGCCATATACTTCAGGTGATCTTCCGATCATAAGACCAATTAAAAACATGGTAAGCATCACATAAAACATCATCCCAATAAATCCTGAACCCACCCCACCAAAAATAACCTCGCCTATTGCCATATTAAAAATAAGAACTATCCCAGTAAGCGGCATTAAACTATCGTAAGAAGAGCTGGCGGCTCCTGCTGAAGTGGCTGTAGCAGAATTAGCAAAAAAAGCTGACGCCAGTGGCCCAAACCGCACTTCTTTCCCCTCCATATTCACACCATTATGGATTCCTAATTTTGTAAGAAGTGGGTTCCCGTGCAATTCCGACCATATGACGAACCACAAACCTATAATAAAAAGCAACATCATCGCGATAAATATAGCCCAGCCTTGAGAGCGATCTTTAATTAATGCTCCAAAAGCAAAGGGAAAAGCCGCGGCAATTAATAGTAGAGCTAAAATGTTTACATAATCAGTTATTGGCGTTGGATTTTCATAGGGATGAGCGGAATTAGCAGCGAAAAACCCGCCGCCACTAGTCCCTAACTGCTTGATGGCTATTTGTGGAGCGGCGGGGCCCTGAGCAATTATCTGCTCTTTTCCTTCTAAAGTTTTTATATGCACATATGGATTAAGATTAGCTATGCTGCCCTGCGAAACTAAAAACAGGGATAATACGATAGATAAGGGAAGCAAAACATAAATTATCGATCTAGTTAAATAAACCCAAAAATTTCCTATGCCAGGAGTATTTTTACGCACAAAAGCGTTGATTAAAGCCACAGCCACAGCCATCCCAGTTGCTGCAGATAAAAAATTTTGCAGCCCCATCCCTAGCATTCTAGTTAAATAACTCATCACAGCTTCGCTTTTATATGGCTGCCAATCACTATTGGTAACAAAAGAAATTGCTGCATTGATAGCAGCATCCCATCTTATAGCTTTAAAGTTATTAAGATTTAATGGCAAACTATCTTGCATTCGCAACAGGAAAAATAATGCAATCATTCCCACGAAAATAAAGAATATGACATTCATCGCAAATGTTTTCCAATTCATATCTTCATTTGGATCAATGCCAAAAAGTTTATAGAGAAAATTCTCTACTGGCGCTAATATCGGCGATATAAATGTGCGTTCTCCGGAAAAAACTTTGGCCATATACTCGCCTAAAAAAAATGCGCATGCAGTTAGCAAAAATAGAAGTGTTACTATTTGAAACAACCAAGTGCCAAGCATAAAATCTCCGAAAACTAAAAACTATTTGTCATCCTCGGGTCAAGCCCGAGGATGACAAACAATACAAGCCCGAGGCTTGCCTTCGTGCTTGACACGAAGGATGACATTCATTAACCCCCACCAAATGCCGCCAACTGATCCGCATGATGCTCTCGCATCAAAGGCTCAATAATAGGATTTAAATCACCATCAATAATTTTATCAAGTTGATATAATGTTAGATTAATCCGGTGATCAGTAAGGCGCCCTTGAGGAAAATTATAAGTACGAATTCTTTCTGAACGATCGCCAGTTCCAACTAAATTACGTCGGGTTTCTGCTTGGGCTTTCTGCTGTTTTTCTTGCTCAGCTGCGAGTAATCTTGCTTTTAAAAGCGACATGGCTCGAGCACGATTTTTATGCTGCGAACGTTCATCTTGGCATTCCACTACAACTCCAGAAGGTAGATGGGTAATTCGTATAGCAGAGTCGGTGACATTTACATGTTGGCCACCAGCTCCAGAACTGCGATAAGTATCGATTTTTAAGTCTGCCGGGTTAACTTCTATATCATCAATTTCATCTGCTTCGGCAATTACAGCGACAGTGCAAGTTGACGTATGAATCCGCCCTTGTGCCTCTGTTGCCGGAACTCTTTGCACCCTATGAACTCCCGATTCAAATTTCAATTTTGAATACGCTCCCTTACCAATAATTCTAGTAATGATTTCTTTATAGCCGCCGTGCTCACCAGCGCTTGAGTTTATAATCTCTACTTGCCATCCAGCATCTTCAACATAATGGGTATACATGCGAAATAGATCACCAGCAAAAATTGCTGCCTCATCGCCACCGGCACCAGCCCGAATCTCTAAAAAAACATTGCGCTCATCATTAGGATCACGCGGCAATAACAAATTTTGTAAATTTTCTACTAACTTTTGAATATTTTCTCGCAAATGAAATAGCTCTTCTTCAGCAAGTGCCTTCAAATCAACATCTTGCTCCTCTTGAAGAATTTTTTCAGCATCAGCAATTTTCTGCTGGTTATTATTATATTCATTAAGAGCGTAAACAATTGGCTCAAGATGTGCATACTCTTTTGATAATTCACGATAGCGATTTTGATTGTTGATAATCTCTGGATCTGACAAAAGATTAGAGATTTCTTGATGCCTGGTATTCAGCAAATTTAGCTTGTTAATAATTGATGGCTGCATTAAGTGGTTAATCCAAGTTTAAAGAACTTAATTATACAAAATATAGGCAAGATAATATATATCGATCTCAAATAAGTTTCTGGCGGAATTATGTTTGTGAACCAAATGTTAGCTTTAACCTTACATATAGTTCATACCCGTTAACCTAAAAAGAGCAATTGGAATTATAACCCAATTACTAACCATCTTAAGTCACAAACTTCAAATAATTTTTTTTATTAACGACAGAAAAAACTGAATTTTGATACGCCTCTGTCCATTTGTGCGGTGGTTTTGCTTTGCTCTCGTTCCATTTAAATTCATAAGCGAATAATTTACCTTCACGCTCCTCAATCAAATCGATTTCCTGCCCCTCCCAAGTTCGCCAAAAATATGGATTGGCAGCAATAGCATGATATGAGCGTTTTTTACAACGCTCCATAAATATAAAATTTTCCCATAACGCTCCGATGTCATTTCTCTGATCAATATCGTTAAAATTAGAAATAATTGCGTTTCTTATCCCATTATCATAAAAATAATATTTGCTTTTTTTGGTTATCTCTTTACGTAAATTTCGGCTAAAACCTCGTAAATTATATATGACAAAAGCTTTTTCTAATATATCCAAATATCGCTCTACAGTTTTGTGATCCATACCAAGTTGTTTTCCTAACTCACTTAAAGAAACTTCGTTCCCAATTTGAAAGGCTAGCAAACGCAAAAGATCTAAAAGTTTTTTCGAATTCTTAATATGATCCAATTCTAAAATATCCTTCAGCAAATAAGAGTAAACTAATTCATCAAGTAATTTTATTTTTTTATCCCTACCTGCAGTAACAATTATTTCAGGATAACCTCCAAAGATTACCCATTCTGAAATTTTATCTTTTAACTCATGCTTATTATACATATCAAGTAATTCTAATTGAGCTACTGGATATAGAGTAAGAGTTATTTTGCGTCCGGTTAGAGGCTCGCCGACTTGACCAGCTAACTCAAATGAAGACGATCCTGTAACAATAATTTTTAAATTTGGAACCTGATCAACAAGTATTTTTAAATTAACACCAATATTTGGAATTTTTTGTGCTTCATCTACTGCCAATAATTCATATCCACTGACATATTCTCTCAACAAATCAAAGTCCTGAGAACTTAGCAAATGTTGAATTTTAATATTATCCCCAGAATCAAGCTTATATTTTAATCCGCTATTTTCTAGAAATTGTTTCAACAAAGTAGTCTTACCTGCCTGACGTGGACCATAAATAATTAACACCTTGTTTGAAACGAGGTGTTTAGATAACTCATGATAAAAACGGATAATATCCATATACACAGAATAACTTAGAGAGAGATACTTGTCAATTTCAAGGACTGCCACTCCCCAAAATAGCACTATTTTGGGGAGTGGTTATCCTTGAAATAATGCTATTATGTGAGCAATGAGGAAACTACTTGATGGGATTCCACACCAAGGAGATCCCTCACAAACTCGGAATGACAACATTAAACCTTCCGCGAAACAGCGAACGCGATTTCACGTAAGTCCAAATGTTTATTCTTTTTTCGTCACCAAAGATAACAAATCAACACTTTTGGCAAGGCGATTAAAACGTATCAGAAATAGAATCCCTGTAATAAAAAGACCAATTACAATCCCCCACCATATCCCAACACCACCAAACTTAAATTTGAATGCTAATAAATAAGCACTAGGAAAAGCAATCGCCCAAAAACCAAAAACACTGAGCATCATCTGAAAATGGGAATCTTTTAATCCCCTTAAAGCACCGCAACCAACCAAACGAATACACTCTGTCATAAGTAAAACGGCAACTATAGGGAAAAATTTCATAGCTTCAGCAGCAACATCTTTAAAATGAACTGCGCTCGCATCTATATCTAAACCAATTGCAACCTGAGGGAAAAAAAGATAAAAAATACTAAATAATAATATAAACCCAAAACTTATCATCATATTGACTGCAGCGGTCAATCTCAATTTATTACGATCATTACGACCAACTTCATTGCCAACTCTCACAGCTGTATTTTGATTTAATGCAAAGAGAATGACTAAAGCGATCATTAAATATTGATAAGAAATCTGATATGCTGCTAAAACTGTAACACCCAACATTCCCATCATAATAGCCACAACGGCAAAAAATACCACTTCGCTGCAATACATTAGACCAAGCGGCAATCCTATACGAATCATTTCGGCCAAAAATTTATACTCAATAACCCACCATTTTTTAAATAAAGAATGAATTCTTAGTTCCTTAGAAAAATATAGCCAGCCCATAAAAAACATAGCTAATACAAAATATGACACAGTCAACCCGTAACCAATACCAGCAAGCTCCAATTTCGGAAGCCCAAAATTTCCAAATATAAAAGTATAATAAAAAAATATTTCTATGGGCACAGCTAAAATGCTCATAAACATTACTAAACGTGTTTTAGTAATCCCTATTAAAAATTGCTGAATCACGATCATTATATTAAAAGGCAATATCGACCAAATTAATGAGTAAAAAAATGGTTTGGCGCATTTAATAACCGCTGGATCTTGTTTAGCCCAAGTTAGAACAACAGGAATCACCCACATAATAAGCATCATTGGCAACGAAAATGCAATTGCCATAATTAATCCTTGCTTAAAACATATACTGACACCAATTTGATCTTTAGCACCAAAGCTTTGTGAACTCATAACGCTCACTGAACAAAAAATCCCTATAAAAAAAACAATTACAGAAATATAAATGCTCCATACTAAAGCATTGGCAGCTAACTGTTCTTGGCCCAAATGAGCGACCATGATGGTAGCAATAAAACTATTTAAACCATAAATTACCTCGGACGCGACTAGCGGAACTGCCAATCGCATTGAGCATTTAAATTCGGATTTGATATTTGATAAACTAAAGATAGAACTCACGCTACACCTCACAAAAAAACAAGTTAACAGCAGCTCTCGGGGAGCCGGATAAACATAACTAATAGTGGGTTATAGCGTTTTCATAGGGATAATATATCATAAAAGAATTTTCTTGCAAGAAATCGCAGCCGATAAAAAAACTAATGTAAATTATTAACAATTTTTCTTACTACATAAATAGGCCTTTGTTTGGTTTCTTGATAGGCTCGCCCTAAATATTCTCCTATCACTCCAATTCCTATCATCTGAATTCCACCAATAAATAAAATAGCGGTAAAAAGTGATGCGTATCCTGGCAAATCAACGCCCCAGATAAGCGTCCTAAGCATAATCCAACCCCCGTAAATAAATGCTATCAAAGCAAATAAAACACCTAAATAACTCCAAATTCGCAGTGGCAAAGTGCTAAAACTAGTTATTCCATCAAGAGCTAAATTCCATAATTGCCATCCCTTCCACTTGGTTTTTCCAGAAATACGCTCCAAACGGTCATACTCAATAACTGTATTCCTAAATCCAACCCAAGCAAACAATCCCTTCATAAAACGCTGTCTCTCAGATAGTTTTTTTAGAGCATCTACAACAACTCTATCCATTAAACGAAAATCACCGACGTCATTGGGAATTGCAAAATCTGCGAGATAATTATGCATCTTATAAAACCACTTGGCGCTATTTCTTTTTAACCAGGTATCAGTCAAGCGACTTTTTCTTTTAGCCAATACTACCTCAAAACCCTCTTCCCATTTTTTTAACATTGCTGCTATTAGTTCTGGCGGATCTTGTAAATCAGCGTCTATAGGAATTATCGCATCTCCAAGTGCAAAATCAATACCAGCAGTGAGCGCAGCCTCCTTATGAAAATTACGGGAAAGTTGAATGATTTTAAGACGCTGGTCATTTACTTTGCTTAAATTAACAAAAGTATCATCACTACTACCGTCATCAACACAAACAAATTCAAAAGAATATTGTTTAAATTCATTTACTATTGGCAATAGTTTCGCAAAAAAATCAAAAACTACATCCCCTTCATTGTAAAATGGTATAACTAGTGATATCGTTTTCATAGTTTTTAATACTAGCACAAATACATTACTTTTTAACGTAAATTTTGATTACCGTGGATTACAAAAAAAAATTTAGATTAATTGCTTTATTCTTTGGCATGATATTTCTAGCAGGCTGTGCTTATTTCCAACGACCTCCCTCCTACATTTATGCCCCACAGGAAAAACGCCAACTAGAACTACAACAAATAAAAAACTGGGCTCTAGCTGGCTCTTTAAGCATCACCCACAATAAAAAAAGGGATATCGCCCGCTTCAAATGGACACAAAACCAAAATGACTACATCGTAAATATTTCTGGCCCATTAAATATAAATAGCATTCGTATTGTCGGCAATCCCAATAACGTAGAACTTTGGCGCACAAGTAAACAATGCATCAAAGCATCGACCCCGGAACAATTAACGCTCGATCAATTAGGATGGCAATTACCAGTATCTAATATCCGCTATTGGATTTTGGCGTTACCTACTCCAACTTCCAAAATCGACTCAATCTATTTTGATCAATACGGACATTTAACTGATCTAAAACAAAATGGATGGCAAATAAAATATTCTGAATTTCAGGTCCAAGCCGGTAAAAATTTTGACTTACCAAAAATAATCGAGTTAAAAAACAAAGAGATTGTAATCAAATTAAAAATAACTGAACATAACTTAAATATATAAATTAGCATTTTTGATCTATTTGGTTTAAAATAACACCATTAGCCTTTTTTCAAAACCAGGTGTTTTGGCATAATGCAAGCTTGCAACGCAGCAGTATGACAAAAGACGCGGATTTTGAAAAAAGTCTATTTAAGGATGCATCATAGTCAAGGAGTGATTATGAAATTCAAATTCACATTAATTATTCTCTTTGTAATCCTTTTTAATAACGCGATCCTTGCTGTTCCTAATGATGGTTATGATATCAGCATGTCATATTTATTAAGACTACTATCGTTTACAGAAGAAGAAGTAGAACAAATCGAAAGAGAAATAGAAAGCACTACTAATGATTCTAAAGAATTTAGAAAAGCCGCAAACAAATCAATATCTCATAATATCAATTTTACAGAAGCAGACTTATACAAAATTAAAGTTAAATTAAGGGCTTCTATTAGCGATCTTGCAGCAGCACAAACAACCGTAGCTGATGAAATTCCCAAAGATAGGGCAATATCAAAAGCAGAACTCTGCAAAATAGCAAAGCTTGCTAATAAAACACTTACAGAAAACAATCATCCTGAAAAACCGATATTACATACATTGATAGTAGACGATTATGATGAGTATGGTATATGGCAAATAGATCGCGTCAATATACTTAAAACAATTCTGAGAAATTACCCATTATTTGAACTAACACTAAAAGATATTTGCGCTTTACTTACTGAACAAGATAAAGAAGGTAAGACATTACTTAATCTTGCAACTATGAATCATCAAAAAGACGTTGCTACCTTTTTGTTAAAAACAAAAGAGGTGCCAATAATTGGAATCAATACACCAAATAAACTTGGCCTTACACCTCTTCATTGTGTAGCTGGCGCGGACGCGGAGCATACAAATATGGCAGAAATGTTACTGAAACTTGGCGCCAGGATCAACGAAAAAGATAAGAAACATCGTACGCCGCTATTTTATGCAGCATTTACCGGCAACATCCCCATGATTGAATTACTACTGCGATATCACGCAGACATTAATATTTGCGATATTAATGGTAACACTCCCCTTAGTTTAGCAATCGTAGTAAATATAAAAGCAGCGCAATTGTTGATCCGCAGGGGGGCTAAGATCCCAGCGGACTTGCTTCAACATCCTGACTTGCAAGAACTCATTCTAGAAATGCGGCAACAAGAACACCAGGCGTTGAGAAGCAATGGAATGGTAATAATTACCCAAGATGCTTTCCAACATCCTAACTTGGTAGATTTTCTTCGACGACTTCAGGAAGTAACAAAGCCTCCAAACCTTAGACCTAATTTATTGCTTATTACAAAACTACCTGCTGATGGCAGCAGTGCTAGAGATACCCTGTCGGCTTCAGCATGGCCTATAGATTCCAGCGGGGATAAATCACGCTAATAGAATTTTTTGCTTAGGATTTACTCCCACTTCACCGCTAATCCGCTATTGTAACGTAAATCAATAGACTTTGGTTCTTTCTCACGATCGGCGGTAATTTTTCTATACAAATTAACTAAAAGCTCAAGCTGACTTAAGGGCTCAGCTTCTTTCAAATAAACTACTGCGTTATTACTCAATAAAATTTCCCAATGATGTTGTGGACTTAAAATTAGCTGTTTAACAGTTAAATCCAGGGGCTCAAATAGCAACTGCATTTTTTTATATAAAGTAAAAATTTCTAATTCCCGTTCTTCTGGACCAAAAATTATTGGCAACCCCTGAGGAAAAGTAGAGATTGGCGGGGCAAAAACAACTCCTTCTGGATTGACAAGCGCATTTTTGCCCCACTGTAAAATAGGCTTCTGCTCAATAATATTAACAACCACTGTGTCCGGCCACTTGCGTTGCACAGAAGCTTCATAAACCCAAGGCAACTTTAACAACTGCTGCCTCATACTAATGACATTCAAATAGAAAAAACCATTATTTAAATAAGAATCGATAGCTTTTTGCAAAGATTGTTGCTCAACATGCTCATAGGTTGCAAAAATCTTCACGTGGTTTATAGGAAAATTTCTTGGCTTGGTATAACCCCAAACATACCACAACAAAAAACCAATCACGCCACTAATAATAATTTTAAAAAACAGCCTCTTCGCTTGCTTTTTATGTTGGATTTTTGCTTTAGTTCTCCATCCCATCTTTGCTTTGCTCTAGTTATGCTAAACGATAGTTGTATTTAAGAGTTAGTCATTAGTGGCACTATACTCCTCGCAGAATGAATTTATGCGAGGAGTATATCGCCTAATATGTGGACTTCAGGAATTAATTTAACACTGCTAGAGCTCTCAACCTTGGTAATTATTTCTTGCATTAGAGTTTCAACATCAACCGCGATAGCATTACCACAATTAATAATAAAATTGGCATGCTTTTCAGAAACTCTAGCTCCGCCTATCTGTTTACCTTTAAGTCCACATGCTTCAATCAATCTAGCCGCATAATCTCCTTCTGGATTCCGAAATACTGAACCACAGCTTGGAAAATCTAAAGGCTGAGATTTACTCCTCTTTTGCAAATAAGTTTGCACCTGTTGCTTAGCTGCTTGCACTTCACCTCGAGTAAAATTAAATTGCGCAGCTACAAACCATTCATCTTTGGCTAAGCTATCAACTTGGCGATAACCAACTGCAAAATCTTTAGCTTGTTTTAATTTGATTTCGCCTGAGCGGTTAATAGTTTCTACTGCTACAATATGATTCCAAATGCGTTCTCCATAAGCACCAGCGTTCATTTTTAGTGCACCACCAACCGTGCCTGGAATACCAGACATAAAAGCAGCATCAAACATACCTAAACTGACGCATTTTTCTACCAAATGCATAAGTTCAACACCAGCTTCAACACGAATATTAGAATCATCAAGTTCATCAAACTTTGTTAGACTATTACGCAAATAAATCACTAGCCCTTTAATACCAGCATCGCGAATCAAAACGTTACTAGCAGCTCCAAGAACCATAATTGGCTCTTCCTGCCAAACCCGCATTATTTGCACTAAATCTTCTAAATCCATCGGCCTGTAAAAATACTCTGCTGGTCCGCCAATTTTCCAAGATGTATATTCTGCTAACGGATGGTTGCGCTGTAATTTATTTTTTAATTTAGAGAGATCTTTGTTCATCAATATACCAATTTGGTAAAAATATGGCAGCCGCGAGCTTTAGCTTGCGTATTTAGACTGGCTCCACACCAACGCAGGCTGAAGCCTGCGGCTACCGGATCCAATTATAACGATTTTTAAATTTCAACTTCAATTTGATGTTGGTATAAATTCATTTTACGAAGGGTATGCACTCTTGCTTTAATCGAGGCGCCATCGCCCCTATATTACCTGCTCCTTGTATTAATAAAACATCACCTTCACGTAAAATATTTGGTAACAAATTAAAAAGATCATCGTTGTCATTTACAAAAATTGGTTCGATTTTTCCTCGCAATCTGATATTGCGTATAAGCGCGCGGCTATCTACTCCCACAATTGGAGCTTCGCAAGCCGCATAGACTTCCATTAATAACAATACATCAACTTCAGACAAAACAGAGGTGAAATCTTCAAATAGATCCCGTGTCCTAGTATAGCGATGAGGTTGAAAAGCAAGAACTAAACGACGCTCCGGCCATGCTGCACGCAGTGCTTGTAAAGTTACCTGGATTTCTTGTGGATGATGCCCATAATCATCAACTAAAAATACTTTACCCTGCGGCATAACTATTTCACCATAACGCTGCATTCTCCTGCCCACACCACCAAACTGTGCTAAAGCAGAATTTATAGTGGCGGCATCAACATTGCAACATTCTGTAGCTACGGCAATTGCGGCTAGTGAATTTAGAACATTATGGCGCCCTGGCAAATTTAGATTAATGTTCATTTCTATATTTTTTTGCTTCCAACAAATTTTAAAATCACAACTAAATCCTTGTTGTATAAAATCATACGCTCTTACATCAGCATCATCACTAAAACCATAAGTGATTACTGGACGAGAAATACGGGGTAAAATTTCTCTTACTACTGGATCGTCTAAACAAACTACTGCCAAACCATAAAAAGGCAATCGGTGTAAAAAATCTAAAAAAGCTTGCTTGAGTCTGTCAAAATCATTCCCATATGTTTGCATATGATCAGCATCAATATTTGTAACCACACTAACCATCGGGTTAAAATATAAAAACGAAGCATCACTTTCATCTGCTTCAACAACAAAATGTTGTCCAGCTCCTAAACGAGCACTACTACTTGCGCTATTTAAAATTCCCCCAATAACAAATGTTGGATCAAGCTTGGCCTCGGCAAGAATACTTGCGACCAAACTTGTTGTCGTAGTTTTTCCATGAGTGCCTGCAATCGCAATTCCATAATTAAACCGCATTAATTCAGCAAGCATTTGAGCGCGCGGTAAAACTGGTATATGTGCTGCACTGGCAGCTTGAACTTCGGGGTTGGTAGAATCAATCGCACTAGAAGTCACTACTACATCTGCGCCAATAATATTGGTCGCATCATGCCCTTGATATACTTTTGCTCCAAGTGAAATTAAGCGTTTAGTTGCAGAATTAACACTTTGATCAGAGCCGGTAATATTATATCCCTGATTTAATAAAACCTCGGCAATCCCGTTCATACCGGAACCACCTATACCAACAAAATGGATTGTTTTAATGCGACGCATCAAAGGGGTTTTTGTCATAAGCGCAATCCTAACATATAAAAAAAATAATTTAAGCGAAACTTCGTCCCGAATGTATCTTCCTTTTGAGAATCCTCTGGCCTGTATCGTTGTCATCCTCGGGCACTTTAATTGTCATCCTCGTGCTTGACACGAGGATCTCTACAACGCTAGATCCTCGGATCGGCGCTTCGCTTATCCGAGGATGACAGTAAGAAGGCAGACCAGGATGGTGACGACGCTCGCTCAAGACACTGCTCTCTGCTTATTCTTCACTTTTGTGGTTAAAAAGTAAGTCCTTGGTGCCGAAGATGATTCTAACGTAACTTCGTGGTAAATCCTCAGTAAAACAGCAACAATGACACAATTAAACAACATGCTACTTCCACCATAACTCATAAAAGGCAAAGTTAGCCCCTTGGTGGGTAATAATCCTATATTTACCCCAACATTAATAATAACTTGCAAACCAATCAACAATCCCAAACCATAAGCCAAATAACTCGCAAACCAGTTTTTAATTTTAGCGGCCATTCGCCCTAAATAAAAAATTCGTGCAACTAAAAATGAAAACAAACCCAGTATAACCACTTGTCCAAAAATTCCAAACTCTTCGGCAAGAACTGCAAATAAAAAATCAGTATGAGCTTCTGGCAAGTAAAATAACTTTTGAATGCTGTTGCCTAAACCAACCCCAAAAATACCACCGCGCCCAAAAGCGATCAGCGATTGCACCAGCTGATAGCCGCTATCAAATGGCTTTGCCCAAGGATTTAAAAATGAGGTTAAACGCATTAATCTATATGGTGAAACAATGGCCAACATTACCAAAACACCACCAACTAACAATAATAAAATAATAAATTGCCACAACCGAGCTCCAGCCAAATACATCATCCCTAGCATTGTTAAAATCATAACTACGATCGCACCAAAGTCTGGCTCAAGCAGCAGCAATCCAGAAATAATCCCAAGTAATATTAGTGGCTTAATAAATCCTTTAATGTTTGCTCGCACTTCATCTTGACGCCGCAATAAGTAACTGGAGCTATAGATCACTATGGCAAATTTAGCAAACTCAGATACCTGCAAAGAAAAAATACCCAATCTTAACCAACGCATACTGCCATTTACTTGACGCCCAATTCCGGGAACTAGCACCAACATTAATAAAAACATACTAGCTAATAATAAATATCCGCTAACTCTTTCCCAAAAATTTAAAGGCACTTGTTTTATAAAAAAAACTGCTACCATTCCTACAAAAAGGTAAGCAGCTTGGTGAGATAAAAAATGAAAGGGATTATGATAAATTTTATCGGATACTCCCATAGAAGCCGATGCTAATAATAAAAAACCAATCGCAAGCAAGGCAAAAACAGCCAAAATTAGCCAATGATCATAATAATAAACTGCATACTTGTCTTTTGAAAAAATATTCATCGTTATAGGGTCCTAAGTTTTTTTACTTCTACGGTAAAAACCTCGCCCCTATGCTCAAAATTATTAAACATATCAAAGCTAGTGCATGCTGGAGAAAGTAGCACTGCATCTTTGGGCAACGCTTCTTGATTAGATATCGCTACAGCATCTGCCATTGAAGAAGCATGTAAAATTTTGCTGGCTCCAGTTAAAGCACGCTCAATTAATTCTGCATCTTTACCAATTAAAACTACTGCTCTTACATATTTTGCTACTGGATCATGTAACAAAGAAAAATCTTTATCTTTGGCGATACCGCCAGCAATTAGAATAATCTTGCTCTCTCGCTGGGCCCCCAAACCTTCTAATGCTGATTTAGTCGCACCAACATTAGTGCCTTTTGAATCATTATACCAGTCAACATCACCAACTTTAGCCACCCACTGACAACGATGCGGCAGCCCTGGAAAATCAAGCAATGCTTGTAACATTGCTGAAAACGGCAAATTAATTGCTGTTCCTAAAGCCAGAGCAGCTAAAGCGTTAGCAGCATTATGACGGCCTTTTATTTTTAGATCATCCATGAATAATAATTTTTTGTCACCATACATTAAATAGCCATTACTGATACCGAAATTTCCTACACTGGGTTTATCAATACCAAAACTAATTACTTTTTGCGGTAATACAACATTAGCATAACTTAAAGGATCATCACGATTAATTATAGCCGCGCGACAACCAAAATAAATTCTTTGTTTTGCGGCTAAATATTCAGTTAAATCTCGATAACGATCCATATGATCTGGAGAGATATTTAAAACTACAGCTGCTGCTGGTTGTAATGAGTTAGTTGTTTCAAGCTGAAAACTAGAAAGTTCTAAAACATAAAATTCTGCCTCTTCATCCAATAAATCAAGCGCAGGTTTACCCAAATTACCGCCGACACCAACTTTTCTTCCTGCTGCTTTTAACATTGCACCAACTATACTAGTAACTGTGCTTTTGCCGTTTGAACCAGTAATCGCCGCTATCGGAATTTTTGTTGCACGAGCAAATAATTCAATATCACCTACTACTTCAATTCCACGCTTTAAACATGCTGCAATAGCAGGCTCAGACAAAGCAACTCCAGGGCTGATAATTAACTCATCTGCTTTGGATAAAACTTCTTCATCAAAACCACCTAAATACACTTTGATATCGGGAAAATTTTGCCGCAACTCCGCTAGCCCCGGTGGATCCATACGGCTATCAACTACTGCTAAATTAAATCCTTGTTTTGCCAAATAACGCACACAGGAAACCCCGGTCTTACCAAGACCGACTATTATTTTTAAATTTGAATTAATTTTGGACATTGTTGTTAGTTGCTACTATTTAAATTTGGGTTTTGTTGTCATTCAACCAAATTGTCATCCTCGTGCTCATATTGCTTGTCATCCTCGTGCAACTAAATTGTCATCCTCGTGCTTGACACGAGGATGACAAGCTTTTTTATTCCCTAAAATACCTCGATTTTCTCCTAAGTTAAAGAGGATTTGATAAAAACCCATCATACACTAATAATTAAAGATGCAATAAAACACCCCAGGGGTTAGAATTCATAAAGGAGGGGTGTTGCGATCTAATTTTGTTTGTCATCCCAGCAGGGACTGCTGGGATCCAGTTACATGGACGTAATATGTTCAGTTCGGAACATTCGCATCCATGCGGCTGGATCCCCGTTTCCCTACGGGGATGACATAAGAGAGAATTTACAGACCTATGTCAAACGTTGGAACCTTATTCATTGTTGCCACACCTATCGGCAATTTAAGCGATATTACTCTGCGCGCACTTGAAACTCTAAAAGACGTGGATTTAATCGCAGCTGAAGACACAAGACACAGCAGTAAATTACTCAAACATTATAATATCAAAACTCCTGCAATTTCCCTGCATAACTATAATGAAACCAAACGCAGTCAGTTTATTTTGCAACAGCTGCAGCAGGGTAAAAACATCGCTCTAATCACTGATGCCGGCACTCCCTTAATCAGCGATCCTGGTTATCACTTAGTTAAAACCATTCAAGAAAATGGTTTACAAGTTATCCCTATTCCTGGCGCATGCGCTGCTATTGCCGCTTTAAGCACTTGCGGTTTAGCAACCAATAAATTTATATTTGAAGGATTTTTACCTGCAAAATCAAAACAACAACTCCAGCGCTTGCAAGAATTAATGGATAAAACTGAAACTATAATTTTCTATGAGTCACCACATCGATTACTTATGACCATAAACAATATGCTTACTGTTTTTGGACATGATCGTTACATTGTTATCGCCAAAGAATTGACTAAAACTTTTGAAACTATTTATGGCAATACCATTTTTGAAGTGCAAAATTGGTTGATAGAAAAACCTGAGCGCCAAAAAGGAGAATTTGTAATTTTAGTCAAAGGCACGAGTAAAGAGGCAATAATTAATCCTGAAGTATTACGTATTTTAGAACTGTTATCAAAAAATATGTCGCATAAACAAGCCGTTGCTTTAACGTCAGAAATAACCGGGGTTAATAAAAATCAGTTGTATAAAATATTTTGTCCTGGGCCTGGGTGCAGCGATAAATCTTCATAACGCTACTCTACTATCCTAAAAAAACATTCAATTATAAAGCTGGTAAGCGCGAGCAAAGCGGTAGCCGCAGACTTTAGTCTGCGCTTCTATATAACGCAAGCTAAAGCTTGCGGCTACCATTGCCATTGCACTCCATATGGTCAGTTTTTTCCAAAACAATAGCGCGCTTCACTCAGGACAACGGCACAATCGCTGCTATAGATTTTAATACCAAATCAGGCTTCAAATCATTCAAACATTTAGTATGCTCAAGCGGACATTCTCGCTCAAAACACGGGCTGCATGACAAATTCAGCGAAAGTATTCTAAGCGGGCTATTTGAAAGTGGCGGAGTATAAGCTGATGATGAAGAGCCATAAATTGCAATTAGCGGTTTATGCAAAGCAGCTGCAACATGCATCAAACCTGAATCATTCGCTACCACTGCAGTTGCTAAAGATAAAAGATCTACCACTTCTCCCATATCGGTTTTTCCAGTCAAATCAATACAAGTATTATGACATTGCTCTTGAATTTCTCGTGCAGCCGCCTGATCTTTTGGCCCTCCCAAAATCCAAATTTCCCAACCCTCATTTTTTTTTGCATTGGCAACTTCGGCAAAATAAGTTGGCGGCCAACGTTTGGCTGGTCCGTATTCTGCTCCAGGACAAAGCACTAAAATAGGTTTTTTAAGTAAAGATATTTTAAACTTATCCAAAACTAAATTTAACTGTTCTGCCGATACTTGCAGTTGTGGCAATAACATAGGTTTTGATAATGCCTCATTTGCTCCATACCCTAAAGCAACAAGACGCTCTACCATTAATGGCAATTTTTCTTTACATAAAATCCGCATATCGTTTACTAAAAAATATCGCTGCTCCCCACGCCAACCGGTTCTTACAGGAATTTTTGCAAAAAATGGGATGAGCGCTGACTTAAAAGAATTAGGTATGAGATAAGCATGAATATAGCCACTATTACGCAGACTTTTTCCTACTTTAAATCGTTCAAATAATTTTAATTCGCCATGTTTAAATGGCGAAATCAAACAATTATCGACTTCCGGCATGTGCTGCAAAAGCGGATGTAACATGGGGATGGCAAAAACATCAATAGAACAATCGGGGTTTTGTTTTTTTAATAACCTCAGTAATGCTTGTGTCATTACCATATCACCAACCCAAGGTGGTGCGATTACTAAGA
>Ga0154728_106_pt5 | contig 27946 bp, 30 predicted proteins | sample Rifle2008BG16ft_FD_105736 | JGI IMG/M metagenome (GOLD analysis project Ga0154728, IMG submission 105736) | Gammaproteobacteria bacterium RBG_16_37_9 | reverse complement strand
ATGATCACAAAATCAATATTGACTTGGTAGGCGAAGGTGGAAAAACTTTACTTATGTTAGTAGCTGAAGGTGGCTATATAAGCATGGTGGAACACTTTCTTGATATGGGAGCTAATCGAGATCTAAAGGATAATAAGGGCAAAACTGCATTAGATTTGGCCCGTGAAAGAGGGAACTCCAATGAGTATTTAGAGGAGCTTCTAAAAGTGTAAGAGGATATAGCAGAGGATATGAAGTAAAACGATACAGCTTTTTTCCCATAAGCTAATGTTTATTAATAAAGCAGTTATAATCATTGCGGAAGCGTTTAATGCTAGTCCCCGCTGGCTGGGATAATAAACCTAGAAATTTGTTTTATAATTAATAATTGGAGATCACAAAATATGTTTTTAAATTTCAAGAGATTAGTTTTTATACGAAAAAGCAGCTCCTTGTTGGCGCTGACATTCTTTGCTTTATTTACTCTACTTCTTTCACCAGCTACTTTTGCTATGAAACCTGATATGGAAGCCGTCATTGCCCATAATGCAAAAGAAATCGAAGAAGTATTATCACGAGCTGACTTTGACATTGAAGCAGTAAAAAAACTATTACTGGAAAAAAAGCTTGATGTTGATGGATTATTAGAAATAGCCGTTACTCAAGGTTTACTAGCAGATGACGATGTGTACGGAAAAATTTTTAGACACTTTCATTTATCGAATCAAGTAGAACTAATAGACTTCGCTTTAAAAAACGGAGTTAGATTTTCTAATATTAGTATTGTAAAACATGTATATACATATACCCTACCCTCACTTAATGCCGCCACATTAATGCTAGAAAACCCTATAGATAAATTAGATCCAAGTAAGTTCCTAGATTTTGTTTTAAGGGGGGATTGCAGCACATATAATTCTGAAAAACACACCTATGAAGTAGATAGTGAACAAATAGCGCATAGAGATAAGCTGATAAATTTGGCTCTGGGGAAAAAAGCCGACCCACAAAAAATCTCCGGATTTCACTATCTTCCTTCCCTCGAATTGAGCCAGTCACTACTTAAACACGGATTGGATCCCAACAAGTTTCTATGTTTAATTTTACAGATACATTGCGCTGCATGTGATCTTGAAAAACGGTTAGAATTAGTAAATTTAGCTTTTGATAGAGGAGCCAATTCCAATAAAATTGATACAATTCATTCCCTTTCTCTTTTGCCTAAAATATGCGAACTATTGCTTGAAAGAGGACTAGATCCAAGCAAGTTCCTAAATTTGGTCTTAAGATCATACCAATGTGATGAAGAATTAAACTTGAAATTAGCAAATCTGGCTTTTGCTAGAGGAGCTGATGCTAATAAAATTGATGGACATCATCGTCTTCTTTCTCCTAAAATATACAACCTATTGCTTGAGCAAGGACTAGATCCAAGCATATTTCTAAATTTAGTTTTACGGGCGGATTGCACCATATTCAATCCTGAGAAACTTATCTGGGAAATGGATAGCAAACAAACGACGTATAGAGATAAACTAGTAAATCTAGCTTTTGATAAAGGAGCTAAACCACAAAAAGTAGACATTACTGCTTTTAACCATCATTTTCCTTCCCCTGAACTAAGGGATCTATTATTTAAACATGGTTTGGATCCAAGCAGATTTCTAAGTTTAATTTTTATTATAGAAACCGGAAAATATGATCATAAAAAAGATTCTCGTACTGTCAATGATGAGCTAGTAAGACAAAAGAATGTATTGATAAAATGGGCTATTGATAGAGGAGGCAAATTTTCAACAATAGCTGAACTAATTGACATGAAAATTAAAGAGAGACTTGAAAAAGGTTTGGAAAAAGATTCCGAACCAAACGAATTTGTTGTTTGGATTATACGAACTTATCACGAGATATACGATTCTACCGAAATCGTTTTTAAAGATAGCGATAAACTCGACCTTACTAAACTAAAAGATAGTTTAATAGATATAGCCATGAAATATGGTGCTGACCCAAATCATCATCTAATCCTTTTTTCTCCGCGTTAGTGTAATGATAATATAACTCTAATGAAAAGGTATCAAATCTTGACAATGGACAATAAAATATCTTGAGAAAGAACGAGACGAGAGAGTGTTGTTTATTTAAAATCCCCTTTGTTAATTTTACAATATCATTATCAATAAAATTATTGCTAACCCTGAGCAAAACTGTTATTAAGAGAAGAAAGTTTCTAAAAAAAGTCCTTTTGATTTTCTTTTTTGAAAATTTAACATATACGATATTATTGCGCTATGTCTTTCTCATTATCAGTTATTTTAGGAAAACTTAAAGTAAACACTGTAAATTCATCTTTTTTAGAATCACAGATAATATCTCCTCCATACGATTGCATCGTCATTTTGCAAAATGCCAAACCCAAGCCAGAACTGCCTTTGTTTTTAATATGGAATTGCTTAAATAAAGAATCCAAGTTTTCAGCTGGTATTCCTGTAGCCGTGTCTTTGAAGATCAAATAATTAAACTTATTATCACTATCCAGACTAATAAAAATTTCCCCATGCTTAGCTTCTTTGATAGCTCTTAAGGCGTTTTTTATTAAATTAAATAACACATGTTTTGTTAGCAAGTTATCACCTAAATAAATAAAATCTTGGTTTTTTTGCTCGCTCCATACAATAAGCCTATTTTCATTTTTATAAAAAGGGTATTCTTTTATAGCATCATCAATGCTTTGTTTAATGGAGTTTGGTTTAAGTTCAATGCCAGCATGTTTTACATCAAAAATGCCATGTAGCTTAGTTAGTAGCATAGTAATAATGCTACTACCATTTTTAACAGCAGATTTTATATTATCAGCAAAACTCTTGATTTTATTTGTTTGCTCAATGTTGTGGTGAGCAAATAATATTTTTTTTAGTTCCGCTTGTAATCTATCAACATTGATACTAATAATAGACAAAGGGGTGCGTATTTCATGCGCGATATTTCCAGAAATCAATTCTACTGTATTCGAGATTTTTTCAGCCATCTCTTTTTCTGCTTGTAATTTTTCTATGTTTAATTGTTCTGCTTTTTTGCGATCAGTTATATCAGTAGCATTCCCTATGATACCAATAATATTACCTTTTTTATCATATAGCGGACTTTTCGAAGTCAGGTGGATTAGCTTTTTACCAGTTGACGCGGTGACTTTTTCCTCAAAAACTATTTTACGTCCTGTTTCCATAACGATCTTATCATGTTGCCGTAACCGATCAGCTACTGCTTTAGGAAATACATCGTAATCTGTTTTACCAATCATATCTTTGGGATCTTTTAATCCAAGTAGCTCAGCCGAATATTTGTTGCACCCCAAATAAACCCCATTTTTATCTTTCCAAAATACTTCTTCTCCTATGGAGTTAAGAATATCAAGAAAATAGTCATTAATATCATGCATAAAGTTTTAGTGCCCTTCAGTTTTATATTATCAGTGTAATTTTATACATTATTTAATGGGATTTGCTATAAAAATTTGTTCAAGTGTAGTGCTATAATTATGCTTGCCGGTTAGTTAGTTTAAAAGTTAGGTATATTTTACTCAAATAAGAAGCTGAACACTCTCAACGCCCTCAATAAAATTACTATAAATTAATTTTTGTAACCTTTGTATAGATCTTGATAATTTTTTCATGAAAGCTGCGTAACTGCTTCCTTAAGTAAAAAGGTAAAGAAAAGGTGTCTGACCTTTTCCATCTTTTCTCTTCTATTACAAACATGTGAATCGATTGTAATAGGCAAAATTCCGGAAAAAGATTATAATCATGGTGATGAAAAATATTTTTTTTAAGAGGTGGGTAAAATGAAAATTAAATTAAAAATATGCGCTGCTGCTTTTGCTTTAATTAGCGCCCTGCTTTTAAGCGGTTGTCATACCATTGAAGGTTTTGGGCAGGACATGGAAAGGGGTGGCCAGAATCTTCAAAAGGCTGCTACCGGCACCGATACTAATGATGCTAGCGCCCAAAAAACTAGCAAGTAATTTTTTATATTGTCCATTACCAATCAGGATGTTTTCCTGATTATTATTTGTCTGTGCTTTAGACAAAGCTTAGCAAACATAATAAAATAATCGAATAGCTTTTTTCTTACAAATTTAGTAGTGCACTCAACGTTGAATTCAACGCCAGATACAACGGCTAAAGGGGCCATGATCCGCCGAGCAGAACAAATTGTAGCAATCTATAAATAATCTGCTACAATGTTTCACATGAGTGCTGTAAATACTAAAACAATAATTTTCAATTCACACCATTGCCACCATCACCATATGTGATGTGGCTTTCCTTCGTTTGACGTTTTCTGGAGGGCTGCTAATTGCTCCTTCCGGAATTAATTTTAAATAACTCAATTAATAAAACCCGGTAAGAAGCAAAATTCTTCACCGGGTTTTATTATTTTTAAATTTTAATCAGAGGATATTATTATGAACACTAAATTACTTGCTACACTTTTTCTACTACTTTGCTATTTCACTACGGTTTTTGCAAACAGTGATGATTCTTACAAAAAAATCCAGGCTAAGGGCACATTTATTGTTGGATTAGATGAAACTTTTGCTCCTATGGGATTTAGAGATAAGGACGGCCAAATAATTGGTTTTGATATTGATCTAGCAAAAGAAGTGGCAAGAAGACTAAAAGTGAAAATTGTTTTTCAACCATGTGTTTGGGATAGCATTTTTTTCGAGCTAAAAAATAGCAATATTGATGCCATTTGGAATGGAATGACTATTAGCGAAGAACGCAAAATAAAAGTGCTGTTTTCTAAACCATACATGACAAACAAAGTTGTGGTTTTGGTAAATAAAAATTCAGATATAAAAAGACTTGCAGATTTAAATGGTAAAAAAGTTGCGGCGCAATCCGGTGCGCCCGCAGTAGATTATATTCAAAATTACAAAGGTAGTGATTTCAAGCCAACAACTCTTAAAAAATTGGTGCAGTATCCTGATAATCCAATGGCATTATACGATCTAATTAAAGGAGGAGTTGATGCGGTAGCAGTCGATGAAATATTTGCTGACTACTATACTAAGATGCAAAAACTTAAATTTAGAAAATTATCAGGGTTTCTTGGTAAGCAACAATTTGGCATTGCCTTTCGCAAAAATGAAGTAGCTCTACGAGATAAAGTGCAATCGGCATTAGATTCAATGATTCAAGATGGAACAGCGGCAAAGATTAGTAAGAAATGGTTTGATCGTAATATTTTCTCGGTAAAAGAATTCTAATCCCAGGTAAATTTATGATTAGCTCATTACAAAATATATGCTTGAATTTAACGGGTCTTTTTTGGCAGATCTTGCCTGGCATTAAAGTTGTTTTTGAGCTTTTTATTTTAACTATGGTTTTTTCGATTCCACTTGGGATTATTCTTGCAATAGGCCGTTTATCAAATTGCAAAATACTTTCGAAAAGCATCCAAATTTATATTTGGGTAATGCGTGGCACACCGCTTATGTTGCAGCTAATATTTGTTTATTTTGGCATGGGAAATCTTGGGATAAACATAGAAAGATTTCCCGCTGCTGTAATAACATTCGTATTAAATTATGCTGCTTATTACGCCGAAATTTTTCGTTCCGGAATCCAGTCAATTGAGCGCTCACAATTTGAAGGTGCCGAGGTTTTAGGTTTGAATTATTGGCAAACAATGCGTCATATAATTTTGCCGCAAACTCTAAAAAGAGTGTTGCCCCCAATAGGTAACGAGGTTGTTACTTTGATTAAAGACACATCTCTAGCACAGGTTATTGGCATTGTTGAAGTATTCACAATAGTAAAAATCACCGCAGCTAGAGAATTTGTCATTTATCCTTTTTTAATTGCGGCAACATTCTATTTGATCATGACATATATATTTACAAAAGTTTTTGATGCACTAGAAAAACATTATGCCTATTATGAATAATCAAATAACAGTAAAAAATTTAGTCAAAAGATACGGCGCTTGCTATGCGTTAAATAACGTCAACCTTGATATTGCAAAAGGCGAGGTAGTTGTGATTATTGGTCCTTCTGGCGGAGGAAAATCCACATTCTTACGAATATTAATGCAACTGGAAAAAATTGATGCAGGAGAAATTCATATCGAACAGGTTTGTGTAGCGCGCACAAACAACTTTGGACGCGTCGAATATATTGACAAAAATATCTGGAGACAAGTCAAACAAAAAATAGGAATAGTATTTCAAAATTTCCCTCTTTTTCCTAATAAAACAGTTTTAGAAAATTTAGTTTTAGCTCCTTTACTTTTAAAAAAAAGCAGTAAGAAAGAAGCGATAATAGAAGCACAGAACTTACTGAAAAAAATTGGAATGGGAGAAAAAAGCAATTCCTATCCATGTGAACTATCTGGCGGTCAAAAACAGAGGGCTGCTATCGCTCGCGCACTCTCTATGCAACCAGAAATAATATTATTTGATGAACCAACTTCTGCTCTTGATCCTGAATTAGTAAATAATATTATTGATGTAATTAAAATTTTAGCTATAGAAAATGGAAAGACAGTTGTGATCACTACACATCAATTAAACTTTGCTGCTGAAATTGCAAGTAAAATAATTTTTATGGATCAAGGCAAAGTTATAGAAACTGGCACCCCACAAGAATTACTTAATAATCCACAGAGTAAAAGATTGCAGCTGTTTTTGCGAGAATTCAATAAATAAAATTTGTTTGGATCTTTTGAGTTTCAACAGATGATTACTCCTTAAATTAGTAAGATACATAAAAAAATAAGGGTTACGTTTTTTTCCATTGATCATCTATATTAGTTTCATCAGTCAATAAAGCAGGAAAGCTATATGACTTATCTTTATAACCTATATACACTATTAAAGGATCATTTTTTGCATAACAAAAATGCACATCAAAAGAACCATAAAATTTCCCTCCATTATATAAGGCTTTTTTTATATCAGGATGTAGTTTGTTATACAGCCCTCTTTGCTCTATTAATTTCTCAGTCTTTTTACCTTTTAATGTTATTAATGCTTTATATTTTATTATAAATATTTTTATAACATTATCTTTTACTAAATATTGTGCTTTGCCCCCACCTGTTTGTGTAATCAGCATATCCATGACAGTTGGCACTTTTGAAGGGATATATTTATCTTCCCGAAGGCTAATAGTGCCTGCTACAGGAATAAATTCTTCACCATTAATAATCACGTTGTTGTTTTCTGACTTTGCAAAAATGATAGTTGAGTTAAAAATAGAAATAAACAGCATCATTAAAAATAAAAAAATACCTTGCTTTTTTAACCTAATATAATTTTTTATCAAAAACTTTACCATAAATTGCTCCGCTATTAATTAACCAATATTTTCTTTGTGGCCTGAACACCAACTTGACACCTTTTCCGGTAAATTTGCTAGCAATGGCTTTAGGCAATATGATCTTATAGCCTACAAATATGCCGTTAGCATAATCCCAATTAGTGCAATTATTGGCGCTGTAATAGTTTGCTTGGTTGATCTAAAAATAAGGAGCAAACATAATAAAATTTAAGCGGAAAAAAGGACCGGGTCTTGGATTTAGCTAGAAAGTTTCGGTTAAGATTCAAGACCTACTCGCTCAATTATCCTAGCACTTATACATATGAAGATCCTGCCAACCCATTCTTTTTCTCACATCGATATCATGTGAGATCGTATTTATAAAGTCAAGGTTTTTCCAGGGGATTTATTGCTATTAGATTACCACATCATCGCTCAACATCTCTGCCAATTTTATGGATAAACCAGGATCGCCATTATCTTCAATGTGCCAAACGGCTGACAAAATCAATCTGACCAAAGTCCAATTTTTAATGCGTTCTGCGCTTAAGTTAGATCTTTCAGCAATGATATTCATTCTGTTTAAAAATAATTTCTTGGTATCAAGATTATTGGTCAACTCAGTATCATGGATAAAATCAAATGCTGCAATCTCAAATTCAGGCTCCCCTATAATTCCCTTAGGGTCAATCGCCAACCACCTGTCGTTATCTTTTAAAATATTATCTTGGTGTAAATCGCCGTGCAACACAATTTCAGTTTTAATCGAAACAAGCAAAGTGTTTTTTAAATAGATAGCTTTTTTCAATAGATATTCTGGTAATTTATCTGATTTAAACCCATCGAGCATTTTTAACCAATCACTAATATAACGAAAGCCATTTTTACTATTCAGTGGTTTATTGAGTAGTTTTTGCACTGTGTCTACATAACAATCAATAACAAATTTGTCGTTAGCTGGGTAAAGCGATTTCAATGTGGTTCCTGGAGTAGCTTGCTGCAGTAATAAGGCGTTATATTTTTCGTTGTAGTCAATGAGACGAATTGAAGCGTTGCCATCGAAATATGTCAATGCGCGTTTTTCATCAGCAATAACACTTGTATCAAAACCTATTTTTAATACCACTGCTTGATTTGAATTATCTATTGCTTTGGCAACATAGTTGAAACTCATATTATCGACAGGAACAAGATGACTTAAATTCCAGTAATCCGCGAGTATTTCAATGGTGCCTGGTAAATTGGCGATCCATTTTTTACCATTTTCACCGAGAATATTTACGACATTTTGGGTTAGTTTATTCATGAGTTATCTTGCTAATTAAACGAACTATTTATAATGTAACTCTATTAAAGTATTTATTATTTGTTCGTGTGATTGCATGGGTTTCCTAATAAAAAACACTACTACTTATCTTGCATCACGGTTTTGTTATTAATCGAACGAGTTTACCATCAGAGATCTCAAAGCCATCACAATTATTAAAGTAAATATGCTTTAATTTTGTTGCCGCTGGAGCAAGAGCTAAACCGAGAGCGTTTATAATATTACCATGACCAACTATCAACACTCTATTAGGTTTATATTCCTCAAGAATGCTAAGCAAATCTGCAATAGCGCTTTTCTCGTATCTTGACCAAGAATTATTTATATCACTTTCTATGTAAGCTTCCAGCGAAGCCTCGCCGAGAGTATTTAATATTTTATCAACTTCCGCTTGATCTTTAGCACTTGCAGGCTCATAAATGCTAGCAACCTCGATAATTTTTGGTGTTTGTACAAGTTGATCTAGAATTATTTTTAAAGTTTCTTTGGTTCTTAAAGCTGAGGAAGTTATTGCCAGATCAAACGGCGTTTCGGATTTTAATAGCAGCGTACATTTTTTAGCTTGTGCTATTCCAACGTCGCTTATAGGGCGCAACTTATCAGAGATACCTGTTTTGGTCGAAGCATGCCGAATAAAAATACATGTGGTCATTTTTTCATTCTTTCTATTCAATAAGCATAAATATTTATTCTAAGTAAAAACTAAAATTTAATGATTTCTTCGATATCGCTTTGACGTAACGGTTTGAGCAGTCGTACATTGAAGTTGCCTGTCTGGGATTTTTGATGTAGGAAAAAAGCGATTTTGTTAGCTGTGAAGCTGTCGTTTTGGTTTGCAACTTTAGCAATGCGCTTGAGAAAAAATTGGTAAGATCCTAAATTTAATTCTTCTATCGAATTATTCTCAAATGCTTTGCAACTCCGTTTGACTTTAAGTACAATCGGTTTATGTTTTTCACTATTTTCAAGCGATAATAATTCCAGCACTTTTTTGGTTATTTGTAGAAATCTCTTTTTTTCTGCGACGTTAAAACAAGGTTGATTTTTACATTTACCTATAGTATTAGCAATGATGTTAAAATTATGTTTTACCTGGCTTCCAGCGTAGTTAAACGCATATGCGGCTGCGTCAGCATAATTAGCTGTAAAATCAATCCCAGGGTTTTTTATATCTCTTATTGTCCAGGTTAGTACTTTTTGTAAGGGTTCAATATAAAAATCATTAACTTTGAACTCTAATCCTCTTTTAATCATATTCAGCAAAAATTCACTATATTTCATAAGCAGAGGTGCGATATCTTTTAGTGGATTTTTCTTTGGATCTAAAACAATTTTAGATTTTAAATCCAAATCATTCAGAGACATGCCACGATAAAAATAACAGCTTTCTACCAGCTGGTTCCAGTGATTCTCAATGATTTTTTCAATTTTTTTATTCATGTTTCTTTAGAGATTAACCGGCAAAAGTTTTCTGGTTATGCATTCATTTAGTGCCCAACGAGTATCATCCATGACTTTAGGACAAGCGAGGATATCCTGTATATTGTCGTAGTATCTTACTTCACCTTCGTAACAGCCAGTGATAGTGCCATGCAAATCTTGCCAAAAATAAACGTAAATCAATTCAGTATGTCCGGTCACCGCCTCGGTAACAGCACCTAGGCTGATAACATCAGATTCTTTAACCTGTGCTCCTAGTTCTTCGTTTAGTTCGCGTATCAAAGCTTGCATCGATGTTTCACCAGCTTCTATTTGTCCGCCAAAAGATGCAAGATAGCCAGGAAAGCGGTTCCAATTATCACCACGTTTTTGTAATATAATTTTGTTATCTTGAGTTAAAACTATGCAATCAACTCCACGAAATGCATAAATTTTTTCATCAATATCTGATAAATTAATTAATCGTATGGGGTCGTTAGCGGGAGTCATTTGATATACCTTTTTTAACATTAGGGGCTTTTTTCTTTTTAAAAGGGGGGTGGCAATTTGCCCCTACCCTTTGGATAACTTATTATACCTGTTAAATCGAAAGATTCTCTGGATTCTTGATTTAGACTGTTAGAATTGCTAGTGCGACCAAGCCCATTTACAACTAGCCTAAATATTGGCTCTTATAAACTGCATAATGCAACACTCAATTATTCCATTGATCTCACTGCGTATAAATTTAAAACCAGCTTTTTCATAACAACTGATTGCACGCTTGTTCGAACAAGCTGGATCAACTAATACCTTCTTGGCCTTAAAATCTTTGAATATTTTATCAACAAAAACCTTTACTATTTTTGTGCCATACCCTTTATTTAAATAACTATCTTCGCCAATAAATAAGTCTAAACAAAAAGTTCCTGACTCTTCATTGGTAAATACACCTTTTGTTTTTGGGCATAATTTTTTATAAGCATATAAATCAGAACATTGAATATAGCCAATTGGTTCGCCATCTAAGCAAATAATAAATGGATAGTCGTAACCGTTATTACTCGTGGCTTTTTCATAATACATTGTTAATGGTTCATGTCCTTCTTGAAACCATGTGTCTCGGACGTGTGGCCTTTGTGACCAAGCTATGAATTTTAGTATATACTTTTCGGTAAATTTTTTAAATGTTATTTCCATTGATATTTAGATACAAATTTATTATTCATTGTCTATAAGCTTTTATATTTTTTGTCGGCAAATAGTTTTTTTTAGAAATCACCTTCTTTCCAGTTTTTGACTCAAGTTCAACCCTAGCGTTTTTAGCAATTCTGCCGCCTTTTATTCCTGCCCTTTTATTTTCTGTCACTCCTTTTGCTTCCATGCTCTCTGCTATTTGCCTTGTCGATAACTCTGCTAAAGCAGTAAAAATAAGCTCAGCTTCAGTCATGTGGTCTCTTAAATTTTGAGCTTTTAAACCTTTGAGATTTTTATGTTCTTTTATTGAAACATCTGACCATTCCTGATGAATGATATTGGTAAGTATTGCATATTCTTCTTCTTTGGTTACTTCATGTTTGCTCCAATAGTCAGTTAGCTTATTGCGTGTTTCCTGACCCATCATTCTTTGTTGGACCCACTTTTCACTTCTTCCATACTTTTTCCAGTTTTCTCTGGCTCGGTTTAATGACTTTTCAGGATCAGCTATTTCCTGCATTCTTTCATAGCCTACTTTTGCAAGCCATAATTTAATTGGTTCTGCTTTTGGACTCGGTATAGACTGAATAAGGCGTAACAGTGTTTCGGGATTAGCAACATCAGTTAGGTATTTTTTACCATCAGCAGCCTCTAATTTCAGTTGGTGACATTTTGTCACCGACTCACTTCCTTCCTTGTTTAGGCGTTCTTTTAGTTTATTCCAGTATTTTCTTGTGGTTTGAAAATCATTCTGCTGGATTAAAGCGCCAACAATATCCACTACAGAGAAATACCACATCTCTTTTTCTTCATCGTAAATCCTGCGTATTTTAAAATCTTCAAAGATAGCTAAAGTGTTTTTCATAATATGTTTCTTCGATAATTTTCGCTAAAAACTGAATTTGGCAAAGTTGTTATTCTAACACTTATTCACAATAAAATTACCCCGTGTTTTTAAATAATATCTTTAATTTTTTCCATAATATGAGCCATATTGCATCTATAATAAAAGAAAAGTTCGTTTAGATGGTTCGGACGATGTAATAAGCTTTAAGACCGAAACAACGGCGGCGAATGTTCTTCTAAGGTTTCTTTTTTCACCAACAAAAACACTTTGTCCATTCTAACAAATTCAGAAACTGATATATAGTGGCTTCATTTTTCTGGAATTTAGGCGAAAAATCTACTGGCAAAGCCCTGTTAAGAAAAGGTTAATAAAAGTTGGTTTGATTTATGCTATGTTTTGAACAAGGTCAACTCTGACTTGACACCTTGCCAATTATGAAAAAAATACTACTAATTTTTATCCTAGCACTCTCTTTCTCAGAATCGAATGCCATAGCTGGTAAAAAATCACATCCTTCCAGCTTTACCAAAATACCCAGTAATGTGGCGACTTCATCAAATTATACCGTATCCTCATTCTTTACTGATTTTGCTAAAAAGTCTTTTGATGGCAACGAAACTAATACTAAAAATGCAGAAACACAGGCCCTTGAAGAGGTAATTGCAGGACTGAAGTTATTGAAAAAATCTGAACAAGAACCTGAAAAAGCCAAAGAAAAATTTTATAATGCCGCTCTCCTTTGTGACCCACGAGGAATGATTGAACATGCAAAACTTGAGTATGCTCAAGGCAACCTAGCTGAAAGCATGCGCTGGGCAACACTTGCATATCAAACATATCGTATATTAAAAACAGATATAGATACATATCCCATTGCCGATGATTTTTTTGATAAAGCTTTGGATGTTTTAAAAGCAGAAAAAGAAACAAAATTTAAAAAATCATCCTTTAAAGATATTAAGAACATTAAAGAACAAATTCTTCTATTTATCATAGATGCAAAGAAAGATGATGTAGCGGCCAGTTACCTAAAGAAAAAGCCCCTTAAATATTTTAATATTGATCTAAATACTTTTATTAAGAAAAACAACGAAAAAACCTTTTATGACCCTGAGTTGGCAAAAAATAAACGAATATTCCTTTTGAAGCTTTATCAAAAAATCAACAAATTGTCTATTAAACAAACTGTATACGATTTTTGTAAAGCAAATGAAGACCAAGATGATTTAGCAAATCTTTGCGAAGAAATCGCCCTTGCTGCTGGTAAACCAGCAGCATCTGGACTTATCGCACTTGCGGAAATATATATAACAAATAACAACATTAAAAAAGCAAAAAATGTGTTAGAAAAACTGGAAGCTCCCGAAATACAAATACCGGCAGATTTTTTTGAATTGGAAGCTTTTTTGGATATTGGCAGACTGCTTTTGGAACAAATAATTTCGGAACAACCAAATATTGATCTAGAACTACTTAAAAAGGTGATTTATTTTCTCGAAAAATCTAAGACTACTGAAGCTCAATACATTATTGGGGTTTTCTACCAAGAATGTTTTCATGAATACAAAAAAGCATACGAATGTTTTTTAAAAAGCGCCGATGTTTTTCCGAGCGCAAAAGTTAGTATGGCAGAAATAATCAGAAATGGATTACACGGAGAAAACCCGGATATTAATAAATCTTTAAAAATATATTTGGCTCTTGAAACAGAATGCACTCCAAATCCTCCTTCAAAAGAACATACAGATATACTACCCACTGTTTTGAACAATATAGGCTCTATATACCTATGTATGAAGAATTAGCAATAAGTTATTATGAAAGATCAGGAAGTAAACAAGCTCTCAATTCTCTTGCAAGTATTTTGTGGAAACAAGGTCAAAAAGAACGAAGTATGGAGATTTTTAAAAGCCTTAAAACAACCGATGGTCAATTGAATTACCTTATAAAATGCGTAGAAATGGACCTATTAAGTAAAGAAGAAATAAATAAAAAGATACGATCTCTCATTGACCCAGAATGCTCGGCAGAAGATCTGGGAAAAATTTTAATAACTTTATATATCAATGGCTATGAAGATAAAAAATTTCTTTCAGAAAAAAGAAAAGAATTCGATAGAGATTCTAAAACAATGCCGGAGCTAGACAGAATTTTTATTCAAGCATGGCTAGCATATGTGGAAGGGAATTACGAGAAAGGATACCTGCATGCCTCTAAATTAATTTTAAAGAATGTTTACGTAGCCGAGAACATATTAGTATTGCTAGAAAAAAAGCTTAGAGGAGAAGATAATACTGATATCTCTTCTGGCGAAGAACCAGAAGATATTTCTAGCGGAAATAGTGAATTAGAAAACTCTCCTCCTAACCTAAAAAAACCATCAGATGACGACCATGAGAAACAGGAAGAAAAAACACCAACCCCACATTCTATAGAATCACCAAAAGAAGGGAATCTATCTACAAATAATGAATATAGCGATGGTAAATCGGAAGAAACCTTCTCATCCTCTTATTCTAGTAGTGAAAAAAAATATCATCGGAAAAAAGGAGAGAAAAACAAGAAAAACGAATAAACAAGGAATCTGCAAAAAACAAAAGAAAAGCACTGGAGTTGATAGAGTTATATTTAAGCATCTCGTCTGACTCATCTGCTTTCGATAAAGCTACCCAACAAGAAATTCGATATTCTTTCAATAATAATAAAAAGTTGGAAGAAGAGTTCAATAGACTTAAAGAAGATGATAAAAAATTTCAAGAACTTCTTAATGATATTCAAGAACGCCCCTGGGCAATAACCGGAAGCGGAAAACCTGAGATTCTACATAGGGAGTGGGCAAAGACACACCTAAAGGATTATCTAGATAATCAAGGCCCTGTAATTTCAAGGCGCATAGATCATAAAAATCGCTTCGTATATCAAGTAGGACGAAGAGAAAGACAGGGAGAGATAATCGTATATGCGGTTTCTGGTCATTATGATGACTAGAGCCATGGGGCTAGCCCTTACAATCGACAACGTCGATTGTAAGGGCTTGACACCTACTCTACTTCTCTTCCATTTCTTTACCAACTTCGCGCCCAACAACCCCGCCGACAACGGCGCCTCCTGCTGCCCCAACGGCATTAACTAAGCCTGTGCCACCAATTTGACTGCCCAAAGCGGCTCCAGCACCAGCCCCAGCAAGAGTTCCAATATCTCGACCTTTCATATCGGCGCAGCCAACTAAACCAATCAACAATGCCAAACCAATAATAAATTTATAATTACGCATGTTATTCCTCCATGTTCGATATTAATTGATAAATACTTAAAAACACAAAAGCAATATATTATTGATCCTTATACACTCAAAAGCAATATTATAATCCTAAAAACAGTGAAATTATAAAATATTAGGGTAGCCGCAAGCCCCGTTTAGACGCCGTCCCATTATGTTTTTAAATGGGAAACATAACGGGATAAACTTTAGCTTGCGCTGCTATAAAACGCAGGCTGAAGCCTGCGGCTACCACTTTCACCACATCAGTGATTAACCCGTTTTATTATTTCTTGGATATTTTTCGTAAGCAGGTGTATAAATATGTTTATATATCAGAAATACTCTTATAAAAATTCAGGGGGTTTTTTATGAAGTATAAAAATTTCAGCAGAGACTTTTTAAGGTGTGATTTTGAAGAAGGCTGGAGCAAGTGGCCTACAGACAGCAATAAGGGCGTGCCAATGCCAATGCCACAAAAAGCTTGTGCTTTGGGAGATAAATTAATTGATTTAGTAGCACCAATAGATTTTAAATTCGATATAAAATTACAAGATGCAATTAAAAATCGCTGCTCTCGACGTGAATTCACTCAAGGTTTTTTGACCCTAAAGGAACTATCGTTTTTATTGTGGTCCACCCAAGGTATAATTGATGGAGATATCACCGCCCATAGAACGGTTCCATCGGCAAATTCTCGCCATCCATTTGAAACTTATTTAGTTATTAGAAGGGTTAAAGATTTAAAACCAGGGGTTTATCGCTATTTACCCATTGAGCATAAATTGTGCATTGTTTATGACGACAAAGAACAAGCTGAAAAAATTTCCACTAGTTGTTTTGAGATAAATAGCTCTCAAATGCAAAATGCCGCGGTGGTGTTTATTTGGGCTGCAGTTCCTTACCGCACTGAGTGGCGTGCCGGACCCTATGCCTATAAATTTATTGCTATTGATGCCGGCCATATTTGTCAAAATCTATACTTAGCGGCCGAAGCCATACAAGCTGGGGTTTGCGCCGTTGCTGCTTATGAGCAACAAGCTGTAGACAATCTCATAAATGTTAGCGGTAAAGATGAATTTGCCGTTTATTTAGCAACAGTTGGGAAAATAGCATAGGCTTAATTTATATAAATAAATTTGCAACCATAGGAATGGTTATTATAATCCTATAGAAATTTTAATGCGGTAGGAGCTATACGATATGAGTAATTTTAATATTTCATTTGATGTTCCTTTTGTTTTGACATCTTTGGTGTTATTAACTGGCTTTATTGCCTTGCTTGATATTTTGTTTTTTGCTAAAAAAAGGTCGGTAGACAAAAAGCCATCTATAATTATCGAATACTCGCGCTCATTTTTCCCTGTATTGTTATTGGTCCTATTGATTCGTTCATTTTTAATTCAGCCTTATCGCGTGCCTACTGGTTCACTTGTTCCCACGGTTTTGCCTGGTGATTTCATAGTGGTAAGCCAATACGCTTATGGTTTAAGACTCCCTGTTTTAAATACTAAAATTTTTAATATTGGCGAACCTAAACGTGGTGATATAGTGCTTTTTCGTTTTCCTGATGACATAAGCATAATCTACGTTAAGAGAGTAATCGGTTTACCCGGTGATCATGTTACTTATCGTAATAAAATTTTAACCGTTAATAATATTGTGATGCAACAAATGCCATTTGGTATGGATTTAGATACTGAAGGTGGTTTTTCTGTGCCAGTCCAAGTTCGAATTGAAAAATTAGACCAGGTAACCCACAAAATATTTATCAGACCTGGTTATAAAGAATCGGAAGATGTAGATGTTGTGGTTCCACAAAATTCTTATTTTATGATGGGAGATAATCGCGATAGCAGTAAGGATAGTCGCGAATGGGGTTTTGTTCCCGAAGCAAATCTAGTCGGCAAAGCTTTCGGCATTTGGATGAGCTGGGATTCCGAAAAAACTGGCATCCGTTGGGAAAGGATTGGTAAAAAAATAAACTAAAAATTTGAATTTTTAGTTTTGCGTTTATTCTATTATGGTAGTAATTTTCTTATGCAGTGCGAAGTGCTTTCTGAAAGATTAGGTTATTGTTTTCGTAATTTAGGGCTGCTGAGCCGTGCTTTGCGCCATCGTAGTATGGGTAAAATTAGCAATGAGCGTCTGGAATTTCTTGGGGACGCAGTATTGAATTTTATTATTGCTGCTGAATTGTTCTATCGTTATCCAGAAATGAAAGAAGGCGAGTTAAGTCGTTTACGTGCTAATTTAGTAAACGGCGAGGTTTTGGCAGATCTCGCGAGCGAATTATATATTGGAGATCATTTGCAATTTGGTTCTGGCGAATTGCGTAGTGGTGGACCAAAACGTAAATCAATTCTTGCCGACGCTATGGAAGCAATTATTGGCGCAATGTATCTAGACGGTGGTTTTATTGTAACACAGCGCCATGTTTTAAATTGGTTTGCTAAACGCTTAGATGATATTGCAGGTGTCGTCCAAAAAGATCCCAAAACTAGCCTGCAAGAGTTATTGCAAATGCGCAAATCTCCGTTGCCAACTTACGTAGTCACTAATACTTCTGGTGCTGCACATTCACAAATTTTTACAGTTGAATGTCGAGTTGCTGGCCTGTGTGAGGCTAGCGTAGGTGTTGGATCAAATAAACGCGTTGCTGAACGCGATGCAGCGGAAAAGATGTTGGCTAAAATTGAGCAAGAACAAAAATAAACCTGCCTAGTCTGGCTGATTAATAACTATGGATCATTTCAAAACTCATGCTGGATATATCACTATCTTGGGGCGACCTAATGTTGGCAAGTCTACTTTGCTTAACTACATTCTAGGTAAAAAAGTCAGCATTACTGCGCGTAAAACTCAAACCACTAGACATAAGATTTTGGGTATAAAAACCACCGGCGATTATCAGGCAATATATGTCGATACTCCTGGAATACATAATCGCTCCGATAGCAAGCTTAATCGTTACATGAATAACGCCGCTTTGAGTGCTTTAAGCGATGTTGATGTGGTTATTTTTATGGTGGTTGGAACTATTTGGCAGGAAGAAGATGAGTTTGTTTTAAAGATGCTCCAAAAAACCAAAAGTCCTGTAATTTTAGCTATTAACAAGGTTGATTTAGTTGCGCAAAAAAATCTTTTACTTAGTTATATTCAAAAAATTAGTCAAAAATATAAATTTACCGCAATAATTCCCTTATCAGCAAAAGACGGGTCGAACATTGCCTCTCTTGAAGAAACAGCACAAAAACTATTACCAGAAAATCCTTTCTTTTTTGCTGCCTCACAACATACTGATCGTGATGATAAATTTTTAGCCGCTGAAATTATTCGAGAAAAATTAATTAGGTTTTTAGGGCAAGAATTGCCTTATGCAGTCTCAGTCTTGATTGATCGCATGGAGCTTAAAAAAGAAATAATGTTTGTTACGGCCACAATTTATGTTGAACGCCGCGGCCAAAAAATAATTATTATCGGCAAAGATGGTGAGGTTTTGAAAAAAATCGGCACATTAGCGCGTCATGATATGGAAAATTTATTTGCCCGAAAAGTTTTTCTTAAGCTTTGGGTAAAAGTCAAAGCTAACTGGACTAATGACGAAAAGTTGTTACAACAATTCGGCTATGGGAGCTAATTGAATAGGATAATTTTCTGTTTCTCTATTTCACCGCACCATATATAATCCAGCATTGAAATCAAACCCACTAAAATCAAGAGGCAATAATGATCAAAACCAAAACCACCTCTACCCTAGGATGGATTATTTGCACTTTGGCAGCTATTTTTTACTGTTATGAGTTTTTGCTCCGCATCGAACCAAGCGTCATGGCCAAAGAACTGATGCAAGCCTTTCAAGCAAACGCAACAGAATTCGGTATACTTTCAGCTTTTTTTTATTTTATTTATACCCCGATGCAAATTGTGGTCGGATTATTACTGGATCTATACGGATCTAGACGTATTCTAACCTTAGCAATAATAGCTTGTGCAGTTGGCAGCTATATTTTTGGCGCAGCGCCCAATTTATTAATTGCATCCATTGGCAGACTTTTAATTGGTTTTGGCAGCGCCTTTGCTTTTGTGTGCGCATTAAAACTTGCTGCTTCATGGCTACCAGCGAGATTTTTTGCTTTATTTGTCGGGTTAACGACTGCTCTTGGAATGCTTGGAGGAATGTTTGGAGTTATTATTCTCAGCTCTTTAGTGCATAGTATAGGTTGGAAACAAACTATCAACATTGGAACTATTATCGGAGCGGTTTTAATCCCAATCATATGGCTAATTATTCGCGATAAACCCCAAGCAACACTTTTGCAAGAAAATCATACAAAACCAAAACCCCAGTATCGTGAAACCTTCTTAGGGTTTCTTAAAATATTAAAAAATCCTCAAATGTGGATTAATGGTTTAATTGCTTGTTCAATGTATTTAGCACTATCACTATTTGCTGAACTTTGGGGTATTCCATTTTTAACCACCGCCTATCCAAATCACAATGCCTCAGTATCATGTTCGATGGTATTTTTGGGATGGCTCATTGGCAGTCCACTAATTGGTTATATATCTGATATGACTCGTTCAAGAAAAATTCCAATCTCCATCGGGTGTTTACTGTCTGCAATTTTAATCAGCCTTATAGTTTATTTGCCACCAATGAATATAAATTTATTACATTTGTTACTGTTCCTATTTGGTGTGTTTTCTAGTTTCGAAATTTTGTGTTTTGCTGTAAGCGGAGAAAACAGCCCCAAACCTTTAATCGCTACTGCTTCAGCGTTTACTAACTCTCTAACCATGTTGGGTGGAATCGCCTCACAACCATTGATTGGAAAAATTTTAGACGCAACTTGGTCTGGACAAACTTTAGATAAAGTGCGCGTTTATTCGTTAACAAATTATAAAGTAGCTTTGATTATTTTGCCGATTACATTTTTTTTAGGATTCATTTTAACTTTCTGGTTACGTGAAAATCACAATGAAAAATAAGTTAAATAAAAAAGCTATGCAAATCGCTATATTTGATTTAATATATGTCTCGTGCTTCTTCGTATTGAAGAAGTAAATTAATATTAATTCTTAAGGAGAATAAAAATGGCTACTAAAAAAAAGGCTGTCAAAAAAAAGGTTGCTAAAAAAGCAATGAAAAAACCAGCTAAAAAATGTAAGAGCTGCAAAAGCAAAAAAAAATAGTTTAGATATAAATTTTTATATTTAGATTGTTTTTGCTTTTTTGTATAAATAAAATAATGGCGTGAGTAATTCTTAATGGATGGAGATATTTTTTAGGTCCGACATGAAAAGTATTATTCGACACGTCATAAATTTCCGCCAACTTAGCATAAAAGATATCGCTTTAGTTGGCGGAAAGAATGCTTCCCTTGGCGAGATGATAAAAAGCCTCGCCAAGGGGAACGTTAAAGTCCCAGCCGGTTTCGCCACCACCACTACAGCATTTAAGGATTTTCTAGTTGAAAATCAGATAGATAAACAGATATATTCCAAACTTAACTCTCTTGATCCGTTAAATTTAAAAAATTTATCTAAAACAAGCAAAGAGATACAAAAACTAATTCTTGCAGCAAAATTTAACGGTAAATTTATTGCTGCTGTTACCAAAGAATACAATATTCTTGCCAAAAACCAAAAAAACACTTTTGCTGTCAGATCCTCAGCCACAGCTGAAGATTTACCCAGCGCATCGTTTGCTGGCCAACACGATTCCTTTCTAAATGTAAAAGGAATAAAAAACATCCTTTTTGCCATAAAAAAAGTTTATGCTTCTCTTTTTAATGAACGCGCAATTATTTATCGCATCCAAAATAAATTCCCTCATAAAAAAGTTGGTATATCAGCTGGCATCCAAATCATGGCTCGCAGCGACCTTGGCTCAAGCGGTGTAATGTTCACTTTAGACACCGAAACTGGATTTGACAAAGTAGTTTTTATTAATGCATCTTGGGGACTTGGAGAATCAATTGTGCAAGGAAAAGTAAATCCAGATGAATTTTATGTTTATAAACCGAGTCTAATTCAAAATAAACCAGCAATTTTACAACGCAATTTAGGAAGCAAAGCCAGTAAAATTATTTATAGCAAAAGCTTTAAAACTACTAAAACCGTTCAGACCACAAAAAAAGAGCAACAGCAATTCTGCATTGATGATTTAACAGTAACTAAACTCGCTCGTTTGGGTGTGGCAATAGAAAAACACTATAAAAAACCGATGGATATAGAGTGGGCACAAAACACTAAAACCAAAGAAATCTACATAGTGCAAGCGCGGCCAGAAACCGTGCGCAGCCAAGAACAACACCAACTAATAGAAAGATTCTATCTTGAAAAAACCAGTGAAATTATTACCAGCGGCCATAGCATTGGTCAAAAAATTGGCCAAGGCAAGGCTTGCGTAATAACCAACCCAAAACAAATGCATTTAATGCGAGAAGGACAAGTTCTAGTCGCAGATATTACTGATCCTGATTGGGAACCGATTATGAAGCTTGCCAAAGCCATAGCTACCAATAGAGGCGGTCGCACTTGTCATGCAGCAATTGTCGCCCGCGAACTTGGCATTCCAGCAGTTGTGGGCTGCAATAACGCTACTACCAAAATTAAAAATCATACGCCAATTACAGTTTCATGTGCTGGTGGAGAGATTGGGCAAGTTTATAAAGGTATCCTGCCAGTCAAAACCAAGCAGATTAAAGTTACAAACATGCCCAAATTACCTTTTAAAATCTGCATGAATCTGGCTGATCCAAATAAAGCTTTTGATTATCAATACCTACCAAATGATGGTGTTGGTTTAGTCAGACTCGAGTTTATTATAAACAGTATTATTGGAATTCATCCTAATACTCTTCTCCAATTCAAAAGCTTATCATCCAAATTAAAACAACAGGTTCTTAAGCGCACTGCAGCATACAAAAACCCAGTTGAATTTTATATTGAAAAATTACGCGAAGGTATCTCAACTATTGCTGCTGCATTTTTTCCTAAACCTATTATTGTTAGATTTTCTGATTTCAAATCTAATGAATATGCAAATTTATTGGGTGGCAATTTATTTGAGCCCCATGAAGAAAATCCCATGATCGGTTTTCGTGGTGGCTCACGCTACCTTGCAAAACAATTCGCTGATTGCTTTGCTTTGGAATGTGAAGCACTAAAACGAGTTCTCAATATGGGTTTAACCAATACCCAAGTGATGTTTCCTTTCGTGCGCACCGTAGACGAAGCAAAACAACTAGTAAATTTACTCGCAAAAAATGGTTTGGTTAGAGGATATAAGGGACTAAAAGTTATTTTGATGTGTGAAATTCCTTCAAATGCCTTGCTTGCCGAAGAGTTCCTGAAAATTTGCGATGGTTTCTCTATTGGTTCAAATGATTTAACTCAATTAACTTTAGGTCTTGATCGAGATTCTAGTTTGGTTGCTCATCTTTTTGATGAACGTAATCAAGCTGTTAAAAAATTATTACATCATGTGATCAAAACTTGCAAACAAAAGAATAAATACGTTGGCATTTGTGGCCAAGCACCATCTGATTACCCGGAATTTGCAAAATGGTTAGCAAATGAGGGAATTGGAAGCATTTCACTTACCCCGGATTCTATCGTTGAAACGTGGTTATATCTTGCTAAAACCACTAAATAGACATCTAATGAGTCCTGATATACTAAACGAAAATTGAATTTCATGGTAAAGTTATTAGGGGGAACTATACTCCTCGCAAAATGAATTTTACGCTGCGCTATCCCTGCTTCGCGCGGGGCTTGCCTACGGCAATTCAAATTCGCTCCAAGCGAATTTGTGGCGCGGCGCCATTATTTTTTGCGGCCGGAGTTTATTTCTACATAAATGAGGACCGCAAAAAATAAGGGCAACACAAATTTGGCAGGATTGCCAAATTTTGCAACAGCGAGCAAAGCGAGCTGGCCCGAGCGTTCCTTAGCGAGGGCGAAGGCACAGGAAGTGCCTGAGTAAAGCATTAAATTCATTCTGCGAGGAGTATATTTCGCAAATTAAGCTTACAAAAACTATTCCCCAAACTCTTGATCAAACTCGACTTGATCTTGCTCTGGGCACCTTATTACCAGAATATTCTCGCGCTCGTATCCAAAAATGGGTTAAAGCTGGATATATAACTGTTGATGGTAAAATTCTACGATCCAAAGATAAAGTATATACTAACCAAATTGTTGATGTTACAGCTACCATCGCTAACATCACCCGACTCGAACCTCAACCAATTGCGCTTAATATTGTTTATGAAGACCAAGATATTATTATACTCAATAAACCTGCTGGAATAGTTACTCATCCCGGCGCTGGAAATGCCAATAATACTTTGTTAAATGCCCTGCTCTATCACTATCCAGAGCTTGCTAAACTTCCGCGCGCTGGAATTATTCATCGCTTAGACAAAGACACCTCAGGAATAATGGTCGTAGCCAGAAATTTAATGGTGCACAATAAACTTGTTGTCGCTTTGCAACAAAGAAAGATTAAACGCGAGTACGAGGCAATAGTAAATGGAGAAATGATTGCTGGCGGCACGATCAAGGCTGCTATCGGACGCCATCCAACTAAAAGAACCCATATGGCAGTAAAAGAAAATGGTAAAGCAGCTGTAACTCATTATCGCGTCATCAAACGCTTTACCGGCTACACTCATATACAAGTAACTTTAGAAACTGGCCGCACTCATCAAATTCGGGTGCACATGGCGCATATTGGATATCCCATAGTTGGCGATCCAACTTATAGCAATGTTCACAAAATATCAGAAAAGCTTGATCCTACTTTGCGCGAAAAATTACGGCAATTTGGCCGCCAAGCACTGCATGCTCGACGCTTAGAATTACAACATCCAAGCACCGATAAATTAATGTCTTGGGAAGTTAAACCGCCAAAAGATTTTGAAGAATTGTTAAAAAGCTTGTGCCTTTGTGATGCTAAAATATAACAACCTTCTTCTGACAAAACTAAAATTTGATTTTCGATTTGTCAACATATTGTTTTAATGTTAAAAATCAACGCTTGTCCCTAAAAAAATCTGACAAAACCTTCCCACACTCGTCTCCTAAAACACCAGATTGAAATTCAACTCTATGATTCAACTTTTTTTCATCTAGAATCTTAAAAACACTTATAATAGCACCACTTTTAGGATCTAATGCTCCAAAAACCAATCTTTTTATTCTCGCATGAAGCATCGCACCAACACACATCACACAAGGTTCTAAAGTTGCATATAATGTTATTTCAGGTAACCGATAATTATTTAATTTTTGCGCGGCTTGCCTTAATGCAATAATTTCAGCATGCGCTGTGGGATCATTAGTATGAATAGGACAATTAAACCCCTCACTAACAATCTCATTATTTAACACTACAACTGCGCCAACTGGAACCTCATCTAACGAACCAGCTTTTTTCGCAAGTTCAAAAGCATGTTGCATAAAAAAAATATCTTGTGTATTAGAATTTGTCATCTGAAATCTTTCCTAATTAAAACAAAAAAACCTCAACTTTATCTAACGGTAACTACACACGAAACTAATATTACTATAGTAAAACATAAAGTAGTAATATAAAATCAAAATTATGCTCATAACCACCATCAAAACTCACAAAATAAAACCAAAAGAATCGATTTTCGCTATTCTTGACAAGTATCTTCCCAAATTAAAGGAAAACAGCGTGGTTGCTATATCTAGTAAAATAATTAGCACCTGTGAAAACCATATTATAAAAAAAACAAAAGGTAAATCTAAGATTATTAACGAACAAGCTGAGTTTTGTTTTGACAGTCCAGCAAACTATCCAGATTTTTTCTTAACCTTAAAAAATCATCGCTTGATTCCTAATGCAGGAATCGATGAATCAAATTGCAATAACTTTTATGCTTTACTCCCACAAGAACCACAACTGACCTCAAAAAAAATATGGGAATACTTGCGTAAGAAACATCATATTAAAAAGTTGGGCATAATTATTACTGATAGCAACATAACCCCACTACGGTCCGGCGTTACCGGAATTAGTATCGGCTGGTGTGGTTTTAAACCAATCCATAGTTATATTGGACAAAAAGATATTTTTGGACACATCCTCAAAGTTAGTCAAATAAACTTACTTGATAGCTTAGCGACAACTGCTACCCTTGCTACAGGTGAAGGCAATGAACAAACGCCAATTGCCATTATAGAAAACCCTTACAAAATTAAATTTCAAAATAGAGCACCAAATAAAAAAGAGGAAAAGATGATTTGTGTAAGCGCAAAAGAAGACCTGTTTAGGATCGGATTATCGTTATGAATATAATTTCTCTGTTTAAACAACAACGTGGCGTTTTATATGCCGTATCCTCTGGATTATGCTATGGCCTTTTAGGCTATTTTGGAATTTCACTTATGAATTCCGGATTATCAATTTCTAACATGCTATTTTGGAGATTTACTATAGCCACATTATTTATGTGTGTAATACTAATTCCAAAATATAAAACAATCTTCAATTCTTATAAAAAAAATCTTCTCTTTATTGTATACGGGATAGTATTTTATACTAGTTCTGCAATGTTTTATTTTATGTCTAGCAAGCATATTGGATCTGGATTGGCAATGGTAATATTTTTTACTTATCCCGCTATTGTAATGATGTTTAATGTATTATTTCATAAGATGGTTTTACGAAATACTTACTATATCTCTTTTTTTATAATAATAATTGGCATGATATGTTTGGCTAATGCAAATAAACTTACCTTTAATATATTAGGTATCTCTTTGGGAATATTAGCGGCTTTTCTTTATGCGTGTTATATATTAGCGAGCAAAAGAACTCACATTGCGCCAAGCATTTCAACACTCATGGTATCCCTTGGAAGCATGATTTCATGCTTAATAGCCTCTTATGTTTATGATGCTTTTAACATACCTAATGGTTTTAACGAATGGTTTAATATAGTAGGAATGGGAACCCTTTGTACGGCAATACCTATATTATTTTTTTTACAAGCACTAAAATATATCAGTTCTGAACAAGCCTCCATGCTCTCGGTTTTTGAACCTGTAGCTGTGCTAATATTTGGCGTTATTTTGCTTGGTGAAAAAATATCAATAATCCAAATTGTGGGCGCTATTATTATTTTATCCGGCGCAATAATAACTCTTTTACCCAGCAAAATAAAAAACATCAATAATATTCAGGCATTAAAATGAAAAACTACATCAAACCAAACTGGCCTGCACCAAAAAATGTAAAAGCCTACACCACCAAACGCACTGGAGGCGTAAGTCAACCACCTTATGATAGCTTTAATTTCAGCTTGATAACTGGAGACAATCAAGATGCAGTGTTGACTAATCGCAAAATTCTATCTCAAGAATTAAATTTACCCCAAGAACCATCTTGGCTAAAGCAGATCCATTCTAATATCGTTTTATCACTCGGAAAAAATACCCAGCCTGATGGAACGATACTCGCAATCCCAACCACGAATCACATCCCAATTTTAGATATGACAGCCGATACAGCCGACGCCGCATTTACGACTAATACTGGAGTGGTATGTGCGGTTTTGACCGCAGATTGTGTGCCAATTTTAGTGTGCGATCAAGACGGCACCATAGTTGCAGCAATTCACGCGGGTTGGAAAGGAATAGCAACTGGAGTTATCGCAGCCACCATTAAAGCTATGAATATTAACCCATCAAAACTTCTTGCTTGGCTTGGCCCTGCTATTGGACCAAATGCTTATGTAGTAAAACACGATGTGTATGAAATTTTCCTCAAACAAAATCCTGAAAATAAATCTGCTTTTGTCAAATATAATGATGGCTTTCTTGCCAATACTTATTTACTTGCAACCTTATCTTTAAATCATGCGGGAGTAACTAAAATTTATGGTGGCGAATATTGCACCTATACTCAAAAAGATCTTTTCTACTCCTTCAGACGCGATGGCGAAAAAACCGGCAGAATGGCGAATTTGATTTGGATGGAGGGTTAGTCTATAGCTTGAATCATAAAATCGTTACAATCAGATCTGGTAGCCGCAGGCTAAAGCCTGCGGCTACCCCTTATCACTATAACCGCAGTCTTTCTGAGGACAAACTTTTTCCGTCCCGCGCCTTTTAGTGGTTTTTGATGTTAAAATTTTCCAACCGCATTTGGGACATTTTTCGTTTAGCGGTTCATTCCAAACCGCATATTTACAAGCTGGGTATTTTGAACATGAATAAAAATACTTACCATAACGAGATTTTCTCTTAAGCATTGAACCTTCGTTACAAATTGGACATTTCACCCCTGTATCGCTTGGTTTTTCCAAAGGTTCCATATGTTTGCAATTAGGATAATTACTACAACCAATAAACTTACCATAACGCCCAACTTTAATATGTAGCGGTGAATTACAATCAGGACACACGCGATCAGCAACAACTTCAGTTTCAATTACGTTTTTTTCTTTATCGACATTGGCAGTGTAATCACATTCTGGATAACCGCTACACCCAATAAACCTGCCCTTTTTACCCAAACGTAAAATCAGAGGCTTGCCACATTTAGGACACTT